>Ga0182015_10003370_pt1 | contig 18021 bp, 17 predicted proteins | sample 712P3MmetaG_FD_120478 | JGI IMG/M metagenome (GOLD analysis project Ga0182015, IMG submission 120478) | Permafrost microbial communities from Stordalen Mire, Sweden - 712P3M metaG | ecosystem: Environmental > Terrestrial > Soil > Wetlands > Permafrost | place: Sweden: Stordalen | collected...
TCGCGCGCGGTTTGGTAGACCGCTCGCCGCAAGGCCCCGTCCCGTCGCTCCGGCGCCGGTCGATGAGGTCTTGAGCACAATCATCCCCGAACCGGTCAGCTTCAGCGAGCTCGCCTTGAGCGTTGCCATGCAAAACACGGTTGCCGAGCTCGGCTACACGATGGCGACGCCGATCCAGGCCGGATCGCTCCCCTTCGCGATGGCCGGACGAGACGTCATCGGGCAGGCACAGACCGGGAGCGGCAAGACGGCGGCCTTCGGTATCCCCATCATCGAACGCCTCGATCCCCGCGACGGCCCCGTGCAGGCCCTGGTGCTCTGTCCGACGCGAGAGCTGGCCGTCCAGGTCCACGACGAGCTGACGCGGCTCGGCAAGCGGCACGAGCTGCGCAGTGTGGCGATCTACGGCGGCGACTCGATCGGACGTCAGATGGAGGAGCTGCGTCAGGGTGCGCACATCGTCGTGGCCACCCCGGGGCGACTCGGCGATCACATCCAGCGCCGCTCTCTCACCCTCGCGAACGTCCGCGTGTGCGTGCTCGACGAAGCCGACCGGATGCTCGACATGGGGTTCGCGCCGGACGTCGAGCGAATCCTTCGTCAATGTCCGCCGCAACGTCAGACGCTGCTCTTCAGCGCCACCATGCCGGAGTGGGTTCGCCGGCTCGCCCTGCGTCACATGCATGACCCGGAGACCGTGGAGATCAGCACCAGGCCTGAGATTCCCGCCGAGGTGCGCCAGCTCTACGTGCAGACAACGTGGGCGGACAAGACCGATGCGCTCGCACAGATCCTCGACCAGCCCGACGTCGTGATGGCGCTGATCTTCGTGGAGACCAAGCGAACCGCGGACGTGCTCCAGGCGCAGCTCGGGAGTCGCGGGTACCAAGTCGGTCTCCTCCACGGCGACCTCACCCAACGTGAACGCGACCGGGCGATGCAGCAGTTCCGCGCCTCCCACGTCAAGTACCTGATCGCGACCAATGTCGCAGCCCGCGGCCTCGACATCGACGACATCTCGCACGTGATCAACTACGACGTGCCGCTCACCCCTGACGAGTATCTCCATCGTGTCGGCAGAACGGGTCGTGCCGGGCGAGCCGGCGTCGCGGTCACGTTGATCACGCCGAGCGAGATCCTGAAGTTGCGCGACGTCGAGAAGCACGCGCGCACCCACATCGAGCCCGCGACTCTCGATGAGGATTTCCCAGCCCTCGTGGTCGGCGCCGAAGCCTAGAGTCCGCGAGGACATGCTGCCGGCCATCCACGATTCGGGAACTGGCGAAGCGGTGCTGTTCCTCCATGCGTTCACCCTGGACGCCTCGCAGTGGGATCACCAGGTTGCCGCGCTGTCGGACGGCATGCGTTGCGTTCGCGTCGACCTTTGGGGTTGCGGTGGGTCGCCGCCTCCTCCTGACGGAGAGCCAACACTCGACGGATTCGCCGCCGCCGTGATCGCGGCGCTCGACTCGCGAAACATCGACCGCGTCGCCGTGGTCGGCCTCTCCATGGGCGGCTACCTCGCGTTCGCCCTCTGGCGGCTGGCGCCTGAACGGATCCGCGCGCTCGCGCTGTGCAACACACGCGCAACCGCGGATGCCGCCGGACCGCGCGATGACCGACTCGCCATGGCCGAACAGGTTGAGCGTGAACAGTCTGTCGAATCCATCGTCGAGCCGATGGTCACCCGGCTGCTCAGCCCTGGGGCGCAGGTCGAGGCACATATCGTCGACCCGGTGCGCGGACGGATCCGGCGATGCACGCCGGCCGGGATCGCATTCGCACAGCGGGCGATGGCAGCTCGTCCGGACAGCACCGCACTGCTTGCATCCATCACCGTCCCCACCCTGGTCATCGCCGGCACCCAGGATGCGATCATCCCTGCACCCGAAGTTCTTGCCATCGCTGGCAATATTCCGGGCGCCCGCTCCGTCGAGCTTGACTGTGGACACCTCAGCAACCTCGAGCTCCCCCGCGCGGTCAGCGACGAGCTCGCGGCCTTCCTCGTCCCAGCGACAATGTCATCATGAGTCAGCTCCCTAAAGACCTCCTCGACATCCTCGCCTGCCCCCGTTGCCGCGGCTCGCTCGTGGTCGAGCCGGAGTCATTGCGCTGCGACGCCTGCCACCTTCGCTACCGCGTCGACAACGGCATCCCGGTGATGCTCATCAGCGAAGCCGAATACCTCGATGCGGACGGAACAGCGGCGCCCCCGGCGAGCTGATACGTCGGTCCCGCTCCGACAGGCCCCGGATGAGAGTGCGGTGCTGACTAAGCTGGAACGCCGACCGCCTCGGTGGCGAGGTGCGCGGGAGCGGCGCAGAAGCCCTCGTAGTCGATGGGCTCCGTGATGGTGGGATTCTCGCCGCACACTGGGCACTGCGGGTCGCGCGGCACCCGGAACTCACGGAACTTCATGGCGAGCGCGTCGATGTGGAGCAACCGTCCAGTCAGGAGGTCGCCAGCGCCGGTGATCAGCTTGATGACCTCGGTCGCCTGGAGCACGCCCACGATCCCAGGAAGCACACCGAGCACGCCGGCCTCGGCGCACGACGGAGCCTCCTCCGGCGGGGGCGGCGAAGGATACCGGCAGCGGTAGCAGGGCGACTGGAACGGCACGACGGTGGTGACCTGTCCCTCGAAGCGGAAGATGCCGCCGTCGACCATCGGCTTTTTGGCAAAGATGGCCACATCGTTGGCGAGATACCGCGTCGGGAAGTTGTCGCAGCCGTTGACGATGATGTCGTACTGGTCGAAGATCTCGCGCGCGTTGGCGCCGCTGAGCACGACGTTGTGCTCGACCACCCGAACGTCGCTGTTGAGCGCCGTGAGCGCGATCCGAGCCGACGCCGTCTTCAGCATGCCGATGCGGTCCTCGGTATGAAGGATCTGGCGCTGCAGGTTGCTGCGGTCGACGGTGTCGAAGTCGACGAAGCCGATGGTGCCCACGCCGGCGGCCGCGAGATAGAGCGCGGCAGGACTGCCGAGCCCGCCAGCTCCGATGAGCAGCACCCGCGCGTCGAGCAACTTGGCCTGGCCTTCAGCACCGATCTCGGGGATGAGCAGGTGACGGCTGTAGCGCTGCTGCTGCTGCGCGGTCAGGACGCGGGGGACGATGAAGTCGAAACCAGCCTGCTTCCACGCTCCGTATCCACCCGCCATCGACTGGACGTCGGTGTAGCCGAGCTCCTGGAGGGCTCTGGCGGCGAGCAGGGAGCGAACTCCGGCCGCGCAGTAGAGGGTGATCGGGGTATCGCGCTTGGGAACGGAATCCTCGATGCGGGTCTCGATGAACCCCTTGCTGAGATGCACCGCACCCGGGATGTAGCCCTCGTCGTACTCGTTGCGCTCACGAACGTCAATGAGGGTCCGGGACCCACCAGCGGCGCGAACCTGCTGGGGGGAAACCTCCGGGACGGTGCGCCGTGCGTCGTCGAGGAGGTCGCGAGAAGACTTGGCCATGCAGCCAGTCTACCCAAAACCCGTCGAAACCTGACCTAGGGGGTCTGGATTCGCTTCAGGCCCTCGGGGGACGGCCGAGCGGCTTGCGCCCAGTGGTGCTGCGGGTCGCGGTCGTGCCTGCGGCAGCCGCGCGAGTCCTCGGCCGGCCAACCGGCCGCTTGGCGGGCTTGGATGCTGCTGCCTTCGGCGGCCTGCCGACCGGTCGCTTCGCCGGCGTCGTGGTCGCAACGGGCGCCGCGTGGGCAGGTGCCATGGCGGCGAGGATGGTGCGTTCCGTCTCCTCGAGCCGGGCTGCCAGCGCCAGGACCCGCCGTCGCGCCGCGCGCGTAGCGGTGAGTGCGTCGGCGAGCGAGACCGGCGCACTGCCAGCCCGCTTCTGTTTCTTTCCAGGCATGATCGGAGCGACCCTACCATAGACTGCGACGGTGCATCCGACGCGTGCGGCGCGCCCGCTTTCGGCCCTGCTCGATGCGGCCGGCATCGAGGCGGCGCTTCCCATGTCGGCGGCCGGGCTCGAAGTCGCCGGCATCGAATCCGACTCGCGCTCGGTGACCCCGGGCAGTCTCTTTGTGGCCATCACCGGCTTCCGCACCGACGGCCATCGATTCATCGGCGACGCGGTCCGGCACGGGGCAGTTGCGGTGGTGGCCGAGCGTGTGCCGGGCGGCGCCGCCGATGCCGCCATCCCGTTGATCACGGTGGGCAACTCGCGACTGGCCCTCTCAGCATTGGCGTCGGCCTTCAACGACAACCCGAGCCGAACGCTCTGCGTCGCCGGGATCACCGGGACCGACGGGAAGACGACCACCGCGACGCTGCTCTGGCATGCATGGCGGGCCGCCGGGATCAGCGCGGCGTCGATTACCACAGTCGATCGACGGACCGGGGACGAGGTCGCGTCCAACCCGTCCCGGCAGACCACACCTGAGGCACCGGAGTTACAGGCGGAGCTCGCTCGGATCCGCGACGCTGGCTGCACCCACGTCGCCCTCGAAACCTCGTCGCACGCGCTCGAGATGCACCGCGCGGACGGCGTGGAGTTCCGTGCCGCCGTCTTCACCCGGATCACCACGGAGCACCTCGAACTGCACGGCAGTCGCGATCGCTACCTGGCCGCCAAGGCGCGCCTGCTCGAGCGCGTCTCAACGCGGCCCGACGGCATCGCCGTGCTCGATGCCGGGGATCCGTTCGGGTTTCCACATCTCGCCGCCATCCCGGTCGCCACCCGGTTGACGTACACCGACCTTCCCGATCTCGCGGCGGACCTTCGCGCCGAGGACATCGTCGCCGAGTCCCGGTCGGTGCGCTTCAGGGCTCGCACCCCGTGGGGCGACGTGCCGATCCGCCTCGGCCTGGCGGGGAGCTTCAACGTTCGCAACGCCCTGGCCGCGCTGGCCGCCGCGTGCGCAACCGGCGCCGATCTCAGTAGCGCAGTGCGTGGTCTCGAGGCGGCGGGCGCGGTCACCGGTCGGATGGAGCTCGTCGAACTGGGCCAGCCGTTTGCGGCCGTGGTGGATTACGCGCATACCACCGATGCCCTCGAGACGGTGCTCCACGAGTTGCGCCCGACGACATCGGGGCGGCTCTGGGCCGTCTTCGGATCTGCGGGCGAGCGTGACCTGGAGAAGCGCTCGGCGATGGGATCGGTGGCAGCCCGGCTCGCCGACGTCAGCGTGATCACCGACGAGGACCCGCGCGGCGAGGACCGCGGACTTATCCTCGAGCAGATCGCCGCCGGAGCGGTCGCCGCGGGCGGCGAGCGCGGCCGCAACGTGTTCGTCATCCCTGACCGCGCCGAGGCCATCGCCTACGCGATCGAGAACGCGGCCCCCGGCGACACCGTCCTCCTGGCCGGCAAGGGACACGAAAAGACGCTCGAGACCGCGACGGGCGAGATCCCTTGGAACGAGCGGGCAGTGGTTTCGGCCGCGATCCGGCGACGCTTCAGCTGATCGGATGACGGCTCGGAATCCCGGGCCGTCGCGGATAGCGGTCCGGGGTCGGCTCGATCTTGCCAACTCGGAGAACCCCTTTCGTGGGCGCATCCGGAGTGCTCCCACCGCACGCCGACGCTGCCGCGACGCAGCCCGAAAGTGCACCGCGCGCATCGGCGACGAGGGCGTACAGAGCTCCACCGGTGCGGAGCAGCGGCAGCGCCAGCTCGCAGAGCACGGGCGGCGGCGCGGTTGCCCGGGAGGTCGCCAGGTCGAACCCCTCGCGCAGGTCCGGACGGCGCCCTGCGTCCTCGGCACGGATCGCCTCGACGACCACCCCGGAGAGACCGAGCAGGCCGGCCACGTGGATCAGAAAGCCAGCCTTGCGCTGGTCGGAGTCAATGAGCGTCACCGAGACATCCGGTCGCAGGATGGCGAGCACCATTCCCGGCACGCCGCCACCGGATCCGATGTCGATCGCCCTGCTCCCTGGCGCCGGCGCGGCCACGGCGAGCAGCTCCTCCACCTCGACGACATTGCGCGACCACATCCGGTCGCGAGGGATCGACGTCAGATTGCGCCGTGCTGACCAGCGCTCGAGCTCATCGAGGTATGCGTCCAGAGTCGCGTTCATGTCGCCTGACGGAACCGGTCCCATGGCGCCGAGCCTAGCGCCCGCCCCGAACCATGGCGGCTCGGTGACGGAGGCTCCTTTGCCTCCCCGAGTGGGCGTGTCCATGCGATCATGCAGTGGAGCGATGGAGACGAACCCGGAAACCTCCGACCGGTGCCCTTCGTGCAAGGGCGAGATGCTCTCGGTGCTGTACTACGGCGCCGACGGCGAGTCGGTCGGCGGCCACCGCATCTGCCCGGGATGCGGGCCGCGGTCCGCAGTCGAGATCCCCGCGCCCGACGAAGTTCGTCGCCGCCTGCTGGAGCGCAAGGCCTCCTAGCTGCTCCCGTCTTCGGACAGGATGTCACGAGGGCGCGGCTGTCTTCGTTCGGCTCCACTCTGTGGCAAACGGAGAGGAGGTCACCCGGTCCGATGCTCAGCTTGTCCGCTCCCTCGTTCGCGCAAGCAGATTGTCGCGCTCTCTCGGTCGCTTCCAAATTCGCTGCGGCCCGGGTGACCTCCTCTCCGTAGGACGCATGGTGGCGGGGCCTTGACGCTGCGGCCCGGACGATCTCCTGTCTGGAGGACGCGTAGTGGCCTGACGCGGAGGGGCGCCAAGATGACCTCCCGTCCGCCCGCGGCGGCGTAGGGCGCTCGATCAGACGTTCTGTCGGTGGTCGTGTCACGCGGTCGTCACGGGCCGTGACGGCGCGATGACATGGGGAGAAGGCCTGTGTGCCCGATGGGAGACTGGCCGCGATGCGTCTCCCCAGGTTTTCGTTCGCCCATCACCGGCTCGTGGTCGCGGCGGTCTTTGCGCTTGCGCTGACCTTGATCGCGGTACCGGCTGCTGCGGGGCCGACGCCACCGACGCTTACACAGGCGCAGGCCGCGGCTGCTGCGGCCAAGAAGGATGCGCAGAACGCGAAGGATGCGGCCGGCAACGCTGATACGGCGCTGGCGCTGGCGCGGGCTACATTGGCGGCCGCGAACGAGCATCTGGCGCAGATCAACACGGAGATCAGCGCGCTCCAGGTCACCATCACCACGGATACGGCGACCTTGAAGACGGTGAATGCGGAGCTCGATGCTGATCGCGGCCACCTTTCGGCCTACCTTCGCCAGTCTTATGAGAATGGCGGGTCGCAGGCGATGCTCGCGTACATCATCTCGGCGAATACGATCGCCGCGGCGATTCAGCGCGATGTCCAGGTGAACGAGATCTCATCGGCGAGCCAACAGCTGGTGGATCGAATCGGCAACGAGGAGCAGAAGGCGAGCAGCACGCTCGCGCTGCATACCGCGGCTCTCGCGCAGCTCGCCGCCGAGGAAGAGCAGGGGCGGACCGAGCAGGCGATCATCAAGGTGCAGACGCAGACGTTGCTCGAGGCGGACATCACCGCGCACGCCCAGGTCTCGCAGGCGCAGAAGGCGCTTGCAGCCGCTGTCGCCGCGCTCGCCGCGGCGCGCGCGGCGGATGCCGTCTACCAGGCGATCCCAGGTCCGCTGTTCACCATCGACACCAATCTGACGCTGCCAAGCGGCGAGACGGCGGCGACTCTCAATCAATTCCTAGACGGGTCGGCGCTTGCTGGACTTGGTGCCAGCTTCATGCAGGCCGAGTCCACGTACCACGTCAGCGCGCGGTATTTCGTCGCCCATGCGATCCTCGAATCGGCGTGGGGCACGAGCGCGATTGCGCAGAACAAGTTCAACCTCTTCGGCTTCGGCGCTGACGATGCGAATCCCTACGTTGACGCGATGACCTTCACGAGCTTCAACGCCTGCATCCAGTACGTCGCACAGTTCATCGAGGTCAACTACCTCACAGTCGGCGGCCAGTTCTATCACGGGCCGACGCTGCGCGGCATGAACGTCGATTACGCGAGTGACCCCAACTGGGCCGAGAAGATCGCGAGCATCGCCGACACGATTCCGCCCCTCGCCGTTCCCTGACCCGCGGGCTCTATTTCTGAGCGCGACGCCGGGATGCCTTGAGGACTTGTACCTCGTCAGACATCAACTCCCTGTCGACCTCGCGCTGCGAGTCACTGTCAAGTTCGTCACTAACGGCCCACGTGAATTTCACGTGCGAAGGTTGCGAGCGATCGAACCGCGCGTTCCACACCTCGCCCACCCAGAGGGGTAGCTCGGCGCGGGGAACGCGCACGCTGACGTCGACCGTCTGCGGCTCCATGCCCGGCGCATGCAGCATCACCTGGGCTCTCACGCGTGGGGAACGATGCCCGTGATCGTTCTCCGTGTAGCTGACCAGCGTCGCGGTTCCGTCGACGGGGTTCTTCATGCGTCCGAACACTTCCTTCACTCCCTGAGGTCCGCTGATCTCGTTAGTGTGAACCCCTCGCCGGCCGCGTAGGTAGGAGGTTCGCATGCAGCATCCGATCGGCGAGCACGCGCTGCTCGCGGATTCGAGGACCGCGGCACTCATCGATCCCGACGGCAACGTGGCATGGCTCTGCTGGCCCTGGATCGATTCCACCCCGCTCTTCTTCTCGATACTCGACGGTCAGCTGGGTGGTGCCTTCTCGCTACGGCCGGCGCGTCCGGATGCGCGCGTGGTGTCGCGCCACTACCACGCACGCTCGCTGGTGCTCGAGACGGTGTGGGATGCGGGCGGCGCGCGGTTGATCGTGGAAGACGCGCTCGCCCTGGGACAGGGGCCGCTGCTGGTTCGCGCCATGCACGCGCAAGGGGGCGCCGTCGACGTGCTCGCAACCGCCAACGTCCCGGCGTGGCCTGGGACTCGGGCATCGCTGCGGACGCACGGCGTGACCGCTGAGATGGACGGCGTCACCCGGGTGGCGGTACACGCACCTTCCGAGTGGGAACCGGCGGAGGACGGTGCGAGCTGCCGCTTCAGCGTCCAACCGGACCTTCCGGCAACGATCACGCTCGGCAACCTCGCGTCGCCATCTGGTGCGGCGGTGATCGACTCCACGCTGGCCGAGTGGCGGCAGTCGATACCGATGGTCACCACGTCGAGCCAACCGCGCGGCACGGACGATCTGCTTGGCACGACAGCGGCGGTGCTCGTCGGACTCCGCCGGCGCGACGGAGGCATCGTGGCGGCTCCCACCACATCGCTCCCGCAGTGGCCAGGGTCGTCTCGCACCTGGGACTACCGGTACTGCTGGCTTCGCGACTCGTCGCTGGCGGCGCTCGCCATGCTCCGCCTCGGTCTGGTCGATTCGGCGCGGTCGCTCGCAGCCTTCATCGGCAACGTCGTCTGCGAGTCCGGGCCGGTGCCGCTGGTGCGACTCGACGGCACCGCACCACCCGTCGAGACCGAGATCGCGGAACTCGCCGGGTACGGTGGCGCCCGCCCAGTCCGGATCGGCAACGCGGCAGCGACGCAGGCGCAGCTCGATGTGCCCGGCGAGGTGATCGAACTGGCGTCGTCGCTGGCCGGGCTGTCTGCACTGCCGGATGAGCTCGGCGCCGCGGTGCCGATCCTCGCCGGCTGGCTGGTCGAGCACTGGCGCGAGCCCGATCATGGGATCTGGGAGATCCGGGGCGTGCCGCGGCGCTACACCCACTCACTGGTCACCGCTGCGAGCGGCCTTGGGGGAGCCGCCGCGCTCGTGGACCAGCGGGTGGTGTCGGGTGACGCGGTGGCGTGGCGGCGGATCGCCTCCGCGATCGCCGCCGACATCGGATTGGCCGGCGGAGCCCTCGAGATCCACCTCGATGGTGGCGGCGCCGATGCAGCACTTGCACAGGCTGCCGTCCTCGGTGGCCTGAACTTCGTGGCAGCGCGGATCGAGCCCACGCTCGACCTGATCATCGAACGGCTCGATCGCGGCGGTCTCCTTGATCGCCATAAGGCCGAGGCGGACACGCTCGCGGACCCGTGCGCGCCGTTCGTCTTTCCGACCTACTGGCTCGCGGGAGCGCTCACCGCAATCGGGCGAGACGGTTCGCGGTGGCTCAAGGCAGCGCTCGCCACGCGCGGATCACTCGGCCTCTTCGGCGAGGTTGCCGAGCCCTCTGATCGCACGCCCCTGGGCAATTACCCGCAGGTCCAGAGCCATGCTGCCTTCGTGCTTGCGGTGACCGCCTCCTAAGCGGCGCACGACGAGGCGACCGGAGCGGCGCCGGGATCGTGCACCCCGACCGCCACGCCGCCCGGGACCACGGCAACGCACTCGATATCCGAGCGCAGCACGCTCAACCTCGGATCGATCGCAAAGAGACGGTCCAGGGACAGGGCGTCATCGATCTGCGCCGCGAGGTCCGGAGTCGCGAAACCCGGGAGGCCGAGCATGCCGATGTCCACCTCGGGAACCTGAGCGGCGATCACCGGTCCGTTCGGACCAGGCTGGAGCGAGAGGCTGATGTGCGCCACACCGGTGGGTGTGAACGGCCCAGCGGCGACCTGGGCCGACACTACCACCAGGCCGTCGCGGACGCGGACCTGAAGATCGCGGAAGGCGCCGGGGTGCGGGTTGTTGGCGACCGCCAGCACAGTGAGGTCCTCCTCACTGAGCACGACGACGCCATGGGGACTCTGGATGAGCTGCGCGGCCATCTCGGTGCCGAGCGCGAGCGCGATCGCCGTCTCGGTGGACCCGTGCGATGGACCGGCCGGCGGCGCGCCCAGCGTCGGTGCAGCCAGGGCTCGATCAGCGAGGTACACGGAGCCACCGAGCACGATGAGCAAGACGAGCAGACCGAGACAGCAGCCGCGAATGATCCCGCGCTGGTCAGAGTGGCTCACGCCACTATGTTCGCCCGCCGGGCTCCGGCGCGCGTGGATTGAGGATGAGTCTGGTCCGGGCGTGGCGGCGGACCTCTTGGGGACTCCAGTACAGGGGGAACTGCCGGTTGGTACGCCAGCGCCGGGACAGGTCGCGGTAGTGACGGGACCCCGGTTGCCCGGACTGTCCCGGAAGGTGGATGCCACCGCTCGCGTCCCATTTGCCCACGTCGATGACCTGGCGCCACGACGGCGCCGCGAGCCGGGTCTCGAACGGCTCACCGGGAACCTGCGACGTCGCCATGACGGTGTCGGTGTTGCCACCGACCCTGATCGATGGAGCGTTGAAGAACCACGCGAGGCCGCGGCGGCGCCCGAAGGCGTGGATGAGCTGGAGCCGGTGGACGCGACCCCACATCAGGCGACGTGAGCCGTGTCCGAAGCGAGCACGCAGATCGGTCATGGCGTCGTCGAGCGATCTGGTCACCACCTCGGCCCAGGTGGTCAGGCCCTCGAAGAGACCATCGTCGCCAAGCTCCCAGCGCTCGATGAGTGACGGTGTGAGCCTGCCGACGAGGTTCCCTGGGTACTGGAAGATCGGATGGGACAGGTCGACACCGGCGAGGATGCGCCACGCGTTCCCGCAGACGGGGCTCAATGAATGCTCGGCGAGGCGGGCCATGAACGCCTCGTAGATCGTCGGTTCGACACGACGCGGGTCCATCACGGCGTCCCACTGCGCCAGGCGGTGGCGCGCCGACTCGGCCAAGGCGGTGTCGCAGTGCATGGCGCCCAGCAGCCGGACCACCTGCCGCGCCGGGGGGCAGACGAGATCCATCTGCGCGCGCGCCATGTAGGGGAGATCGACCACTCGATCGCTGAGCAACTCGCCGATGCGCAGGGCCCTGTAGCCCGACATGTAATCGGTGCCGATATAGAAGGGGAAGTTGTCCCCCGCGATGCGGTTGTTGGCGGTGATGATCTGATGCTCGGGAGGATCGAAGAGCTGGGGAACCTCGTCGATGGTCAGGAACCGCGTCCACACGGCATTGCCGGTCCAGCCCTGGACGGGCAGCCCGCTCGGCTTGGCCCTGCGAACGGGGATGCGACCGGTGAGGAGGTACCCGATGTGACCGTCGACGTCCGCATAGACGACGTTCTGGGACGGTGCATCGAAGGCTGTGAACGCCTCCTTGAAGCTCTTCCAGTCGCCCGCGCGCTGGAGACGGAGCAGACCCTCAGCAGCGCCACCCGGCTGCAGCGCTGTCCACTGCAGGGCAAGCCCTCGCCAGATGGAGCGCTCCGGATCCTCGATCCGCTCGACGACCGGACCGTGGCGGGTGACCACCACCTCTTCGAGCACGTCGGACGAGTTCTTGACATGGATGATCTCGCGAAGCCTGCGGGTGGGCTCGAAGCCGCGCTCGGTGCGGAATCGGTCGGCCGCCGGGGAGTCGAACTCCTCGATGATCAGGTCCTGGCAATCCGCGAAGGAGTTGGTGAAGCCCCAGGCGACGCGCCTGTTGTGCCCGATGATCACGAACGGCATCCCGGGCATGGTCACGCCGGTTGCCTCGAAATCATCCCCGGCCTGGACGTGCGCCGCGTACCAGATCGACGGCATGCCGGGGACCAGGTGAGGATCGTTGCAGAGGATCGGCCGCCCCGTCGTCGTCCGGTCCCCGGAGACCACCCAGGAGTTGCTCATCCCGCCGGCGGTCGGGATCCAGCGCGCCGCTTCGCGGAACATGGTCAGCAGCTGCGATCGGGTGTCGCCTCCCGCGGCGCGCACCGTGCTGGCGAGGATGGTCGGATTCGCGTCCGGGTAGACGATGTCGAGGCGAGCCGCGTGCTCGGGGCCGATAGCCCGGAGCAGCTCGAGACGCTGCAGCTCCGTGTCCCAGTTCATGCTCAGGCCGAGCGCCAGCAGCTTGAATGCAGCAAGGCTGTGCATCGGCTCCCACGGCTCGGGGGTCACGCCCAGGAGGCGGTATTCGAGCGGCAGCGCTCGGCCCGATTGAGCGATGCCGTTCACGCCTGCCGCGTAGGCCTTGAGCATGCGCCGCGCCTCCGGAGCGAGACGGAGCTCCTCCTCCCGCGCGACCCGCTGCAGCCCGACCCGGCGGACGAAGCGATCGATGTTGACGCCGTCGGTGCCGATGAGCTCGCTGATCCGGCCGGTGGCCACGCGCCGGGTCACCTCCATCTGCCAGAGCCGGTCCTGGGCGTGGACCACGCCCATCGCGAACGCGGCGTCCTCCATTGAGGTGGCGTTGACGTGGGGAACGCCCCAGCGATCGCGACCGACAGTGACCTCCGCGAGCAGCCCGTTGAGACCGAGCCTGCCCCTCACCCGGGGCAACGACACGCCGAAGGTGCGGTGGCGCGCGACCAGCAGAGCGGTGATGACGACGACCACCAGGGCCGCCACGACGATGAGGGCAATGATCATTTGAAGCGGTCTGGGAACGTACTACACTCGCGAGCCCATGGCCCTACGAACTCCGCTTCACGACAGGCACATCGCGTCGGGGGCGCGCATGGTCGAGTTCGGCGGCTTCGATATGCCGCTGCAGTACACGACCATACGCGAGGAACACATCGCTGTCCGGACTCGCTGTGGCCTCTTCGACCTCTCACATATGGGGGAGGTGCGTTTCAGCGGCGATCAGGCCCTTGACGTCGTCCAGCGCCTGGTCACCAACGACGTCGCCCGCCTCGAAGTCGGCGGTGCACTCTACGGCGTGATGTGCAACGAGGAGGGAGGGATCGTCGACGACGTCGTCGTCTACCGGGAGGCGGACGGGTACATGGTGGTGATCAACGCCGCCTGCCGCCCCAAGGACGTGGCCTGGATGGGCGAGCACAGCGCTGATTGCGAGTTCAAGGACATCGGTGACAGTGTCGCGCTCCTTGCCGTGCAGGGACCCCGCGCCGTGGGCCTGGTCACGACGCTGTGCCCTGACGATGTCGCCTCGCTCCGGCCATTCCACTGCAGGGACAGCACGGTTGCGGGAGTGCGGGCATCGGTGTCGCGCACCGGTTACACGGGCGAGGACGGTTTCGAGCTCTATGTCGATGCGGCCGATGCCCCGGGCCTCTGGGATTCGCTCCTCGAGGCAGGCCGCCCGGAGGGCCTGATCCCGTGCGGGCTCGGCGCGCGCGACACGCTGCGCCTCGAGGCCGGGCTCCGCCTCTACGGTCAGGACATGGACGACCACACCGACCCGTACAGCTGCGCGCTGGGTTGGACGGTGAAGCTCCAGAAAGGAGAATTCATCGGCAAGCCGGCGCTGCTCGAACTCGACCCTGCGCATCCCCCGCGCCGCTTCATCGGCGTCGAGTTGCAGGGCAGGGCGATTGCCCGCCACGGTCAGCAGGTGGTCACCGTGGGCCAGGAGGCAGGTGTCATCACCAGCGGGACGTACAGTTTCACGCTCGACCACTCGATCGCGACCGCATCATTGGCCGGCGCCGTCGCCGCGGACGCCGAGCTCTCCGTCGACATCAGAGGCACCGCCGCCGCGGCAACGGTTGTGCCGCTGCCCTTCTACCGCCGCCCCAAGGGAGCCTGAACGTGGCCGACCTCTCCAACTACCGGTTCACCGCCAGTCACGAGTGGGTCCGCGTCGAGGGCTCGAACGCAACAGTAGGGATCAGCGATCACGCCCAGGCGCAGCTCGGGGACGTGATCTTTCTCGAACTGCCGGCCGTCGGCACCGAGCTGAAAGCCGGCGCCAAGTTCGGCGCCATCGAGTCGGTCAAGGCAGCTTCTGATCTCTACTCACCGGTGGGTGGGACCGTGGCCGAGGTGAACGCCGCCCTCACCGAGCGCCCGGAGCTGGTGAACTCCGATCCGTACGGCGAGGGCTGGATGCTCCGCCTCGAGAGCGCCGGCGACGATGCTGGCGACCTGCTCGATGAGGCCGGCTACACGAAGCTGGTCGGTGCCTGACCTAGACTTCTGGGCGGGGTCAGCTAGCTCAGCTGGTTAGAGCGCGCGGTTCACATCCGCGAGGTCGAGGGTTCGAGTCCCCCGCTGACCACCATCCCCGCTCGAATCAGGAAAAGGGGACGGCGAAGTCGCAGTCGGGCACGCTCAGTCGCCTGACCGCTCACGGATCAACCGGTATGCCGCCAGGCCGGCGCGCAGCCCGCAGAGCTCCTCGTCAGTGATCAACTGCGCAAGCGCAGCCTCGATCGCATCGATCGCCGCTTGAATCGCGATCGCAGCGGTGCGACCGCGATCGGTCAACCGGACCTCCATGCGCCGGCGGTCGACTGGATCGGTGCGGCGCTCGAGATATTCCCGAAGCACGAGGGTATCGATCAGCTGGCTGGCCGCTTGCTTGCTCAAGCCCAGTGAGCCGACGACATCGGCCTGGGCGCTGAAGGCCGGCTCCGGCGCGCTGTGGTCCAGTCCGGCGAGCACGAACGCGCCGTTGCGTGGAATGTCATCGCAGCCGGCGCTGTCCAAGGCCCGTTGTGCTGCCTCGCGATACACGTCGCGTGCCACGCGCATCAGCTGCGGGACCGGGACATCCGTATACCAAGCCCGATCGCTCATCAGGGGTGCCCCCGCTGACGTATCACGGCTGCGGAAGCGACTGCTTGATCTCAGCAAGAGCGAGGAGCCCACGGCGCAGCCCGTCGATATCGTCCGCAGACACCTTGCGCTCCAACTGCTTGTCGACGATTCGCCCGCCTGCGAAAATCGCCTCGGCAGCCGCATAGCCCCGCTCGGTGAGCGCGAAGGATGCCTTCCCGTCGTTCGGATCGATGTCACGAGTGATGAACCCACGGAGCACGAGGCGGTCCATGAACTCGGCGTACTCGGGCTTCTTGATCCCGAGCCCCTCGATCATCTCGGGGATCGACTCCTCGCCGTTGGCGAGGTAGGCGAGCACATAGCCGCCAGGAGCTGGAACATCGTCGATCCCGCGAACCGCGTACTCGGCATCAATGGCCCGCTTGTAGCTGCCACGGGCGAGACGCATCAGCTCGGCGATTGAGACATATGTGTCGGCGACCGAACGTGTTGCTGGCATGCCGGCAGCATACGCTACTGTTCGTAGACTGTCAATTCACAGGACAGTCCCTCTAGAGGACCGAGGCGGCATCGGCTTTCACGAAGCGAAGTAGTGCCCCTCATCGAGGTCTTCGATAAGGCCGGGGCGGGTCGGTTCCCACTCCATCAGCTCGCGCGTCAGCGTGCTGGACGCAGGACTGTCCATCCCGACGAACGCGCCCAGTGGCGCGAAGTGTTCGAGTGCCTGATCAGGAGCTATCGAAACGACGGGCAGATCGAGGTGCCTTCCGATGACGTCGGCGATGGCGCGGAACTGCACACCCTCGTCGGCAACCGCGTGGAGCGTGGATCCCGCGGGCGCGCTCTCGACCGCCAGTCGGCAGAGATGCGCGGAGTCCAGCCGGTGCACGGCGGGCCAGCGGTTGGTTCCATCGCCGACGTAGCCGGAGACGCCCTTGTCGCGGGCGACGCGTACGACCGTCGCCATGAAGCCGTTGTCGCCGTCGCCGTGATTCGTCGGAGAAAGCCGGACGACTGATGAGCGGATGCCGCGGGAAGCGAAGGAGAGCACGAGCTCGGCGGTGGCATGACGCGTCCGCGGACCGTCGCTCAGCCACGCCGCCTCGCCAAGGTCATGCCCGTCGCGTTCCGTCGCCACGCAGCCTGGGGCGAGCCCGAGCGTCCCCGAGGCGATCACCAACGTTCGATCGGAGCCTGCAAGCGCTTCGCCGAAGGTTTCGACGGCTCGACGATCGGCGTCGGCGGCAGCCTGGAAGCCACCCGAGAAGGCGATGTCGTGCTTGAAGGCGAGATGGATCACGCCGTCGGACGCCGCTGCTGCTTCAGCCAAGCCGGCGAGGTCGTCAAGGCTGCCGCGGTGTACCTCCGCCCCGGCGGCGGCGAGCGCAGCAGCCGACGCATCCGAGCGAGCCAGCCCAACGACCTGATGACCTGAGTCAAGGAGTTCGGCGACAACGGCGGAGCCGATCCAGCCGGACGCGCCGGTGATGAAGACGCGCATGAGAAAGACCTCCACTTGGCGGACCACTCTCGGAGGAGGGCGGTTGATGTCAGTTGCTGTCATCACTCTATCACTAATGTCAGTCACTGTCATCGGCTACCACTAGAATGGTCCAATGGGACGTTGGGAGCCGGACAGCCGAGGCAGGCTCGAGACGGCGGCGCTCGCGCTCTTTGGCGAGCGCGGTTTCGAGAACACCACCGTGGTCGAGATCGCAGCACGGGCAGGCTTGACCGAGCGAACGTTCTTCCGGTACTTCGCCGACAAGCGAGAGGTCCTGTTCGGGGGTGCCGGTGCGCTGCGGGAACTCCTGGTCGGCACGGTCGACGGCGCGCCTGAGAATGCCGACCCCCTCGACGTTGTCGTCGCCGCTTTCGAGGCGGCCGCCGCCATGCTGCAGGAGCGGCGCGAATTCGCCCTCCGGCGTCAGGCCGTGATCGCGGCGAATACCGAGTTGCGTGAGCGCGAGGTGATCAAGCTCGCACTGCTCGCCGCGGCAGTCGCCGACGCATTGCGCCGGCGCGGCGTGTCAGAAACGGCCGCGTCGCTGATAGCGGATACGGGAATCGCGATCTTCAGCGCCGCGTTTGCGGCGTGGATCAATGAGACGGAGCATCGGGAGTTTCCGCTGCTCATCCGAGAGTCGTTCGACGAGCTGCGGGCGGTAACCGCCGGCGCGACGCGCCCGTAGGCCCAGCTGCGGCCAGTCACCACACGAACGGGATCAGCCGCTTGGTCCGTTTGCCGTAGGCCTCATATCCACGGAGCTCGCGACGCAGCAAAGCTTCTTCAGCGCCGACCCGCCGGTGATACGCGACACTCAGCAGGCCGCCGACAACCTCCACCACCATGAAACTGCGCGACGTTAGTGCAAACCCTGTCCAGATCAGGAGCGATCCCGCGTACCCGGGATGGCGCACGAATCGGTACGGTCCGCGGTCCACGACTTGCTGCGTGCCGCCGACTCGAAGCGTACGCGTGTACGAAACACCAAGTGTGCGCATCGACCACGCACGCAAGCCCAGCCCGGCCAACTCGAGGCCGAGGCCCAACGGAGCCACCGCGCGTGGAAGTTGCGGCGGCCGTATCAGTCGTATCAGCGGCGCCGCCACCGCGGCCGTCGCATATGCGGCGACGATCATTCGCGTGGTGCCGTGATCATCCCGAGACGCGTTCAGGCTCGACGCTGCACCCCGCTGACGGGCCGATGCCTCGAGGACGAGGAATCCCAGAACACCGGCATAA
>Ga0182015_10003371_pt1 | contig 18021 bp, 12 predicted proteins | sample 712P3MmetaG_FD_120478 | JGI IMG/M metagenome (GOLD analysis project Ga0182015, IMG submission 120478) | Permafrost microbial communities from Stordalen Mire, Sweden - 712P3M metaG | ecosystem: Environmental > Terrestrial > Soil > Wetlands > Permafrost | place: Sweden: Stordalen | collected...
CCGCGTCATACGACGGCCGCTGCATCGAATCGAGCAGCGAGCCGACGGACGGCTCGATGCGCCGCGTGAATGCCGTCGAGCCGATGCCCATCCACAGAATCATCACGGCCATCACTGCGAGCAAGCTGCGCTCGCGCAGCGATGCGTCCGGCAGCGATAGATTTTTCTCGTGCGTCACAGCGCCGAAGAACACGCGCTGATACGACCACAACAGATATACCGCCGAAAGGATCACGCCAATTGCGCCCCATGAAGCCCAAGCCGCGTGGCGCACAAACGTCCCAATCAAAATGAGGAATTCGCCGACGAATCCATTGAGCATCGGCAGGCCCGCGGAAGCAAAGCACACGAACAAATACATCGCCGCCAGCACCGGCATCGGCGTGGCCAAGCCGCCATATTCGCTGATCTCAAACGTATGCCTGCGGTCGTAAAGCATGCCCACAGCCAGGAACAGCGCGCCCGTGGTCACGCCGTGAGCCAGCATCTGGAAGATCGCGCCGTTTTCGGAAATCGGATGCAGCGCAAAAATCCCCAGAACAATAAAGCCCATGTGGCTGACGGAAGAGTACGCCACAAGCCGCTTCAGATCGGTCTGCACCATGGCGACCAGCGCGCCGTAAAGAATTCCGATGATCGCGAGCGTGGCGATCTCGGGAGCGTAGTGCCGGCTGGCATCGGGAAAAAGCGGCAGGCAGAAGCGCAGCATGCCGTAAGCGCCCATTTTTAGCAGCACGCCGGCCAGAAGAATTGATCCCGCCGTGGGCGCTTCGGTATGCGCGTCGGGCAGCCAGGTGTGCAGGGGAAACATCGGCACTTTAATCGCGAACGCCACAAAAAATGCGCCGAACAGCAGCAATTCCGTGTGCCACGGAAGAATCAATTGTCCGGACATCAGCCGCGCTTCAATCGTCAGCAGGTCGAACGAGTGCGCCAGCTGCGAAAGCCACACGATGGCCACGAGCATCAGAATCGAGCCGGCCATCGTATACAGAATGAACTTGAGCGCTGCGTAGATCCGCCGACCGTGCCCCCACACGCCGATCAGGAAATACATCGGAATGAGCATCGTTTCCCAGAAAAGGAAAAATAGGAATAGGTCGAGCGAGAGAAATACTCCGAGCATGCCCGTTTCGAGCACCAGAAGCGCGATGAAGAAACCCTTCACGCGTTCGTTGATCGAATTCCACGAAGCCAGCATGGCAATCGGCGTCAGGAACGTGCTCAGCAGCGCCAGAAACAAGCTGATGCCGTCCATGCCCAGGTGATAGTGGATTCCGAGAGAAGGAATCCAATCGCGAAATTCCTGGAATTGGAATGAACCGTTCGCGGAATCGAAACCGCGCAGCAGCAAAAGCGAAAAGCCGAATTCCGCCAAGGCCGTCACCAGCGCGAGCCGCCGAATCCACTCGTGGTCGTCTGAACGCAGCACCAGCAGCGCCAGCACGCCCGCCATCGGCAGGAAGATCAGCACCGTCAATAACCACGGCTGTTGCAAGCTAACGCCCCTTCCACAGCAGGAATGTGACCAGCGCCGCCGCGCCCAGCACCACCCACGTCGCGTAGCTGCGCGTATTGCCGGAATACACGCGCCGCAGAATACCTCCGCCCACTTGCGCCGAATCGGCCACGCCGTTCACCGTGCCGTCGATCACGCCTTGGTCCACGCCATGCCACAGCACCACGCGCGAAATCCAGACCATCGGTTTGACGATCAGCGCGGCGTAAATCTGATCGATGAAATATTTTCCGGCGAGCAGCAGATAAATTCCGTTACGAGATTCGCCAACGTGCGCCGCCGTGTTCGCGCGGCGAATGTACATCCACCAAGCCACCAGAAATCCCACCAACCCCGCGCCCACGGCCACGGCCATTCGGTCCAGCACGAACGCGCGGCTCATCTCCTCGATCATTGCGCCGCTTGCGGAAAATACTGGCTCCAGAAAGCGATCGAAATAATTCACGCCGCCAAACAGCACTTCCGGCGCGGCCCACCATCCGCCGATCACCGAAAGAATTGCCAGCACCACCAGCGGCGCCAGCATCTTCTTCGGCGATTCGTGCACGTGAACGTGGTGCTCGTCAAAGCGCGGCGCGCCGTGGAAGGCCAGGAACAACATACGAAACATGTAGAACGCCGTCAGGCCAGCCGTCAGCACGCCGACAACCCACAGAATTTGCCCGCCAGTCCCAGTGCCGATCGATCCCAGAATATCGTCCTTGCTGAAAAAGCCGGAAAATCCCGGCGCGCCAGCGATCGCCAGCGTGGCCATCAGCATCGTCCAATACGTCCATGGAATTTTCTTGCGCAGCCCGCCCATTTTGCGCAGATCCTGCTCGCCGCCCATGGCGTGAATCACGCTGCCCGCGCCCAGAAACAGCAGACCCTTGAAAAATGCGTGCGTCATCAAATGAAAAATGCCCGCGCCGAAAGCGCCTGCACCCAGGCCCAGGAACATGTAGCCCAGTTGCGAAACCGTCGAGTAGGCCAGCACTTTCTTGATGTCGGTCTGCACCAACGCGATCGTCGCGGCGAATAGCGCCGTGACCGCGCCAACCACGGCGACGACGGCCATCGCCCGCGGCGCATGCGTGAAGATCATGCTCGAGCGCGCCACCATGTACACGCCCGCGGTGACCATCGTCGCGGCGTGGATCAACGCGCTCACCGGCGTCGGGCCCTCCATCGCGTCCGGCAGCCAAACGTACAGCGGCAGTTGCGCCGATTTTCCCGTCGCGCCCACAAACAGCAGCAGCGCCATCACCGTGAGCACGCCATGCCCCGACGATTCCACGGGCATTAGCGCGGCTCGCGGAAAAACCGAAGCGAAATCGAGCGAAGCAAACGTGCGGAACATCAGAAAAAGCCCGAGCAGAAATCCGAAATCCCCGACGCGATTCACCCAGAACGCTTTATTGCCCGCGTTCGTAGCCGAAGGCTTCAAGAACCAAAAGCCGATCAGCAGATAACTGGAAAGCCCCACGCCCTCCCAGCCCACAAACATCAGCGCATAATTCGCCGCCAGCACCAGGATGAGCATGAAGAACATGAACAAATTCAGATACGCGAAGAAGCGCGTATAGCCGCGATCGTCCGCCATGTACGCCGTGGAATAAATGTGGATCAGCCACCCGACGCCGGTAACCACCAGCAGCATCACCAGCGTGAGCTGATCCACTTGCAGCGCGAAATCGGCGCGGAAGCCGCCCGCCGCGATCCACGTGAAATAGCTGTGCATCACCGGCAGTTGATCCGCGCCCAGCTGGAAGAATTCGCGCGTGAGTTCGAGCACCGCCGCGAACGCCAGGGCCGTCGAACTGAGCGCCACCATGCTGACGCGCTTCGCGCTCCAGCCGCGTCCGAGCAAGCCATTGGCCGCCGCGCCCAGCAGCGGCAGCAGCGGAATAATCCACAAATGTTCGAGAATGGGCATTAGAGCTTGAGCGAATCCACGCGCTCAACGTTCAGCGAGCGCCGATTGCGGGCTATCAGGATAATAATCGCCAGGCCCACGGCCGATTCCGCCGCGGCCACCACGATCACAAAGAACACGTACACTTGCCCTTGCAACCCTCCAAGCGCGCGGCTGAACGCCACGAACGCAAGATTCACGGCATTCAGCATCAGTTCAATGCACATGAAAAGCGTGACGATGTTGCGCTTGAATACGAAGCCGGCCACGCCCAACCCGAACAGCACGGCGCTCAGCACCAGATAATCTGAAACAGGAACCACTTTTCCCCCTGCAGCGAAAAAACTCTCCGCGCGCTACGGCTCGCGCTTGGCCAGTGCGATCGCGCCCATGATCGCCACGAGAATCAAAACCGAAGTCAGCTCGAACGGAAACGCGTATTCGTGAAATAGCAGTGTCGAAAGGTCGCGCGTCGAAACCGCGCCGGCCGGAACAACGCCCGCCGCCTCCGAACCGCGCCGCACCGCCCACGCCAATTCCGCCAACAGCACTGCCGCCACCGGCAAGCCCAAAAAGCGCGCGATGTGGCTCAAATTCGTGCGCTCTTCCACGCCGGCATTCAGCAACATGATCACGAACACGAAAAGCACCATGATCGCACCGGCATAAACAATGATCTGCACCGCCGCGATAAATTCCGCGCCCAGCAGCAGATACTCGCCCGCCAGCGCCACCATCACCACGATCAGTGACAGCGCGCTATGAATCGGGTGCCGCTGCGCAATCAAATTGATCGCACCGGCCACCGCGAGCACCGCCAGCGCCATAAACATGATGAATGCCGCGTTCATCGCATCGCCGCCTTCATGGCCGCATCGCCACGGCCAGACTCGTCAGCACCACATTCGCAAGCGCCAGCGGAAATAGCAGCTTCCAGCCGATCCCCATCAATTGATCGTAGCGGTAGCGCGGCAGCGTGCCGCGCGCCCACACATAAATGAAAAGAAATGCCAGCATCTTCAGCAGAAACCAAAACGGTCCTTGCGCAAACACCAGCACGCCCGGCCGCGAAAGCAAGACGCCGAGCCCGAGAAGCGCCAGCCCAACCACCGGCAAAACGATGCGTCCAAACATTGTCTGATAGCGAATGCCGTCTGCGACCAGATAGATTCCCAGCACCGCGAATCCCACCGCCGGGATGTAGAACGTCCAGCCCCACGCCGCCGTAGCCGGAAACGGTGAGAGCCAGCCGCCGAAAAATAGAATCGTCGCCAGACACGAAACCGTGACCATGCTCGCGTATTCGCCAATGAAAAACATCGCGAATTTAAAGCTAGAATATTCCGTGTGAAATCCCGCGCCCAGCTCGCCTTCGGCTTCGGCCAAATCGAATGGCGCGCGATTGGTCTCTGCGATTGACGCCGTGAAAAAACACAAGAAACCCAGCACCTGCGGCATCGGTCCCGCGATCAAATTCCAGCGCGGCAAAAATCCCCACGCCGTCCCTTGCTGCGATGTGATAATTTCCCGCAGATTCAGCGAGCCGCTGAGCAGCAGAACTCCCACCACCGAAAGCGTCAGCGCCAATTCATAGCTGATCATTTGCGCCGAGCTGCGCAGTCCACCCAGCAGCGGATATTTGCTGTTCGACGACCAACCGGCCAGCGTCACGCCATACACGCCGACCGACGTGATCGCAAACAAAAACAGCAGCCCCAGCGAAATATTCGCCACCTGCAGCGGCGTATGCTGTCCAAAGATCGTGATGTCGGAAGGTCCGAAGGGAATCAGCGCGATCGAAGTGATCGCAAGCGAAAGCGTCAGCAGCGGCGCCATGAAAAATACCAGCTTGTCCGCGCCCGCCGGCGCAATGTCTTCCTTGAACAGAAATTTCAAGCCGTCCGCCAGCGGCTGCAGCAATCCGTGCGGACCCACGCGGTACGGCCCCCAGCGCGATTGGATGTGCGCGATCACTTTGCGCTCAAACCACGTCAGGTACGCCAGCATGGTCATCAATAAAAACAGCAGCACTACGATCTTGATCAGCGACACAACCAGCAGCGGATGCGCGGCCGCGATCGCGTTCATGCCGGGTCCTCGATCTGGTGCAGTCCGCTTGCCGCGGGCTTCGCCGCCGGCGTTCCGTCCGGAGAAGTTTCGGCCAGCGCGTTGATCTTGTTCAGGTAGCGGCTCAAGCTGCCGCTGGTGAACAGCGTATCGTGCGAAGAAAATACCAATCCCGCCGGCGGCTGCCCGTTCGGGCTGGCTACCGGCGCGGAAAGTTCCGCCGCTCCGCCCAACAAAGAGGCCCACGCCACGTTGTATCCGGGAACATGTTTCCTGATCTCCTCAAACGCCGCCGCCGGAGTGCGCAGCGGAAACGCCTGGCCCACGCCCAGCCTCGCGAGTTGATGCGAGAGCAATCTCAGCAAGTCGAAATCCGAGCGCGGCCCCATCGCTTCGCTCGCCTTGCGCACCAGCTGCACTTCGCCCGCCGTGTTGGTCGTGGTGCCGTCTTTTTCGTAGAGGCATGCCGCCGGCAGCACTACGTCAGCCAGCCGCGCCGTCTCCGTCAAAAACATTTCGTGCACCACCAGCAGTTCAAGCCCCGCCGGCCGTTCCGCGCCAGAGCGGCCGAAAGTTTCCACCGGGTTCGCGCCGACAACGTACAGCGCCGGCAAGCGCCCCGCAAACGCAGCCTCCGTCATTTGCGCCGCGTTCAGTCCGCGCGCGTCAGACAGCGTCGCGTCCCACAATTTTCCGAACGCCGCGCGCGCCGCGGCGTCCGAAATGTGCGCGTAGCCGGGCAGCCGGTCGGGCAGCAGACCCATGTCCGCGGCGCCGCGCGAATTCGCGTAATCGCCCAACGCCATGTAGCGCGTGCGCCCCGCGCGCGCCGCGCCCCACGCCACCAAATCCGCGATCACAGCGCCCGTAAGTTCCGCGCCAAACAGAATAACCAGATCCGCTTCCTTCTCCAGCGCGGCGCGCAGCGTGTCCAACTTCGCCTTCGCATCCGCGCTCAGGTTCCCCTTTCCCGTCGCCAGCGCGCGCAGCGCCACGGCCTCGCCGCCGGCCTCAGTCTCAACGAATTGCGCCGCCTTGCGCTCCAGCTTGATCGCGCGCGAATTCAAGATGTACAGCCGCGAGCCAAAATGGCGAATCGCCGCGCGAATCTGCCACGCCACCAGCGGATTTTCCTCCGTCGGATCGTTGCCGATCACCAGAAACGCGCCGGCCGATTCCAGATCGCCCATCGTTGCAAACGCGCTCGCGCCGTCGCGCTTTCCCGTCTTCGCGACCTCCGCCACCAATCCTGCGTAGTCCGCCGTGCGGTGATGATCTACGTTGTTCGTGCCCAGCGACGCGCGCGCCAATCTTCCCAGTAAATAATTTTCTTCGTTGGTAGTGCGATTTGAGCCGATCACGCCGATTCCGCCGGGTCCGTGCTTCTTGTGCACGTCGGCCAGTCGCGCCGCAATTTCTCCGATCGCGTCTTCCCACGAAGCCGGCACCAGCGATCCATTGCGCCGCACCAGTGGCTCGCGCAAACGCTGCGGATGCCGCGCGAAATCGAATCCGAATCGCCCCTTCACGCACAAAAATTCCTTGTTGTACCCGGAAAGATCGCGATTATTCGCGCGCAAAATCTCGTGATTGCGCACGGACAAAGTCGTCTTGCATCCATTCGAGCAATGCGCGCACACCGTCGGCACGTACGTCATCTCCCACGGCCGCGTCTGATAGCGATACGTCCCGCTGGTCAGCGCGCCCACCGGACAGATATCGATGCACATCCCGCACTCTTCGCACTCCAATTCGTCTTCGCGATTCGGAATGATCACCGATTGCACGCCGCGCTGCCCCACGCCCAGCGCCTTCACGTCCATGCCCTCGTCGCACACGCGCACGCAGCGGAAGCACAAAATGCAGCGCGGCGCGTCGTAATAAACCAGCTCCGACCATTTCTCTTCAGGCCGGTGCAGTTTTTCCTCGGCAAAGCGGCTGCGGTCCGCGCCGTAGCGAAACACCATGTCCTGCAATTCGCATTCGCCGCCCTTATCGCACACCGGGCAATCGAGAGGATGGTTCGTCAGCAAAAATTCCAGCATGTTCTTGCGCGCCGCGTGCACTTGCTCCGTGTCCGTGCGCACGATCATTCCCGGCGTCGCCACCAGCGTGCAGGCCGTCTGCAGCTTGGGCGCCTTCTCCACCTCCACCAGGCACATGCGGCAAGCCGCCTGCAGCGAAAGTCCCGGGTAGTAGCAGAAAGAAGGCACCTCTGTGCCCAGCCGCCGCGCCGCTTCAATCACCAGCGTGCCCGGCGGCACCACAATGTCTTTGCCGTTGAGATTGAATGTGACGTTTTTAATGGGTTCTGGCATGGGCAGTCTCAGAGCGCCGCGGCCAATACGTCGGCCGGCTTAAACGGACACTTGCCGTGCAAATGCTGCTCAAATTCTTCGGGCCATTTTTTCGCGATGCTCATCGTCGGCAACGCAGCGGCGTCGCCCAAGGGGCAAAATGTCCGCCCCAGCATATTTTTCGCCAGCTCGCCCACCATCGGAATATCCGACGCGCGTCCGCCGCCGTCGTGGATGCGATCCAGCAATTTCCGCAGCCACGCCGTGCCTTCGCGGCAGGGAATGCACCAGCCGCAAGATTCATGCGCGTAAAAATGCATGATGCGCCGGCACAAATCCACCATGCAGGTTTGATCGTCGATGATGATCGTCCCGCCGGAGCCGAGCATCGATCCGGCCTTGGCCACCGAATCGTAATCCATCGTCAAGCCGGCGATCTCCGAAGCCATGAGCAGCGGGCAAGAACTTCCGCCAGGAATCACGGCCTTCAGCTTTCGCCCGCCCGGGATTCCGCCCGCCACTTCGTAAATCAGCCGCTCCAGCGGAAATCCCAGCGGCAATTCGTAAATTCCCGGCTTGTTCACGTGTCCTGAAATCGAATACATGCGCGTGCCGCCGTTTTTCGGAACGCCAAGCGACGCGTACCATTCGCCGCCGCCGCGCAAAATCGCCGGCACCGAGGAAAGCGTCTCCGCGTTATTGATCACCGTGGGCACGCCATACAAGCCGACCACGGCAGGGAACGGCGGCCGAATTCGCGGATAGCCGCGCTTGCCTTCAAGCGATTCCATCAGTGCCGATTCCTCGCCGCACTCGTAAGATCCCGCGCCGGTATGCGCCGCCATATCGAACGAAAATCCGCTGCCCATCACGTTCTTGCCCAGATAGCCCGCGGCGTAAGCTTCCGCGATCGCGGTCTCCACGATATCCAGCACGTAGCGATATTCGCCGCGAATGTACGCGTAGCCATTGCGCGCGCCCACCGCGTAACCCGCGATGATCATCCCTTCGATCAATTGATGCGGCACCATTTCCATCAGCGGCCGGTCCTTGCAGGTGCCCGGCTCGCTCTCGTCGCAATTTGCCAGAATGTATTTGCCCTTCGGCGCTTCCTTGGGCACGAAGCTCCACTTCATTCCCGTCGGAAATCCCGCCCCGCCGCGCCCGCGCAGGCTCGATTTCTTCATCTCGTCGATCACCTGGTCCGGCGTCATCGAAAGCGCCTTCTCCAGGCCTTTGTATCCGTCATTCTGCAGATAGACCGCGAGCTTGTGCGAATCCTCCACGCCGAATAGCTTGCTGATCACCGGCACTTCCGCTGGGTGCCGCGGATGCACCGAGCCCGAAGTGGGCCGCACCGAAGGCGGCCGCTCGCCGCGATCCAATCGCGCGATGATCCCTTCAAATTTTTCCGGCGTAAGATTTTCGTAGAAATCGTAATTCACCTGCATCGCCGGCGCGCCCGTGCACGCGCCGATGCATTCCACTTCTTCCAGCGAAAACAGTCCGTCGGCCGAAGTTTGCTTGTGCCCGATCTCCAATTTGCGCTGCGCAAATTCCCACAATTTGTCCGCGCCGCGCAATTTGCACGAAACGTTGGTGCAAATCTGCACGTGGTTGCGCCCAATCGGCTTGCGGTGCAGCATCGTGTAGTATTCCAGCGTCTCCTGCACCTGTAGCGCATTCAGGTCCAGCCGCTTCGCAATCTCCGCCACCAATTCGTCGCTCACGCAACCCAGCGCATCCTGCGCGTAAAGCGCCATCGGAATCAGCGCCGAACGCTTCACCGGATAGCGGCTGAGCAGCGTCTGAAATTTCTTTTCCACTTCGGCCGGCAGTTGCATCAGCGGTCCACTTCCCCCAGCACGATGTCCGTCGTGCCAATGCACGCCACCACGTCGGAAAGCAATCGCCCCTTCACCATCTTTTCCAGCGATTGCAGATTCACGAAAGACGGCGCGCGCACCTTCATGCGGTACGGTTTCGGCGATCCGTCGCTGGCGATGAAAAATCCCAGCTCGCCGCGCGGCGATTCGATCGCCTGATACACCTCGCCCACCGGCGGCGAAAATCCCTCGGTGAAAATTTTGAAGTGATAGATCAGTGATTCCATTTCCGTCTTCATCTTCTCGCGCTGCGGCGGCACGATGCCCGGCGCGTCCACCTTGATCGCGCCTTCCGCGGGAACTTTGCCCATCGCTTGTTTGATAATCTTCAAGCTTTCCCGCATCTCCGCCAGCCGCACCAGATACCGCGCGTAGCAATCGCCTTCCGTGCGCGTCGGCACATCGAACTCGAATTCGTCGTAGCCCGAGTACGGAAAAAATTTCCGCACGTCGTAAGCCACGCCCGAAGCTCGCAGCATCGGCCCCGTCACGCCCATCGCGATTGCATCCTTGGCGTCCAGCAGCCCGATGCCCTGCGTGCGCCCCAGCCAGATGCTGTTTCGCGTCAGCAGCGATTCATATTCGTCGATCCGCGAAGGCATGATGCGCAGCACGCGCGCCACCGGATCGAGCCATCCTGGCGGCGGCTCCAGAGCGATGCCTCCGATGCGGAAATAGCTGGTCATCATCCGCTGTCCGGAGACCATCTCGAAAATCTTCAAAATCTCTTCTCGCTCGCGGAAGCAATAAAGAAAAACCGTCATCGCCCCCAAATCGATCGCGTGCGTTCCCAGCCACACCAAATGCGATTGCAGCCGCGTCAATTCCGTCAGCAGCACGCGAATATATTTCGCGCGCGGCGGCGGTTCGAGCCCCAGCAATTTTTCCACCGCCAGGCAGTAGCCCAGATTGTTTGAAAGCGGCGCCAAATAATCCATGCGATCCGTGATCGTGATGGTCTGCGAATAGGTGAGCGCTTCGGCGTTTTTCTCGATGCCGGTGTGCAGATAGCCGATCTCCGGCTCCGCCCGCACAATTTGCTCGCCGTCGAGCTCCAGCACCACGCGCAACACGCCATGCGTGGAGGGATGTTGCGGCCCCATGTTTAGGACCAGTGTCTGCGCTGGCCCGACAACTGTTTCGACGGTGGTCATCAGCGCGGCCCTTCCACCGGATAATCCTTGCGCAACGGAAATCCTTCCCATTCTTCCGGCAAAAGGATTCGCCGCAGATCCGGATGCCCCGCGAAGCGCACGCCAAACAGATCGAAAATCTCGCGCTCGTGCCAGTTCGCCGTCGTCCACACCGGCGTCACCGAATCCACCACCGGATCGCTCCCCGCCACCCAAACCCGCACGCGAATCCGCTCGCGCCGCGACATCGAAACAAGGTGATAGTTCAATTCAAATCGCGGTTCCACCGGAAAGCGGTCCACCGCGCTGATGTCCACCAGCAACTTGAAATCGAGATCGGCTTCCGACGCCAGAAACTCCGCCACGCCCCGCAATCGCTCGCGCGGCACCACCACGGTAGTTTCGCCCCGAAACGACAGGGTCTCCGCGATCGCCCCTGCGTCCCAGGCGCGCAATTTGCTGACGATCGGATTCTGATCCAGGTCGGGCGTATCCGTCACGAACCGCGGTCCCCGCGCGTCGCCGGACGAGTCCAATCCAGCGCGCCTTTCTTCCAGAGGTAAGCGTAACCAGCCAGCAGTATTCCGATGTACAGCACCATTTCTTCAAATCCGAACCAGCGCAATTCCCGGTACACGTAAGCCCACGGGTACAGAAAGATGGCCTCCACGTCGAACAGGATGAACACCATGGCCACCAGATAATATTTAACCGGAACCGGATGCCGCGCATCGCCCACTGGCTCCACGCCGCATTCGTAGGGAGCTTCCTTGATTCGCGATGGCCGCCGCCATCCCACGATCGCAGACACCAGTAGGATCGCGCCCCCCAGAGCCACAGCCAAAAGGAAGTGCAAGAAAAGCGGCGCGAAGTTCGTCAGAGTGTTTTCGCTCATGAGCCGAAGCGAATATAATAGCGACCGGCCGTCGCGCGGTCAATTCCACCTCGCCGCGTCTTTTGCAGCGCTCGCATCGGAAATTCGCGTCGCGCGCAAACGCATTCGCGCACAGGCGGAGTCGCGCGCAAGCGCCCGGCGCCGTTTTCGTTATTGTAGGGGTGGACCTTGCCTCCGCCCGCTTTTGCAGCGCCCGCAACTATTTACGGCGCGCGCGCCCAGCGCCGGCTCGAGTTTTCGTAGGGGCGGATATTGCTTCCGCCCGCTTTTGCACCACCGGAGTCAGCAGGAGGGCGCCGCTTCTGCCCAGCAACGATCTGACCCCAGCATGCGATCGGGGCGTTGAATTTTCAGCTGATTCAGCCCCGCAGGGGCGGCAGAAGTTAGCCCAGGGCGTAAGCCCTGGGTAAGATAGAGCCATCGCGCAAGCCCCGTAGGGGCGACACAATCTGTTTGCTTCCGACGGGGCGCCGACACTAAATGAGTTTCGGATTCAACACCAACGTCCGCGTAGGCGAGATCGTCTACCACGTCCAAACCGAACATCGCGGCCACGACGCGCCCGTTATCGATACGGTCGTCTACGTTTCCGGCCGCGTCATCCATCGCATCAAGACTCCGCTGGCGGCTGGCGCCGAGCCGCGCGACCGAATCGAGCGTCAGCATCACGCCATCGTCGCACAGCTCGAAAACGGCGCATTAACCGCAAGCTCCGCGCCGGCCCCAGCCGCGGCGCCTGACGCTTCCGCGCCCGTCGCGCCCAGCGCGACAATCGCCATCACTCTGAATGGAGAGGTCCGCGAAATTCCCCAAGGATTGACTGTCGCCAAACTTCTCGATCACTTAGCTCTGCGCCCCGACCGCGTCGCCATCGAGCGCAACGCCGAAATCCTCCCAAAATCCGAGTGGCTCTCCACTCCCGTCACCGCAAACGACCGCTACGAAATCGTCCAACTAGTCGGCGGTGGCTAGTTCCTTGCCGTTGCAGGCGCTGAGCTTGCCTCCGCCCGCCTTTGCCTGTGTCTTCCGTCGCTTTTCTGTTTTGCCTTCGATATTTTTGCTTTGTTCCGCCGCTCCTGCGCGGCGCCGCCAAATCACACCCCCGCCAGCAAATGCCCCATCTTCGATTTTTTCGTTGCCAAATACCCGCGCGAGGCCCGCGAAGCCCGCGGCTCGCAAGCCAACCGCTCCACCACCTCTATCCCTCCGCGCTCCAGTTGCTCCACTTTATCCGGATTATTCGATAGCAGCCGCACCCGCCGCACGCCCAACTTCCGCAGCGCCGCCGCCGAAAAGCCGTAATCCCGCGAGTCCGCCGCAAATCCCAATTTTTCGTTGGCCTCCACCGTATCCAGGCCTCCATCCTGCAGCGCATAAGCCCGCAATTTGTTCATCAACCCAATCCCGCGCCCCTCCTGCGGCAAATAAAGCAGCACGCCCGATTTCGATCGCGCAATCTTCCGCAGCGAATATTCCAGTTGCGCCCGGCAATCGCAGCGCTCCGAGCCAAACACGTCCCCCGTCAGACATTGCGAATGAATCCGCACCACCGGCACATGCTTTCCCGCGATATCGCCATGAATCAGCGCCACGGCATTCTCCGCCGCCGTCGCGCCTTCCACCCCGCGAATCGTAAACGGCCCAAATCGCGTCGGCAGCCGTGCCTCCGCCACAACGCGCACGCGCGCTCCAGTCTTTCCCGCGCTTCGACCCCGCTTCGGTTTAGATTTTCCCTTCATCATGAATCGCACATTATAACAGTCGCGCCGCGCCTCGCGCCCATCCGCGCGTTTTCGACCTCGATCGAAGCCGCTTGTTTATTTCGCCACGCACTTCTTTCAGCATATAATCCGCCCCACGAATGTCACTCTCAAGCGGCACCAAATTAGGCCCCTACGAAATCGTCGCGCCCCTCGGCGCCGGCGGTATGGGCGAAGTCTATCGCGCGCGCGATGCGCGCCTCGGTCGCGACGTCGCCATCAAAGTCCTCCCCGCGAATCTTTCCTCCGACCCGCAGCGCCGCGAGCGCTTCGAGCGCGAAGCCCGCGCCATCTCCGCGCTGAATCATCCGCACATCTGCACGCTCTATGACGTCGGCCGCGAAAGCGACACCGATTTCCTGGTGATGGAACTCGTCGAAGGCGAAACGCTCGCCTCGCGTATCGAAAAAGGCGCGATGCCCCCGGAGCAAGTCCTGCGCCTCGGCTCTGAAATTGCCGACGCGCTCGATAAAGCCCATCGCATGGGCATCACCCATCGCGATCTAAAGCCCGGCAATATCATGCTCACCAAATCCGGAATCAAACTCCTCGATTTCGGCCTCGCAAAGTTCGCCGCTTCCGCCGCCCCCGGCGCGCCAGCAAACGCCGAAACCATGCTCACCACGAAACTCCCCGGCGGCCCCGCCAAGCCGCTCACCGAGCAAGGCAGCATCGTCGGCACATTCCAATACATGGCCCCCGAACAACTCGAAGGCGAAGAAGCCGACGCGCGCTCCGACATTTTTTCTTTCGGCGCCGTGCTCTACGAAATGGCCACCGGCAAAAAAGCCTTCGTCGGCAAGACCAAAGCCAGCGTCATCGCCGCCGTCCTCGCCGCAGAGCCCGCGCCCATCTCCTCTCTGCAGCCTCTGACTCCACCCGCGCTCGAGCGCCTAATAAAAATCTGCCTGGCCAAAGATCCCGACGAGCGCTTCCAAAGCGCCCACGACCTCAGCCTGCAACTCAAATGGATCTCCGAAGCCGGTTCGCAAGCCGGCATCGCCGCGCCCGTCATCGCGCACCGCCGCAGCCGCCAAAGATTCGTGTGGGCGCTTGCCGGTGCCGGCGCGGCCCTGCTCATCGCCGCCGCGCTGGCCTTCGTCTACGTTCGCCCCTATTGGAATCAGCCCAAACCCAGCGTCGCGCGTTTTCTCGTTTCCTTGCCCGGCAACATATTCATCTTCCAGGTGAGTCCTTCGCCCGATGGCCATTACTTGGCATTTGTCGGTGTCACCAAGGATGGAGTGCGCCAGCTTTGGCTGCGCCCGATCGATGCCGTCGACGCGCAGCCCTTGGCCGGTACAGAGAACGTGTATACTTTTTTTTGGTCGCCGGACAGCCGCTATCTCGCGTACGACGACGCCGTCAGCCTGAAAAAGGTGCCCATCCTAGGCGGAACTCCGCAGACACTATGTAATCTGGCCGGAATAGGCATGGGAAGCTGGAGTACCTCCGGCGTGATTCTCTTTGGCACCGACGCGGCGGGTCCGATTATGAAAATTTCCGAGGATGGCGGCGAACCCAGCCCCATCTCCGCGCTTGACCAGTCGGCCGCGGAAACTCGGCGGTTAGATCCCTGGTTTCTGCCGGACGGGCAGCATTATCTCTATCTTTCCCTTCGCAACACCACAGGTCCGCCGGCGTGGACTTGCGTCGGTTCGCTCGATTCTAACGAGACCAAGTGCTTTGGAAGCACCGACTCTGCCGCCCGCTACGTCCCGCCGGGGTATCTACTTTACGACCGTGGGAGCTCTCTCGTGGCGCAGCCGTTCGATCTGAGCACGCTTGCAACTACCGGCGACCCCGTCCCCATCGCCGACAGCGTGCAGAGTTTCTCGGTTTCCGACAGCGGCATCCTGGCCTACACTCCGGCGGCGGCGGCCGATGAGTACCAACTTCAGTGGTTTGACCGCAGCGGGAAACCACTAAGCACAGTGGGCCAGCCCGCCTTATTCAGCGCCCCAGCGCTATCGCCCGACGGCACTCGGGTCGCGGTCGGTGTGATCGATCCGCACGTCAAGACCCGCGATTTATGGCTTTTCGATTTGAAGCGCAACACCTCCTCGCGATTGACGTTCGATCCCACCGACGAATCCAATCCCGCTTGGTCGCACGACGGCAGCCAAATCGTGTTCACCTCGACGCAAACCGGCAATCGGGACATTTACGAAAAGGCGTCCAGCGGACTCGGCACTTCCCAGCTTGTCTTCGCTTCCAAAGATCAACAGAAGAGCGTCGACGATTGGTCGCCCGACGATCGCTACGTCGTGTATGACACGACATCGCCGGGCAGCCTTTGGATTCTGCCCCTCTTCGGCGACCGCAAGCCCTTTCTCTTCGTGCAGGGCTCTACTGAGGCTCGCGAGGCACGCTTCTCGCCCAACGGTCGCTACATCGCCTATACCTCCAACGAGACCGGCAGTTACGAGGTCTATGTCCGAACGTTTCCAGACCCCACCAGCAAGTGGCAGGTCTCATCCGGCGGCGGAGCGCACCCCGAATGGCGGCACGACGGCAAGGAACTCTATTTCATTTCCAATGGAAAGCTGGTGGCCGTGGACGTTTCCACCGATGGCCCGCAGTTCCAGTCCGGCGTTCCCAAGCCCCTCTTCGCCGTCGATCTTCGCCCCGATCGAGGCAGCGGAAATGGCGTCTACGCCGTATCCGCCGACGGCCAGCGCTTCCTCGCCGTCACCAACCTCGAGCAACAAACCGTCGCACCCGCCACAGTCGTAATGAACTGGGCCGCCAACTTAAAGCCCTAGCGATTATCCCTGCCTCAGCTATTCTGCCTTTCTTGGCGCGGAGTTTATCGCAGCCCGCCGCCTCCGTCCTCTGCGCTCCCTCAGCGCCCTCCGCGCCTCTGCGTTAACTTTTTCTTCCCGCCACCCGCTCCCAATTGATTTTTCGATACGCCTCCCGGAATTGCGCCGCGTAGCGCCCCCAGGAATTAGCTTCACCAATTTGCTGTTGATGTTGCAGCCGTAGGGGCTGAGCTCGCCTCCGCCCGCCTTTTATTTCCACCGACGTGACGATTTGAATTCCGCTGACGCCCCGAATCGAAGCCCAGCCCCCAGGGGCGACACGATCTTTTCCGATTTCTCGCGACGTCTCGCAAACAAATATCGCCCGCCCCCCGCGCTTTACATTCCACCCCCCATTGGCTAACGTCTCTTTCGAGCCCACTCGCCCGATCCGCGCCGAAAATGTCAGGAGCATGATTTGCTGACGCCGCTCGAATCTTTTTCCACCAGCAAGGATTTCCTCTTCACGCTCCTGCTGAAGGTGCTCGTCGCCGCGTCGCTCGCCGCGTTGCTCGCCCGCTGGGAAATTTTCCGCAAGGTTCTCTACGCTGAAGTGCGCGATTCCGATCTCAAGCTCAAACTAATGCTGTTCCTCACGCCCGCTCTGGCCCTCAGCGTGATCATTCGCCTGATCGGCGGCCCGCCCTACCAGTTTGCCGATCTGATGCTCGAAGGTTCTTTCCTTCTCGGCCTGCTCGGAGGCCGCGTCGTCGGCCCGCTCGGAGGCTCCATCGTCAGCCTTCCGGCGTTTGCTCATCGCGAATGGCTGGCCATGCCGGTAGCCGCCGCCGCGGGTTTAATGGGCGGACTCATCCGCCAAGCCATCCCCAACAAAGAAGAGATCTGGAGCTTCGGCCCGTTCACATTTTTGAGCTTTCCCAGTTGGCTGGTCCGCCTGGTGCGCGAGCGCCGCGGCAGTTGGGTCATGTTCCCGCTGGCCGGCTCTCTGGTTCTCGAACTCGGCCGGCAATTCCTGGTTCACGCCACGCACCCGCGCTGGCTTTTCTGCATTCAGGCCCACGCCGGCTGGCAATTGGCCCTCGCGATGGGCGCCACCATGACCGCCGTCGCTGTGCCCATCAAAATCTGGAACAACACGCGCGTCGAAATGAATCTCGAACAGCATCAGCAGCTTCTCTTAAAAGCGCGCATGGCCGCGCTCTCCAGCCAAATCAATCCGCATTTTCTTTTCAACACGCTCAACACAGTCTCCTCCCTCATCCGCTACGATCCCGATCTCGCCCGCGAGGTGCTCATCAAATTGAGCAGCATTTTGCGCCGCCTCTTGCGCCAGCACGAAACTTTCGTGCCGCTCCGCGAAGAGATCGAATTCGTAGACGACTATCTCGATATCGAAGTCGCGCGCTTCGGCCGCGACAATTTGCGCATCACCAAGGAAGTGGACGAGCGCGCTGTGGAAACTTTCGTCCCCAGCATGCTCTTGCAACCCATCGTCGAAAATTCCCTCAAGCACGGTCTCTCCGCCAAGCTCGAAGGCGGCGCAATCCTGATCCGCGCCACCTCAAACGATGGCCGCCTCGTGATCGAGATCGAAGATAATGGCGCCGGAATTTCCGAAGAGCGTTTGGCGAAAGTCTACGAAGAGGGCATCGGAATCAGCAACGTGCACGAGCGTTTGCGCGTGCTCTACGGCGGCGATTTCACCATGGATATCACCAGCCGCGAGGGCCAGGGCACGCGCATCCGCATCGAAGTCCCCGAGCTTGTCACCGCGCTCCCCGGCGCCGACGGCAGGCCCGGCTACC
>Ga0182015_10003372_pt1 | contig 18020 bp, 14 predicted proteins | sample 712P3MmetaG_FD_120478 | JGI IMG/M metagenome (GOLD analysis project Ga0182015, IMG submission 120478) | Permafrost microbial communities from Stordalen Mire, Sweden - 712P3M metaG | ecosystem: Environmental > Terrestrial > Soil > Wetlands > Permafrost | place: Sweden: Stordalen | collected...
ATCGACCGAAGGTTGACTGAATCGATTTGGATTTCACTGGAATTCCATTTGTTCCGCCCTCGACCTTGCCGATTTTGCCGATGGAGTGGCCCTGTGCCATGGAAAAGGCTGGTGCGGGCAGGACTCTTAGCCGATTCAACTTGTGCCCGCTTCGGGCCATGGCCTATACTAAAGCTCGGTGCAGGAGTAATTTGCGATGGACCGGCAACCATTTCTGGAATTGGCGCAAAAGCGCGTCGTCGTTCTCGACGGCTCGATGGGAGCCACCCTGCACTCGTTCTCGCTGGATCTGCAGCGCGATTGGCGTGGACAAGAAAATTGCTGCGAGATTCTAAACCTTTCCCGCCCGGATTTGATCGGGCAAATACATGAAGGATTCCTGGCCGTCGGCTGTGACGGCGTTGAGACCAATACATTTGGCGGAAGCCGAATTGTCCTGGCGGATGCGGGACTGGCGGAGCGTACGGTCGAAATCAACCGAATCGCCGCCCAGATTGCCCGCCGGGTCTGCGATCGCTTCGAGACTGCCGAGCGGCCCCGTTATGTGATCGGTTCCATCGGCCCCGGCAGCAAAATCATCACCCTCGGTCAGACCACTTGGGAGGAGATGAACCAGAGCTTCTTCGAGCAGATTCAGGGGCTGCTCGAAGGGGGCGCCGATGTTCTGCTGATCGAAACGCAGCAGGATTTGCTCGCGATCAAGTGCGCCATCGCCGCCGCCAACCGCGCGTTTGCGGTCGTTGGCCGGCGCGTACCGATCATGGTTCAGGCTTCGATGGACACGCAAAACGGCCGGCAAATGCTCACCGGCTCCGACGCCTCCGCGCTGGTTGCGACAATTCAGCCGTTTGATGAAGTCGATTGCCTCGGCCTCAACTGCGCTTTCGGGCCCTACGAGCTGACGGAGACGATCCGGTATATCTGTCAGAATTGGCCGCGACTGGTCAGCGTGCTGCCCAATGCGGGTCTGCCGATCTATGTAAACAACAAAGCGCATTTCCCGATGTCTCCGCCGGATTTCACCAAGGGCGTGATGCGGTTCGTCGAGGAATTCGGCGCAAACATTGTCGGCGGATGCTGCGGAACGACGGTCGAGCACATGAAGCTGCTTTGCGAGGCGGTCGGATTCCGCCCGCCGGTCAAGCGGCAGGTTTCGGTGAAGCCGCAAGTGTCCAGCCTGATTAGCGCCGTCGATATCCGGCAGGACAACAGCTATTTGATCGTCGCCGAGCGGACCAACACCAACGGCAGCCGCCAGTTCAAGCGCCTGCTTCAGGAAGACAACTGGGACGGGCTGGTGAGCATGGCCCGCGACGAAATTCGCGAAGGCTCGCACATGCTCGATGTCTGCGTCGATTTCGTCGGCCGCGACGGTGTGGCGGATATGCGCCAGGTCATCGCGCGATATGTCAATGCGCTGCCTGGGCCGCTGATGCTCGACAGCACCAATGCAGAGGTGATGGAAGCCGGGCTGAAGCTCGCCGGCGGGCGCTGCGTTCTCAACTCCATGAACCTGGAGGACGGCGAGGAACGTGTCGCCAAAATCTGCGCGCTGGCCAAGAAATACGGCGCGGCCGTCGTTGCCGGAACCATCGACGAAGACAAGCTGAACGCCATGGCCCGCACGGCGGACCGAAAGATTTCCATCGCCCGGCGCATCCGGGATTTGGCGGTCAAATTTGGCCTCAAGGATGGCGATCTTCTTTTCGATCCGCTGGTGCTTCCAATCAGCACCGGAATCGAAGAAGACCGGCGAAACGCGCTGGAGACCATCGAGGGAACCCGGCGAATTTCCCAGCAGCTTCCCGATTGCCATACCGTGGTGGGACTGAGCAACGTCAGCTTTGGCTTGAAGCCCGCGGCCCGGGTCGTGCTCAACAGCGCTTTTCTCCATGAATTGATGGAGGCAGGCCTTACCGCGGCGATTGTCCATGCCAGCAAGATTCTTCCGCGCAATAAGATCGACGATGAGAAGTGGAACGCCGCGCTGGATTTGATTTACGACCGCCGGCGTGAAGGATTCGATCCGCTGACGCATTTCATCGGCCTGTTCCCCGAAGGCACAGATGTGGTCGCCAAGCCCGTGGACGATAATTCGCCGGTCGAGGAAAAGCTCAAGCGTCATATTGTCGACGGCGAAAAGCGCGATCTCACCAAACATCTGGACGAAGCACTGAAGAAGTACCCGCCGCTCGAAATCATCAACAGCCATCTTCTGGAAGGCATGAAAGTGGTGGGAGAGCTGTTCGGCAGCGGGCAGATGCAGTTGCCGTTTGTGCTCCAAAGCGCCGAGACGATGAAAGCTGCCGTCGCTTACCTTGAGCCGCTGATGGAAAAAGCGGATGGCCAGAGCAAGGGCCGCATCGTGCTGGCGACGGTGAAGGGCGATGTTCACGACATCGGAAAGAATCTCGTGGACATCATCCTGACCAACAACGGATACACGGTTTACAACCTGGGGATCAAGCAGCCGCTGGGCGAGATCCTCAAGGCCGCCAAGGAAAAGTCCGCGCATGCGATCGGGATGAGCGGTTTGCTTGTCAAATCGGTGGCCGTAATGAAGGAAAATCTCGAGGAATTGAATGCCCAGGGGATGAAGATTCCGGTGCTGCTGGGCGGGGCGGCACTGACGCGCGACTATGCCGAGGACACGCTGGCCGAGCTATATAAGGGCCCGCTGCTTTATTGTCGGGATGCGTTCGAGGGATTGCACGCGATGGACCAGATATCCGGCGGAACCGTGATTGCCGCCAGCGAAGCGCAGCGCGAGCGCGCTACGCGCCGGAAAAATCAGCGGGCCGAAAGCGAAAAGAAATTCGGACACATCATTGCCGGCGACGGTGAAAAGGCCGAATCGACGGTTTCCCGGGACAATCCGCTGCCCGCGCCGCCTTTCTGGGGATCGGTTGTGGTCGAGAATATCTCGCCGCGCCATTTGTTCCCGTTCATCAACAAGACGGCGTTGTTCACGGCGCAGTGGGGATTCAAGCAAAAGGGATTGTCGCCGGAGAAATACGAGCAATTGATCTCCGACAAGGCCGAGCCGGTTTTTGAATCGCTGATGCGCCGGGCGATGGATGAAAAACTGATTCAACCGAAGGTCGTTTACGGATATTTTCCGGTGCAGTCGGAAGGGGACGAACTGATTATCTATCACGCGGAGGAATTCCAACCCGGAAGCCGCGTTCCAAAAGGGTCGCCGCGCGAAAATGTGCGTTTCACATTCCCCCGCCAGGCCGGCCGGCGGCGGCTGTGCATCGCCGACTTTTTCCGATCGAAACAATCGAGCGAATTCGACATGCTGGGATTGCAGCTTGTCACCGTCGGCGATAAAGCCACCGAAGCCGCCGAGAAGCTGCGACTGGCCAATCGATATCAGGATTATCTTTACCTTCATGGCTTCGGCGTCGAATCGGCAGAGGCGCTGGCGGAATACTGGCACAAATATATGCGGCAGGAGCTTGGTTTCGGGAGCGAGGACGCCACCAGCATCGATGAACTGTTTCGCCAGGGCTATCGCGGTAGCCGATACAGTCTTGGCTATCCCGCCTGCCCGAACCTTGAAGATCGCGCCAAGATCGTCCGGTTGCTGAACGCGAAGGCGATCGGGGTCGAACTGAGCGAGAATTTCATGCTCGTGCCCGAACAATCGACCGATGCACTGGTTGTGCATCATCCGCAGGCGAAGTATTTTGATGCCTGAACAACGGTCCGGAAAAGGATCGAGTTTCATGTCAATTTAATTTCCGGTCATTAGTATTGCAGGACAAGCGAGCGCGCCATATGAGCGATTCTTCCGCAGGGACCAACTCCCGAAAACTTCCGCTCGCGCCCTCCTTGTTTTTATGCGCCCTTCTCGTCGCATTGGAATATTGGCTGCGGCTTGTGCTCTATCGGAGCTATCCGATTGGCGTCGGATACGGTCTGCCAATCCTACTGGTCGGCTGGACGCGCCGCCGCAGATTGCTTTGGGGAACCTGCCTGGCGTTCGCTGTCATTGCCTACGTGAAGTTCTATTTGAATTATCAGGCAAGCACGCTGCCGACGGACAAGCACATCTTCAGCATGCTGATGTTCATCGTGGATCTGGCGGTTCTCACAGGGGTCGTTGACCTGGTGCTCCGCCGCGAGGCAGCATTGCTCAAAGGCGCGGAAACGCTCCATCGCCGTGAACAGGAATTGAAGATGAGCAACCAGGGCTTGCTGGAGCGACAGGAGACGATGGATGTTCTTCTCAAATTGTCCAGGTCGCTCACGGTAGGGCAGAACCGGGACGGCATCGTCAGCGCGCTCGGCAGCACGATTCGTCTCCTGCTCGGAGAGACTATCGCCACCGCCATCTGGAATCGCCGCGATCAAACCGTCGAGATGATCGGCAACGACGGGTTCGGCAAGAACGGGCCTGAGGGCGTGACCGCCGACATTGCCGGTTCATTTGCCGGAATGGTGATCGACCGGCAACAGATCATCGCAATCACAAACCTGTCTCAGCATCCAGAGATTAAAACCGAGCGCAACCAGGATCGCCTCGCATATCACGCGGTGCTGGGCGCGCCGCTTAAGTCGGGGCCGGATGTCATCGGGGCACTCGTGGTTTACAGCCCGCAGGCGCGCAGCTGGACCGAAAGCGACCGGTCGCTGGTGGAGTCGCTGGCAGCCCAGGCATCGGTCAGCATCGCCGCGACACGGCTGCTTGAGCAGTCGGAGAACGAGCATCGCGAGCTGCAGACGATCGTCGATGCCGTCCCCTTCGGAATTATCCGAACCGACACCCGCGCCAGTCGCCTGATCTGCAATCCCGCTGCCGCGGCCCTGCTCGGTTTTCCTGAAATCATCGAAGCCGATTCCAGCGCATGGCCCCAAATGACGCTCGTCGGTCCCAAGGGAGAAATTCCCGAAGGGCGATCTCCGCTACTCAGGGCGCTGCGGGGCGAAGTGACCTCCGCCATGGAAATGGACATGCGCCTTGGCGATCACGACGCGATGACGATCCTGTGCAACGCCGCCCCGATCCGTGACCGGTCCGGCGGTATTTGCGGCGCGATCTGCGCGTTTGTTGATATCAGCGCTCTAAAGCTGCTTCGCGAGGAGATGCGGGATCGGCAGAGTCTCATTGATGACGACTCGTCACGCCGCGGCCGCTTTCTCAGCGCGGTCAGCCACGACATTCGCACTCCCGCCAACGCGATCAATCTTCTTGCCGAACTTCTCCGTAAAACGGTCGTCGATCCGTCCCAGGCCGATGAGATCCCCGAGATTTGCCGGGAAATCGTGGCCAGTTCAAACAGCCTTGTCGGCCTTGTCGCCGATGTGCTGGAAATTATCCGGCTGGATGTCGGTAAGCTTGAGCTGAACGAAACGGAGATCGAGCTGGGAACGTGGATCGAGGAGCAATGCAAGCCGTTTAGCGCGCTCGCCCGCGGAAAAAATCTCGCGTTCATTTGCGACGGTCCGGAACCGGGCATTCACCTGAGGGCCGACAAGTCAAAGCTTTCCCGCGTGCTTAACATCCTGGTTGGAAATGCCATCAAGTTCACCGAAAGAGGAGAAGTGCGCGTCGAAACCAGTTTGCTGAACGACCGAACGCTGCGATTCGACGTGACCGATACGGGGATCGGGATTGCGCGCGAAACACAGAATGCCATCTTCGATGAGTTTGCCCAGATGAAAAGCCCGCAGCGGGCCCGCTCCGGCGCAAGCGGCCTGGCATTGCCCATTGCCCGGCGACTCGTGAAATTCATGGGGGGCAAGCTCGAAGTGGTCAGCGAGCCGGGCAAAGGCAGCACATTTTCGTTTTTCCTGCCCAGCTCAAAAGTGATCCGGTGAAAGTGCGATTCCAAGCCATCGGCCGCTGGCAGCCCGCGGAAGTTTTTGTCCGATGGGTTCCCGAAAATCGTCCCCGCCATGAGGAGATTGAGAAAATCATCGAGCAGGCGTGGAAGGACGCGCAATCCCGGCCGGGGGTGAAATTGTTCGACGGCCCCATGTGCCGCCTGGAACGGTTCATCGCCGGAAAGACCCTCGACCTCGATTTAAGCCCCACCTCTTACAAGAGTTTTTGGGGGACAAACCTTAACAATTCCTGGCTGGGTAAAAAGTATGGAGCGGAGTCGCTCGCCAACGCAGTCGGGCTTAGCTGTGCCGTGGAAAGCGCGGATGGCTTTTTACTGCTGGGGCGCCGAAACGCCAACGTCGCCTACTATCCAACGCGCGTTCATCCGTTTGCCGGCACGCTGGAGCCGGGAGAAACGGTGGACATTTTCGCCGAGGGCCGCCGCGAGTTGATGGAGGAACTGAGGCTGGCCCGCGAAGACATAGATCAACTCTATTGCAGCGCGATCATTGAGGATGTTTCCATTGGCCAGCCGGAACTGGTGTTCGGCGCCAAGTCTTTTCTCACGCGATCGCAACTCCAGAACAGGCTGGACCCGCGCGAGCACGATTCGCTGATTGCCATCGAGCGCGTTCCGCAAATGACGGCATCTTCGCTGAATGATCCGGCGATGACGCCCGTTGCTCTGGGAACGATTCTTCTGTGGGGCCGAGAGCATTTCGGACTCGGCTGGTTTGACGCCGCCCGGCGTGCGGTTAACCTCGGCGAATCATGAATCTCAGCGAAGACCTGCAATACGTGATCGAACTGGCGCGGTCGGCCGGCGCTCTCGTCATGGAACAATATGGAAAAGTGGATCGTCTTCTCAAGCGAAACGACGAAGCCGTGACCGAAGCCGATCGGGCCAGCCAGCGCCTGATCGTCACTGGCCTGCGAAAACGCTTCCCGAGCGATGGAATTGTCGGTGAGGAAAATGAGACCGGCGATGCCATCACGTTCGATGTTCCGAGTCCCGCGGGGCGCAACTGGGTGATCGATCCGATCGACGGTACGAACAATTTCATCGCGGGCCTTGGAATTTTCGCGGTTTGCATTGGATTGCTTGAGGCCGGCAAACCTGTTCTTGGCGTGGTCTACGATGTCACCCGCGATCATCTCTACGCCGCCGCCAGCGGTCAGGGCGCATGGCTGGGCACGCAGCGCATCAGCGTTCTGACCACACCGCTGGGTGACAAAACGATGCTGATGCTGACGAGCAATCTGTTGGGACCGGACCAGAAAGCGCCTGCGTATGCGCGGCGGTGGCTCGATCAGACCAACTGGAAAATCCGCATGCTCGGCGCCGCCTGCGTTGAGGCGATGCACGTCGCCGCCGGCGTGGCCCACGGGGCCGTGACGCTGAACGGCAAACTGTGGGACATTGCCGCGTCCGCCGCGATAGCAATTGAGGCCGGCGCGGTCGTGACCGATCCGAAGGGCAATCCGATTTTTCCGTTCAGTCTTGCCGGATATAAGGGCGCAATAGTTCCCTACGTGATGGCGGGCCCGGCGGCGCATGCGGAGTTGATCAGGGAGATACGGAGATAAGTCGATTCACAAGCAAATGCAACCGCCGAGGCGCCGAGGACGCCGAGGAAGACGCCGAGAAATGCAAAAGAACCAAGAAGAAGAATTGAATTTTTCTCGGCGTTTGTCTCGGCGTCCTCGGCGCCTCGGCGGTTGCATTTTATCTTTAAGAATTGAAAGGTTTGTCCGCAAGCATCGGGTGCGTGAATTTCCGCCCGATCCCCTGTATCATCCCCAACCCTATGCCCAAGATTACGGTCGATGGGAAAATTATCGAGTGCAAGGATCGTCAGATGATATTGCAGGCGTGCCTCGACGCCGGCGATTTGCTGCCGCATTACTGCTATCACCAGGGGCTTTCCATTCCCGCGTCGTGCCGGATTTGTCTGGTTGAGGTGGAAGGGATTCCCAAACTCGTACCATCCTGCCAGACGCCCGTGCGCGATGGGATGGTCGTTCATTCCCGCTCGCCCAAGGCTGTCGCCAACCAGAAAAGCGTGATGGAGTATCTGCTCATCAATCATCCGCTGGACTGTCCGGTTTGCGATCAGGCGGGGGAATGTTCCCTGCAGGATTATTCTTACGAATATGGCCGCAGCCAGTCCCGGTTTGAGGAGGATAAAGCCAAGAAGCCGAAGAAAGATGTCGGCGATAACATTTACCTGTATGCCGACCGGTGCATCATGTGTACCCGCTGCGTGCGTTTCACGCGGGAGGTTTCGGGCACCAGCGAGCTTTACGTCGATGGCCGCGGGTATCGCGAGGAGATCGACATTTTCCCCGGCAAGCCGTGCAACAACAAACTGGCGAGCAACGTCGTCGATCTCTGCCCGGTGGGGGCGCTGCTGGATAAGGATTTTCTGTTTAAGCAGCGGGTTTGGCTGCTCAAGCAAGCTGTTTCCATTTCGCCGGTCGATGCGGGCGGGGAAAACATTTTTCTGGAATACAACGAAGGCGTCGTCTATCGCATCAAGCCGCGATATAACGCCGAGGTGAATACCTGGTGGATCAGCGACGACACGCGATATTCCTACCACATCATCGCGGACCCCAAGCGGCTCAAGTCGGCGATGAAGAAAGAACAGGGCGCGCTGACGCCGACGACCTCGCACGAAGCGATGGCCGTCGCGGTGAAGGAACTGAAATCAGCCGCCTCCGCCGGCGCGGGAAGCTTGTACGCGATTCTTTCGCCGATGATGGCCTGCGAAGAGGCGTATCTTCTTGGCAAAGCGATAAGATCAATCGATCCGCAGGCGCTGCTGGTCCTCGGACCGGTGCCGAGCGCCGGACACGATGAGGTTTTCCGTCATTCCATTACCGGACAGCAGACATTTACGATCAAGGCCGAGAAAGTTCCCAACTCCGCCGGCGTGCGGCGGGTGATTTCAATGCTCGGCGGACCGAATTCCACTTACGATCAACTTGTGCGTTCGCCGATGCAAAATCTGAAAGCGGGCTGGATCGTCGGCGGATATCTGTCGAACTGGATCACGGGCGAACTTCCGGAGGCGCTGAAAACCGGTTTTCGCATCGTTCAGGATTTGTTGCCGACGACGCTCAGTGAGTCGGCGGACGTGGTTTTGCCGGCCGCCGCCTGGGCGGAGAAGGATGGATGCTGGGAAAATTTCGGCGGAAAGATTCAGCCATTCATCGCTGCGGTTGCTCCGCCGGAGGGGATTATGCGGGATGGCGATTTTTATCTTTCGCTGCTGAATCGCGGCGGTCTTTACAATGCCGCGGCCATTCGCCGGGAAATGGGCGAGCCGTTCGCATCGATTTCTTTGCCGGCGGAAAGCCTTACACTGCCGGTGATGGAATTTGCCGAGTTATGATCCGAGGTTGAAAAGATGCTTGATCGCGTGATTACCTGGTGGAGCGCAAACATCCCTCCATGGGTGCTGATTGCCCTGATCGTGCATGGCACGATCATGCTGGCGGTTGCATATCTGATTCTGCTTGAGCGCAAAGTCGCAAGCTGGGTGCAGGACCGCCTTGGCCCCAACCGCGTGGGTTTGGGATTTGGAATTATTCCCATCATCAAAGACTGGAAGATGAACGGCCTTGGCCAGCCGCTCGCGGATGGAGTTAAATTTATCCTGAAGGAAGATTACCGTCCCGCCGGCGCGGACAAGGTTTTGTTCACGATCGCGCCGGGCTTGATGGTCCTGGTGATCATCATCAGCATCGCCGTCCTTCCCTGGGGCGGAACCCGGCAGACCGACAGGGTGATTCATCTTCAAGCCAGCGCTGCGACCAGCCTGCACGACCAGGCCGCGGCCCAGATCGCCCAGGGCGACATGATGGTCGGCGATCCGGTTCCCCTCGGCGGCGACACTTATCGCGTGACTTATCAATATCCGTTCCAGATCGCGAACCTCAACATCGGCGTTCTTTACATCCTGGCGGTTTTGTCGCTTTCCGTTTACGGCGTGGTCATCGGCGGGTGGGCGAGCAACAATAAATATTCATTCCTGGGCGCGTTGCGCGCCACCACCAACATGATTTCGTACGAAATTCCCATGGGCCTTGCCGTCCTTTGCATCGTCGTGATGTACGGAACGCTCGATTTGAATTTGCTGGTCGCGAAGCAATGTCACAACTGGGTAGGCATCATCCCCGCCTGGAATGTTTTCACGCAGCCGCTGGCTTTCACCATGTTCCTCATCTGCATTCATGCCGAGGCGAACCGCGCTCCGTTCGATACCGCCGAGGCTGAGCAGGAACTGGTCGGCGGCTATCACACCGAATACAGTGCCATGCGCTTCGCTCTCTTTTTCCTCGGCGAATATGCGGGCATGATCACCACCAGCGCTCTGTGCGTCGCCCTATTTTTCGGCGGTTGGGATTTCTTCGGCCTTCGCGGGCCATGGAGCGATCATCCCGATGTCACCACGAGCATTATCATTTGTGTCCTTCGCGCCGTGGTTTTCTTCATGAAAACGCTCGTGATCATTTTCGTCTTCATGTGGGTGCGCTGGAGCTTGCCAAGGTTCAGGTTCGATCAACTGATGATGCTTGCCTGGCGTGCGCTGATCCCGATTTCGCTGGCGCTATTGATGATGACCGCCATCGTCGTCGTCTGCTTCAACGGGGCCAGCTATTATCTGGTGGGCGGCGGGATGGCGCTGACGCTGCTTTCGGCGAACGTGTTCGTCGGGTTGCTTATTGTGATCATCAGCACGCTGCTTCCCCCGGCGCCGGCTACCAATCGCCGGCTCACCGTCCTGGGCAGCCGATATTCCAAAACACCGCTGCCTTCACCGAGTTAGGCCATCATGAAAGATTCAGACGTCATCGTTTTGGAAGAGCCGAGGCTTTCGCTTGGCGACCAGTTTTACCTGCCGCAGGTGCTCATCGGCTTGGGGACGACGATGAAGCACATGTTCAACGTCGTCGTCCGCGGCAAGGATCGCGTGATCCAGTATCCCGAAGAACGCCGGGAGGATATGCCCGTCGAGAAGGGGGGCATGCTGCTCAAAACCTATCGTGGGGTTCATCGCCTCAACAAGGATGAAGAAGGCCGCGTCAAATGCGTTGCCTGCTTCATGTGCTCAACTGCCTGTCCGGCCCATTGCATCCACATCGAAGCCGAGGAAAGCCCCTGGGCCGATCGCGAGAAATACCCCGGCAAATTTGATATCGACGAGCTTCGATGCATCTATTGCGGCATGTGCGAGGAAGCCTGCCCCGTCGATGCCATTGAATTGACTCATGTGTACGACATCGTCGGCCTTACCCGCCAGGAAATGGTGTTCGACAAGGCCAAGCTGCTCAATATTTTTGATGAGACCGTCAAAAAAGAGCCGATGTAACTGCTTGGCCTGCCGTTATATAGGGTGATGGCTGCAATAACCCGGATGGCCGGGCGTTGCTTAGGTATGACTGTCATCAGAACGAATTTGCCCGTTTATGAAAAATCGGTGATACGGCTAACCTGATGAGCGGCAGATGGTACTACACTTTATGAGGAGGTTCTTATGAACCAGAAACTTAGAAATCCGTTGCTCGTTTCAGCGGCTTGGGCGGCTTTGTCCTTGGGCGGCCTTACCGGCTGCGTCGTTCACGAGGAGGCACCGGCGCCCGTGGCGGTCACGGGAACCCCGGCACCGGCGGATGGCGATGTGGTTGTGCAGGATGCGCCTCCACCCGATCAAGTCGACGTACAACCGGCACAGCCCGGACCGACGTATGTGTGGGTCGGTGGATATTGGGGCTGGGGCTCAGGCCGCTATTACTGGCACCGTGGCTACTGGAATCGCCCGCCTTACGGTTATCACGCATGGGTGGGCGGCCGTTGGGTATACGGACCACGCGGACACGTTTGGGTCCGCGGGTACTGGCGGCGTTGAGATCGATCGATTCGACCGGCGACGCCGGCGTTTTCCAGCGATTTATCGCTGATTAAGCGCCGGCGTCGTCTGCTTCCGAGGGAAGATCGTCCTCAGCCGGGTCAAGATTTCGCGGATCGCCGGGGGGATAATCCGCGATGTAATTGAACACATCCCGAACATATTTGACGAATTGCAGGTTCTTGATTTGACCGATCTTTGCGGTTTCGATCGTCCCCTCGACGACGCCATTGGCTTCATCCACATCGGACACCAGCAGGCCTTGTTCGGAAAGTGTTTTGGACGCGTCCTGGGTGGTCATTCCCGGCTCATCGACCAGGACCACGATTACCTCCGATAATTCCGCATCATCATGGGCCATGGCACACTCCGGAAAAGGACCGGCCAAAGAGATTCTTCTGTGATCTTAGCGGCAAACCAGCCGGATTTGCACCGCCCAATCCCCACGAAATTTCCACAGATCAATACTTGCAAAATATTCACAATCGGACTAACCTCAAAGACTTGGCTCGCCAGGAGCTTCCAGCGGCGGACTTCCCCGATGGATTCCACCAGCGGGATTTGTTGTCCCGAGGGTCGGATTTAAAATTTCTTTTTTAGCACAAGCCCCACGGCGGTGATCGGATGTCTTGGCCATCTGAGTCGCGGCACGGGCTGCCGGCTCATCCCTACCGGAAGCCGATGTTTTGGAGTTAGCTGATGCCACAATCGCAGGCTGAAACGGTCAAAGCGCTGGTCGATGCCGGCGTTCATTTCGGTCATCGCGTCTCGCGATGGAATCCGAAAATGGCGCCATACATTCATGGCAAGCGGAACATGATCCACATCATCGACGTCAAGGAAACTCTCAAAGGACTTTTGCGCGGAAGAAAGCTGATCCAGCAGACCGTCGCCGGCGGACGCGACATCCTCTTCGTCGGAACCAAGCGCCAGGCCAGGCATGCCATTGAGGAAGAAGCCAAACGCTGCGGCATGCATTACGTTTCCGAGCGCTGGCTGGGAGGCACGCTGACCAATTTCCGCACCATCCGTGCCCGCCTGAACCGTCTTGAAGAACTCGAAAAACTCTGGGAGCCCGGCGCTGCCGGCAAAGCGCAGATCGACACCTACTCCAAAAAGATGAAATCGACGTTGGCGCGTGAGCGGGACAAAATCAAAGCCAACCTCGAAGGCATCCGCAAGATGGACCGCATGCCCGGCGTGATGTTTATTGTCGATACCCGCCGCGAGCACATCGCCGTCAAGGAAGCCCGCAAGCTCGGCGTGAAGACCGTCGCGCTCATCGATACCGACAGCGATCCGGACCTGATCGATCTCCCCATCCCCGGCAATGACGATGCGATGCGGGCCATTGAAATGATCCTGAAGGACATGGCCGACGCGGTTATTGAGGGCAAGACCGGTCGATCCGAAATCAAGGGTGAAGAGGCGCAGCAGCCGCGTCGCCGCAGCGCCCGCACGGCGTTCCGCGCGGAAGATGCCAAGTCTGAAGGCGGGGAAGAGGCGATTTTGCCGGCTGAAAGCGCAGCCCCCGTGGAAAATATCCCCGCGGTTCAATCGGCATAAAAAATACATTATTGCCACAGATGAAAATCAGATGCACACAGATGAATTGCCATCATGATTTATCTGTGTTTACTTGATTTATATCTGTGGCAAATACGAATTTTTGGGAGAAATCATGGCGGATATCACCGCGAAAATGGTCAATGATCTTCGCAATAAAACCGGCCTGGGGATGATGGAGTGCAAAAAGGCGCTCACGGAAACGTCCGGCGATGTTGAAAAGGCAATCGAATATTTCCGGAAGAAGGGCGTTAAGGCCTCAATCACCGAGCGGGCGGCTTCCGAAGGGCGCGTCGCGGTGGCGATTGCTTCCGACCGCAAGCGCGGCGTGATCGTCGAAATCAATTGCAATACCGATTTCGCCGCCAAAAGCGAAACCGTGGGCAAGCTCGCGGGCATGGCAGCGGAAAAATTTCTCGCCGATCCATCCATCAAGCTTGCCGACGATCCGGCCATCAAGGATCAACTCGTCAGCATCTCCCAGCAGACCGGCGAAAATGTGACGATCGGCCGATCCGTCGCGCTGTCCACCGCCACCGGCGTCGTCGGCAGTTATGTTTATACCGTCGCCGGCAAAGGCAAAAGCGCCGTTCTGATCGCGCTCGCCGCCAAGGCGGAGGATGATCTGTACCGCAACCTCGGCATGCATATCGTGGCGTCCCGTCCGATCGCGATGACGCGCGCGGATGTTTCGCCTGAAACAGTCGCAAAGGAAAAAGAAATTGCCGTCGAGCAGGCCAAGGCCACCGGCAAACCGCAGGAGATCGCCGAGAAGATCGCTATCGGAAAGCTCAACAGCTTCTACGCTGAGCGCGTTCTGCTCGATCAGGAATACATCAATGGCGAAGTGTTCAAAGGGTCGGTCGCCAATTATCTCAAGAGCAAAGGCGCGACGCTGGAGAAATATGTCCGAATCGAAGTGGGGCAGTGATCCCTTTAAAGAGCCAGCCCATCCCCGGGCTGGATTTGTCCAATTCATTCGCTCTTGCTCGATAACGGCCAATTGGTGTCCATGAAGAGGGGGGATTGCCCGGAAGCCCCCGCGGCAATCGTATCCTCGAAAATTGACCACTGCATTTTCACCGTCGGATTCAGGTTGATGAACTGAGTCCATGCCGCGTATTGATTGCTGAGAAACAGGGTTCGGTCCGCGAACGCCGCCGCTTTTCGTTTGAGGTCGTCCAGTTGGGCGGCCTGGGCCTTGTTCGCCTTTGCCAGATCGCTGACCTGGCTTGAAAGCTTTTCATTTTCCATGGCCAGTTCCGCCTTGCGATCCTGAACCGTTTTAAGCTCTGCCCGCGTCACGACGAGAAGCTTCTTCAGGTCGTCGGGCTTTACGTCCTGTCCACGAACGATCCCGGCAAGCATCAGCACCGTCACACCAACGAAAATCCGTCGCATTTTTGGTCCTTTTTCGCGAAAAACCCGGATGCCGGTTCCGTCATATCCGCAGGCGGAGCTCCGTCATGTTGCGGCATATTAGCAAACGCCGCCCAAGCGGTCGAAAAGCACGCTAACGAAAAGCTTGTATATAATGTCACGCCGGCGGTAATCCATGATCAAGTTCGCCTGCCACTGCAATCATCTCTTCGAGCTTCCCGAAGACATGGCCGGGAGACAGGTGCAATGTCCCAGTTGCCAGCGGCTGGTGGATGTTCCCACCCATGACGAGCTGGCGCAGTTATCGGATGATGGCACCTTCCGCCTCGACGAGCCCCTCTCCCCGGAAGTCGATCATTTCGACCAGATGCGCCACGTCTATGCCAAGGACAAGGTGGACGAAAATGGCGTTGAGATAGACCTGCGCCAGACTTCGGCCGATCTGTCGGCCGCCGGCACCTCGGACAATGTTTTTGAATTCGAGCAGCATCCCACCGCTCCGAAATACGATCCTGAAACGGGGGAGTTGATCCGCCCGCTGGATATCGTCGAAGACCTGAAGATCGCCCCGCATCCGTCGCAGGTTCCCCTCGCCACTAGCCCCCTGAACTATGCCACGCCCAATTTACAGGGGGATGTGCCTTACTCCCCGCTGGCCAGACTCTTCGCGCCCCTCAATCTCATTACCATGTTTTTCGTGCTGCTATTCCACATCTTTTTTTTCATTACCGCGGTAATCCCATTTCTCAGCGTTATGGCCATCCTGGTCATTGGGCCGGCGATCATCGCTCACTATGCCAACGTAACGGAAGAAATCGGCATTGATGAGCGGGATGAATTGCCTCGATTCCTGAGGCATCTCAATTTCATGGACGACATCCTGCTCCCGTTTTTTCATGTCGCAATCGCATGGTTGATCTGTTTTTGTCCAACCGAAATATTAGCGGCGATCTGGGCGCACAATCACTGGCCGCTGGCCGGTGAGATTGCTGTCAGGTCGATCTTCGACGTCGCCGGCCTGATCTTCTTCCCGGCCGTCGTGCTGACCACGGTCACCAGCGGAGCTCTGGCAAACCTGCGTCCCGATCGCGTTTTAAGCGTCATCGCCGTCATCGGCCCGCGGTATGCCGTGCTTGTCATCCTGCACGCGGTGGCGTTTGGGCTCTACCTTTTGGGAATGGTGATCCCGCCCATGGAGATATTTCTTTTCATTACCAATGCCAGGCACCCCACCCCGATGTACACCGGACCGGCAGCGTGCGTGCTGCTTGTGGTTGCCATCTTTCTCATGCACTATTTCGCCTGGCTGATGGGACTCGCCTACCGCAGATTGCATCTGAAGTTTCACTGGGTGTTCCACGATGATGTGCGAATAATTCCCGGGGTGAATGCCGCGCGTTATTCCCGGCCCGTCCGCGGCTTTCCCATCCAACCCCCGCGGCTCTAAATCCTCATTGCTGCACAACGGGCTGATCGTAACTGTAAAGATTGTCGTCCCGCGTCAGATATTGCCGGTCCGGTCCGGCGCTGAAGAAGAACCAAACCTTCGGCGTCATCCCGATCGCCGGATGCATGTGAGACATGAAAACGATCGGGCTTCCCCAGGAATCCCGAACGCGAACCTCGTCGTAATAGGCGATTGAAAGATCGTCGAATGTCCCCGACAGCAGACCGGCCAACTTCAGGGCGCGGATAAACGCCTCGTCGTTGCGCTCGGCGGACCGCCGAAGCATGGTTTCCGCGGGCAACTGCTGATCTCCAATGAATTCGGGGACGGCCGGAATCGAACCATATTTTTGGACATACACCGCCATGGCGGTATCCAGCCGGCGAAGGACATCCTTGGTCAATCCATCCGCCGATGCCGCGCGCACATGCCGCGCCAGGCTGACCATCAATCCAAGCAGGATGACGAGGAGCGCGATCGCGGTCATGGTTTCGATGAGGGTGAAGCCGCGGGAGGGGTTGCGGGCAGAGGGTTGCGAGCAAAGGCGGTGCGATTCACTCGCAACGCGTAACTCGCAACTGGCAACTTCCCCAATCAAACTTTCTCGATCAATGTTTGGGCGAAGAGATCGTTTCGATGAGGCTGACCATGGGCATGAAGAGTGCGACGACGATGAAACCGACGATGACGCCCAGCACCACGACCATGACCGGTTCCAGAATGCTGATCAGGGAACTGACCAGCACGTCGACGTCGCTGTCGTAGTTGTCGGCGACCTTGATCAGCATTTTGTCCAGGTCGCCGGTTTCCTCGCCCACGTCGATCATGTTGACGACAATGGCGTCGCACACCTTGGTGGCGCGCAGCGGATCGGCCATGGATTCGCCTTCGCGGATGGCATCGTGAACTTTCGCCAGCGCGCGGGTATAAACTTCGTTGCCGCAGGTTTCCTTGGTGATGTTGATCGCATCCAGAATCGGCACGCCGGCGCTGATGAGCGTTCCCAGCGTGCGTGTGAATCGGGCGATCGAGGTTTTGCTTAGAATGCCGCCGAGAATAGGGATTTTCAGCTTAACCGCGTCCACGAGATATTTGCCGCCCTCGCTCATCTGGATCAGCTTCATCAGACCGATGAACACAATGGGCGATATCAGGATATAGGCCCATCCGTAGTCGTTGGCAAACCATCGGCTGATGGCCAGCAACATCTTGGTTGGCGCCGGAAGTTCGGTCTTGAAATCGCGGAAAATGCCTTCGAATTTCGGGATCACGACGATCATGATCAGCGACACGACGCCCACGGCGATGCTGATGACCACCGCCGGATAAATCATCGCGCCGATGACCTTCTTTTTCAGCTTGGCGGCTTTTTCCATGAAGTCGGCGAGGCGCGCCAGGATCAGGTCGATTACGCCGCCCATCTCACCGGCGTTGATCATGTTTACATAAAGCTTGTCGAAAGCCTTGGGGAATTTCGCCATCGCGTCGGAGAGCGTTCCGCCGCCTTCCACTTCATCGGCGACGCCGCCAATGATGGCCTTTAGCAGCCCGGGCTTCTGCTGTGATTCCAGAATCTGGAGACTTCGCAGGATGGGCAAACCCGCGTCCTGAAGGGTGGAAAGCTGCCGCGTGAAATTGACCAGTTGCTTGCGCGGGACACCGCCGATGGAGATCGGCATCTTCCGTTTCTTCTGCAATGGTGCGGAATCGCCGGCGGGGCCGCCTTTCTTCTTGGCGACCTTCTTTGCCGCCTTTTCCCGGACCTTGGTCGGAAAATACCCCTTGCCGCGAATCTTGGAAATAGCCTCTTCGGTGGTGGCCGCCTCGATTTCGTCCTTCACTTCCTGACCGGACGAATTCATCGCTTCATACGCAAAAA
>Ga0182015_10003373_pt1 | contig 18013 bp, 14 predicted proteins | sample 712P3MmetaG_FD_120478 | JGI IMG/M metagenome (GOLD analysis project Ga0182015, IMG submission 120478) | Permafrost microbial communities from Stordalen Mire, Sweden - 712P3M metaG | ecosystem: Environmental > Terrestrial > Soil > Wetlands > Permafrost | place: Sweden: Stordalen | collected...
CTCAATCAGTTCCCACGCGCCGCGTCTCCTTGCCGTTGCAAACTGGTGGGTGCCCACCACATCCAAGAGCTCATTCGCTCCGCACGAATTCAGAGAATAGGTACACAGCAAAACCATCAGCCGTCCACCTACGCTGTCATTGACCACCTGTTCGTAATCCGAAAAGGCATTCCAGTCCTTCTTCTGCAACCAAGCCGTGTTTCCGGTGCCTCGAAGTCCCGCATATCCCCGGTCCAACGCTCGATCGAGTTTCTCATTCCACGAAGTCATGACTCGGTTTGAATCGAAGGTTCCGCCTTTCAGGTACCAGTCCCGGCCATCGAGTATTTCGATGCTTCGCTTCGACCGATAGCGATCAAACTCAGGCACCGCCTCGCGCAATCCATCCCAGGCTTCCTGCTCGGACAGGGGTTCGGAGAGAACCCACACACAGAACTCGTTATCTTCCAGACCGGCTTTGAAAAACGACAACAGCATGTCGAGCAAATCTTTCTTGCTCTCGTAAAAGTTGCAAAAATGCGTTCCCCAAGGCCGGTCTCCCACCACATCGATTCCTGATCTTCGGATCTCACCGGTTGATTTCATAGACGTGACCCCCCGTGATTTCACAAAAGTATACTCCCCTCCCTCACATACGGACACACAAACCCCCAAGATGGCCTCCTCTGGTCTAGTTGCACCGTGGCACTCTCATCTGAACAGAATCTTTGCCATCATTCCTTTGTCTTCATGGTTCGACGAATGAAATGGAACCACGACGGATGTAGAAGGGAGACTCCGTTTTCCGCAAAAGCCAGGGCTCGGGGAACTGGCACGGGCCTTCGGACTCAGCCATTCCGTCATTGAATCGCACGGCGGCCGCCTGTCGGGGACGGAAATTCCCAGTGCCGAGCAAGTTTCCCACCAAAGTCGAGGTTCACGAATAAAGTCGAGGCTCCCACGATGCTCACGGATGCGGTTCTGGCTGCGATTTACGCGCCTCATACCAAAGTATGATAACGGCCTTCTAAAGCATGATTGCGCCGTGGTCGGCTAAGCGATATGTTGCGATTATGGTTGTTCCCAAAGCGAGGGAGAAAATGGTCGCGATTGTCGATGACGATGAGTTGATGCGCGGTGCTTTGCAGGGCATGCTGAAATCTGTTGGATTGCCGTCAGAAGCGTTTGCGTCAGCGGAAGAATTTTTGAAGTCTGACCAACGGGAGCAGATCGGATGCCTGATCGCGGATATTCAGATGCCGGGAATGTCGGGTCTGGAACTGCAAGCCAGACTGAATTCTGAACACCGCAGAATTCCAACTATCTTCATCACGGCACATGGCGACACAAAAATGCGTATGCAGGCGTTGAGAGCAGGCGCGGTGGAGTTCCTGGCCAAGCCGTTTGATGATGAGGTCCTACTCGAGAGCGTTCGAGCGGCTCTGGAGATTTGAGCCCGGCAAGGAACGCGCGTGCGTTCCAGGAGGTTCTTTGTGGGGGCTTTCCAAAAATTCGGGACTGGGGATCAAGTGTCTTATGAGCGCAGGTTCGAGCAGGTCATCGGCAATAGTCGTGCCCTGGAATCGGTGCTCGAACAAGTCGAACGGGTGGCGCCTACGGATTCCACCGTTCTCATCCAAGGAGAAACCGGTACTGGCAAGGAGTTGATCGCGCACGCGATTCATAACCTCAGCGTGCGGTGTGGACGACACTTCGTTAGGCTAAATTGCGCTGCCATTCCGTTGGATTTGCTGGAGAGTGAACTCTTTGGCCACGAAAAGGGTGCGTTTACTGGAGCCATCGTGCAAAAGATCGGACGTTTCGAACTGGCCGATAAAGGCACACTTTTTCTGGATGAAGTGGGCGACATCCCGCCTGCGCTGCAGCCCAAATTGCTGCGCGTTTTGCAGGAACAGGAATTTGAGCGCTTGGGCAGCACCCGCACTCATCAGGTGGACGTTCGGCTGGTGGCTGCCACAAATCGTAACTTGATGGAAATGGCGGATCGGGGTGAGTTTCGCAGCGATCTCTACTACCGACTGAACGTATTTCCTGTCTTGTTGCCGCCTTTACGCGAACGCCGCGAAGACATTCCCGCTCTTGTGGCGCACTTCGTCGAGATTTATGGCCGCCGGATGAATCGCCCAATCGAGTACGTTCCTCCGACAACGATGTCTGCGCTCACGTCGTATCATTGGCCAGGCAACATCCGCGAGTTGCAGAACCTGATCGAGCGTGCCGTGATCCTTTCCGATGATGGCGTACTTCCTAATCCTTTGCCGGCAGCAGGACCTTTGGCGATCACTACATCTCCGGCCGCTACTACTTTAAAAGATTCCGAACGCAATTTGATTCTGCGCACGCTTGAATCGGTGGGCTGGGTAATCGGCGGCCCGAAAGGAGCGGCTGAGAAGCTGGGGCTGAAGCGTACGACCCTTATTCATAAAATGCAGAAGCTGGGGATTTTTCGATCCGGCGGCCCAGGCTCTCCAAATAGTCTGCGAGTACCGCAAAAGCAGGGCTCGTTACCACAACTGCAGTAGGCGGTCGCCTTCGATCCGGAGGTGGACCCGCCTGGCGCCCACCTCGAAAGATTAATGGGGTTTCGAAGGCAACGGTAGCCAAGCCGTCGCCAACACGCGGTGCTATTCCCTTCGTCGCTGAACTCAGAAATAGGTCCATTGAATAACTCCGGTACTTACCTTGCTAAGGGAGACTACTCCCGGACTTAGTAACTCATTCCAACAGTCGCTTCAACTTGTCACCGCGTGTTACGCAACAATGCGAAATCGGACAGCGTAGTAATGTCTGCTAACAAACATTGAGATGCTAACTCGAGTCGATTGACAATCGCGCAACGGCAGAACACTCTTAGGCCAGCAGAAGTCGCTAGCTTTGCACCGGCAGTTTGGAAACCAGGTGGCATGTAAGTCGCCCCTCACTGCCAGACAAGTTGCGCTGTGCAAGTTGCACAGCCAAGTTCTGCTAGCCAACAAGTCAAAACGATAACGACGAAGCACTATGCCGAGCACGAACAATTTAGTGTCGTCGGCGTGCGGGTAACAACACAGTGAGAATTCTTATCAAACATGAACGATTTCTCTTGGATGGCATCACAAGTGCATCTTCGAGTACGAAGCCCGTTCGATCCACCCTGAACGATAACCCACGAAAGGGGTAACTTATCCAGCTGCAGACCGGTCTACAATCCGTACCCACCTGGGATCCTTCCGTCTAATTTGGATTCAGAGCTTGCCAGGGTGCTGCGCGAAGTGGATGGCATCGAAGCTGAAGCCATTACGCAGTGGAAGGCCATAACACCTCCGGTCGCAACCGGTCAACCGCCGATACTTCAGAACACGGGTGTTGCCTCAGTAGAAATACTCGGCAGTCATGAATTACGACAAGACGATCTCACCGAACGAAAATAAGGCGTGCGTGTCCTGCCATATGCCATACGCTGGTTTTAGCGGACCGATCCCGTCAGTGAATCTTTTGATGATTGCGTACCCCGGATCGGCTCCATTTCGGGCCGGGAAGCGGACGGCGCAGCGATACACATATTCAAGCTACTTCCCTCCGCTCCAGTACGACGCGACCCAGGGCCTCTTCTTTGGCGGAAACTTCTGGGATTCACGTGCAACCGGATATTTGACCAGGACGCCTGACGGCGAGCAGTCACAGTTTCCTCCAGTCGATCCCAACGAAATGGCCAGCCCTGACACGGCTTGCATCGCCTACAAGCTTTCCTTGGCACCGTACGCCCCTCTCTTCGAGCAGATATGGGGTGCCGGGTCACTGAGCAGCATAAAATGGCCATCTAATGTCGCATCGGTCTGCGCTACTCCGGAGGGAGCCGCCGAGTTCGGCTCGAACACCCAGCTACTCGCTTTGAGTCCGAGCGATCGCACCCTTGCAACTAACGATTACGATCACTGGGCGCAGTCCATGAGCGCATTCGAGCACAGCCTCTCCATTAGCCCGTTCACTTCGAAATTCGACGCTTTCCCTCAAGGGCACATACACTATGAACTCCGACGAGGCCGCTGGTTATGCGCTGTTAACGGAAAAGGAAATTGCAACTCATGCCATCTCGACGGAAGAGGCACCGCGCTGCAATCGACTCAGGCCGACACCAGCACGGCCGCCGATGTAACTCCTGTTTTTACTTGCTTTGGTTCCGCCAATGAGGGTCTGCCGAAGAATCCCAGAGTTGCGTTTTACTACGAGACTACTCCTGATTCGTTGGGATTTACGCCCAACCCGGGAGGCTTTACCTACACAGATTTCGGTCTGGGAACCTTTCTCAGAAGCGGTTTTGGTTCCGCTCCCAACCCCAACTCGAGTTGGACACAGTATGCCGCAACCGTCGACGGCCAAATGCAAGTGGCCACGGCGCGGGATGTGGCTATGGTGCCGCCCCAGTGCAAGAGTACTGAAGCGCCAGGGCCCTACTTCCAGAAGGAGTTCTTCCACAATGGCTACATCAAGAGCCTGAAACAACTCGTCCACTTCTACAACACGCGCGACGTGTACGCATACCCCGTTGAGTCCGGAAATTGTCCGGCAGGAACCGTCGAAAAGGTAACCTGCTGGCCGGAGCCCGAAGTCCCACAGAATGTGGATATGACAACCGGCGAGCTCGGTCTAACGGATAGGAGGAGAATCAGATCGTAGCCTTTCTCCAAACACTCAACGACGGCTACACCACGCCGTACCCTGACATCAACACCCATACTGGAACCTGCATGTCGGGGGGCAACGCATCCACTCAGGGGAACTCTACGCTGATTTCCGCTGAGGAACTTCTGAAAGGGCGCTAAGAGGCGGAAGCAAAGGCAGGCGCACCGCATCCCATGCGCCTGCCTCGGATTCCATAGGTACATGAGATTAGGAGATTCTCAATGAGCCTCCAGGAGGTCTAGATATGACGAGAGTCCATGCAAAGCTGGCGATTATGGTTGTGGTCGGCAGCCTGCTTTTCTCACAGCCCATAACCGCACAGGATGCAGCGCCATACAGTCCTAAGATACTTCCTCCAGCACCAAACGCGGCGCACGTAGGGATCACGCAAGGACCAGAGCTGGAATCGGCAAGAACCAACTCGGCAATCATCACGTGGACAACCACTAACCCTGGGGGCACGGACCAGCATTTTGGAATCGTGCATTATGGCACGGATCCCAACGGGCTCAGCCAGACAACGAAATCTCCCATCCGGCTAAACCGGTACCATTCCGATGCGATTTTTCGGGTGCGTGTTGAGGGCCTCTCACCGCAAACAAAGTATTACTACACAGTCGAATCGATGGGGTCCACCGGCAAGAACGACGGCGTACAGAGCGGCATTCAGCAATTCACTACACGTTGACCAAGGAATCACGCACCGCGCTTTCTGCGGCCTCTCGGCCAGGCGGTCTGCTTTCCGCGCTGGCCTCGAAAGCACTTAATGTGAAGGCCGTCTTCAAAGGTCAAAGTTCTCCGGTAATAAACTGGGCTCGGCCGTATCCGAAAGACCAGTCCTCATCATTGTTCTGCGTTATTGAAACCACTACGTCCGATGCCTTCATGTCACAGCGCCGAGCCAGTTCCTGGCAAAGCAGCTCGTAGAAATTCTGCTTCTCAAGCCGGCTTCGCGGCCGCGTCGTCACTTGCACCACAACAACCCGCTCCGTGCGCGGTATGCGCAGTCCCGTGTCCTCAATTCTCATTTCTGTCGCAGGGTGCTCGTGCACAGTCTGGTAGCGATCCCGTTCAGGCACTTTGAAGGCAGCCAGCATTGCGCAGTGGATCGCGTCAAGCAGTTCTTTCAACTCTGCTTCACTGCGGCCCTCGATCACATCGATTCTGAGTAATGGCATCGAACTATCCTTTGCTGGACACCGGGCTACCGTAGAAGACTGGTCTCGCCAGATCGGTGAGTGCGACGTGGATCTCTCAGCCCTTCCACTGCGAACCGCGGATGACGCTACAGAAATTGATGCGTCGGAACTTTGAATCCTTATCGGCCAGCACATCTGCCTTTACATTGCCAAATGTCGTCTCCGGCTTGCTCTTGATGCCGTCGTAAAAGGCCTGGATGATGTCCTCTTTAAAGTGCTCGGTGCGCGGATATGCGGCGACGATCGCTTCGCGATCGGCGTCGGAAAACTCCGAGTAGGAAATTCCGAGAACGTCCATCTCGACCCCGTTGGTCAATAGCGCAACCACCGGATGCATGTACTGGGGGATTCCCGGGGTGGTGTGCAGCGCGATCGCCGTCCACACCGTATCGATTTCCGGCTGGGAGATGTTGTGCTGCCGCAGGAACCCTCTCGCAGCGTTCTCACTATCTACTTCGAACCGGTCCGACTTGCTGCTATACCGCGGAGTCAAACCCATGTCGCGGAACATCGCGGCAACGTAAAGCTGTTCGGAATCGAACTTCAGTCCTCGCCTTTTTCCTCCGAGCGACGCGAAATAATACACACGAGTCGAGTGGTTGAACAGCAACGTAGACTCGGTGTCACGCACCAACTCATTTGCTTCTCGAGCGAGTTTGCTGTCGGGGATTTTCACCCCAGAGATTGAGGTCCCCTCTGCCAGGTCGCTTATTGTTGCGGACATATTGAATCTCCATTTAATTCCAGTGCATGTCTTCTTCCAAAGGATGGCAACTGTCAAATCGCCGGCGGATTCATCGACGAGGCCTGTTCTCATTCGATTAACGGCATACGTCGATCTACTGCAGCGGTTGATGTGTCGAGATGGGGACTCGCTGTCAAAATATGGACTCGGCCTGGAGCGATAGCCTTTCCAACGCAGTGAATACTCGTGACTCAGGTGGAGATCAAAATGCTCATCTGAACGTGCAATCGAGTTGAACCGCTGATCCGAGGTTGCACCACCGCGAATTCCAAGGCCCGAGCTCAGTTGCCACTTGTGAAAGTGGAGAAATTCGCTTCGTAATCTAAGTTTTCAGGGGAAGGAGTGAGAGAGATGAGGTACAGGAAACTAGGGAATACCGGACTCATCGTCAGCAGCGTGGCGCTTGGCACGATGCAGTTTGGCGGAAAGATGAACATGGGTAACCTCGGTCAGGAGGACACAACGCGCATGGTGAAGCTAGCCCTGGACAGCGGGATCAACTTCATCGATACAGCCGACGTATACAGCCTCGGGGAGAGCGAGACTCTCGTGGGAAATGCCTTGAAGGGCCTGAGAAACGAGATTGTCCTTGCCACAAAAGTCCGATTGCCTATGAGCGGGAATTTCAACCGGAGCGGCGCGACCCGCGTGAACATCCTGCGCGAAGTAGAGGCCAGCCTCCGACGGCTGCAGACCGACTACATCGACCTCTACCAGATCCATGGATGGGACAGCAACACGCCGCTCGAGGAAACCCTTCGGACGCTCGACGATCTTGTGCGCCAGGGTAAGGTCCGCTACATCGGGCTGTCCAACTTTTTGTCATGGCAGGCAGCCACCGCGGTGATGCTGCAGGATCAGCTGGGGTTGGAGAAATACGTAACGGCGCAGATGTATTACAGCCTCGTCGGCCGCGGTCTCGAATACGAATTCCAGTCGTTTGCCGAGTATCACAACATCGGCATCCTGGTCTGGAGCCCCCTGGCGGGCGGATTTCTCTCGGGCAAATACACCCGCGTTAACCCTACTCCTGGCGGCACACGTTTCGCGGAAGCGGGCAATTTCGTGCCCTTCGACAAGGAGATGGGCTACCGCGTCGTAGATGCATTGAAGGAAGTAGCCAATCGACATGACGCGACCCCGGCTCGGGTGGCGCTCGCATGGGTATTGGGACGGGCCGCCGTGAGTAGTGTGATCATCGCTGCCCGCAAGCCAGAGCAACTGGAAGATAACATCCGTGCAGTAGACCTTCAACTCTCCGGCGACGAGGTCCAGCGTTTAGACGCTGCATCGGACCCCGGCGTTCCGTATCCCAAGTGGATGGTCCTGCAACTCGATACCGCGGAAGATCCGCGTTCGAAGGTGCTCTATCCCGAGCGCTACGAGGAGGGCGATACCTGGACGGACCTGCGCCAGACTCGTTGGTCCGCCTGAGAACAAATGCTTTACAAGCTTAAAGAAATCTGCACCTCATGTCGGGCCGTGCGGAGCCCAGGTCAGTCAGGATCACGAGTTATGGAAGTTATTCGAACCGATTCCCGCGTCGAAAGAGCAGTTCGGCTCTTGAATGAGAATTCATCCCGCACCCTGCGGATCTTGCCCGCGGATGCACCCTGAGTGTCTCCAGGCTTAGCTATTTGTTCAAGGCTAACACCGAGCTCACGGTTGGAATGTTTCGCCGCAATCGCCGGCTTCAAACGGCGATGAGAATGTTGGCGACAACGGACATGCCGATTAAACAGATCGCATCTGCGCTTGGCTATCATCATACGTCTAGTTTCATCCGAGCCTTTGAGCTTCATACGGGAGTTTCGCCCAGTGGGTATCGTAGGTATGAGATCAGAGAGGATAGCTCAACGGTTGCTGCTAGCAGCGAGGGGAGTTGCCGGCACAGCTCAAAATTCACACCTACCCACCGCCCAATGCCTGATTAACAGGCGCGTCCAACCAACAACGAAGAGAGGGTTGAAACGCTTACCGTCATTCTCGGCCAGAAGTCTCAGATGACGAAGTTTCTGGCAAGGGAACGCCTCGAACTTGAAATCGCGAAACAGGGGGGCCAGAATCCGGGAGGCCGCGTCATGAACGACGGCGCGGTCACTTTCGGCTGGTTTGTGCGGAACCGGTTTTTGCCCCTGAAAGAGGCGAACTGGAAACCGGAAACCGCCAAGGTGAAAAAGTTGCTCATTCAGAAGGACCTGATCGACAGCTTCGATCACATGCCGCTGGAGAGCTTCGACCGATTCATCTTGCAGGTCCACCTGAACAAATTGGCCAAAATCAGGTCGAAAGACAGGGTGCTGCAAATGAGGGCTTACGTGCGAGATATTTTTGCCGAGGCAGTCGAACAAGACTTCCTCGTGAAAGATCCTGCGCGTAAGGCGGTTCCCTCGCAGTCGCGCGACACGGACAAAACCACATTAACGTGGGAACAGCTACGGAATGCGCTTTCGCATCTGTCGTTGCGGGATCGTATTCTGCTGGAGCTCGACATGACGAATGCCCTGGGTCCCAGCGAGCTGTTCGCTCTTCGCTGGAAGTGGTTCGACCAAGCGGAATCGAAAATGCGTGTATTCGAGACCGCCTAGAAGGGCACTATTCGGCCTTGGGGCAAAACCAAGAAGAGTTTGGGACGCGGGCACCTGCCGAAGGAACTGGCGGAGGATCTGTGGCTCTGGAAGCAGGAGTGTCCAGACTCGTCGCCTGAAGCCTTCATTTTTCCAGATGCCGAGGGCGGATTCATCGACACCGGCAACTACCGCCGGCGGGTGTTGCACAAATTGGCGAAGGACCTCGAACTGCCGAAACTGACCTTCCAAGTGATCCGGCGCACGATAGCGACGCTGGCGCAGAAGAAGGGAACGGTGAAGGACGTTCAGGGACTTCTCCGGCATTCCCGTGCGGCCACAACGACCGATGTGTATATGCAGGAAATCCCGGAGAGCGTGCAAGCAACCGTCAACGCGATTAATGCTGAACTCAGAGTGAAGCCGTAAGAAATTCGGGCGGCGGACTGAAAATGTTTTTGCAATTTGCTACCAAATGCTACCAACCGATCGGTCGGTAAATCTGTAAGTGATTGAAAGCATGGTGGACCTGGTCGGGATCGAACCGACGACCTCTTCCATGCCATGGAAGCGCGCTCCCAGCTGCGCCACAGGCCCACGATTGAAGACAAAAAGCCAAAGCTCGACAAGTCGGGATCGAAGGGAAGTACTGAAATCATTCTCGCCCACATTACCGGGATAGTCAACGTGGGCGGATTCTTCTGTTTGTTTCCACAGGCATCTTCTGCCATAATTGATCGTGCACCCCACCTGCACAATCTTTCAAACACAATTTAGAGCGAGGAAGAGATGCCAGCAAAGTACATCTTTGTAACGGGCGGAGTTGTGTCTTCCCTGGGTAAGGGATTGGCTGCGGCCTCCATCGGTTGCCTGCTCGAAAGCCGCGGGCTGAAGGTCAACCTGATGAAGTTTGACCCTTATCTCAACGTCGATCCGGGCACGATGTCGCCGTTTCAGCACGGTGAGGTTTTCGTGACCGACGACGGCGCCGAAACCGATCTCGACCTCGGCCACTACGAGCGCTTCACGCACGCCAAACTTTCTCGTGACAACAACTGGACCACGGGCCGGCTCTACGAGCAGATCATCGCCAAAGAGCGCCGCGGCGACTATCTCGGTAAGACGGTGCAGGTGATTCCGCACGTCACCAATGAAATCAAGGCCGCGATGAAGAAGGTGGCACAGGACGTTGACGTGGCGATCGTGGAGATCGGCGGCACGGTGGGCGACATCGAATCGCTGCCGTTCATGGAAGCCATCCGCCAGATGCGCCAGGAGCTCGGGCGCGAGGATACGCTGTTCGTCCATGTGACGCTGGTACCGTTTATTGCCGCGGCGCAAGAACTGAAGACCAAGCCCACGCAGCACTCGGTGAAAGAACTGCTCAGCATTGGAATTCAGCCCGACATTCTGCTCTGCCGCACCGACCGCTTCCTCGCGAAGGAGCTGAAGTCGAAGATTGCGCTCTTCTGCAACGTGCAGGAAGAAGCCGTGATCACCGCCAAAGACGTGGCCTCGGTGTATGAAGTCCCGCTCGTGTTTGCCAATGAAGGTGTGGACACGCTGGTGCTGAAATATCTGCGCATGGAAGCCCAGGACCGCAATCTCTCCAAGTGGGAAGACCTTGTGCATCGCGTGTACAACCCGAAAGACACGGTTACGATCGGAATTGTCGGCAAGTATGTCGAGTATGAAGATTCTTATAAGTCGTTGAAGGAAGCACTGGTGCACGGGGCGCTGGCGCACAATCTGAAACTTCAGTTGAACTGGATTGAGGCCGAAGGGCTGGAAACCGGCGACCAGAGCTACGAAGCGCAGCTCGAGGGTTATGACGGCTTTCTCGTTCCCGGTGGTTTCGGGAAGCGTGGAATTGAAGGTATGCTGATCGCGATTCGCTACGCCCGCGAGAACAAGGTTCCGTACTTCGGGATTTGCCTGGGAATGCAGACCGCTTGCGTAGAGTTTGCCCGCAACGTGGTTGGACTGGCGGACGCTAATTCGAGCGAGTTTGATCAGGCGACGCCGCATCGCGTGATCTACAAGCTGCGTGAATTGCGAGGCGTCGAGGAACTGGGCGGCACCATGCGTTTGGGCGCCTGGACCTGTAAGATCGAGCCCAATACTCTGGCGCACAAGATCTATGGGAAACTCGAAATCAGCGAGCGCCATCGCCATCGTTATGAATTCAATCGCGAATACGAAGAGCCGATGGTGGCGGCCGGACTGCGCATCTCGGGATCAACGCCCGACGGTACTTACGTCGAAATGGTGGAACTGCCCGACCATCCCCATTTCATCGCATGCCAATTTCATCCCGAGTTTAAGTCGAAGCCTCTCGAGCCCCATCCGTTGTTCAGCAGGTTCATTGCGGCTGCCTATGAGTACGGCTCGAAGCGGCGGGCCCAGAAAGAGACTGCGGCGGTAGAGATGTTTCATCGCCCGGAGAAAGTAGCGCGCCGGTAGAGGCCGTTTCGAGTTTCCGGTTTCCAGTTTCGAGCGATCTCCCTCGCTACTGGCCAAGACTCGAAACCGGAAACTGAAAACTTGAAACTGAATTTCCAAGTCGGCGATGTCCGCATCGGCTCGGGTGATGTCTTCCTCATTGCCGGTCCGTGCGTGATCGAGAGCGAAGAACACGCCATTCGCATGGCCGAGATCATCAAGGGCGTGACGCGGGCGCTCGAGTTTCCGTTTATCTTCAAAGTCAGCTACGACAAAGCCAACCGCACTTCGATTCGCAGCTTTCGCGGACCCGGCGTGAAAGAGGGTCTGCGCATTCTCAAGAAGATCAAAGACGAAGTTCAGATCCCGGTGCTCACTGATGTCCACGAAGTAGCGGACGTGGCCAAGGTCGCGGAGGTCGCTGACGTGCTACAGATCCCCGCGTTTCTCTGCCGCCAAACCGACCTCGTAGTCGCGGCCGCGCTCAGCGGCCGCGCCGTCAATATCAAGAAAGGACAATTTGTTTCGCCTTGGGACATGCGGCATGCGGTAGAGAAGTGCCGCGAAGCCGGCAACACGCAAGTCTTTCTCACGGAGCGCGGCACCAGCTTCGGATACAACAATCTGGTCGTCGACATGCGCTCGCTCCCTATCATGCGTAAGTTCGCGCCCGTAGTTTTCGACGCGACCCATTCAGTCCAACTACCCTCTGCGCAAGTCGATGAGGGGAGTCCGGCCGTCAGCGGCGGTCAGCCCGAGTTCATCCCGGTGTTGGCGCGTGCGGCGGTCGCCGCTGGCGTGGATGGCGTCTTCCTGGAAGTGCACGACAATCCTAAGGTTGCGAAGTCTGACGGAGCCAATGCGCTCGAGTCCACCAAGCTGCGCGAAGTGTTGAAGGAACTGCTGGCGGTGAGGCGGGCGCTCGATGTGGCGCATGCCACGCCGTAAGATTCTGGTCCGTCTTTCTCTATGCCCCTGCGCTTCCGTGTTGCACTTGAATCTCGGTTATGAAGCAAATCGCCAATTGGGCGTTGAATGTAGCCACCCTGCGCGGCGCGAGCTATGCCGATGCGCGCATCGTCAACCAGAGAAGCCGCGCCCTCACCACGAAGAACGGCAAGGTAGGCAGCGCGTCCGATGCCGAGTCTGCCGGGATGAGCGTGCGCGTGATTGCCGGCGGCGCATGGGGATTCGCTGCTTCCGAAGATATGTCTCGCTCCGGCGTTGAGATGACCGCAGAGCGCGCGGTCGAAATTGCCCGCGCCTCGGCTCAAGTCAAGCAACAGGATGTCCGCCTCGCTCCGGAAAAACCTGTGACCGCTGAGTGGACTACGCCGCATGCCATCGATCCGTTCTCGATTCCCGTCGAACAAAACATTGCGCTGTTGCTGAACATCGACTCCGAACTGCGCGCCGTCACGGGTGTCACCCTGGCCGAAACCAACCTCAACTTTAACCGCGAAGAGCAATGGTTTGTATCGTCGGAGGGAACCGACATCCATCAGACGAAGTATTCCGCAGGCGCGGGCTACACCGCATACGCTTTTGCGGGCAACGAGATTCAGAAACGTTCGTATCCTAATTCCTATGGGGGACAGTGGCAGAACAAGGGCTACGAGCTGATCGGGGAGCTACAACTTGTGCAGAACGCCCGCCGCATTGCGGAGGAAGCGGTTGCTCTGCATCGTGCGGATCAGTGCCCGGAAGGCACATTCGATATCATTCTCGACAGTTCTCAGCTTGGCTTGCAGATCCACGAATCGATCGGACATCCTATCGAGCTTGATCGCGTGCTGGGCATGGAAGCGAACTTTGCCGGTACGTCTTTCCTCACGCTCGACAAGCTGCGCACCCTCCGCTATGGCAGTGAGATGGTAAACGTCGTCGCAGACGCGCGACAGGAGCACGGGCCTGGCCTCGGAACTTTCGGTTTCGATGACGAGGGCGTTCCCGCGCGGTGCACGCCCATCATTAGCAACGGACTGTTTACCGGCTACCTCAGTTCGCGCGAGACCGCGCACACTATCGGCGAGAATCGCTCGGGGGGAACGCTGCGCGCCGAAGGATGGAACCGTCTGCCCATGATTCGTATGACCAACATCAGCCTGCTGCCTGGCCTGACGCCGCTGAGCCTGGAACAACTGATCGCCTCCACCGATCACGGCATCCTGATGCAGACCAATCGCTCCTGGTCGATCGACGACCGGCGTTACAACTTTCAATTCGGCTGTGAGATCGGATGGGAGATTAAACACGGCAAGCCCTTCCGCATGCTGAAGAACCCGTCGTACTCGGGCATCACGACCGAGTTCTGGAATTCGCTGGACGCGATTTGTTCTCGCGAGGAGTGGACTCTTTGGGGCACGCCGAATTGCGGCAAAGGCCAACCGCAGCAGGTCATGGGAACGGGGCACGGCGCAGCCCCGTCGCGCTTCCGCGGGATCAAAGTGGGAAGTGCGTACAAAGGAAGCTAGGTTACCTCTGGAGAGACCCTTCGGCTTTGCTCAGGGCAGGCTCCGGCAGGGAGAAAAAAGCAAGGATCAGCCAATGCTAACCACACAATGCTAACGATTGACCAAGCCGCCGACCTCTTCGATCGCATCAACAAACTCTCGTCTGCCGACGAAACGGAGGTGCTCATCTCCGGTGGCAGCTTTGCGCTTACGCGCTTTGCCAACAACACGATTCATCAAAATGTCGCCGACGAAAACCATTTTGTGTCCGTGCGCACAGTCTTTGGGGGACGCACGGCTCGGGCTTCCACCAACAAGTTTGACGATGACAGCTTGCGGCGGGTGGTTGAATCTTCGGAAGCTCTGGCCAGGGTGCAGCATCCTGATCCGGATCTTCTGCCAATGCCAGATTCACGAGAAGCCACTGGCAGCGCGGACAAATGTGCATTTCCGTCTCGCCACTTTGCCGAAACCGCGGCCATCACGCCCCAGCTTCGCGCCGGCGGTGTGAAGAAAATCGTCGACATCGCGCAGAAACACAAACTCACAACCGCTGGCATCTTCTCCAGTTCCGAATCCGTCGAGGGCATCTTCAATTCGCGCGGCCTGGGCAGTTGGCACACGCAGACCCTGGCGGAAGTTTCCATCACCATGCAGGGTGCCGACTCCTCGGGATGGCAAAAGGCGAACTCGCCCGACATAAGCAACCTCGATCCACTCAGCCAGGCCGAGACCGCGGCGAAAAAGGCGCTCGACTCCGCGCGCCCGGGGGAAATTCCACCAGGGAAGTACACCGTGATTCTCGAGCCCTCCGCCGCTCTCGACATCGTCGGCTTCATGTTCTGGGACTATTCGGGCATGGCGATTCTGGACCAGCGTTCATTCCTCACCGGCCGCATCGGCAGTCAACTCTTCGGCGAGAACATCACCATCTGGGACGACGTCGCGCATTCCCTCCAAACCGGGTCTGCTTTCGATGGCGAAGGCATGCGGCGGTTGCGTGTGCCGCTGGTCGAGAACGGAGTGGTCACGCGCATTGTCTATGCGCGGGCTACGGCGGAACGAATGAAACGCTCGGAACACAAAGACAAGGCCGGGCCCATCGAACCCACCGGCCATGGTTTCCCTCTGCCCAACGAAATGGGGGAGATGCCGCTCAACATCGTCTTTGCTGCGCCGCAAGATCCGCAAACCCTGTCTGAGATGATCGCCTCCACCGAGCGCGGCGTGCTGGTCACTCGGTTGTGGTACATCCGCGAAGTCGATCCCTACGAGAAAATGCTCACCGGCATGACCCGCGACGGCACCCTACTGATAGAAAACGGGCAGGTTAGGCAAGGAGTGCGGAACCTCCGTTTCAACGAGAGCCTCATCCACATGCTCTCGAATGTCGAGGCCATGAGCGTGCCCCTTCGTTCCTGCGGCGAGGAGTCGTTTGACATGGTCGTGCCTGCCATGAAAATCCGTGACTTTAATTTCACCGAAGTGACCAAGTTCTAGAAGTGCGGCCCGCGTGGTTTGGATTTGTCGGGTTACAAATATAACTTCTGATCAATGTCCGATAACCTACCAAAGGAAGACGCCGAATCCTTCGCAAATTCCCCGTAATGCACTCATCTGCAAGCAGTTAGCACCATTTGTTCCATGACTTCAGTAACTTTGCACACCTGATTCCTGGGTGTACGCTGCCCATAAGTTCTGCAGAAATCCGGATGCGCGAGAGGCGTAGGCGCAGCGGAAGGAAGGTTCGTTAGAAACGGTGTCAGGCGAAGCTGAGGAGCAACTGGCGGAGTATCCGCAAGCGCAGACTGCGATCAAGCACTATGCCGAAATGCAGAGTGCTCCCCGGTTTCCCTTGCATCTGCCCGTGGAGTTGCAGTCGCAGAGCGGAGCTTGTGCGGCAGAGACGCAAAACATCTCCGCCAACGGCGTGCTCTTCGCTATGGACCGTGACGTCCCCGTGGGCTCGATCGTGGACTTCACGATCCTGCTTCCAGGAGATGTCGTGGGTTCCCGTTGTGATGTGCAGATTGACTGCCATGGCCGCGTGGTTCGCAGCTTTGAATACAAGGGCCGTCGCGGGGTTGGCGTTGTAATTGACGAATACCATTTCGAGCGAGCATAGGTGCAGGGATACTGATGGCGAGCACTTCGGTCCGGGTGGGAGAAAATCACGGAGCTCACGCGAATAACGACAACGGCCAGTTGATTCGCGTGATCCTGGCCGATACCCAGGCCATCTTCCGCGCGGGCCTGCGCAAGATCTTCGCCCTCGAAGACGATATCCGCGTTGTCGGCCAGGCCGAGACGCTGGCCCAGACGCAATCGGCAGTGACGAAGTTCTCCGCGGATATCCTGATTCTTGAGTCGGCACTAGCCCCCAATCCGGTCGAAGCTGTGATGGAACTGCTGCGCCAGTCGCCGCAACTGAAGATCGTCGTGGTCACGCCCGCATCGGACGAACAACTCACACTCGATCTGTTCCGCCGCGGAGCCCACGGCATTCTGTCGCGCGAGACGGAACCGGAGACGTTGGTCGATTGCCTCCGCAAGGTTGCCGCCGGCGAGCCGTGGCTCGAGAGCCATGCCATTCATTGGGTGATGGAAGCCTATCGCGGCCACAGCTTGCGACCCTCCGGAGCGCGCCCCAAAGTTCAACTCACGCCTAAGGAAACCCTTATCGTTTCCTGCGTCACCCAGGGCATGAAGAACAAAGAAATCGCGGTTCGCGTGGGGACGACCGAGCAGGTTGTAAAGAACTACCTGCGCAAGGTGTACGACAAGCTGGGCGTTGCCGATCGCCTCGAGCTCGCGCTGTATTGCCTGAGCCATCACGTCGTCGATGGGGTCAAGCCGCCTCCGGTTCCTCCCGTCCCTCGACAGACTGGCGATGCTGCCAGCGCCTCCTCTGCGCGCACAGCGTCGGGTGCGATCGCTTCCAGTGTGTCGACAGCTACTTCTAATTCAGCTATGCCCGATCCGACTGCGCCACGGAAACCTTCCTAAAGATTGTCTGCTTTTCTCTTCTCCTGTTCTCGTTCCACGGCCTTGTTCACCTTCTTTTGCCGATTTGCGCTCCCGCGCCCCTGACCATAGAATGAAATGAAGCCGAGTTGACGTGAATTGCAGCTCGGTGCGATGCGATAGCCTTCCGGAAAGCTATCGTCCTTCCCAGGTTTTCCGCCGGAGAGATGGCCGAGTGGCTGAAGGCGCACGCTTGGAAAGCGTGTTTACTCGAAAGGGTAACGTGGGTTCGAATCCCACTCTCTCCGCCAACTCGTTTATAATCAATAGGTTACGGTGATTTCATGGTCTACTCATAACCCACTCTCGGCACTAGTTTTCATCTTTAGAATGAGCGACATGCAATTTCGCGCGGTCAGAAAACGTGCCGATAAGTCTGAAAGCGAGAGAGAGCGACTGATTCAGAATCAGCTGCTCGTTTGCGGCACCGATTAAACGTAAGAACACAAAGTGGCGACGTAGTTTAGTCTGTTAGAACGCTGCCCTGTCACCGATTCCTATGACCGGAATCCCTCCGAGAACTTGTCGACTGCGGGCTACCACCTCTTGACATCTTGATACGGCACCTCGAACGGAAGGCCTCCACTCGTGGACGCGACGACCAGTTCCCCATTTGTTCCGGGTCTCCATACAACATGAGGGCCTGATTTTCCAGAGGCCTCTACCAATTCTGCCCGATATAGATCGGTGGCCAGGAGCGTTATTTCAATTTGGCAGGTTCAGTTTCTTCAAGAGCGCGGTGAATCGAGGGTCGTTGTGTAAGTTCTCTAGTAGAGGATCCACTTTCGTATAGATCAAACCGTCGTCATGTTGGGTATAAGCCCGGTCTAGCCACTCGAACGCCTTGTCGGACTGGTTCCGGAAAGCATAAACCTCAGCGATCTGATATGCACCACCTGCATGGTATTTCGCAATGAGCTC
>Ga0182015_10003375_pt1 | contig 18010 bp, 12 predicted proteins | sample 712P3MmetaG_FD_120478 | JGI IMG/M metagenome (GOLD analysis project Ga0182015, IMG submission 120478) | Permafrost microbial communities from Stordalen Mire, Sweden - 712P3M metaG | ecosystem: Environmental > Terrestrial > Soil > Wetlands > Permafrost | place: Sweden: Stordalen | collected...
AACATGCGATTACACTAGCTTAGCGGCTCAACAACACCGAGCGGAAGAGCAGCGATATGAAGCATTTCGAAGTGGGGTCGGACGATCGGGCCGCTTTCGCGCGCGACGGCGCCGTTTGCATCCGAGGCTTGTTTTCTGCGGAAGAAATCGCGTTGGCCGAGCGCGGAATCGAGCGCAACCTGAGCGCGCCGAGCCCGAACTCGAAGGTTGCCAGCCGGTCCGATGACCCGGGGCGCTTCTTCCAGGATTTCTGCAATTGGCAGCGCATTTCGGAGTATCGCGACCTCATCTTCGACTCCGGCGCGGCATCGGCGGCGGCTCAACTGATGAACGCGTCGGCCGTCCGGCTGCATCACGATCATTTGCTCGTCAAAGAACCCGGTACCCGGCAACGCACGCCGTGGCACCAGGACCAGCCCTACTACAACATCGACGGGCAGATGAGCGCGAGCATGTGGTTTCCCATCGATTCCGTGCCGCGCGAGTCTTCCCTGGAATTCATTGCCGGATCGCATCTCGGACCTTGGCGCATGCCGCGCACCTTTCTCGACAATCAGGCTCGCTGGTTTCCGGAAGGAACTCTCGCCGAGTTGCCCGACATCGAAGCGCAGCGCGAGTCTTTCCCGATCATCACCTGGGCGCTGGAGCCCGGCGATGTCATTTTCTTTCACATGCTCGCGCTGCACGGTGCGTCCGGGGTGAGCGGCCCGGAGCGGCGCCGCGTGCTGTCCGTGCGCTTCATCGGCGATGATATCCGCCATGCCCCGCGGCGTTGGAAGACCTCGCCGCATTTTCCCGGACTCACCGACGAACTGCCCGCCGGCGCCGAGCTGGCGCATCCGCTTTTTCCGGTCGTTTGGCCGCACGTCTGAGGATTTGCGCAAGCAGCCGCCAGACTTGGGCTCGTTGACCAGGACTTACTGATCGAGCGAGTAAAGCTAGTCGATACCACCGATGAACATGTCGATTTGATCGCCAGACGCATATCGGCTCTCTTCGAGTAATCAAAAGGTCGCGCGCACGCCCGCGTAGGCGACGCGGCCGAGCGTTCCGTACTGATACTCGGTCTCGTAATGCTTGCCGGTGAGGTTCTCGATGCGGGCGTAGACTTCGAGCCGGTCGAGGACAGCGTAAGCCGCGCGAAGGTCGACCAGAACGTAGCCGCCCAATTTGATCTGGTTCGCCGCATCGTCGTAGCTCGGACCGGCGTAGCGCACCGCCACGCTGGTGGTGAGCGGCAAAGTCCATCGATAAGCCGCGGACACATTGGCCATCTCCTTCGGTCGGCGCGGTAGCTCGTTGCCGAAGGTGGCAGTCCCGGGAGATTTATCCTCCGTGTCGGTCAGCGTGTAATTGCCGGTGAGCGTGAGATTGTCGGTGGCGATCCAGGTCGACTGCAATTCCACGCCATGGGCCGAGGCGCGGGCGATGTTCGCATAGTACCCTCCGGAGGGGTTCAGGCAATCGGAGAGCGAGACGCAATTGAAGAACTCGATCAGGTCGCGGCTGTAGCGCTGGAAATAGGTCGCCGACATGATGAGCCGCCGATCCCACGCGTGTTGCTCGACGCCCGCGTCCCAGCTCTCGGCCGCCTCGGGGCGCAGCTGCAAGTTTCCATAATTGCTATAGAGCTGATAAAGAGACGGCGCCTTGAAGCCCTGGCTGAAGCTCGAGCGCAGAATGGTCTCACCGTCGTTCAGTCTCCACGCCGCGGCGACCGCGCCTGTCGAATGTCCGCCGAATACGTCATGGCGATCGTAGCGGTCCCCGGCGGTGAGCGTGAGTCCGGAAATGACCTCGCCCTGCAGTTGCGCGTAACCTGAGTCGATGGTGTCGTAGTTGCGGGTCGGATCGGGCCCGCTGTAGTCGAATGCCGGTGAATCGGTATCGATGGTCGAGCGCTCATGCTGCGCGCCGACGACCAGTTGATATTGCGGCTCGATCTCCCAAGTTCCCTGGTATTCCTCGCGCTGGTTGCGTCCGATGCCGTAGAACGTCTCGGTGCTTGGGCTTCCCTCGTTTGCCGGTGCATCCGGGTCGTAGTAGCGCGTATCGGTGCTCGTATATTGATAGGCGATGCGATTCGTGAGCGTGCGATCGGGCGAGCGAAACGTGAAGCCGGCATATCCGAAGAACTGCTGGATCTTGCCGTATTCGTTGTCGTTGCCGAAGGGGTAGTTCGGCGGTGTGGTGTCGTACCCGTCGAAATCCGTGCGCGAATTGACGTAGTAGCCGCGTAAGTCGAACTGCAGATCGGGCGTGATGTCGTAGCGCAACTGACCGTTGCCGCCGCCGATTTGACTGGCACAAAGCCGCGTCCCGCCGTATCTCTCGTCGAAGGCCGGGATGCCGCTGGTGCCGTACCAATTCGCCGCGAGCCGCCACACGAGCGCGTCATTCTTCCCGCCCACGTTGCCGCTGAAGTAGCCGGTGTCGTGAGATCCGCCCTCCGCCGTCACCCCGCCGGCCGTCGGAGCGTCCGCATCGGCCGTCGTGATATTGATGACGCCGCCCATCGCCTGACTGCCGTAGAGCGTCGACTGCGCGCCGCGCAATATCTCCACTCTCGACAGGTTGCTGGTCAGTAGATTTTCGAAATCAAATTGACCCGAAACCTCGGACGGATCATTGATCTGCACGCCGTCGATGACAACCACGGTCTGATCGCTCTCCGCCCCGCGGATGAACACCGAGGTCGGCTGGCCGACTCCGCCGGAGCGTGCCACCGCGAGTCCGGGCGTGGTGGCCAATAGATCGGATAGCACCGGCAGCTGGCTCGCCTTGATCGTGTCGGCATCGAGTACGGTGACGGAATTTCCCACCTTGTACAGCGGTTCGGGCGCTTTGTTGGCGACGACCACGACTTCATCCAGCGACGAATCGGTCGCTACCGGCGATGCGTCGGGATCGGCATGGGCAAGATTGAAAGCAGAAGGCGCGCAAAGCGCCGCGGCGCAGGCGTATCGAATGACATGTTTGTTCAAGACGGCTCCCTCGATGGCGACTCTCGTGACGGAACCGCACACCGGCCGTGCGCATCACCTGTATTGAGGGTCGGCGCAGCGGTCCGGCGCACTCGCGCCGTCTCCTCCGTCGCCACTAGGGATAGTCCTCTCGGTCAGCATAACCCCGGCTGATCGATGGGCGACCACGGCAAGCAGGTCTCCTGGCTTGCGGCTTTGAGTCCATGCATCGCCTTCCCGGACTCCTCAGTCCAGTGGCCTATCGATGCGGGGCACACCGCTTACAGTTGCGGGGGCAGCCCGGGCGTCGAACCCGAGTTCCCTTTGAATCCCCGTAAGGGGAACTTGTCGCGTAGGCAATAAGTTGCCGGAAAAGATGTCGCCGGTCAATCGGCGTCATCATCGCGCGCTCGAAGCGCGGCGTTGACCGGGTCTTTGTTCACGAGCAGACTGGCCGGAGGTTGGAATTCACGATGACTGTAGTGGTATTGCGCATCCGCGCCCTGATGGCGACCCGTGGCCTTGCGCTAAGCCTCGCTCTTACGCCGTCCGGGCCGGCGCTCACCGAGCCGGTCTCGCCGGCCGCGGCCGCCGGGCCGAGCTCATCGGCCCCCTCCTCCGGCCCCATCGTGATCCGCGATGATGTACATCGCGAGATCACCCTGCTGCACTCTCCACAGCGAATCATCAGCCTGCTTCCCGCGCTGACGGAGACCGTGTGCGCCCTTGGGGAATGCGGGCGCCTGGTGGCGACCGACAGATATTCCAACTGGCCCGAATCGGTGAGCTCGCTGCCGAAGACCGGCGGTCTCGACGATCCGCTGATCGAGGCGATCGTCAGGCTACATCCTGACTTGGTGCTGCTCTCCAGCTCGCAGCGCATCACGGGCAGGCTGCGGGAGCTCGGCATCGAGTCCTTTGCCCTCGACACGCAAACCTACGCACAAATCAGCCGTGTGATCGCGGTCATCGGCACGATTCTCGATGTGCCCGCGCGGGCGGCCGCACTCAACCACCGGATTGACGACGAGATGCGTCAGATCGCTGAACAGGCGATCGCGCGTCGGCGGGGTCCGGCACCCACCGTTTATTTCGAGGTCGACCCGGGGCCCTACGCCGCCGGACCTCAGTCCTTCATCGGCGAGCTGCTCACGCGCCTCGGCACCCGCAACATCGTGGACGCGGACTTGGGTCTCTTTCCAAAGCTCAATCCGGAATATGTCGTGCGGCGCAATCCCGACGTCATCTTCGTGTCGCCCGCGGACGCTCCGCATCTGGCGGACCGTCCGGGCTGGGATCGGATTCGCGCCGTGCGCGAGAAGCGCCTCTGCTCCTTCCCGCCCGACGTGCGAGACACCATCGTGCACGGCGGCCCGCGCATCGCGGACGGGATGCGGGCGATCGCCGATTGCCTGGCGCGGGTCTGGCCATGAGCGCGACGCGGCCGTTACCGTTCGATCTTGGCGGTCGTCAGCGGACGGCTCGCGCGCGTCATCGGTTGCTCGTCTGGGTGCTTTGCTGCCTCGCCGTCACGGTGTTGCTCGCGTTCGGCAGTCTGATCGTCGGCACATCGAGCGTCGAGACCTCGCTCGGCTGGCTGCTCAAGCCCGATGCAGAGTCCTCCGTCGTGCTGTGGCAGATTCGACTGCCGCGAACCATCGGCGCCTGGCTCGCGGGCGCGTTGCTGGGGCTGGCCGGCGGCATCGCACAGGGCGTGTTTCGAAACCCGCTCGCGGAGCCGTATCTCCTCGGTACCGCGTCCGGGGCAGCGCTCGGTGTGACCGTCACGCTGATCGCGGCGGACGCCTCGTTCGAGGGTCTCGCGTGGGCCGCGAAAATCGGCATCACCGGCGCGGCGTGCATCGGTGCAGCCGGGGCCACCTTGCTCACCGTCAGCTTGTCGCGCGGCGTTCTTCAGACCCGAAGCCTGCTGCTGTCGGGCGTCGTGGTGGCCTTTCTGTTGGGATCGATCACCCAGCTTCTGGTGCTGAGCCGCCCGGAGATATGGCGCACCATGCAATCCTTCATCTTTGGCAGCACCGGGTTTCTGAGCTGGTCGTCGACCGAGCTGCTCGGCGCTGCCCTTTGCGTGAGCATCGTACCGGCGGTGCTGTTGGCGCGCGGCCTCGACGCGCTGACCCTGGGGGAGGACACGGCGCAATCGCTGGGGCTGTCGTTGCCTAAGCTGCGTTTGACGCTGCTCGGTATCGTCTCCCTCGCGAGCGCGACGGCCGTAGGTCAGGTGGGCGTCGTGGGTTTCGTCGGGCTCATCGCCCCGCACATCGTGCGCGAGACGCTATCGGTGAACCATCGGCAATTGTTGATCGGGGCGCCGCTCTGTGGCGGCGCCCTTCTCCAGGCGGCGGACCTCATCAGCCGATGGGTGATCCGGCCGTCGGAATTGCCGGTCGGCGCAGTCACCGCCTGCCTGGGCGGGTCGTACCTGATCTTTCTCTTGTGGCGGCGGAGCCGACGTGGTTGAGGCGCAAACCCGTATCGACGGGGGGACTCCTGCATTGTCGTGCCGGGATCTGTCCGTCGGCTACGGCGCTCACATCGTGATCAAAAATCTGTCCATCGGCTTTCTCCCGGGATTTTGGACCAGCATCGTGGGTCCCAACGGCTGTGGAAAATCGACGTTGCTCCGCGCCCTCGCCGGTCTCGAAACTGCGCGTTCCGGAACCATCTTTCTGCAGGACCGGGCGTTGTCGAGATGGCCGCGGCGCGAGCGGGCGCGCCGCGTTGCCTGGCTGGCGCAGACGTCGGCGGTCACGGACCTCACGGGCGCGGAAGTCGTTGCCCTCGGCCGGTTCGCGCACAGCGGATGGTTGGCGCATCGGCAGACCGAAGACGAGGCGGCCATGTACCGCGCCATGATGGCGACCGGCTCCCTGGCCTGGGCACACCGCCGAATGTCCACATTGTCCGGAGGCGAACGTCAACGAGTACACCTTGCCCGCACGCTGGCGGTGGAGGCATCGGTGATGCTGCTCGATGAGCCCACCACGCATCTCGACCCGCCGCATCAGGAGGACATCGTGCGGTTGTTGCGCGAACAGGCGAAGGGCTCCGGCGTCAGCGTGGTCAGCGCCATTCATGATCTATCGCTCGCGCTCGCCGCCGATCGTATCGTCGTGCTCGGCTATCGGGGCCTGATCGGCCACGGAACCATCGCCGAGGCGTTGACCGGCGACTGGCTGTCGGCGGCCTTCGAGACGCCGGTTCACGTGGTAGAGCATCGGGGCGCGCATCTTTGGCGCCCGTCGCTGCATCCTCGCGGGCCTGGGGAGTAGTCATGGCGGCCTCTCTCGTCGAACTCGCATGAGGCCGCCGGCGTTCCTGGTCTCGGCGATCGCCTCCGGCCAGGGGAAAACCACGGCGACCGCGGCGCTTGCCCGGCACCTGATGCGTGCGGGCCAGCGGGTTCGGGTGTTCAAGGTGGGAGCGGATTTTCTCGATGCCTTGATTCTGGAACGAGCGTCGGGACATCCCGTGCATGTGCTCGATCTGTGGATGGTGGGCGAGAGCGAGTGCCGGCGATTGCTCGATGAAGCCTCGCGAGCGGCCGACGTGGTATTGATCGAAGGCGTCATGGGCCTTTACGACGGGACCCCTTCCTCGGCCGATCTCGCCCACCGCTTCGATCTGCCGGTGTTGGCCGTCATCGATACGAGCGCGATGGCGCAGACGGTAGGCGCGGTAGCCGCCGGCCTTCGGGATTTCGGCGCCATCCGCCTCGCCGGCGTGATCGCGAACGGCATTGCAAGCCAGGGCCACGAGGCCATGGTCCGGTCCGCGTTGCGTGACATACCGCTGATCGCGACCTTGCCGCGGCAGAAGTCGGCGCTCGCCGAACGCCATTTGGGTCTGACGCCGCCCGCGGAAAGTCCCGGTATCGACGAACAGCTCGACGAGCTCGGCCGCGCGATCGACGTCGATCAGGCCGCTTGGCGCAGGATCACGGCGGCTCGGGCCGCCAATGTCGATGATCTCGCCCAACCTAAGCCGCCGCCGGGCGCGGAGAGCGCAGCGCGCACGTTGGCCGGCAGGCAGGTGGCGATCGCGCGAGACGCCGCCTTTGCGTTCCTCTATCCGGCGAACATCGAGTGTCTCGGCAGACTGGGTGCCGAGATCACTTTCTTCTCCCCGCTCGCCGGCGATCCGGTGCCGGCACGAGCGCAAGCGATATTCCTTCCGGGCGGGTATCCCGAGATCCATGGCGAGTCGCTGTCTCGAGCGACCCGGTTTCATGAATCGATCCGCGCGGCGCTCGCGGCCGGCATTCCGATTTTGGCCGAATGCGGCGGCATGATGGCACTCGCCGACTCGATCGAAGACACTGAGGGCCGCGATTGGCCGATGGCCGGGATTCTTCCCGGCCGCACACGCATGCAGCCGCGTCTCGCCGGACTCGGCTTGCAGTCGTGGCGAACGCGCCGCGGCGACATTCGCGGCCACACGTTCCATTACTCCACGCTCGAGACTCCTCTGCGTGCCGAAGGACGGGCGATCACCTATCCGCGCGGTACCGCGGGCGAGTGCATCTATCGCGTAGGATCGCTGACCGCATCGTATTTTCACGCCTATTTCTCCTCATGCCCGGCCGCCATCGCTGCGCTTCTCAAAGGCGAAGAGCTGTGAAGGGACGAGCGGTCATGGTGTGCGGCACGACCAGCGGCGCCGGCAAGAGCTTCCTCGCCACCGCGCTCGCCCGCTGGTATGCGCGGCAGGGATTCAAGGTCGCGCCGTTCAAGGCGCAGAACATGAGCAACAACGCGCGGGTTGCGGCCGGCGGAGAGATGGGCAGCGCTCAGTACCTCCAGGCGCTTGCCGCCCGAGCGGTTCCCGACGTGCGCATGAACCCGATCTTGCTCAAGCCCGAGCGCGACACGCACTCGCAGGTGATTCTCCTCGGGCAACGGCGCGACGATCTTGCCCGCATGGAGTGGCGGTCGCGCTCGCTCTATCTATGGCCAACGGTGAAGGAATGTCTCGACGAGCTGATGGACAGCCACGATGTGGTCGTGATCGAAGGAGCCGGCTCTCCCGCGGAGATCAATCTTCAGTCCAGCGACATCGTCAACATGCGGGTGGCCGAAGCCTCCGGAGCGGCGACGATCATCGTGTGCGACATCGATCGAGGCGGCGCTTTTGCACACCTCTACGGTACGGTCGAGCTCTTGCCTCCCGGACAGCGCACATTGATCCGGGGTTTCGTACTCAACAAATTTCGCGGCGACGCGCGGCTCCTGGCTCCCGGTCCGGAGACTCTCGAAGAGCTTACGGGCATTCCCACGATCGCCGTGCTGCCCCTATGGCGCGAGCACGGGCTCCCCGAAGAGGACGGGGTCTACGATGCGCGTCCGTCGGGCTCCGGTTTGTCGGTCGCCGTGCTCGCGTATCCCTATATCAGCAACCTGGACGAATTCACGCCCTTGAGGAACGTGCCGGAATTATCGCTCTCCTGGGCGCGCGAGGCCCAGACCATCGCCTCGGCCGATCTCTTGGTGCTCCCGGGGTCCAAGCAGGTAGCCGCGGATCTCGAGTGGATCCGCCGGCGCAGCCTGGACACGGCGATCGCCGCGCACGTCGCAGCCGACAAGCCGACCCTGGCAATCTGCGGCGGTCTGCAAATGCTCGGTGAGCGGCTCGACGACCCACACGGCGTCGAGGGCCACTCGATCGGCCTCGGCCTGATGCCGTACCGCACGGAATTCCTGCCGGCCAAGACTTACCGCCACGGCCGGTATTCGCTGTCCGAACTCACGGGATTTTGGGAGCCTTTGAGCCGGCTCGACTTCGACGGATACGAGATTCATCACGGAGTCACCCGCGCCGCTGCCGCAGAGCCGGCCCCGGACATGCGACCCGTGCTGTCCTCCGATGGCGGTTGGCAGCGCGGCAACCTGCTCGCCTTGTATCCGCACGGCCTGCTCGAAAATACCGAGGCCTTCAAGGCATTGTTCGGCGCCGACACGCCGACGCTCGACGACGTGATGGACGGCCTCGCGGACTTCATCGAGGGGCGTTTCGCGAGAGATGTATTGATGTCCTATGTCGACGGCCCTTGAGCCCGCGGACTCGCCGAAATGGCGCATCGGGACAAGTCCATGACGCAAATTGATCAGCCGCCTGTGCCCACAGTGACCATACTGTGACCGATGGACGAGCAGCAAGCGCCAACGACCCACGCCCGACGGCCCAGCGGCCGAGACGCCAAGCGCGCCTCGCGGGCCGCCCGCGCCTCGTCGTCGATTCCCTATATCACCCGAAAGATTCCGTATTACGAAGTCCTGAGCGAGGAAGGACTGTCGTTGATGGAACAGAATGCGGACACCATCCTGGAGGAGATCGGCATCGACTTCCGGGACGACCCCGAAGCGCTGGAGATCTGGAAGGCAGCGGGAGCCGACGTGAAAGGCGAGCGCGTGCATTTCGCGCGCGGCATGTGCCGCTCGCTCATACAAAAGACTGCCCCGCGGCAGTTCACCCAGCACGCCCGGAATCCGGCTCGCTCGGTGGTGATCGGCGGACAGAACACCGTATTCGCGCCGGCCTACGGGTCTCCGTTCGTGCGCAACCTGGATGAGGGCCGACGCTACGCGAAGATCGAGGACTTCCGGAATTTCGTGAAGCTCGCGTACATGTCGACGTCGCTCCATCACTCGGGCGGCACGATTTGCGAACCCGTCGATCTACCGGTGAACAAGCGGCACCTCGACATGGTGTACAGCCATCTGAAGTACAGCGACAAGGCCTTCATGGGATCGGTGACCGCACCGGAGCGCGCTGCGGATTCCGTCGCCATGGCGAACATCGTGTTCGGCTCCGAGCTCACCGACCCGGTGACCGGACGGCCGAAGACCACGATCATCAATTTGATCAACGTCAATTCGCCGATGACTTACGATTCGACCATGCTGGGCGCGGCGAAGGTCTACGCGCGGGCGAATCAGGCGCTGATCATCACGCCGTTCATTCTCGCCGGTGCCATGTCTCCCGTGACGGTGGCGGGCACCGTGGCCCAGACGCTGGCGGAAGCGCTCGCGGGCCTCGCCTTCGTGCAGCTGGTCAATCCCGGCGCTCCGGTGGTGCTCGGCAGCTTTGCCTCCTCCATTTCCATGCAATCCGGCGCTCCGACGTTCGGGACCCCCGAGCCGGCGTTGGTCCTTTACTCGATGGCCGCCCTCGCCCGGCGTCTCGGGATTCCGTTTCGATCCGGCGGCAGCCTCTGCGCCTCGAAGATCCCGGATGCGCAGGCAGCGTTCGAATCGGCGAACACCCTGCTGCCGACGTGCCTCGCGGGCGTCAATTTCGTCCTCCACACCGCCGGATGGCTGGAAGGCGGTCTCTCCATGGGCTACGAGAAGTTCGTGATGGACGCGGACCAGGCCGGGATGATGCACACGCTGCTCGCGGGCATCGATCTATCCTCGAATGGCCAGGCGCTCGATGCCATGCGCGAGGTCGGCCCCGGCAAGCACTTTCTCGGCTGCGCCCACACCCAGGCCAATTTCGAGAATGCGTTTTACCGCTCGCCGCTCGCGGACAACAACAGCTACGAGCAATGGGAAGCCGAAGGCGCGACCAACATGTCGAAGCGTGCCAACGGCATGTGGAAGAAGATGCTCGCCGAGTACGTGGCGCCGCCCATGGACCCCTCGATCGACGAGGCGCTGGTCGAGTACGTGACCCGCCGCAAAGCGTCCTTCCCCGACTCGAACGTCTAAGCCCAAAGCACCTCGGCCGGCTCCGCGTACCAGCCGCCGAGCTCTTGCGCGAGCATCGCTTCGATGCGGCCGCGCTTGATCTTGAGCGTCGGCGTCAGGCAGCCGTTCTCGATCGACCAGCGTTCGCGCATCACCACCAGCATGCGCAGCCGCTCGTGCCCCGCGAGCCCGTCATTCACCGAACAAAGCAATCCGCGAAGCTCGGCGGCCGCATGCTCCCGCCAGCCGGCGTCCTCGAGACGCGAGCCCAAGGACTCGGAAAGCATCAGCGCGGCGAACGGCGCCGGTTGTCCGACCCCAGATACCAGCGACAGCTCCACCATGGGATGCTCATTCAGCCGGTTCTCGATGGGTGCCGGCGCGATGTACTTGCCCTTGGCGGTCTTGAACAGCTCCTTGAGGCGGCCGGTGATTCTCAGGAGCCCGTCCGCGCGCCAATCGCCCACGTCGCCGGTCCGAAAGAATCCGTCCTCGGTGAAGCTTTGCGCATCGAGATCGGGACGCTTGTAATAACCGACGAATCTCCCCGGCGATTTGATCAGGATTTCCCCGCGCTCCCCGATGCGTGTCTCGACATGCTTGCGCGCCGCGCCGACGTAGCCGGTCGCTCGTCTTTCCGAGGTGCTCACGTGCGAATAGCAAAAATCCTCGGTCATGGCGTAGCCCTCGAGCAGGTTCAGTCCAAGCCGCCGCCACCACTCGAGCAGCGCGTCCGGCAGCGGAGCGGATCCGCTGATGGCGGCGACCGTTTCATCGAGGCCGATCGCGGCAAGAATCTCGCGGGCCGCGGAATCGTGTGCGGGATCTCGACGGAGCGCCGCGTCGAGGCGCTCCGCCGGCAGGAATTGCAGGATCGCCTGCTGCAGCTTCAGCCACAGACGCGGCACCGAACAGAAGATCGTCGGGCGCGCGCGCTTGAGATCCTCGATGAAGGTATCGGTGGATTCGCCGAAGAAGACGCGGCCTTGCCCGTCGCAGAGGAACCCGCATTCGACGCTGGCACGCTCGAAGACGTGGGACAGGGGAAGATACGACAGCGCGCGCCACTCGACGCCTTCGGGCATCCACTCGTACCGCTCGGCTACGAAGTACTCCGACACGCGGGTGATGACACGGAAGCTGTGCATGACGCCTTTCGGCTCGCCGGTGGAGCCCGAGGTGTACAGCAACATGGCGAGATCGTCGGGTGCGCGCTCCGGTCGGCCGGTCAATGGCGGCGTACGTCGGACGATGGCGTCCCAGCCCTCGCAGTCCAAGCCGCCAAGATCCAGGCTCAGCGCATACGGAAATGAAATGCAAGGCAGGGAGGCCGGCACACCATTCGACTGTTGTTGCCAGCCATCGAGCTTGCCGACGAACAGCAAGCTAGCCTCGGCGTGTTCGAGCACGTACTTGATATTCTGCGCGCTCTCGGTTGGGAAGAGAGCCACCGTCGTGCCGCCCGCCATCCAGATGGCAAGTTCCGCCATGAAACAATGAGCGCAATTCTTGGACAGCGTGGCGATGCGGGCGCCCGACGCAAAGCCGCGGCTTTTGAGGTGCGCGGCCATGCGGCGCGCCTGATCCATCATCTCTGCCCAGGTATACTCGACGACCTTCCCGGCGCCGACCGGTTGAATTAGGATGACGCGATTCGATCTTTCGGTCTCATGCGCATAGGCATAGTCGAGCAGCGTCTTGTTCTGTTGCACGTATCGGCTCCCTAACGCGCCCTCGGGGCGTAAGCTACAAGCATTGCCATGAACAAAATCGAGATTCAAACCCGCGACGGAACCTGCCCGAGCTACGTCTACCGCCCGGCAACCGGCGGACCCTGGCCTGCCGTGCTGGTGTACATGGACGGCCTCGCCATCCGGCCCGCGATGCTCGAGCTCGGCGAGCGTCTGGCCGGCTACGGCTACTTCGTGCTACTCCCGGACCTATTCTACCGCTCCGGTCCGTACGAGCCGATGGATCCCCACGCGGTGTTCTCCGATCCGGAAAAGCGCAAGGTTCTGATGGAGAAGTATTTCTCCCTTGCCACCCCCGCCAACATCATGTCGGACACCCGCGCCTTCCTCGATTTCATCGCCGCTCAACCCGATGTGAGGCCCGGCAAGATCGGCACGACGGGCTACTGCATGGGTGGCCTGATGTCGCTCACCGCTGCGGGCACCTATCCCGATCGCATCGCCGCCACCGCCTCCTACCATGGGGGAAGGCTGGCCACGGATGCGCCGGACAGCCCGCATCTGCTGGCTCCGAAGATCACTTCCCGGGTCTACATCGCGGGGGCGATCGAGGACGCATCGTTCCCGGACGACATGAAGGCGCGGCTGGACAAGGCTCTGAACGATGCGGGCGTTAGTTACCAGATCGAGACCTATCCCGCCAAGCACGGCTGGGTGTTCCGCGATACGCCCGTTTACGATGCGGATGCGGCGGAACGGCACTGGCGGAGTTTGATTGCGCTGCTCGATGCGACGCTGAAATAGATCGCGTAGGCAAGGTCCGACGTCAAATACCGGCGGAAGACTAAAGCGAGCCTACGGCCGTGCTACGCATGATCCTGGGATTCCAACAAAACTCGCCTGAAGCTTCGGAGAATGATCGTGAAACACTTTGCCGTCATCAGCGTTGTCACCGTAGTTGGACTTCTCGCCGTAGTCTCGATCCTCGGGAACGCGCGAGCGGCCGGTCAGGCGACACCCGCAGATTACAGCAAAATCTCCGCACCCGATCTTGTCAGCAAGACTCCCAAGGGCAAGCTGCAAAATCCCTACAAGGACAGCCAGAAGGATATCGTCGCGCAGGGACAGACTCTTTTCCGCAGTTACCCCTGCAGCGGCTGCCACGGAGGAGGCGGCGGCGGCGGCATGTGCCCGCCCTTGACCACGAGCGACTGGATATATGGCGGGGACGATGACACGTTGTTTCGGCTGATCACTCTGGGCAGCGATCAGCTGCAGAAGAACGGCTACACCCGCCAGGGCCTGGCTCCGGTCGTGGGCCCGATGCCGCCCATGGGCCCCATCGTCAAGAACTCGGACGACCTGTGGAAAATAATGGCCTTCATCCGCTCCCGCTATGATGGTGATCCTACCTACAAATATGGAACGCCGGCCTCGGAGAAATAGCCGGCCAGCCGTCGCTCAGGCGCCGGCTCACCCCGTCTTTGGGCAGGTAAACTCCTTGCCAGCCGCCTTGGCCGGCGGCGGGATCAATTTCCAGCCCGCCGGAATGTCGAACTGCGTCGGCGCAATCGGCCCGGGCGTAATTGCGGTCGTCTCGACCGTAAATTGTGCAGCCTGCACCATGCCCGGCGGCAGAGGGCTGGATGAGGGCGCCGGCTCTTGTTTCTTCTTGGCGAACAAGCCGCCGACGAGCTTGCTGCCCAGATTGCCCGCGACCGCTCCGAGACTCGCGCCGCCCGCGACGCTGGGCGGGCTTGGCGCGGCGCTCGCTCCATTGTCGCCGCCGGCCGTCCCATTCTGCTGGTTTTGCGCGGCGGCGCAGTGCTCACCACCGAAGGCGATCCGCACTGATGTCTTCAGAGGAAAGCCCCTGAAGTCACCCGCTTTGCTTGCAAGCTGCTTCAGGCTCTCGGCGTAGGGCGCGAGAAATTGACGCATCTGCTTTTGAACCAAGGGACCCGCATCATCGAGCCCCAATTTGTGCAAGTACGCCTTTTGAAACGCGCGCCGATCTTCCAATCCGGCGATTTGTTCCTGCGTGAGCCACGAACCCATGCCGATCGACAAATCGCACGTATCTCCGGTGTCCGGATTCGTGCAGCTTTGCGTCATGGTGAGCTGTGTGAGACGGGCATCGTGCCCGAGGAGTGTGGCGTGCGTATCCGTCTGGCTCGCATCGAACTTCGGCGGCGACATTTGACACTTCGCAGTATTCGGCGCCGGCGCGGTGTTGCTCTGCGGGGCCGCCGGACATTGCTTCATCTTTTCCAGCGTCGCCTGCGCCTCCTGCATCGCGGCTTGCCGCTGCGCGGCGGTCATGAACGGAGTTTCGCGGTATTCCTGCTTCTTGGGCTCCAAGGTCCATTCGACATCGCGGTCGAGTCGGATGATCTCACCGCCCTGCGCATTCCCACAGAGCAGCGACATGAACCCGTCGCAATGGATCGCGTTGTCGCGGCGCTGCTTGTCGGAAGTGGTGAGCTCCGTCGTGGTGCTCTGCGCCTTGATGATGCTGAAATCGAACGTCGATTGCTCGACGATGGTAACGTCGGCGTCCGCCCCGAGCGGAAACATGCAGAAAAGCGCGAATGCAGCGGCGCTGCCCCGAATCGACATCGATATAAAGCCCTGGATGTTCTTCATTTTTCTCTCCCCACGAGGGTCCGGCATCCCACTATATAGCGATGCGGGTTTTGGCGGTATCGGAGAGCTGCGCCCGGACTGCCCAGTGGAGCTGCGTGCGGGATGGGAGCCTCCGCTGAGCCGTGGCGCCTCGAGTATGCGAATCACCGGCTATACGGCACACTGTCATCCGTGGCCACCGCTCAGACCGAAGACAGCCTGAATGCCGGAAACTCGGACGCCGCGCCGGCCTTCCTGCGGGGAGGCGGCGAGCTCGGTGCGTTGATGCGAGCCCACGACTGGGATTCCTCGCCGCTCGGAGCGCCGCAGACATGGCCGGAGGCGCTCCGACTGTCGATCGCCCTCCTGTTGAATACCCGTCAGCCCATGTACATCTGGTGGGGTCCTGAACTTCTTTGCTTCTACAACGATGCCTACCGTCGCTCGATCGGCGGCGAGCGCCATCCGGCCTCGCTCGGCCAGCCGGCGCGCGCCGTTTGGGCCGAGATCTGGGACATCATCGGTCCGCAAATCGAGCAGGTGATGTCCGGCGCGGGCGGCGTCAGCGTCGAGAATGCTCTGGTTCCCATCACGCGGGACGGCCGGCTCGAACGGGTCTATTGGACCTATACGTACAGCCCGATTTTGGCGTCGAGCGCGAACCAGAGCGCTGCGGGCGTTCTCGTCATCTGTACCGAGACCACCCAGGCCGTCCTGTCGGCCGAACGGACCGCCTCCCAGCTTAGACAGCTTGCCTCGCTGTTCGAGCAAGCCCCGATTTTCATGGCTATTTTGCGCGGTCCGGAGCATCGCTTCGAGCTCGTCAATCCAAGCTACAGCCGCTTGGTGGGACATCGCCCCGTCATCGGGAGGACCGTTGCGGAAGCGCTCCCCGAGGCGACCGAGCAAGGATTTACCGGCCTGCTCGACCGTGTGTACCGCACCGGTGAGCCCTATCAGGCAACGGCCAGCCGAATCGCACTCCAGGCAGCCGCGACTGGCGCGCTCGAGGATCGCTATCTGGACTTCGTCTACCAACCCATCCGTGACAAGACCCAAACGGTCACCGGCATTTTCGTGCTCGGCGTCGACGCCACCGACCGCAGTTTGGCCGAGGCGGCATTGCGCGAAAGCGAAGCGCGATTCCGGGATATTGCCGATGCGACGCCCGTGCTCAGCTGGATCTCCAACATTCAAAAGACCTGCATCTGGTTCAATACTCGGTGGCTCGCCTTCACCGGCCGCTCGATGGAACAGGAGTGCGGATACGGATGGGTCGATGGCGTCCATCCGGACGATGTCGACCGGTGCGTCGCGGCGTATGACACCGCCTTCGACCGGCGGAAGCCCTATCGCCTCGAGTATCGGCGTCGCCGTGCCGACGGTGAGTGGCGGCTGCTCGATGCGAGCGGCGTGCCGCGCTACGTCGACGGCGAGTTCGTCGGCTACATCGGCTCGTGCATCGATATCAGCGATCAGCAGGCCGCCGCGCGGGCGCTCAGCGAGAGCGAGGAACAGCTGCGCCTCGCGACCGAGGCCGCCGAAGTGGGATTATGGGATTTGGACATGGACACGGAAGCGCTGTTCTGGCCGCCACGCGTCAAGGCGATGTTCGGCATTGCGGCCGAGCTGCCCGTCTCCATGGCCGATTTCTATCGCGGATTGCACCCGGAAGACCGGGAGAGAACCACCGTCGCGTTCGCCGCGGCGATAGATCCGCTGCAGCGCGCGCTTTACGACGTCGAGTACCGTACCGTCGGTCAGGCCGATGGCCTCATCCGATGGGTCGCCGCGAAGGGGCGTGGCGTGTTTCGTGGGAAACGATGCGTGCGTGTCATCGGTACGGCGATCGACATCACCACCCGCAAGGCTGCCGAGGGAGAGCTGCGTGAATTGAACGAGCGCCTGGAGCAGCGGGTCGCCCAGGCACTCGCCGAGCGCAAGGTGTTCGTCGACATCATCGAGTCGACGGACGCGCGCGTGATGGTGCTCGATCTGAACTTTCGCATCATGGCGATCAACCGGGTCTGCGCGCACGATCTGGAGCGCCTGTACGGCGTTCGTGCCAAGATTGGCGACGATCTTCTCGCCCTTCTCGACAGCCATCCGGACGAGCAGGCTTGGGTTCGCACGATCTGGAGCCGCGCGCTCACCGGCGAAGAGTTCACGGTCGCCGACGAGTTCGGCGCTCCCGAGCTCGATCGCCGCTACTACGAAATAAAATTCAACGCACTGCGGGATCGCGACGGCAAGCTCCTGGGTGCGTTCCAGTTCGTATACGACATCACCGAGCGGCTCAAGGATCAGGAGCGTCTGGCCGAGGCGGAGCGGAATTTGCGCCAAGCGCAGAAGATCGATGCGATCGGTCAACTGACCGGCGGGGTCGCGCACGATTTCAATAATCTATTGATGGTCATTTCGGGAGGCCTGAGTCTTTTGCAGCGCCACCCGGACGGGGAACGCCGGCACCGCATCGTCGAGCAAATGCGCCAGGCGGCCGACCGGGGCGCCTCGCTGGTGCGTCAATTGCTGACCTTCGCCCGGAAGCAGCCGCTGCACGCGACGCCGGTGGATTTGCGCCGGCAAATCGACGGCATGCGCGAGATGCTGGACCGTACGCTGCGCGGCGACGTCCAGGTGAACACCGAACTTGCCGCAGACCTCTGGCCGATCAAGGTGGATGCCGCGGAACTGGAGCTCGTGGTATTGAATCTCTGTGTGAACGCTCGTGATGCCATGCCGAAGGGAGGCGTGATCACGATTGGGGCGCGCAACGTGTCGCAGCTCACCGAGCGTGGTACCCACGATGACCGCGTCGTCCTCACCGTCGCCGACACCGGCACCGGTATGGCCGCGGCGGTGCTTGCCCACATTTTCGAGCCGTTTTTCACGACCAAGGAGATCGGCAAGGGCTCGGGCCTCGGTCTTCCGCAGGTATACGGCTTTGCGCAGCGCTCCGGCGGCGGCGTGCAGGTCGACAGTGCCGTCGGCCGGGGCACCACCGTCACGTTGTCGCTCCCCC
>Ga0182015_10003377_pt1 | contig 18002 bp, 20 predicted proteins | sample 712P3MmetaG_FD_120478 | JGI IMG/M metagenome (GOLD analysis project Ga0182015, IMG submission 120478) | Permafrost microbial communities from Stordalen Mire, Sweden - 712P3M metaG | ecosystem: Environmental > Terrestrial > Soil > Wetlands > Permafrost | place: Sweden: Stordalen | collected...
CGTTCAGGTCCGCGCGGGTGCATTCGAACGCCGGCGCCAGACCGAACAGAATCCCAGTGAACATGGAAAGCAAGACGATGAAGCCAAGCGCGCTCCAATCCAGGCGGACAGAATCGATCAGCGGCAGGTCGCCCGGATTCCAGAATCGGATGAGTTCGATGCCGCCCCAGGCCAGCGCAAGGCCTACCACGCCGCCCATTACGGCCAGCAGCACGCTCTCGGTGAGCAACTGGCGCACCAAGCGCCCACGACTGGCGCCGAGGCTGAGCCGTAGCGCCATTTCACGCTCGCGGACGGTGGCGCGCGCCAGCATCAGGTTGGCTACGTTGACGACGGCGATCAGCAGCACCAGTCCCACTGCGCCGGCCAGCACCAGGATGGCGGGCTTCAGAGTGGTCCCCAGGAGCGCTTCGCGCACGCCGAGCACCGGCAGCGTCAGCCGTTTGTAGTACGGGTTCTGCTGCATCATGCGCTGCCCGATGTGGTTGGTTTCCACCTGTGCTTGTTGCAGCGTCACACCTGGTTTCAGGCGCGCCACGCCGCGAAAGAACCACGGGCCGTACCGCGTGGGCGGATTCAGCGGCAGGTTGGTCCACACTTCCGTGTCGCGCCTTGGGAATCGAAATACGCCGGGCATCACGCCGATCACAGTGGAGGGAGCGCCGTTGACCAGGATCGTCTTTCCCAAAACGGCGGAGCTCGCGGCGAAGCGTCTCCGCCAGACGGATTCGCCGAGGACCGTGAGCGAGCGGGTGGCCGGCTGATCATCCCCGGGCGCGAATGTCCGGCCAATCAGTGGGCGCACTTCGAGCGTGGGAAAGAAGCCCGCTGTAACCGAGGCGCCCTGCACCTGCTCCGGGACGCCCTCGTTCCCGCCGATGTCCAGGCGGAGGCTCCGGAACAAGGAAGGATCTTCGAACGCATGGTTGTTCTCTTTCCACATCAGGTAGTCGCGAATGCACAGGGTGCCAAACGCAAAGTCTCGCGGGAAAAAACGCATGTAGACCACGGCCACGCGGTCAGAGCCGGCATACGGAAGGGGTCGCAGCAGGATCCCGTAGGCCACGCTAAACATCGCGGTGTTGGCGCCGATTCCCAAGGCCAGCACCAGCACGGCGACGACGGTGAACGCGGGGTTCTTGCGCAATCGACGCGCCCCGTGGCGGAGATCCTGCACCAGGTCTTCGATCCAGTTGACGCGGCGCGTGTCCCGGCACTCCTCCTTGTTCTGGGTGATTGCCCCCATGGCCCGCAACGCAGCGAAGCGCGCCTCCTCTGGAGACAAGCCATCGGTCAGGCCTTGCTCAATCTGGCGTTCGAGATGATACTGCAGTTCCTGATCGAGATCCTGTTGGACTTGCCTGGTGCGGAACAAGGAGCGCAACAGAAGGCGAAGCTGTATGAGCCACCGTGACATCTGGACTCCTTACGCGGTGCGGACGATCAGGGAGACCGCGGCCGAGAGCCGCTCCCACTGAACCGCTTCCTTGGCTAGCGCCTTCCGCCCGGCATGCGTGAGCGAGTAATACTTGGCGCGGCGATTGTTTTCCGAGACCTTCCATTCGGCTTTGATCCAGCCTTGCTGCTCCAGCTTGTGAAGGGCCGGGTAGAGCGCGCTCTGTCCCACCTGCAGCGCATCCTTCGACATCTGGCGAATGCGATGGGCGATGGCCCAACCATGCATGGGCTCCAGGGCGAGAATCGTCAAAATCAGCAGGTCCAAGGTGCCCTGCAGGAGAAAGGTTGGCTTGCTCATCCGCTTTATTCCTTCCGTTGCTGCCTTGCATCAGTTACTGACATCAGTTACTGACATGAGTATGCATCAGATGGACGGCGGAGAGCAAGAGGGATGATGGTGCGGAGTTGGGTTAGAACCAGCCGCTGCGATAGGCTACCCACCAACTCACAAGAAAGATTGGGATGGTTGCTCCGAGCGCCCACCAGAGGGGCAGAATGAAATCAGCCGCTAGACCGAGGAACGTGAAAATGATCCAGAAGACCTTTCGCTCCATGCGCCCAGTCTACAGGTTAGTGACCGGCCGTAACATAAACCTTGCCGGCGGCCACCACCTCGGCATTCGGCACTTCTGTCGTGAATCGAATGGATTCGAAGCCAGCTTTCTTGCCAGGGGTGATGAGAAACATCACAACGTATTGATGAGCCAGGTGCTCGGAGATTTCCGCAAGATACGGCGCGAAGGAAACCGGCGGTCCGAACCCGAGCCCATAGAACTCGCCACCCGTTTCCTCGGCAATCTGTGCGAGGTGATTCTGGCCCCAGTTCATCTGCCAAAAGCTGTGACCGGAGTGACCAGCGCCTGGAGTGTAGATGGCGTACACGATGATGCCGGCGCGCTGCGCATGTTCGATGGCGGCATCCAGGTAAGGATCAACCAGGTGCCACCAAGCGGATCGACGCCGCTTGTCACCAGCACAACTTCATGACGCGCCGGACTGGCCGGCCAGGGCTTGATCAGATCGCTGAGGGCCAGAAATGGGCTGGCCACGATTCCCACAGAACCGAGCGGCAGCCGCAAATTTTGGGCTGCTGTTGGATGATCGGCCGTGAGGCTTTGCACGACCTGAACCGTGCCGTTTCGCATGTAGCCAATCCCGATGGATGTTGATGCCGGTTGGGTTTCGATGAACTGGCGCAAATCGCCCAATTGTGGGCCGAGGCTGGCGCCGGAGCCGTCGTCTATCAAAATGTAGAGTTCGAGCGCCGCGTGCTCATCACGACTAGAAACCAGGTCACTGACCCGAAGGCGCTGCTTCCCCTGGAGAACCATCACGTCCTCTCGGTTCAAGGCCGGAACCTCTTTGTCATGGCGTGCTTCGACGGTTACAGTCATTTCGACCGGCACCGGCGGCGCCGCGACTTTTTCTTGAGCCAGAACGAGCATGCCGCCCATGGCAAGACTTATCGCTATCAAACGTAATTTGCGCACGTAACTTCCCTCCAGTGGGAACAAACCGAGTCCCGCCGGGCACGGCGCGAGATTCAGTGAATGCTCGGGGATGACTTGGGCTGGGCGACTTTGGGTTGGTCCACGTGAACATGAAGCACGCTCGAAGTCGTGACAGGACGGACCTCGTTCAGCAGGAACATCAAGCGCATTCCGCGCCCGATCAGTCCCCACTCCACTATCCCTTCCTCATTGAGGGAGCCCTGCAATTGCGCCGGCACGGGATCGGGGCAGTACTGAGGGTGGCCGGAAATGCGGATCGCGTTACCGCCCAGGCACTCGATCCGGTAATGGCGACTCTTGGTCTCCACGTCGATCAAGGAGCCACGCACCAAGCTCTTGCAATCGACTAGTTCAGCAGACGTCATACGCCCCCTATTGTATGCGATGCTTCAGGTCGCCATTGGTTACGACCTTTTTGCGAATCGGATCAGGTAAACTTAGCTGAATCTGCATACATGATGGAAACTAAAACCCAACAAATCGGCGACGTGACGGTTGTGGAGATATCCGGCCGCCTCCATCTCGGCAATTCCCTGACCTACGCCGAGAATGCCATCAACCGGCTGATCGAGGGCGGAACCCGCAAGCTGGTGATCGATCTGGCCCAGCTGGACTACATCGACAGCTCCGGACTGGGGATGCTGATCTTCTGCGGCGGACGCATGGAGCAAAGCGGCGGACGGATGCGCGTCGCGGGCGCAGGCAGCGGGGTGGCACGCGTATTTGAAATCGCTCACGCCAGCCGCGTTCTTCAATTCGATGCGGATGTCGCATCGGCCTGCCTCAACTTGTCAGCGGAAAGCGCCGCTGGTTGAGTCCGGCATACACAACGTGACACTCGTGGCATTTGAATCCGATACCGCTGCTGTCCGGCCCCGCGAAGAACTCAACTGCGCGGCGTTGGCGGATTATCTGAACAAGAACCTGCCTGGAGGCGCGTCCGGCATTGAAGTTGAGCAGTTCCCCCATGGTCACTCCAACCTTGTATATCTGGTTCAAACGGAGGGCCGCGAATATGTTCTGAGACGCCCGCCGCTCGGGCCGGTGGCGCCGAAAGCACACGACATGGCGCGCGAATACCGGGTGCTGCATGCGATCCATCCGAGCTTTCCTGAAGCGCCTCGGGTGTTTCTGCTATGCGAAGATCCCTCGGTGATCGGCGGCACTTTTTTCCTGATGGAGCGGCGGCGCGGGGTTGTCATTCGTGATTCGGTGCCTCGCGAGTTGGCCGCGATTCCGGATTATCCGCGCCTGGTGAGTGAAGCATTCATCGATTGCCTGGTGCGGCTGCATTCGATCGATGTCTCTCAGCCGGGACTCAGTTCGCTGGGAAAGCCCGAGGGCTTTGTCGAGAGGCAGGTGCGTGGATGGGCGGAGCGGTGGAGTCGTGCCAAGACCGAGGACCTTCCCCAGACGGACCAAAAAGCGGTGGACCGAATCGTCCGATGGCTGAATGACGGTTTGCCGCCGTCGGTGGATGCAACGCTGGTACACAACGACTACAAGCTAGACAATGTCATGCTGCGGCCCGCGGGCGACCGTGTGGAAGCAGTGCTCGACTGGGAAATGACGACGATTGGAGATCCGCTGGCCGACCTGGGGCTGACGCTGTGTTACTGGACCTGGGCCAGCCTCGCCGCCGAAGACGATCCGCATCCCGCGACGCCTGGGTTGACGGCGCAAACGGGCTGGTACACGCGCGATCAGTTTCTCCAAAGATACGCGCAGCGAACCGGGCGCGACCTGACTCACATCCGGTACCACGAGGTCCTCGGGCTCTTCAAGCTGGCCGTGATTCTGCAACAGATTTACTATCGCTTTCGCCGTGGGCAGACGCAGGATGAGCGCTTTCGCACTTTTGACCGGCGCGTGCGCGGACTAGTCCGGCTGGCGGCGTCGCTCATTGATAAGGAGAATGGCGCGTGAGCCGCGTCTACTTAGTGCGGCACGGTCAAGCGGGCACGCGCAAAGCCTACGATGCGCTGTCCGAACTGGGGCGGCGTCAGGCGAGATTGCTGGGTGAGTATTTCGTCTCGGAGGGGATTCAGTTCGCGGCCGCATGTTCGGGAGAGCTGGTGCGCCAGGAGGAGACCGCGGACGAAGTGAAAGCCGTCTATCGCGAAGCCGGCGTCTCGTTCCCGGAGATCGCGCGGGAATCCGGCTGGAACGAGTTCGACCTGACGCACGTTTATCGGGCGCTGGCGCCTCGGCTCTGCGTGGAAGATCCTGAATTTGCGCGGGAGTACCATGAGCTGGTGGCGCAAGCGCGGGCGGCCGCCGAGCAACCCGAGGCGAATGTGAACCGCCGGTGGCTGCCGTGCGATTCCAAAGTGGTGGAGGCGTGGACGGGGGGGCAGCATGCCTATGACGGCGAAACCTGGCAGGCATTTCGCGAGCGTGTGGCCGGATGCCGGTTCAAGCTGGAGCCAGCGGAGCGCGACGCGAACATTGTGGTGTTTACCTCAGCGACTCCCATCGGAATATGGACGGCGTTGGCCATGGAAATCCACGACGAGCGGGCCCTGCGCCTGGCGGGTGTGTTGCACAACGCATCCTGCACGGTGATGCGGCTATCGGACGGACAGTTGCGGCTACATTCCTTCAATGCCATCCCGCATCTGTGCGAACCTGGACTTCGGACTTACCGGTAAAGCATGCGGGGGAACCAATGGAATTCGAATTCTCACCAAAGGTAAAGGATCTTCAGAAGCGCTTAGCCGCCTTCATGGAAGAACACATTTATCCAAACGAAGCGAAGTACAAGGAGCACTGCGGAGGGCCCGACCGGTGGCAACCAGTTCCGGTAATCGAAGACTTGAAACCGAAGGCCCGTGCCGCGGGGCTTTGGAATCTTTTTCTGCCGGCGAGCGAGCATGGCGCCGGTTTGACCAACCTGGAATACGCTCCGCTGTGCGAGATCATGGGCCGCTCGCCTCTTGGTCCGGAGGCATTCAACTGCTCGGCGCCGGACACGGGGAACATGGAAGTGCTGGAGCGTTACGGATCGCCCGAGTTGAAAGAGCAGTGGCTCAAGCCGCTGCTGGCGGGCGAAATCCGTTCCTGCTTCGCGATGACGGAGCCCACGGTGGCATCCTCCGACGCCACCAACATCGAGTCCAGCATTGTGCGGGATGGCGGCCACTACGTGATCAACGGAGACAAGTGGCGGAGTTCCGGGGCCGGGGATCCGCGCTGCAAAGTGGCGATCTTCATGGGCAAGACCGACGCGGCGGCGCCCAAGCACAAGCAGCAGTCCATGATCGTGGTGCCGATGAACGCGCCTGGCGTAACGATCAAGCGCTTGCTGACCGTCTTTGGATACGATCACGCTCCGCATGGCCACGGCGAGGTTCTGTTCGAGAATGTTCGCGTACCCGAGCGCAATCTTCTGTTGGGCGAGGGGCGCGGTTTTGAGATCGCACAAGGCCGCCTCGGGCCCGGCCGGATTCACCACTGCATGCGATTGATCGGCGTGGCGGAGCGCGCGCTCGAATCCATGTGCGAGCGGGTAAAGTCGCGGGTTGCTTTCGGACGCGCACTGTCTGAACAGGGGACCATTCGCGCGGACATCGCGCTGTCCCGCATGGAAATCGAGCAGGCGCGCCTTTTGACCTTGAAGGCGGCCTACCTGATGGATACCGTGGGGAACAAAGTGGCGCGGGCAGAGATCGCGATGATCAAGGTGGTGGCGCCGAACGTCGCCTTACGGGTTCTGGATCGGGCCATCCAGGCGCACGGCGGCGCGGGCGTTTCACAAGACTTTCCTCTCGCGTCGGCGTGGGCGAGTTCGCGCACCTTGCGGCTAGCGGATGGTCCGGACGAAGTGCATCGGGAAGCCGTCGCCAAATACGAGCTCGCTAAACACGGGAAATAAGGTAGTCACGGCATGGCGCTAGTTACAACATTGGAAGAACTCAGAGGGCTCGCGGGACGGGAGATCGCCGTCACGGAGTGGTTGGAGATTACGCAGGAACGCATTGATCTTTTCGCGGACGCAACGGAAGACCACCAGTGGATTCACATCGACCGCGAGCGCGCGCAACGCGAGTCGCCCTATGGGGCCACAATCGCGCATGGGTTTCTTACACTTTCCCTGCTCCCCAAGTTTCTGAAGGATTCGATTGAGATCGGCGGCTTGCGGATGGCGATCAACTACGGGTTGAATCGCGTGCGTTTCCCGTCGGCGGTTCGCGCGGGCTCGCGCATCCGGGCGCGAATTGTTCTGCAGTCGATGCGGGATGTGGGGGACTCGACCGAGGCCATTTACTCGATTACGATCGAGAGTGAGCGAGCGGAGAAGCCCTGCTGCGTAGCCGAAATGCTAGCTCGGTACTACCGATAGCGGCCGTGATCTCAAGGACACGAATCTGTTCATGGCAATATAAATCCGGCATACGAAGTCCTCTGGCAGTTCGTAAACTGTAAAGAATGGCGAATTTAGGATTTGTCGGACTGGGCGTCATGGGCGGCCGCATGGTCAACCGGCTGCTGGACAAAGGGCACAGCGTCACAGGCTACAACCGCACGCGCTCCAAAGCAAAATGGCTTAGTGATCGCGGAATGAAGTGGGCCGATTCGCCACGCACCGTCGCCGCGGCGGCCGACGTTACGCTCTCGATGGTGACGAATTCCGCCGCTTTGGAAGAAATCGCCGGCGGCGCGGATGGGATCATCGCCGGTCTGGGCAGCGGGAAGATCTGGATCGATATGAGCACGGTTGGTCCTGAGATCAGCAAGGCGCTAGCCGCCCGCGTCAGAGAAAAAGGCGCCGATATGCTGGACGCGCCGGTCTCCGGAAGCGTCATCACGCTCGAGCAAGGCAAGCTCTCGATCATGGTGGGAGGCCGCGCGGAAAGCTTCGAGCGTGTGAAGCCGTTGTTGCTTGATCTGGGTCCCAAAGTCACGCACGTCGGCGAAAACGGCTTGGCGTTGGTGATGAAGATCGCGACTAATCTGAACCTCGCGGTACAGATGCTCGCATTTTCGGAAGCGGTGCTGCTCGCTGAGAAAAATGGCATAGCGCGCGAGACCGCCGTCGACGTCCTGACGCACAGCGCCATCGCATCGCCCATGGTCCAGTATCGCGGCCCGTTTGTGCTTAAGATGCCCGAGGAGGCTTGGTTCAACGTCAACATGATGCAGAAGGATATGCTGCTGGCGCTCGAGCTGGGCCGCAAAGCCGACGTCCCTCTGCCTACCACGGCCACCGCCAACGAGTTCCTCACTGCCGCGCGCGCCATGGGCTACGTGGAGCAAGATTTCGCAGTAGTATTTGAGGTACTGGCAAGAATGTCTGGAGTTTCAAGATGACCACCGCTGTCAACCCGTCTAAACCTGATTCGCGAACCGGCGCCGACCTGTACCTGCACATGTACCGGCGCATGCTGATGATCCGTCTGTTCGAAGAACAGGTCAACGATCTGTACACGCGCGCGCTGATGCCTGGCCTCGCGCACCTTTATATAGGTGAAGAAGCCGTCGCCGTGGGTGTCTGCGAAGCGCTGCGCACGGACGATTACATCACCAGCACGCATCGCGGCCACGGCCATTGCCTGGCGAAAGGCGCGTCGGTGGATCTGATGTTCGCCGAACTGCTTGGCAAGGAAGTGGGCTATTGCAAGGGCAAGGGCGGATCGATGCACATCGCGGACCCAGCCACCGGCAATCTGGGGGCGAACGCGATCGTGGGCGGAAGCACCGGCATCGCCACCGGCGCTGCATTTTCGGCGCAGCGTCTGGGTACGGGCCAGGTGGCAGTGTGCTTTTTCGGCGAAGGCGCGCTGGGCCAGGGCGTACTGTACGAGGTGATGAACATGGCCGCGCTGTGGAAGCTGCCCGTGGTCTACGTTTGCGAAAACAACATGTACAACGAGTACACACATTTTTCGGAAACCACGGCGGGCGACATTCTCGCGCGCGGTCCGGCTTTCGGTGTGCCTTCAGAAGCGGTGGATGGCCAGGACGTGCGCGCGGTCTACGATGTGGCGAAGAAGCTGGTGGAGCGCGCCCGCGCGGGCGATGGCCCCTCGCTGCTGCTGGTGAACACTTACCGTTACCATGGGCACCACGTCGGCGATGTCAGCCGTGAATATTACCGCTCGAAGCAAGAAGAGCAGCAATGGAAGACCGAGCGCGATCCCATTCGGATCATGGGCGATTGGCTGGTATCGCAAGGTCTGGCCGATCGCGCCGCTCTCGACAAACTTCACGGCGAAGTGAAGGCTGAGATCGATCATGGCGTGCAGTTCGCTTTGGCCGCTCCTTATCCCAGCCCCGACAAGGTGGATCAAGATGTCTATGCTTGAAGCCGCAACCGCGGTACGTGAGCTGACTCTCGCGCAGGCGATCCGCGAAGCGCTGGCCGAAGAGATGCGGCGCGACCCACGCGTCTTTATTCTGGGCGAAGACATCGCCGAAGCAGGTCATCCGTTCAAAGTTTTGTCCGGTCTGGTGGAGGAGTTCGGCGCAAAGCGCGTGCTGGACACACCGATCTCTGAAGCGGGATTCACCGGAATCGCCGTGGGCGCCGCGATGACCGGCATGCGTCCTGTCATCGACATCATGTTCGGCGACTTCATCGGGCTCACCATGGATCAGATGGTGAACCAGGCCGCCAAAATCCATTACATGTCGGGCGGCAAATGGAAAGCGCCGCTGGTGATGCGAACCACGCTCGGCGCCACGCGACGCTCGGCCGCTCAGCATTCGCAATCGCTGCATGCGTGGTTTTGCCACATTCCCGGGCTGAAGGTGGTGATGCCATCGACGCCGTACGACGCCAAAGGCTTGTTGAAGTCGGCCATCCGCGACGAAAACCCGGTGGTGTTCTTCGAAGACAAGATGATGTACCGGCTGAAGGGCCCGGTGCCTGACGAAGAATACACCATCCCTCTGGGCGTGGCGGACATCAAGCGCGAAGGCAGCGACGTTACCATCATCGCCACAAGTAGCATGGTGCAGGTGGCGCTCGGAGCCGCGACCCTGCTCGAAGAAAGCGGCATCAGCGCCGAAGTCGTGGATCCACGCACGCTCTGGCCGCTGGATGAGAAGACCCTGATTGAGTCCGCGAAAAAGACTTCGCGCGTGATCGTGGTCGACGAAGGCTATGGGCGTTATGGTGTCACCGCCGAACTCGCGTCCGTCATTCAAGAAGGCGCGTTCTTCGATCTGGAAGCGCCGGTGAAGCGGATGGGCGCGATGCACGTTCCTATTCCGTTCTCGCCGCCGCTCGAAGATGTGACGGTTCCAACCGAGCAAACGGTTGCGGACGCGGCGCGCGCGCTGTGCGGAGCAAGTTAAGACCACGGTTAAGGGCGTCGAATGAGCAGCCATGATCACGATCATCAAGCAGTCCCTTCGGACCTTACGCTGCGTGTTAAGGCGCTCGAATCGCTGCTAACGGAGAAAGGTTTGGTTGATCCAGCGGCCCTGGACGCCCTGATCGACAAGTACCAGCACAGGGTCGGTCCGCGGAACGGCGCCCGCGTGGTGGCGCGTGCCTGGATCGATCCAACGTACAAACAGCGCTTGCTCACCGACGGCACCACTGCGATGGCGGAGCTAGGCTACGGCGGGGCGCAAGGCGAGCACATGGTCGTGGTCGAGAACACGCCGGAGATACACAATCTCATCGTCTGCACCCTGTGCTCCTGCTATCCCTGGTCAGTTCTGGGTCTGCCGCCGGTATGGTACAAGTCGGCGCCGTATCGTTCGCGCGCCGTGATCGATCCGCGCGGCGTGTTGCGTGAGTTCGGGCTGGAGCTGGCGGACGAAACGGAAATACGTGTCTGGGACAGCACCGCTGAATTGCGCTACCTGGTCCTGCCGGAACGACCCTCTGGAAGTGAGAAGCTGGATGAGACGGCGCTCGCCGCGCTGGTCTCGCGCGATGCCATGATCGGCGTCGCCAAGGTCACCATGCCGTCGCGAGGAGTGGGCGCATGAACGGCGTTCATGATATGGGCGGCATGCAAGACATGGGCCGCGTCGAGTGCGAACAGAACGAGCCCGTGTTCTACACGCCATTCGAGGGCCGTGTCTTCGCGCTCAATCAAGCAGCGGGTGCGTGGCGTAAATGGAGCGTGGACGCATGGCGTCACAAAATCGAAGCGCTTCCGCCCGCGGACTATCTGCGGATGAGCTACTACGAAAGATGGTTCGCCGCCGTTAGCGAATTACTGGTTGATAGCGGGTTGGTGACGCGCGCCGAAATCGAAAGCGGCCAGCCCGCGCCCGATTCCGTCAAGCAAGTTCCAGCGCTCAGCGCGGATCGGGTGCAGTTGATGCGCCGCAGCGGAGCGCTGTCGAAGCGCGACGACAAGATTGCACCGCGCTTTCTCCCGGGCCACCATGTGCGCACGCGCAACATCAATCCAGTGGGGCACACGCGCCTGCCTCGCTACGTTCGGGACAAGCAAGGAACGGTGGAGCGGGATCACGGCGTCTATGTTTTTCCCGATACCTCGGCTCATTCGCTTGGCGAGAAGCCGCAGCACGTTTATTCGGTTCGTTTCGCTGCACGCGAGCTGTGGGGCGAGCAGGCCTCGCCGCGCGACGCGGTCTACATCGATCTTTGGGACGATTACCTTGAGCCAGCCTGATTCCATATCGAAGACCGAACGCGATCCCGTCTTCGCCGAGCCGTGGCAGGCCCAGGCGTTTGCGCTTGCCGTCAGGCTGTCGGAACAAGGTTATTTCACGTGGAAAGAATGGTCCGCCGCGCTTGCCGATGAATTGAAGACTGAAGCGACACTCGGATACTACGAGCATTGGTTAGCGGCCTTGGAACGCCTGGTGACGGCCAAGGGATTGACGAATGAAGCAGCGCTCCTGGAGCGCAAGGAAGCCTGGGCTGACGCATACCGGCATACGCCGCACGGGAAACCGGTGGAATTGTTGAAGGAGGCATGAAGTGGCATTGAAAACTCACGGAACCATGGCAGTCGATTGGGAGCAGCGCATCGATATGGATCGCTTGCGCAGGGAGCGCCTGGCGCGCGTAAAGGCTCTGCTCGCAAAATCCGAGGTCGGGGCTTTACTCTGCTTCGACATGAACAACGTGCGCTACATCACCGCGACGCACATCGGCACTTGGGCGCAGGACAAGATCAGCCGCTTTACATTGCTGCCGCAGAATGACGAGCCGATTCTTTGGGACTTCGGGTCAGCCGCCAAGCATCATCAGCTCAACTGCCCCTGGCTGGGCGAGCGTTCGCGCCCGGGCATCTCATTGTTGCGTGGCGCCATGTCACCCGAAATGGGGCGCGCCGAAGATGTCGCCAAGAAGATCAAGATCGAGCTGGAGATGCGCGGCCTGCACAAAGAGCCCCTCGGTATCGATGTAGTGGAGCCGCCGATCCTGTTCGCTCTGCAGCGCGAAGGCATCAACGTCGTCGATGGCCAGCAGCTGATGTCCGACGCCCGTGTGATCAAAACGCAAGACGAGATCTCCCTGCTCAACACGTCCGCGATGATGGTGGACGCCGCCTACCACGATCTCTACTGCGCGATGAAGCCTGGCATGCGCGAAAACGAGGCCGTCGGCCTGGTGAATAAGATCCTGTACGACCTGGGTTCCGAATATGTGGAAGGTGTGAACGCCATTTCCGGCGAGCGCTGCAATCCGCATCCGCATGTCTTCTCCGATCGCGTGCTGCGTCCCGGCGACCCCGTGTACTACGACATTCTGCATTCGTTCATGGGCTACCGCACCTGCTACTACCGCTGCTTCAGCATCGGCTACGCATCGCACGCTTTGATCGACGCCTATTCGCGCTGCCGCGATTACTTGGATGCCGCCATCTCGCTCATCCGTCCCGGACGCACTACCGGCGAAATCGCTTCGGTATGGCCCAAGGCGCAGGAGTTCGGATTCCCCAATGAAGAAGCAGCTTTCGCGCTGCAGTTCGGCCACGGCATCGGCCTCGCGATCTGGGAAAAACCTGTCATCAGCCGCCTGGTGTCGCTCGAACATTCTCACGAGATCAAGCCCGGCATGGTGTTCGCTCTGGAAACCTTCTGGCCGTCGACTGATGGCTGGAGCGCCGCGCGCATCGAGGAAGAGATCGTGGTCACCGAAACCGGCCACGAGGTGATCACGCGCTTCCCGGCCGAAAAGCTGCTGGTCGCCGGCGCGCACTACTTCACCGTCGATGGCCCTCTGCCGACCACGCGCGAGCACGACCCGGCGCCCACCCAGCGTATCGTTGAAATGGTGGAAGCCAGCGCTCGCATCGAACAGGTGGTCTCTCGCTAGATGGCCGTTAGCATCGTCATGCCCGCGCTGGAGATGGCCCAAGAAACCGGCAAAATCATTTCTTGGCTCAAGAAGGAAGGCGACTCGATCGTCAAAGGCGAGCCGCTCGCGGAAATCGAAACCGACAAAGTGGTGCTCGAGATAGAAGCGACGGCTGACGGCGTGCTTGCAGGCGTGAAGGCGGCCGCGGGCGATGTCGTGCCGGTGGGCCAAACCATCGCGTGGATCGTTGCGCCGGGCGAGCAGCCGCCTGTGGAAGCTGTCAGTGCCGCTCCCGCCGCGCGAACCATGACCGGACCGCCGCGTCCGGCGACGGTTGAGCAAGGCAGGGTTTCGCCCAAGGCTCGCCGTATGGCGCAAGAACTCGGCGTGGATCTGAGCAAAGTAGCCGGAACCGGCCCTGGCGGGATCATCAGCGGAGAAGACGTGCAGCGTGCCGCCGAATCACAGAAGGCCGCGTCGCAATCGGCCGCTCCGGCCAGCCTCAGTTCCATCGCGCGTTTGATGGCCGAGCGCACTACTCAAAGCTGGACCACGGCTCCGCACTTCTTCCTGGTTCGCGAGATCGATGCGAGCGGCTTGATCGCCGCACGCGAGAAACATGGCAGGGCGATTACTCATACCGACCTGCTGGTCGCTCTCGTCGCGCGCGCCCTCGTGAAGCATCCCAAGATGAATGCGAGCTGGACCGGCCACGCAATTCATCTCAATCCCAACGTGAACATCAGCATCGCGATTGCGGTGAAGGATGGCGTGGTGGGCGCCGTGATTCCCAACGCCGACACCGCGAGCCTCGCCGACATCAGCGCGAAGCGGCAAGACCTGGCCGAGCGCGCCCGAGCCGGCCGTCTGCATCCGCCCGACGTCACGGGCGGTACATTCACCATCAGCAATCTCGGCATGTTCGACGTGGATGCTTTTAGCGCGATCATCACGCCGCCGCAAGCTGCCGTCCTCGCCGTGGGCCGCATCGCCGATCGCGTCGTGCCCGTGAACGGCCAACCCGCCATCCGGCCAATTCTTACCATGACGCTATCGAGCGATCATCGCGTTGTAGATGGCGCGCAAGCCGCAGCCTTCTTGAAGGACGTCGCCGACGCGCTCACCGGCGCACAGCTATTGTAGGTGGAAGTTCACTTCAATTTTGGCCTGAACCGGCACAGGTTTCCCGTTCTTCGTGCCCGGCTGGAATCGCCAAGTCTTGATACTCGCAATGGCACTGGCATCCATACCGGGATCAAGAGACTTGGTAATTTTGATGTCGTGCGCGCGCTGATCGGTTCCCACCACAATTGTTAGCCCCACGGTGCCTTCGAGTTTGGCGGCCCTCGCTTCGTCCGTATATTTCGGCTCGCTTTTCTCCAAGACCTTCGGAGCAACGATTCCCGGCCCAATCTTGTAGATCTTCTCGGCGAAGGAGACGGTGGTCAGTAAGATGAGGAGAACGGGAATAGCGATCGCTGTACGGCGAGTGGAGTGAGCGGCCTCTTGCCGCCATTCAAACAAATGCGCGAAGCGCTCTCGCAACGCGGCCGCGTTTTTGTTGGCCATCGCGCAGCCGAGAACCAGCGAGCTGGAACACTCGCGCGCCACATCCAAGAGAACGGTTGCGTAGCTATCGGCTGGAACGCCCGCGGACAATACCGCGTCATCACAAGCCAGCTCTTGTTCATGATTCAGGCGAGCCGCGACAAGCCACGCCAGGGGGTTCCACCACAACAACGCGCGCGACGCTTGTGCTACGCACTTCGCCGCACAATCGCGGCGGTGTACGTGCGCCGATTCGTGCAGCAGAACGGCGCGCAATCGCAACTCATCCCAATCCCGCGCAGTATCAGGAAGAAGAATCAGCGGCCGGAGCACGCCGCAAGTCAGCGGAGTAGTCACGTTCCCAATGCGAACTTCAGCGCCATCGCCATCCTGAAAATGTGCCGACCGGCGGCGAGCGCGCAACAACATAACCCAACCGCCCACCGCGCGGGCCGTCATTACTAGAGCTCCCAGCGCCCAGATTGCCACGAACACGATTGGCCAACTTAACAGTCCGGTTGCCACCCCGTTCCCGCCGCCTGCGGCGCCCCGCAGTCCCGCGGGGACGGAAATAAGGAAGCTCCAGTGCGGTGACCAAAGCGCCAGCAACGGCGCTACCGCCGCGCTCAGGAGCGCCACCAGGCAAACCAGGTGCCGCACTTCCGCATCCCGCTTGCGCAACAAACGCAAGAAGATCATCCCCGTCATTAGCAAGACGGTGGACTTCGCTGCGACAGAAATCAGATAGGACTCCAACATTGCTATTTCCTCTCCTTCTTTGCACGATCGATCACGCGGGCCAACTCGCTCAACTCCTTCTCGCTAAGATGGAACGCGGCCGGATCGAGTAATGCCGCCACGGCCTCCTTCGCAGACCCGTCAAAAAATGTCCTGATGATGCGCTGCAATGCCGACCGGCTCGCGGCTTCGCGTGGCACCGTCGGCTGGTACACATATTTGAGCCCCTCTTCGACGTGGCGGACGTAGCCCTTGCGCTCCAGCACGCGCAGAATCGTGCGCACCGATGAATAGTTCGGATTGTCCGGCAAACCTTCCTGGATTTCCTGACCCGTCGCGCGCCCGCGCGCAAACAGAACGTCCATAATCTGGCGCTCGCGCCGGCTCAAGTCAGGATCGGTCCGGGCCGCCGTCTTCCTAGGGATGCGCATTTCTTAGCACCATGCGTAAAAATTAACATAAGCGCTCCCGCCTGTCAATAGGTCCCCGTAATTTTCTCCGGTAATGGCATGATAAGAACACCCTCATGATCCTCAGTCGCGACCGTATCCTGGCCACCCACGTCGGCAGCCTCCCGCGCAGCGAAACGCTTTCCGACATACTGATTGACCGCGAGGAGGGCAAACCGCTCGACGAGCAGGAGCTCGCCGATGAAATGGACCGCGCCGTCCACCACGTCATCGCCAAGCAGGCGGAGGCCGGCATCGACGTCGGCAATGACGGCGAACAACAGCGCGTCGGCTTCCAAACCTACGTGCCCCGGCGCATGTCCGGTTTTGCGGGTGAATCAAAACGCCGGCGTGGACGCGACTTCGAAGAATTTCCAGCCTTGGTTGAGGACTTAATGCGCCGTTTCCCGAAGCGCAGCCGGATGCAGAACGCTCCCGAGGCGCAGGCCGAGCTGCATTATCTAGACCCGTCGGTTATCGCGCAGGAGATCGCCCGCTTTCAGAGAAACGCCAAAGCGGCGGGCGCTTTCGCCGAGTCCTTCATGACCGCGCCCTCACCTGGCATCATCTCCACCACGATGCTGAACGCTTACTACGATTCGCAGCAATCTTACTTGACCGCGCTGGCGCGCGAGATGCGCAACGAATATCTTGCCATCCATCGCGCCGGTCTGGTGCTGCAGATCGACGCGCCCGATCTCGCCATGGACCGCTCCATGTTTTACCGCGATCTCTCCGATCGGGAATTCGTGAAGGCCGCCGAGATGCACGTGGCTGCGCTCAATGAAGCCATCGACGGCATTCCGCGCGATCGTGTGCGCCTGCACTGCTGCTGGGGCAACTGGAACGGCCCGCATCTTCATGATGTAGGGCTCGAGCTCATCTTGCCGGTGCTCTATCAGGCCAACGCCGGTGCGCTCAGCATCGAGTTCGGCAATCCGCGCCACCAGCACGAACTTGAAGCTCTGCGCCGCAACAAGCTGCCCCATCATATGCTGCTTTTGCCCGGTGTCGTCGAGAGCAACAGCAACATCGTCGAGCACCCCGAAGTTGTCGCGCGCCGGCTGGAAGAGGCCGTTAACGTCGTCGGCGACCGCGAGCGCATCATCGCCAGTGCGGACTGTGGGTTCGGAACATTTACCAATAGAGAGTACGTGATTGAACCCGTAGTGTGGTTGAAACTCAAGGCGCTCCGCCAAGGTGCGGACATCGCGTCCACTCGCCTGTGGGGTCGCCGCGCCGCGCAATAGCCGCTTAGGATATTCTGATTTGGGCATGCGCTTCGCATCACTCATCTTATTTTCTCTATGCGCCCCGGCCTTCGCACAGCTTGATTTATCTGGCGAATGGGCCAGCCGTTACACCTGGGATTATCTCGAACGCCTCCCAGGCCCGGAACTCGGCGACTATCTCGGCCTTCCGATCAACAACGCCGCGCGCCTGAAGGCCAACAGTTGGGAAGCGTCCACGCAGACGATTCCGGAACGCCAATGTATTCCGCACGGCGCCGACTATCTGTTCAGCCGCGCTGGTTTTCCGATGCGCATTTGGACCGAAGAAGATCCGACCACGCAAAAAGTGATCGCGGTTCGCATTCGCAGTTATGCCTGGAGCGTCGAGCGCACCATCTGGATGGACGGCCGCCCGCATCCATCCAAGTACGCGCGCCACACCTGGCAAGGTTTTTCCACGGGGCAATGGAACGGCAACGTCCTTACCATCGCCACCACGCATCTTAAGTGGAACTATATCCGGCGCAACGGCGTTCCGCGCAGCGACGAAGCCACCCTCACCGAACACTTCGCGCGTCACGGCGACTATCTCACGCTGCTCACCTACATCGACGATCCCGTCTATCTCACCGAGCCGTTACTCAGGACCTCGGGCTATGTCTTGGATCCGCAGCAACAGCTCGAGCCGTTCCCGTGCGAGCCGGTCGAAGAAGTCGTTCGGCCCGAGGGCGCAGTCCCGCATCACCTGCCTGGAACCAACACCGACATTCAGGAATTTCCCGCTAAATACGGGCTGCCCGCGGCGACGGCCATGGGCGGCGCAGAAACA
>Ga0182015_10003378_pt1 | contig 17999 bp, 12 predicted proteins | sample 712P3MmetaG_FD_120478 | JGI IMG/M metagenome (GOLD analysis project Ga0182015, IMG submission 120478) | Permafrost microbial communities from Stordalen Mire, Sweden - 712P3M metaG | ecosystem: Environmental > Terrestrial > Soil > Wetlands > Permafrost | place: Sweden: Stordalen | collected...
AGGACATTTTTAGCTTCGGCGGCATCGTTTCGGTGATCGACACGGCCACCAACACGGTGGAGGCGGCCACGATAACGGTGGGGTTAGGCCCCAATCTCGTGGGCATTGTGCCGCCGCCGCCGGGCGTCCCCTTTCTCGCCTTCAACGCTGTCCTCAACATCGACTTCGGCACTGCTCCAAACACTGATGCCTTCACACTGGGGACCAGTTTCATCTTAAGCAGCACCGCACCCGTGTTCAATCCCCTTACCGATCCGGTCACCCTGCAGATCGGCACCTTCGCCGTCACGATCCCGGCCGGCTCCTTCAAAAAGAACAACCTAGGCGAATTCATCTTCCTGGGAGTGATCAACGGCGTGACGTTGCAGGCGGTGATCGAGCCCACGGGCACCTTGCGATACAACTTCGAGGCGGGGGCACAGCATGCCTCTCTGACCGGGACCCAGAACACGGTGTATGTCACCCTGGCCATTGGCGGCGGCAGCTACAGCAATAGCAACAGCGGCGCAACCTCGGTCACAGCCGCGATTTTCGGCACGGCCCCGTCGGTCAAGGCCGCGATGTCCCGCTAAAACGCGTGCTTTTAAGCGTGATCCGGTCCATTTGGACCGGATCACGCGCGGCCCGCCAGCCAATATCGCGGTGGTAGAATCTGCCTTTAGGTCAATTTTGAAACGCAACGATTGAGGCACAATTAGCGGCATATTGCCCTTGATTGATGGCGTGGAAAAGCATGACCCACCCTCGGTTGCGCGGGGCCCCGGAGCAATGGCTCAGATGAAGGCAACGGCGCGGCGAGATGGACGCGGCTGCCATGCCGCTCTTTCGGAACCAACGCCGTCCGCCTCCATGCACCCCCTCAATGGGGGGTGCGGCAAAAGCGGTTTCGTGACAATCCGTCCGGGGTGCCGGGTTTCGAAAATGGCCGGCGGTCAATAACACGGCATCGCAATAGAAGGATAGTTGTCATGTATAACTACAATAGTAACCGCAGCCGCGCCGCATCGGCGTGGGGATTTGCAGCACTCTGCGCCGTGCTGGCGATGGGGCTGGGCTTGATGGTCCGGCCGGCGGCGGCGGCGCCCTTCGCCTATGTCACGACCCAACCTAGCAGCGTTTCGGTGATCGACACGGCCACCAACATGGTCGTGGCCACGATCCCGCTGGTGACGACTGGCCCCTCGGGGATTGCCGTCACCCCGGACGGGACACACGCCTATGTCGCGAGTAGTACCGCCTCCTTCCCTGTCGAGAACGGCCAAGTCTCAGTGATCGACACGGCCACCAACACGGTGGTGGGCGACCAGATCGTGGTGGGGCTTGGCCCCATAGGGGGGATCGTCGTCACCCCGGACGGGAAACACGTCTATGTCGCGAATGGTGGCGACGGCACCGTTTCGGTGATCGACACGTCCACCAACACGGTGGAGGCGGCCACGCTCGCGGTGGGGGGCGGCCCCACTGGGGTCGCCATCACCCCGGATGGCAAACACGTCTATGTCGCGAATGTTGGCTCCAACTATGTTTCGGTCATCGACACGGCCACCAACACGGTGGAGGCGGCCACGCTCCCGGTGGGGAGGCTCCCCGAAGGGGTCGCCGTCACCCCGGACGGCACACACGCCTATGTCGTGAATAATGGCTCCAACACTGTTTCGGTGATCAACACCGCCACTAACACGGTGGAGGCGGCGACGCTCGCGGTGGGGTCTTTCCCCGTTGGCGTCGCCGTCACCCCGGACGGGATACACGCCTATGTCACGAATACTGGAACCACCGGCTCTGTCCCCGGCACTGTCTCGGTGATCGACACGGCCACCAACACGGTGGAGGCGGCCACGCTCTTGGTGGGGACTAACCCCATTGGGATCGCCGTCACCCCGGACGGCAAACACGCCTATGTCGCGAATAATAGCTCCAACAGCGTTTCGGTGATCGACACGGCCAGCAACACGGTGGAGGCGGCCACGATAACGGTGGGGTTTGGCCCCATTGGCGTGGGCATCATGCCGCCAGTGGGCGTGCCCTTCCTTGCCTTCAACGCCTTGCTCGCGATCCCTCCCAGCTTAAATGCCTTTCAGTTGGAGTCCAGCTTTACCTTGAGCAGCACCGCGCCCCCGATTAATCCGGTTACCCAGGCGGTCGCGCTCCAAATCGGCACCTTCACCACCACCATCCCGGCCGGCTCCTTCAAGAATATCGGCGGGAAGTTCCCATTCGAGGGGGTGATCGGCGGCGTGACGCTGCGGGTGCTGATTGTACCGACGGGCACCTTGCGCTACGGGTTTTTTGCGGGGGCGGCGGGCGCGAGCTTAACTGGGACCACGAGCCCGGTGCCGGTGACCCTCGCCATCGGCACCGACACGGGCACGACCTCGGTCACGGGCCTCATTTTCCACTAATACCCATGCTTCCAGGCGTGATCCGGCCCAATTGGACCGGATCACGCGCAAACGCCCGCCAGCCGATATCGCGGCGGTAGAAACCTCCTGGCCAATCGATCACATCGATTGCCGCATAGGCACGCGCCCGCGCGTCCGCCGCATCGGCGCCCACGCCTGTGACAGTTAGGACCCGGCCGCCATCGGCGATAAGTCTTTGCCCTTCGCGCTTCGTCCCGGCATGGGTGATCGAAACGAAGGGCATCGCCCCGGCGCGCTCGACGCCAAAAATTTCGCTCCCCCTAACCGGCGCGCCGGGATAGCCCTTCGCGGCGAGAACGACGCTGAGCGCGGTTTTTGCCGAGAGCCGAATTTGGCGCTCCGGCAGCCGTTCCTCGACGCAGGCGAGGAGCAAAGCCAGCAGATCCTCCTCTCGGCGGGGAAGCATCGCCTGCGTCTGAGTGGTACATCACACTTGCGATACGCAATCCCGAGGGCTAAAATGCGAGCAATTTTGTGGGTAACCCACGGTGAAAAGGGAATAATTGAGGTCACGATATTGCGCGAATCGACTTGGCGCGTTCAGGTGCCATTTGGATCTAGAAAGCGCGGATGAGTCGGGCTGGGAGCAAATGAAGCCGCCTAGCCCAAGCAGCCAATGGTCGGATAAGCGGGATGATCCGCAAGGTAAAAAAAGTTTTTGTGATCGGGAAATCGGCTCGCCTTCACGCGACCGTGGAGGCGTTGCTGCTGAGCTCCGCTTCGATCGAAGTATACGTCATTTCGGATGTTCGTATTGGCGAACTAGTTGCACGTGACCGACTTTTTGTTGGGAAAAGCGACGATGTGGCGTTCGTTCAAGAATGCGTCGGAAAGATTGGTCCTGATTTGGCGCTGATCGGGCCTGAGGAACCACTAGCAACCGGTGTGGCCGACGCGTTATGGCGGATGGGGGTTCCTTGTGTTGGCCCTGTAAAGTGCCTTGCCAAACTCGAAACGAGCAAATCGTTTACCAGGAATCTTCTAGCCAAATATAATATTCCCGGAAATCCTGAATACATGATATTTTATTCAATGGACGGAATCGCCAAATATGTGCGTGAAGTAGGTGCTTTTGTAGTAAAGCCAGACGGACTGACTGGCGGCAAGGGGGTTAGAGTTTACGGAGAGCACTTGCATTCAATTGATAACGCGTTAGAGTATTGCGAAGAGCTGTTTTCAACAGGTCAGTCTGCAATTGTTATTGAAGAAAAACTAGATGGAGAGGAGTTTTCTTATCAATCTTTTTTCGACGGTCATCACATTGCGCACACCCTACCTGTTCAGGATCACAAGCGAGCGCGAGATAGCGACACAGGACCGAATACAGGTGGTATGGGTTCTTACTCTTGCGCCAACCACTCGCTTCCATTCTTGTCACAAGGGGACATCTATAAAGCCGGAGAAATCAACAGGCTTGTCGGCGAAGCGCTCCTCAAAGAAACGGGTCAGGAATACAAAGGCATTTTGTACGGTGGCTTCATGGTGACGGGCAAAGGTCTTCGTGTAATCGAGTATAATGCACGGTTTGGCGACCCGGAGGCTATGAACATTTTGCCGATTATGCAGACGAATTTTCTTGGTGTCTGTGAGGCTATCGTTTCTGGGACACTTGATCACCTGCCCGTACATTTTGAGAGTAAAGCAACTGTATGCAAGTACGTTGTTCCAGACGGATATCCAGAAAGTCCTCGCGCTAACGCTCAAGTAGACCTTGAGCAGGTTTATGAAATGCGTTCCACTGAGCCTAATTTGCGCGTCTATCTTGGTGCGGTCGAGGGCGATGGTACTCCTTATCGGCTGACCGGTTCCCGGGCTATTGCGCTTGTTGGGATTGGCCCGACCTTGCACGAGGCCGAGGCAATTGCGGAGAAAGCCGCCTCTTTGATTGTTGGCCCAGTCTATCACAGGAAGGACATCGGTACCGACAGTTTGATTCAAAGGCGTATCGATCACGCTGTGCAGATCGGGTTGACCAGCGGGCAGCAACAACCAAAAATGAAAATTGCCAGCTGAGCCACGGTACTACGTCGGCGATTTCCGGCGTGTGACATTTTCGCTATTTCCCCGATGCCCGGATTGCCCGCTGCGACGAACAGCGTTTTAAGCAACGGGCTCCTTGCGAGCGCGATGGCGATGGCATGCTGGCGCCCGCCCGAACCAAGAAGAAGAACGTTCATCATCGAATCGTTTGCGGCGGTTGCATCTCGGCGACATGATACCAGAAGACGAGGATCAACGTTCGCCCTCCCGTTCGTTGCCCGGCGCTTCAAAGAAGTGAGAAACCAAGAGAGTGGTGCGTCTGGATGACAACGAAACCCGCATTTCCGGCGCTCGGCGCACCGATGGAGCTGGAAGGAGGTGGAGGCGAAGGCGCCAGAACAATAACGTTTTTGTAAACATTCTTGCGCGATAAACGTCATGAGGATTGATCCATGCTACCCCAGCGCTCGACCGTCTTTTGTTTATACTGTTCAAAATCAGTCAGTCTAGATTGAACCAGTCCCATGTTCAACATGATGTATGTTATTTTTATCACGAGAAACAAACAAGCTGCGAGAATTGCAGAAACCATATAGATTTGATCTTGTGAATAAATGGTGATGAATACAATAGTAGTAAGTCCAAAGTTTATCAGGATAATGTATAACATCACAAAACCCCAACCATTCATCATAAAAAAGTACCTGTCGAACTTGCCAGAATGAAGCTCTTCGACTTCCGCGTACTTTCTCAATGCCTTTTTTCTGCTTCGCTCGACGAAGCTTGCCCTTCCTCGGTTCATGAAGTCCGAAAATGTTGGTGTCAAATAGTTCGCGAACAATGATGCGATGAGGCTAACGATAGCCCCGATAGCTAGTCCTATCCAAAAGGTCGGACCCATGTCTATTTTCCGTCTCACGACAAATGCATTTCCACCCAAATAGGGTACAATAACGTACATGAAGATCATGCCACCTGTCGAGCAGGAAATCCGGCGCGCCATCCGAGACGAGCGAGCCAGAGACCCGCTCATAACTATTGTCAGCTTGCAGGAGAAACTAGAGACGCAATTCAATAGAACTTTCAAACGAGATTATCTCGCAAAGCTCTCAAACAAGGTAGGTCGCCAGACGCTCATCGAGATGGATGGGACTCAAATCGAACAACGCATGGCCTTCACCCGCGAAAATTACCGCATGATACGTGAGGAGCTTCTCAAGGTTGTTTACTGGACAGTGGACGACCATACGACAGGGACACCGAAATCACTTGCGCGCGACCGTCACCGGGTGGGTGCCCTCATGTTGAGGATTTGCAATTGGCACAATCCTTAAATTGACATAATCCTTAAAAAGGGCCAACCTCACCCTCGTGAAGGCTGTCATCCGGTGGATGGTGGTTTGTGAAGTCTACGGCGCGTTGCCGCTCGCGGAACGGCGCGGGCGCCCATGCGCGAAGGAATTTGCCTTTCCAGCGGGACCAACATGACCTCCAAGACGGATGATAGGTTATGAAAACACTTTGGGTAGACAAATCAACGCGGGCAACGGGCTTTGCGGCCCTCTTATTTGTGCTAATTCTTGGTTATGCTGGCAATGCCGCCGCGCAGACCCCATGCATTCCTTCGCCGAGCTGCGTGCCTACGATGACAATCAAGATTTTCAATAATTCCGACACATACAACATTTATCCGGTGCTTTCGAGCGGCACGGCCGTGCCAGATCTATTTTTGCAAGCGGCGTTAATGGTTCCCAAGGCTCAACTTGGCAACAACCCATTCCCCAAGCTTAACCAATTTCGACTCTATATCAATCCCACGGGAGACGGCATTCCGCCAGGCGGCAATGTCACGATAACGCTTCCGTTCTATACGCAATTGATCCCTACCGCTCAGGTAAAACCGAAATGCCCCACTAATCCGGCAACCCCGAACTGCCCCGATCAATATATCGATTGGTGGGGTGGGGGGCGCATTGAATTCTTTAGACACCTAAATTCGGTTCATCAGCCCCCAGCCGCCCTAACGGCGGACTATATGGGCACGAATTTACCGGCAAGGGGGTGCCAGGTCAAATGCAATGGCGCCGCCGTCCCCGCCGCGTGTGTCACCACCTACGCCAAATTCGCATGTAACCCCATCGCAGGCGCGGCCGTCCCGACGTGTCCCACCTGTCAGCAGCCGTTGCAAATCTTCAAGGATCCAGCCGGTTTGAAGAACAACGAGCCGAGTCAGCTGACTGAATATACCTTAGGGGCTATCAACCAAAACGAGGATCCATTTGGGCTGGATGTGCATAATGTCGATTACGATGTCTCTTATGTCGATACCGCTTTCATGCCGATCGCGATGGAGCCGGTCAATAACATTCAAGTTGGTTATATCGGCATGATAACGTCCATCGAGACCTTTAGGGCCTCTCTCATGAAATTCACCATGCCGAGTTCACCATGGACAGGCTGGCCGCAATTCAAGGACGACCAAGGGGTAACAATTCTAAAGATCCCATCGGCCCTCCATATCTTTGCGGGCGACCCAGATATGACGCCGCCGGGGCCGCCGCTGCCGGGGCCGCCGCCGCCGCCATACCCATGGGCACCCATAAACAAAATGGCAGACCTTTGGCAGACATGCGTCACAGAAAATGGAACAGCACCAATTTGTTCTCCCATGCGCGATGTAAATGCGCTGTTCGGGGCCAACTATCGCAACTACGTGGCGACCTACACGATGCCTTCGTTTGGCTGCAACTCCGACGAGATGCATCCCAATCCCGTGACGCTGACCAGGGCGTTGAAGCTGCGGTCGGTGCATGGCTGGAGCCCATTTAATGATAATTGTACTAACTCCCAGGGTAACCTGCTTGAAAATACCCCCGGCTACTTCACGTGCTGCAACCCTGATGGATCAAGGATTTATACCAAATATCAGGCGGTCAAAGAGGAATTTGATACATTGCAGTATTGGCCAGATGTGGTAGGCGGAAATTTGCTAAAAGGACGTTTCAACCCCTACGGCGTGCTGATTCATGGCGCAGACTATATTAACGCGCCGTATGTCTATGCCTACTCTGTCGACGACGCCGTGGGGAATATGCAAGTCGCCGGCGACGGGCTTATCCTTGCCGTCGGAGGGGTGAATGGATTGCCGAACCCGAACCACGCTACCCCATTTATTAACGTGAGTTTTGGAGGTGCGACAACTGATCGCGTCCAGTTTACGAAGTACGGTATCTGCACAACTACACCAGACACAGCTGTAAATCCCAATTTCCGCAGCTTTATCATCAGCTCGACAAACCCCAATGCCTGTCCGTTAAGCTGGGTGGACAATTCCACCCCATCGAGTTTGCAATATACATTCAAGCTCAAGTACCAACCGCAGGGAATGCCGCCCTCAGTGCCGCCCTGGGTTGTATGCAACCCAGGCGACGACACCTGCGCGACGGCTCTCAACCCGGCCGCCCGCGCGCCCATCGACTGCTCGGGCAACACCACGGTGACAGCTATGAACTGGTGCAACAACACGGTGTTTGCATACGCACAGCTACAGGCCATGAGGAAACACTATTACGCCATAGCTGGCGCCCCGCCACAACCATAGCGCCACCGGTCGCTTCGTCGAGACCTATGTCCATGCCGTCGCGTGGGGCACGACGAAAGCGGCGGTTATGGAATGTAGTCTCGTGGAGGCCGGCATCCCGCCGTCTTCCCGCCGTGGGAGACAAATCGAGGCAGGTTTGTCCGGTTTGCATCCGCTGCTCATACCAATCTCAGCTGTATCGTGACCTCGGCCGGAAAAGACGGTGGCGGCTTAGCCGTGCGGGCGAATTGGTACGAAAGCAATGATCGCGCTTGCGCACGTCGATAAAGCGGACTGCAACAGCGGGACCAACCCAAGCCGCATCCTCGGCGATGTCGGCTTCGTGCATCTGCATGTCCACAGCTCCTATTCCCTGCGCGAGGGGGCGGTGCCGATTGCCAAGCTCGCCAAGCTCGCTCTCGCCGATGCGATGCCGGCGCTGGCGGTCACCGATTCGAACAATCTCTTCGGCGCCCTGGAGTTTTCCGAAAAGCTGGCGAAGGAAGGGGTGCAGCCGATTCCTGGTCTGCAAATCACCATCGCCTTTCAAGACGGCGCGGCAACCGCGCCGCGCGGCGACGCCAGCGCTTGCCACGCATCCATCGTGCTCTTGGCCAAGGACGCCGCCGGCTATTCGAACCTCATGCATATTGCCTCGCGTGCCTGGCTCGACCCTGAACCTGGCGATCCGCCGCATGTTGCCATTGCTGGTCTCGAAGGGCGAACGGAAGGGCTGATCGCGCTCACCGGCGGCCCAAGCGGTCCCCTCGACCGAGCTCTTGCCCACGACCGGCCGGAACTGGCCTTTGCCCGCGCGGCGGCGCTCGACAAACTGTTTCCTGGCCGGCTCTATGTCGAAATCCAGCGCCACGGGCTTGCCTGCGAACGCGTGATCGAACCGCGTCTCCTCGATCTCGCGTATCGCGCCTCGCTTCCGCTTGTCGCGGCCAATGAGGTGTTTTTCGCGGCGGCCTCCGATTATGAAGCGCACGATGCCTTGATTTGCATTGCGGACGGAGCGCTCATTAGCGACGCCGGCCGCCGCCAGCTTTCGCCCGAGCATTGTTTTAAGACGCGCGCCGAAATGATCGCGCTCTTTGCCGATCTTCCGGAGGCTCCCCGCAACAGCGTCGAGATCGCGTTGCGTTGCGCCTACCGGCCGCTGACGCGCCAACCGATTCTGCCGCGTTTTGCCGTGAATGGCGGGATCGAGGAGGAGGCGCAAGAACTCCGCGCCGAGGCGCAGGCGGGTCTAGAGGCGCGTCTTGCCGCGCATGGTCCAGCGCAAGGCTTCACGGCCGGCGATTATCGCGCAAGGCTTGGCTTCGAACTCGACGTGATTGTTTCGATGCATTTCCCCGGCTATTTTTTGATCGTCGCGGATTTCATCAAATACGCCAAATCGCTTGATATTCCGGTCGGGCCGGGACGCGGATCGGGGGCCGGGTCCTTGGTTGCCTATGCGCTTACGATCACCGATCTCGATCCGATCCGCTTCGGTCTCTTGTTCGAGCGCTTCCTCAATCCGGAACGCGTTTCGATGCCGGATTTCGACATCGATTTTTGTCAAGAGAGGCGCGACGAAGTGATCGCCTATGTCCGGCGCCGCTATGGCGGCGATAAAGTAGCACAAATCATTACTTTCGGATCATTTTTAGCACGCGGCGTGATGCGCAATGCCGGGCGCGTCCTCGAAATGCCGCTCGGCCAAGTCGACAGACTGGCGAAGCTCGTGCCGCAGAATCCGGCGGCCCCGGTGAGCCTGAAACAAGCCATCGAGTCGGAGCCGCGTTTAAAGGAGGCCGCCGAGACGGACCCCCGAGTCGGCAAAATGCTGCAGATCGCGCAGGCGCTTGAAGGGCTTTATTCGAATGCATCCACGCATGCGGCGGGGATTGTCATCTCCGGCCGGCCGCTGGAAGAACTCGTGCCGCTTTATCGCGATCCGAAGTCCGTCATGCCGGCAACCCAGTTCAACATGAAATGGGTCGAGGCCGCGGGACTCGTAAAATTCGATTTTTTAGGTCTCAAAACGCTGACGATCGTTGCCAACTGCATCAAGCTTCTGAAAAGGCGAGGGATCACGGTTGACCTTGCGAAAATTCCCCTCGACGACAAAAGAACCTATGCGATGCTTGAACGCGGCGAAACGGTAGGTGTCTTCCAACTCGAAAGCGCCGGCATGCGCAAGGCCCTTGCCGAAATGCGAGCGGACCGCTTCGAGGACATTATCGCGCTCAACGCCCTCTACCGGCCGGGCCCGATGGCGAATATCCCCGCCTATTGCGCGGCGAAGCGCGGCGAGGAAGTCCCGGACTACATCCATCCAAAAATCGCGCCTTTCCTCAAGGAGACCTTTGGCGTCATCATCTATCAGGAACAGGTGATGCAAATCGCCCAAGTACTCGCCGGATTTTCACTCGGCGAGGCGGATCTTTTACGCCGCGCCATGGGCAAGAAGATCAAAGCCGAGATGGCCGCGCAGCGCACTCGTTTCGTCACCGGCGCGGTCGAACGCGGCCTCGATAAAGCGCGGGCGGACGAGATTTTCGACCTTCTCGCCAAATTTGCCGATTACGGTTTCAACAAGAGTCATGCGGCGGCCTATGCGCTGATCGCTTATCAGACAGCCTATCTCAAGGCGAATTATCCGGTCGAATTCCTCGCCTCCTCGATGACGCTCGACAAAGCGAACACCGATAAGCTCGCCGAATTCTGCAACGAGGCGCGGCGCCTCGAAATTAAGGTTCTGCCGCCATCGGTGCAAACGTCAGGGGCCGATTTCGAGCCCACCGATTGCAGTGGCGAACCGGCGATCCGCTATGCCCTCTCGGCGATCAAGGGCGTTGGCGAGACGCAAGCGCGGGGGCTTGCTTCGATCAACGGCAGTGGCGAAATGGCTCGCCCTTCGAAGCCGGCATTTCTCGATTTGACCGATTTCGCGGCAAAGCTCAATCCGCGCGACATCAACAAGCGCATGCTGGAAAGTCTCGCTGCCTCCGGCGCCTTCGACGACCTCGATCCCAACCGTGCGCGGATTGTTGCCGGCGCCGAAGCTATTCTCGCCGCGGCGCAGCGGCGCGAGGACGAGCAGCTCGTCGGGCAGAGCGCGCTGTTTGGCGGCGAAACTCCCGATGCCATCGTGTTGCCGAAGGTCGAGCCTTGGCCGCTCGCCGAGCGGCTGCGGCGCGAGTTCGAATCGGTCGGGTTCTTTCTGTCCGGGCATCCGCTCGATGCCTATGCCGCGATCCTCGCGCGGCTACGGGTGCAGCGCTTCGCCGAGTTCGCCGGCGCGGTCAAGCAGGGCGCGTCCGCCGCGCGGCTCGCCGCGACAGTGCTGGACCTGCACGAACGCCGGACCAAGTCGGGCGCGAAGATGGGGATCGTTCAGCTCTCGGATCAGTCCGGCCAATATGAGGCGATTTTGTTTCAGGAAGGTCTCAATCAATATCGCGATCTTCTGGCGAAAGGCGCCTGCGTGCTCGTTTGCCTGCAAGCATCGCTTGAAGGCGAGGACGTGCGAGCCCGCATTGTCTCGGTGGAACCCTTGGACATCGCGGCGAGCCGGATCGGAGCGGGATTACGTGTTTTTTTGCGCGACAAGAATCCGCTCTGCGAGATCGTTCGGCATTTGAGTGCGCGGGGCGATGGCGAAGTGTCCCTGGTGCTTCTGACGAACAGCGGCGAGGTCGAAGTAAAGCTGCCGGGCAAATTTTCCATTTCGCCGCAAGTCGCGGGTGCGCTCAAGGCGATCCCCGGCATCGTCGCGGTGGAGCATGTGTGAGTTTTCCAACCAGACGGAGGCGCTTATGATGAAACTCTATTGGGCCCCACGCACGCGCTCGCTGCGGGCGCTCTGGGTGATCGAGGAGGCAGGCGTTCCCTATGAGCGCGTCCGGCTCGATCTGTCGGCTGGCGAACAAAAGAGCGCGGAATTTCGCGCCGTCAACCCGATGGCGAAAGTTCCCGCGCTGACCGACGGGACGCTTGCGGTTGCCGAATCTGGCGCCATTTGCGCCTATGTCGCGGAGGCGCGTCCCGAAGCTGGCCTTGCCCCACCTCTCGGCGATCCGGCCCGCGGACGCTATCTACAATGGCTGTTTTTCTCGCCGGGCTGCATTGAACAGGCCTTTTTGGCGAAGTTCGGCAATGTCCAGTTGAGGCCCGAGTCGACAGGATTTGGTGAGTTCGACCGCGTCTTCGACGTGGTTGAGTCGGCGGTTGCCAAAAGCCCCTGGCTGCTCGGCGAAAAATTCTCGGCGGCCGATGTCATGATCGGCTCAGACCTCCATTTCGGGATCGATATTTTTAAGCTTGTTCCGTCGCGGCCGGCGCTGCGCGCCTATGTGGACCGCTGCCTCGCCCGCCCGCCGCTCCAGCGCGCCAAGGCGATCGAGGCTGCTGGCGTTTGAACGAGGCTCGTTCCCGGCGGCGCGGATTTTATCAAAATGTTTCGAGAGCCGAGCACCTGTGGGGCGTTTCGCTCGATGGCACGGGTTTGAGCCGGCCGCACGATTGGGAGTCATCGACGTTCCCGCACTTCAAGGCTCTCCCAGCGTCGGCGCACAGGTCTCGTTCCCCGCGAAATGTTTTTTCAACCGGGTTAATATAAAGCGCAGACGTGGTTCTGGTCTTCGCTCCGGTTTCTTGTGCCGAAGGTGCGACTCACAGCGCTTGGCTCACCAATGCAGCGCGCGGGTTCCGCCTTGCGCGCAAAACCGGATCGAGCCAAGATGGTGAACGGTGGCGTGGCGCGGATCACGCGCGGTTCGTCGCCTTTCGCACCAGGCTTAATCCCAGTCCATGTTCCCCGCAGCGGAATGATGTTCAATGTCTCGCTTGACCATACGCGACTCGATCATCCGGGCTGCCCGCGAGATCAACGCCCTCGGAATCAATCAGGGAACGGCTGGCAACATCTCCGTGCGCGATGCAGACGCCATGCTGATCACGCCGAGCGGCATCCCTTACGCGGCGATGACGCCGGACATGATCGCTGCCGTCTCGCTCCTAGAATCCGATCTCGCCTTTGAGGGGCCGCTTCAGCCTTCCACGGAATGGCGATTCCATCGCGACATTTTTCGCGCGCGAGGGGACGTGAATGCCGTGGTGCATACGCATCCGCTTTACGCAACGACTCTTTCCGTACTGCGGCGCGATATTCCTGCCGTGCACTACATGATCGCGGCGTTCGGCGACAGCAAAATCCGTTGTACCGGCTACGCGCCGTACGGAACCGCCGAATTGTCCCAACACGCCGTGATGGGTCTTGGGAGAGCGCATGGCGTTTTGCTCGGTAATCATGGAGCGATCGTCACGGGCTTTGACCTGGACAAAGCATTGTGGCGCGCCGTCGAGCTGGAGGCGCTCGCGAAAATCTATTATCTTGCCTCGCTGGCCGGAACGCCCGTCGTGTTGCCGGATGATGAGATTGCGCGGACGGTTGAGAGATTTAAGAATTATGGGGTTAAGCCGCCACGCGACTGTTGAATCGGCGTCACGCGGAATTCGCGAGGCCAGGGAACAGGCTCTGCAGCGCCGCTTCGTTCGCGGCGCAAGCGCCCCGTTCGGTGATGAGGGCGGATACCATGCGCGCGGGCGTCACATCGAAGCCGAAATTACGCGCCGGCGAGCCATGTGGCGTCAACTGCACGCGAGCGGTCTCGCCATGTTCTGTCTGTCCACAAATATGGGTCACTTCACTTTGATCGCGTTCTTCAATCCGAATTTCCGTTAGGCCATCGCTAATCCGCCAATCGATCGTTGAGCTCGGCAGGGCGACGTAGAAAGGGACGCCATTGTCGTGCGCGGCCAGCGCCTTCAGATAAGTGCCTATTTTGTTGCAGACGTCTCCTGCGCGCGTTGTTCGGTCGCTGCCGACGATGCACAAATCGACAAGACCATGCTGCATCAAATGACCGCCAGCATTATCGGCGATAACGGTGTGAGGGATCGCCTCGCCGAGAAGCTCAAACGCGGTTAGGCTAGCGCCTTGGTTCCGGGGCCGTGTTTCGTCCACCCAGACATGCACGGCGACGCCGGCGCGGGCTGCCTTGTATATCGGCGCGAGCGCCGTTCCCCAGTCGACCGCCGCAAGCCAGCCGGCGTTGCAGTGCGTGAGAACATTCACTGGACGATCAGGACACCGGGCCGCCGCCGCGCTTACGAGCGCCGCGCCATATTCGCCGATCGCGTGACAAGACCTTATGTCCTCCTCGGCGATCGCCGCGGCCTCGTTATAAGCTAATGGGCGCCGCATTGGCGGCGGCGTCGACAAGAGACGGTCGCGCAAACGGTCCAGCGCCCAACGTAAGTTGACGGCGGTAGGCCGTGATCCAAGCAGCTCGGCATAGGCGGTTTCGATGGCACTGTCAGAAGGGTCGTCGGCTACGGCAAGCGCCAAGCCATAGGCCCCAGTCACCCCGATCAACGGCGCGCCGCGCACGATCATGTTCTTGATCGCGTCTACGGCATCACCGAAGGAGCTGAGCGTTTGCGTCTCGAAAGAGTGCGGCAGCTTGGTTTGATCGATGACCTCGACGCTTCGCCCGTCCGTGTTTAGCCAGATTGTTCTATAATGGCGGCCGTTTATCTTCATGAGCGCAATGTCCAATTCGTGAGCCGCCGGTGCTCAAGACCGGCGCTGATTGGAAGGGGCCAATTGGCGACTTTCGTCTCGTCGTCGACAAGGGCAAGCCGGATTCGCTCGTGAGTTTCTGCGCCGAGGACGTGAAAGCAAATATCGCCCAACCAGTTCGAAGTGCGCCGTGCCAATTTCACGCCGAAGGAGGATCGCAACATTCTCATCTTCGACTTCGACCAGGCGGGTTGACAGTTTAGCCTGCCGGTTCTTTTCAAACCGTCTCCACTTAGAGCATCAACCTGCTCCTTTTCCCTGAAAACTGGGGTGCCGTTGCGGCAACGCCAGTTTGGCGCCCGATGAAGGCACTGCCGGGTTGCGCGCGCGGCTTGCCCGATCCATCCGCCCGGCCTATATTCATTACTCGCCATGGGGTGCTGCTGGAAAAGGCGGCTGAGATCAAACCCTTAGAACCTGAATCTGGGTAATGCCAGCGCAGGGACCGGCATGCAAAGATGGGCTTTTGGGGCCGCTTCGCATCCGCCTCCCGCCTCGCTGGAAGAAGCCCCGAGCGGAGAATCGCGATGAATATCTTGGAGAAGCCGCAAAACCTCGTTCCGAGAAGCGTGACGAGCGGGCCGTTGCCGGGCTCGAAAAAGATATATTATCATCCGCGAGGCCGCGCGGACATTGCGGTTCCGTTCCGGGAAATCACGCTCGATCCTTCCGCCAACGAGCCGCCGGTCAGGATTTACGACCCCTCGGGGCCCTACACGCAGGATGCGGTTTCAATCGATCTCTCCAACGGGCTGCCCCCCATCCGCGAGCCGTGGCTTTCCGCGCGGCAAGGGCTCGAAACCTATGCCGGGCGCGCGGTGCGGCCAGAAGATAATGGCGGCGCCACACTGGGCCGCCTCGTGCCACCCTGCCCGGCGAACAGGCCGCCGCGCAAGGGCCGCGATGGCGTCCCAGTCACGCAATATGAATTTGCCCGCGCCGGCATCATCACGGAGGAGATGATATTTGCCGCCGCGCGGGAAAATCTCGGCCGCGAACAGATGCTTGAAGGCGCGGAGGCGCGGCTCAGGGACGGCGAAGATTTTGGCGCCGCGATCCCTTCCTTCGTCACTCCGGAATTCGTGCGCGCGGAAATCGCGCGGGGCCGCGCGATCATCCCCGCCAACATCAATCATCCGGAACTCGAGCCGATGATCATCGGCCGCAATTTCCTCGTCAAGGTGAATGCCAATATCGGCAATTCGGCGGTGACCTCTTCTGTCGCCGAGGAAGTCGAGAAAATGGTCTGGGCGATCCGCTGGGGTGCCGACACGGTCATGGATTTGTCGACCGGGCGCAATATCCACAATATCCGCGACTGGATCATGCGCAACTCGCCGGTGCCGATCGGAACGGTGCCGATTTACCAGGCGCTCGAAAAGGTGGATGGCGATCCCGTAAAACTCACTTGGGAAATTTTCCGCGACACCTTGATCGAGCAGGCCGAGCAGGGCGTCGATTATTTCACGATCCATGCCGGCGTGCGCCTCGCCTATGTGCCGCTGACCGCCAAGCGCACCACCGGCATTGTCTCGCGCGGCGGCTCGATCATGGCGCGCTGGTGCCTCGCCCATCACAAGGAAAGTTTTCTCTACGAGCGTTTTGATGAGATTTGCGGCATCATGCGCGCTTACGATGTGTCTTTTTCGCTAGGCGATGGCCTGCGGCCGGGCTCGATCGCCGACGCTAATGATCGCGCCCAGTTCGCCGAGCTCGAAACGCTTGGCGAATTGACGAAGATTGCTTGGGCCAAGGGCTGTCAGGTCATGATCGAGGGCCCTGGCCACGTGCCAATGCACAAGATCAAGATCAACATGGAAAAGCAGCTTGCCGAATGCGGCGAGGCGCCGTTTTATACGCTGGGGCCGCTGACGACCGATATCGCGCCGGGTTACGATCACATCACCTCGGGCATAGGCGCCGCGATGATCGGCTGGTTTGGCTGCGCCATGCTCTGCTATGTGACGCCAAAGGAACATCTTGGCCTGCCGGATCGCGACGATGTGAAGGTGGGAGTGATCACGTATCGCATCGCCGCACACGCCGGCGATCTCGCCAAGGGGCACCCCGCGGCGCAAATCAGAGACGATGCGGTGTCCCGCGCGCGTTTCGATTTCCGCTGGCAGGATCAGTTCAATCTTGGTCTCGATCCCGATACGGCGCGGCTGTTTCACGACGAAACGCTGCCGAAGGAGGCGCATAAAACGGCGCATTTCTGTTCGATGTGCGGACCGCAATTTTGCTCGATGAAGATCACCCAGGATCTTCGCGAGGAAGTTTTGGCGATGGCCGAGCGCGAAAAAGGCATGGCGGAAAAGAGCGCGGAGTTTTTGGAAAAAGGCGGCAGGCTTTATGTGTGAGGGGGCGGCCCGGCGGCCCCGCGAGTCCATTGGAAGTCAATTGGCGAGGTCGGGCTTAGCTGTTAGAATTACGGTATGCCAAGTGTAAACCCCGAAATTCTTTCCTGGGCGAGAAAGACCGCCGGCCTCTGGAGCCGGAGATTGCCTTGCGGCTGCGCGACCGCAAGATCGCGAATATCGTGAAAACCTCGCCCGATCTCGTCGCCACCGGAAACATCGGCTGCATCGCCCAGATCGCGAGCGGCACATCGATCCTGGTGCTCCATACGATCGAACTTTTAGACTTCGCCCATGGCGGGCCAACGCCGGCTGGCCTCGCGAGCCTTGCGGGCTAAGAGCCGTCGCCAGATAGCCGATCCGCTCCTGCAATACAAGGTTGCTCCGCTTCCGCGCAGGCTGGCGGCTAAATCGGCCAACAAGGTAAACTTTGCGCATTCTGGAATAGCAAAACGCAACCGCCGTGTGACACATTTGCGGGGAGAATCGTCGTGAAGTGCCGGGATGCCGGCGGCTCGGCCGATCCATTGTCTAAACAATTTCCCTAATCCGGCGTTTGGCGGCGCCGGAACCACGATCCGAACCAAGCAAGGATGCACGATGCTGCACGTATATGCTTGTCTTACCGAACAACATGATCTCCGGCTCGTCTTCCTCGCCGGGTTGATTTGCATTGCCGCTTGCTTGATATCCATGAATCTTTTCGTTCACGCCAATGGCGCGGAGAGGGGTCGGCCCCTTTCATGGTTGTTGGGGGCGGCCACGGTCTTCGGCGCCGGCGTTTGGGCGTTCCATTTCATTTCCCTGTTGGCCTATGAGCCGGGTTTTCCCGTAGGCTACGATGCCGCTTCGACCGCAATTTCGTTGGTGGGCGCGATAGGAGCGGTCTGGCTCGCGATGTTTGTCGCGTACCGGTTTGCGGCTCCCATGCTCGGCGGCGCCATGATCGGGGCGGGCATCGCCGTGATGCACTATGAAGGGATGGCCGCGTTGCGGGCGCCCGCCCACCTTCACTGGGACAC
>Ga0182015_10003379_pt1 | contig 17991 bp, 22 predicted proteins | sample 712P3MmetaG_FD_120478 | JGI IMG/M metagenome (GOLD analysis project Ga0182015, IMG submission 120478) | Permafrost microbial communities from Stordalen Mire, Sweden - 712P3M metaG | ecosystem: Environmental > Terrestrial > Soil > Wetlands > Permafrost | place: Sweden: Stordalen | collected...
AAACGGCGGCGCAGCAGCGTCACCGCTGCGCAGAAGAACATGCTGAATTGGCCGTCGATGATCGAAACCGGATGTCGTTTCGCATTCTCGGGGACCCCGACCAGCTGCATGCCGGTTCGCGGCAGCCCGATGCGAACGGCGTCGATCCGGCGCACGTCCGCCTTCGTCTCGGCGAGGATGTCGAGCAGTGCATCGATCGCTGCGTGCGAGTACCGGCAGCTGGGATAGGGCTTGAAACCTGTCTCGTCGATCGCATAGGGCGCGCCGAGCGACGCGCTCAGTCGCGCCGCGTCCGCGTCGTCGGTGTACCCGCGGAAGAAACCCGACGCTCCTTCGATCGCGCTGCTCGCGCCCTGCGCACCCGCGGCGGCGAGACGATACGCCAGTATCGCGTTGTGCGCCGCCAGCCCGACGTGGATGCGTTTGTTCCAAGCGCCGTTCTCGAGAAACTGCAGCGACCCGGCGGCCTGGCTGCCGTTGATGCCGAACGCGTTTTCAAGCAGGTCGGCGCCGGCTCCCGCGACGCGCGCGACCGCCGCGGTGGCGCCGAAGGTTCCGGCCGTCGCGGTCGGATGAAATCCGCGATCGTACTGATGGGCCGGAATCGCAGCCTCGCTCAGCCGCACCGTCACGTCGTAACCCGCGACGATCCCTTCGATCAGCTCGCGCCCGGACGCAGCCCGCTCTTCAGCGATCGCGAGCGCGGCCGGGATGACCGGCGCACCGGGATGAATCGAACCGCGCTGATGCGTGTCGTCAAAATCGAGCGTGTGTGCGAAGGCCGCATTCAGGAGCGCGGCATAGTGGGGCCGATATCGTGCCCCGATCCCCGCGACGGTAGCATCGCCCTCCCCGCCGAGCTCGCCGACGACGCGGCGCAGCACGGCGCTCGAGCCCGGCTCGCCGCTGGCGCGAATCGCGATCCCAAGCAGATCGAGCACCGCCTGCTTCGCGTGCTCGACGGTGGCTTCCGGGAGGTCCGAGAACTGCAGGCCGGCCGCGTACTCGGCGACCCGCCGCGTTGCATGCGTATCCGTCACGGTGGTCGAGGCTTTCTTGGCCCGGCCGGCAGTCGCCTCGATCGGCCCCGAGGCGTCTGATCCGGATCGTGAAAAAGCGGGAATGATCGGGTCATGGGAGTTCTGTGGGGTTTGGTCAAGGCGCTCGTTCTGTTCTTCGTCGTCGTGGTGGCGGCGCTGGTCGTGCTCGACGGCACGCTGCTGGCCAACCTGATGCGCAAGCGCGAGCCGTAGGCGCACATCGTCCGGGGCCTTCAGGCGAATTCCGCCCCGGCCGGCGGTGCTATACTTACGAGCGTGGAATCAGGCTCGTGATGCGTTGATGCTCGCGAACGCAAGCCGGCGCGGTATGCTGTTCGCCGATCTGCTGCGCTCGATCCGGGTGCGCAGCAGCGTCTTTGCACGGCCCGAGCTGCGTGCGCCCTGGGGCTTCGGCTTGGCCGATGAAGGCGCGTCCTTTCACATCGTCATCCGTGGCCGGTGCATCCTCACCTACGGCGGTACGCCCGGCCTCTTCGAGCTTTCGGAGGGCGATTACGTCGTGCTGCCGCGCGGCGGAACGCATGTCGTACGCGACGCGCCGGGCACCGTCCCGGTCGCGTTGGACGACGCGCTCAAAGCGCGCCTGCGCGCTGCGGCGAAACCGTTCGGCGGCCCAACGGACGAGAGCACCGTCCTGATCTGCGGCAACATGGAATTTGAGGATCCGTCGACGGACCTCTTGCTCGAGATTTTGCCGCCGGTGATCCACGTCAAGAGCAAGGGCAGCCGGCTCGCCGCATGGCTCGGCGCGACGATCGAACACCTGCGCGGCGAGATCGACGCCGGCGGACCGGCAGCGGATGTCCTCATCGCGCGGATCGCCGACATGCTGGTTCTGCAAGCGGTGGCGATGCATTTCGACGACCACGCGGACACGGCGGAGTCGGGCTGGCTGGCAGCGCTGCGCGACAAGCAGATCGGTCCGGCTCTGGCGCTGCTCCATGCGCACCCGGAGCGAACCTGGACCGTCGAATCGCTCGCCGAGTCGCGCGGACTCTCCCGTTCCGCGTTCGCCGCCCGCTTTGCGCAACTGGTCGGCGAACCTCCGTTGCGCTATCTGAGCCGGGTTCGCCTCAGCGTGGCCGGTGCTCGTCTGACTTCCGGCGACGAAACGATGAGCGCGATCGCGATGTCGCTCGGGTACGAGTCGGTCTCGGGATTCAACAAGGCGTTCAAACAGCGTTTCGGAGTCGCGCCGGGCGAATACCGTGGACGATTTTCTCCAAGGACCGGTGGCTGAGACAAGCCTCGGCGCACTGACGCGTGATACGCTCGCGCGGTGATCCTCGTGACGGGTGCCGCAGGCCTTACCGGCAGCGAAGTCGTGCGCCGGCTTTCGGCGCAGGGCGTTCCCGTGCGCGCCCTCGTGCGCAAGCGTGCCGGAGCAGAGAAGCTCGCGTCACTGGAGGGCGTCGAGATCGTCGTCGGCGACATGGGCCGTCCCGAAACCCTGGTTGAGCCGTTGCGCGGCGTGGATCGGGCGATGCTGATCTCGTCGTCCGATCCGGCGATGCTCGACGTCCAGTCGTCCTTCATCGAGGCTGCCAAAGAAGCCGGTGTCGCGCACGTCGTCAAGCTGTCGGGCATCATGCCGGAGCTCGACTCTCCGTTTCGCTTTGCGCGCATGCACGGCGAGATCGAACGGCGACTCGAGGTCTCCGGAGTGCCGTTCACGCATTTGCGTGCCGGCGAGTTCATGCCGGCGTATTTCCGTCAAGTGCCTTCAATCGTCGCGCAGGGCTCATTCTCGGTGCCGATGGCCGATGCGGCGACGGCGTCGTTCGACGTCGGCGACCTCGCGGAGATCGCGGTAACGGCACTCACGAGTTCCGGGCACGAAGGGAAGACCTACCGTCTTACCGGTCCCGAAGCCCTGAGCATGGCCCAAGTCGCGGAGAGACTCTCCGCCGCTACCGGCAACACGATCCGTTACCTCGACGTGAGTCCCGAGGCGTACGAGAGCGCGAACCTTGCCCGCGGCATGCCGCCGTATCTGGCCGCAGCGCTGGTCGAACTCTACGCGGAACGGCGCAACGGCAAGGAGGGAACGGTGTACGCCGACGCCGAGATGCTGCTCGGGCGTCCAGCGACGACGTTCGAGGCGTTTGCCGTGCGCAACGCCGCGGTTTTCCGTGGTGAGCAGCCGGCTGCGAGAGTGTGAGTCCGATGAAGTACTTCTTGATCAAATACCGTTTCGAGAGCGGGACGCGCGAAGACTGGCATGCCGAGATCGCGCGCTTTATCAGCGCCTTGGACGCCGACCCCGCCCTGAGCGGAAAGATCTCCTATCGCTGCCTCGAGAGCAAAGCGGGTTCCGACTGTTATCATCTCGCGACGGCGGTCGACGATCAGGCGGCCAAGACGCTCGGCGAGCGCGATTTCTTCACCCGCTACACGGAAAAGTGCGAAGCGGCGTCGGGCGGGACGGTCGAGGTCGTGCCGCTCGAGCTCATCGGCGAAACCGCGTATCGGCCGTAACCCGGCGCATCGCGATCAGTACTTGAGGCCGGTGTCGCAGAGAATCGTCGCCACCACCGCACCCTCACGCAGCCGCCCGCCGGCGAGCAGGCGGCGCGCGGCGGCGACGTTCGCTCCGGACGAGAACCCGACGTAGAGCCCGCGGCGCCCCAGCGCCGCGCGTTCATCCGCTGCCTCCCGATCGGTCACCGTCGCGAACGCGTCGACCAATCCGGCGTCCCAAAGCGGCGGCGTCGATCCGTATCCCGTCCCTTGCAGGATGTGCGCGGGTTTGGTGACGGGTGTTCCGCTCAGGATCGCGGCGCCGAAGGGTTCGACCGCGACGCCGAGCACGCGCGGATCGTGGCCTTTGAGGTCCCGCAGCGTGCCGATCAGCGTCGCGCCGCTTCCCACGCAGGCTACGAACGCATCGAGCCGCGGATACGCGGCGCGGAGTTCGGGGCCGGTCGTCAGCTCGTGCGCTGCAAAACAGTCGGGATTGTTGAACTGATCGACGTAGAATGCGCCGCGCTCCTGCGCAATCGCGCGGGCGCGGACAGCCGCGGCAGCGATATCCGCGCCGGTGACGCGTCCCGCCGTGCCGTCGACTTGCGGCTCGAGGATCACCTCGGCGCCCAGGCCGCGCATCATGCGCGCGCGTTCAGGGCTGTTGCCTTCCGACATCACCGCGACGAACGGATGACCGAGCGCGCCGCACACGACCGCCAGCCCCGCGCCCATGTTGCCGCTGGTCATTTCGACGACGGTTTGCCCCGGCTGCAGCGCGCCGCGTGCGCGCGCCCCCTCGATCGCGGCGCGGGCTGCGCGATCCTTGACGCTGCCCCCCGGCTGCAGGTACTCGGCCTTGGCGGCGATGCGGCCGCCGTCGGCCGGGATTTCGACCATGCGCGTCTTGCCGATCAAGGCCAGGACGCTGTGCGCGCTCGCGGTCACGCAAAATCGCCGAGCGGTCCCAGCGTCCGGCTGTTCTTGACGATCGAATACCGCGCCGTGGGAATCAGGGCGTGCGCTTTGCTGCTTCGACCGCCTCGTGCGCGCGCGCGAGCTCGCGGCCGACGCCGTCGAGCAATGCACCCAGCGTCGCATGTGCGATCCGGCGACCGACGATCTCGTCGAAGATCTTTCCGGGGACGCCTCCCGGCGGCTCGTAGACACCCTCGATCTGGAGGGCGCACTCGCCGTAGTCCTCACCCGCGCCCAGCGTGAGCGAGCCCGCGAAACCCGGGGTCGGAACGCCGCGGTCCGTGCGGCCGGCGTCCCAGCTGATCGAATACGCGGAGCGGTAAGCAGCCGCTCCTCCGGTGCGTTCGGTCAGCACGGTCACGCTGCGAGCCAATTCCCGGCCTTGGGCAACCGGCACGATCAACGTCAGGGTACAGGTTCCGCGCGGCTGACCCGGTTCGAGCCCTAGCCTGCGCTCGAGCGCACCGGCCGCCTGCGAGTAGGGGGCTTCGATGTAGACGCGTTCGCGTATGTTCGACATGGCAGTTGAAAGTATAGTGCTTCGGATGTCCGCAAGTCGTGAACGGCGTTCACGCCTCGTTCACGAGACGCGGCGATGCCGCGCTTACCATTGCGGGTATGGAACCTCCGCGCGATGAGCCGCTTCCGGCGACGGTCGTCTTCGTCTCCGCTCTCGGAATCTTGATCCTGGTAGGTTGGTTCGCCATGTTTGCGCTGCTGCGCGCGCGGTGGTGACGTGCACCTTCACCGACAGGAAAAGATCTGGATGATTTTCGGCGTCGCGATGCTCGTGCTCTTTCTCGGCGTGATCACGACCGCGGCCGTCGTCGATGGGTTCGTTCCCCCGAGCCACGTGCAGAGCATCGATCCAACCAAGGTATCGCAAACACCGCCGTTCGATCACCCGGGGCTGCGCAAGGTCGCGAACGGAGCATACGAGGCCTACTACGTCGCGCGGATCTTCTCGTTTACCCCGGCTTCGATCGAGGTGCCGGCGGGCTCCCGAGTGACGTTCTACGTCACCAGCGCGGACGTCGAGCACGGTTTCAGCATACCCGCCACCGGTGTGAACACGATGGTGACACCCGGCTGGGTCAGCGCGGTTTCGCACACCTTTCGCGAGCCGGGAACGTTCTTGCTGGTCTGCAACGAGTACTGCGGCGCCGGCCACCAGCTGATGGCCGCCAAGGTCGTGGTGAAGTAATGGCGGCTGCGACGCCGCGCGTGCCGACGGCCGACGACGCACGGGCGTTGTCCCGAGCCCAGGGCGAGCTGCTGGTCCTCACGCACATTTATACGGCGACGCTCGTCCTGGGCGTCGGCGCACTGTTCGGCATGCTGCAAGGATTCTCGCGCGCGAACTTCATCGTGATGCCGCCGTCGTTCGACTACTACCGGATGCTCACGGCGCATGGGGTTCTCATGGCGCTCGTCTTCACGACGTTCTTCATTACGGGTTTCTTCACGTACAGCGTGTATCACACGATGCCGCGTGTCCGTTCGACCAGACTCGGCTGGACCGGCTACTGCGTGATGCTGGTGGGAACCGCGATGACCACGGTCGCGATTCTGGACGGAAGCGCCAGCGTGCTGTACACGTTCTATGCCCCGCTCAAGGCGAGCCCGCTGTTCTACTTCGGAGCCACGTTCCTGGTGCTCGGGACATGGCTCGTTGCCGCGGATATCTTTCTCAACGTGATGCGTTGGAAGGCCGAGAATCCCCGTCTGCGCATCCCGCTGCCGGCCTTCATCGCAGCCTGCACGATGACGATGTGGATCATCGCGACCCTCGGCGTGGTCGCCGAAATGTGCTTGCTCATCCCCTGGTCACTGGGCTGGACGCCGGGGATCGACGTCGGCCTGACGCGGATGTTCTTCTGGTACTTCGGGCACCCGCTGGTCTACTTCTGGATCATGGGCGCCTATGCGATTTGGTATGCGGTCGTACCGGTGACGTTCGGCGGTAAGGTCTTCAGCGACTCGCTGACCCGGCTGGCCTTCATCATGCTGCTGTTGCTGTCGACCCCGGTCGGACTGCACCATCAATACTTGGATCCGGGCATCTCCGCCGGTTGGAAGTGGCTGCACACCGTCACCACCTACGGCGTCGTGATCCCGTCGTTCATGACGGCGTTCGCGATCTTCGCAACGTTCGAGCTTGCAGCCCGCAAGGCCGGCATACGCGGTTTCGTCAAGATCGTCCGTTGGCTGCCCTGGAGCAATCCGGTCTTTGCCGGACCCGCGCTCGGGATGATCCTGTTCATCTTCGGCGGGTTCGGCGGAATCGTCAACAACTCGTACTCGATGGACGTCCTGGTGCACAACACCATGTGGGTGGTCGGTCACTTTCACATCACGGTCGGCGGCCCGGTAGCGCTCACGTTCATCGGCGCGACCTACGGTTTGGTTCCGGCCTTGACCGGCCGACGGCTCTTTGCGCCGCGACTGGCACTGGTTCAAGTCTACACCTGGTTCTTCGGCATGAGCATCATGTCGGCGGCGATGCACTGGGCCGGTTTGCTTGGAGCCCCGCGGCGGACGTCGGACGTGACGTATTTCGGTGCGCAAGGCGCCGCGACGTGGCACGAACACATGATCTGGGCCTCGATCGGGGGCACGATCGTAGCGATCTCCGTGCTGATGTTCATCATCGTCGCGACGGGAACGTTCGTCTCTGACCGGCCGGCGGAAGAAGCCCCGCGGTTCGAATTCGCCTCGACCAACGAAGATGCGATGGCGACGCCGCCGGTCCTCGACCGGCTCGGGCGGTGGGGGCTCGTCGCGGTCGCGCTGGCGGTGCTGGCTTATGCGGGCCCGCTCATCGCGCAGTTCCAAGCGCACGCGTACTTGGCGCCCGGCATGAAAACGTGGTAGCAGGGGCTCCGCCCGCCATCATCTCGCGTGCGCCGCACGGGCCGGCGATGACGATGGCGATGCCGGTGGCTCGGCAGCGCCCCTTCGTACCGGTGCTGCGCGAAGGTGACGCCGTGCCGGCGCTGGGGCTGCTCGACCAGCGAGGTCGCTTTTTCTCGTTCGGCGACGCGCGCGGCCGCACGACCATCGTTTCTTTCATCTACACGCGCTGCCGCGACGCACAGATGTGCGCGGTGGTCGCCGCGAAGTTCGCGCGTATGCAGCAGCAGCTTCGCGGTACGTCCGTGCGGCTTGCGACGCTGACCTTGGACCCGACCGGCGATACACCCGCCGTCTTGGAGCGCTATGGCCGCCGCTTCGGCGCCGATGCAACGCGCTGGTCGCTCGTCACCGGCCGCGCGGAACGGGTGAACGAGCTCGTGGCTCGCTTCGGCATCGTCGTCGGCACGCCGCGTCCAGGCGTCATCGCTCACACCGAGGCGGCGATCGTCCTCGATCCGGCCGGGCGGGTCGCAACGATCGTCGATGGAGCGACGTGGCTCCCGGACGATCTGCTCGCGGCGGCGGACGAGGTCGCGGCGGTTTCGAGCGACCCGATGCAGCGGCTGCATCTGTGGCTTTCGAGCAGCGCGAGCGCGCTCTGCGGCGCGCGCGGTTCAACGCCCCTCAGCGTCGCAGCGGGGCTGGGTATCCTCGGTCTCACCGTTGCCGCGCTGGCGTTGGCGTTCAGGCGACTGTTTCGGAGCGCGGCGGCGCGCTGACCCGCGGCTCGCGGTGCGCACGACCGCTGCGTCGGATCGTCGCGACCGGAATGCGAGCCCGCTCGACGACGGCTGCCGCGACGCTGCCGAGCAGGAGTCCGGGAATGAGCGTACGTCCATGCGTTCCCATCACGATCATGCAGCTCTCGGCCTCGTCGGCTGCCCGGACGATCTGTTCTGCGGGGTTGCCCCGGCGCTCTACCAGCGACACGCTGAGCCCGTGCGCGCGGGCGTAGACTGCTGCCCGCTCGAGCGTGGCGTACGCCGCGTCGCCGGGGGGGTTCGCGTCCTCCGAAACATGCACCAGAAGGACGGCGTCTCCGCGAGCGCAAGCGATGAGGACCGCCTCTTCGAGCGCCGCCTGAGCAGCCGGGGAGCGATCGATTGCGACCAGCACGGGACCGGTACGACTCTCGTCGTCCTCGTGCGTCACCACGACCGGGACGTCGCTACCCCGAAGAAGACCCTCGGCCATGCTCCCCAGCAGCGCGCGTTCGACACCCGTTCTCCCGTGCGTGCCGATCACGATCGCATCCGAACCGCCGGCGCGACATGCCGACAACAGTGCCGGAACGCGCTCGCCGTGAACGACGCAGGTGAGTGCGACGATGCCGGCCGCAGCAGCCAACGACGCCGCCTGGTTGCAGAAGAAGGCGGCATCCTCGTCGAGCACGGTGAGCAACGGACCGAAATCGAGGGCCGCGCCTTCTGCCGCGGGGATGCTCAGAACTGTCGGATCGACGATGCTGCAAAAGGTGACGGTGCCGCCGCCCGCAGCGAGCTCGAGCGCAAAGTCGACGCCGCGCTGTGCGGTTGCTGAACCGTCGACGGGAACCGTGATGTGTGCAAAGACCGGCGTCATGCCTCAGAGCATCGCAAATCCCTGCGAACATTCGACGAACGCGCAGGTGCCTGAATTCTCACCCTCTTCACGAGTAAGGCGCTGCCCCGCGATACCTTGGGGGGGTGACGACGATGAGCGATCCCGTGCCAGTGACGCGCTGAACCCAGGGGAAGCTCTTGGGTGCGGCCAAGCCCGCGGACGCGGTGACTTCGATTTCGACGCGAACCGTCCTCATCGTCGACGACGAGCCGGCGCTCGTGGACGTGATCGCGCAGTATCTCCTCGATGAGGGATTCAACGTACTCCGTGCGGCGGACGGACCGACCGCAGTCGAATCGTTCGCCCGCCATGCGCCGGATCTGGTCGTGCTCGATCTCACCCTGCCGGGCTTCCCGGGCACGGAAGTGCTGCGGCGAATCCGCGCCGTGCGCGACGTTCCGGTCATCATGCTGAGCGCGCGCGTCAGCGAAGTCGACCGCGTGGTCGGACTCGAGCTCGGCGCCGACGATTACGTCGGCAAGCCGTTCAGTCCGCGCGAGCTGGTGGCGCGCGTGAAAAGCGTTCTGCGCCGAAACCAGCGCGCCGAGCGAATGGACCCCGCCCAGGAGCGGCGCATCGGAGCGATTGCGATCGATCCGGCGGCCCATGAGGTCCGCGTCAACGGCCGGTCCGTGACGCTGACGCCGACCCAGTTCAAGCTGCTCGACGTGCTCGCGGCGCACGTCGGGCAGACGCTGACGCGCGATCAGCTGCTGGCACGCGTCAGCACCGGCGGCGACGTTTTCGATCGCACCCTTGACCGGCACATCGCGAACCTGCGCGCTCGCGTCGAGCCCGATCCGGCGAATCCGCGGCACATCATCACCGTGTTCGGCGTCGGCTACAAAATGGTGGAACCGGAATGAGGAACGTGATCCACGAAATCCGCAACCAGCTCGCCGTAGCGGTGGCAAACGTCGAAGCTTTCCGCGACGGCATCCTGTCGCCGACGCCCCAGCGCCTTTCCGCGGTCTTGCAGGCCTTGTCGGACGCCTCCGCACTCCTGCGCGAGATACCCGGCGATCCGGGTCACGCGGCGCCGGCGCTGCCGAGCCGGCGGCGTCCGATCAACGTCTGTAAGGTGATCACCAACGCGGTCATGGGCCTCGAAGCTGCCGCGGCCGAGCACGACATCGCGTTTGCGGTTCACCAATGCACGGCACATCATGACGAATGCGAAGACTTCCTGGGCGACCCGGTCCGGGTCGCAGAGATCGTCGTCAATGTCGTCGCGAATGCGATCCGCTACACGCCCGCCGGCGGCCGAATCGAAGTGGACTGCCGGCGCGCGGGCGGCTCGCTGACGATGTCGGTCAGCGATGAAGGCCCCGGCGTGCGGAGCGACGAGCTCGGGAAGATCTTCGAGGCCGGTTTTCGTGGGACCGCATCGATCGCGACGGATGGCTCGGGCGTTGGGCTGTCACTCACCAAGCAATTCGTCGAGGAGCACGGAGGGTCGATCGAGGTGGAGAACCTGGCCGGCCTCGGTGCGCGCTTCACCGTGCGCATGCCGGGCAGCCGCATCGAGGCGGCGCCGCAGCCCAACCAAGACGGCGCGCTGTCGCTGCTCTGACGCCGGACGCACGGCTGGTCCTCGACGACGAATGAAACCGCAGGACGGCGACGATGCGCTGAGGCCCCGCAACGCCGCGGCAGTGTTCCTGGCGCGGTGCGGCTCCGGCGCGGCGTGGTGCTCGCGCAAGATCGGTCCCGGGATCGTCACCGGCGCCTCCGACGACGATCCCTCCGGGATCGCGACCTACGCGATCGCGGGCGCGAGCTTCGGATACAGCCTGCTCTGGGTAGCGATCATCACGGCGCCGATGATGATCGTCGTCCAAGAGATGTGCGCGCGGGTAGCGATGGTCAGCGGCCGCGGATTGGCCGCGGCGATGCGGCGCGTGATGCCGCTCTGGCTGCTGCGCTCGCTCGTCCTCCTGGTCGTCGCCGCGAACACGCTCAACATCGCGGCCGACATCGCGGGGATGTCCTCAGCGGCCGAGCTGGTGACGCACGTGCCGTCGGGGGCGTGGGCGGTTGGTTTCGGCGTGCTCCTCATCGTCGTCGAGGTGTTTGCTTCGTACCGGCTGTTCGCATCGATCGTGAAGTGGCTGTGTCTGACGCTGTTCGCGTACGTCGCCGCGGCGTTCGTGGTCGGCGTCGATTGGTTCGCCGCGCTGCGGCACACCTTCGTCCCGGAGCTGCGGCTCGACCGCACCTGGATGGCGACGTTCGTCGGATTTCTCGGTACGACGATCACGCCGTATCTGTTTTTCTGGCAAGCCGCGCTGGAAGTGGAAGAAGAGCGCGCGATGGGCCGATCGACCGTCGCGAAACGGCGCGGCGCAACCGAGGCCGAGATTCGTGCCTCGCGCGCCGACGTGACCTCGGGGATGGTCTTTTCGAATGCCGTGACCTGGTTCATCGTGCTGACCACGGCGGCGACCCTGCACGTGCACCACGTGACAATCACCACCGTGCAGGATGCGGCCTCGGCGTTACGGCCGCTGGCCGGCGCCGGCGCAGAGCTGCTGTTCGCGCTCGGGGTCGTCGGCGCCGGGCTGCTCGCGGTACCAGTCATCGCCGGGTCGTCGGCCTATGCGCTGGCGGAGACGTTGGATTGGAAAGCCGAGGGTCTCGCCGAGAAGCCGTCGTCGGCGCGTTCGTTCTACACGGTCATCGCGATCGGGATCGGCTTCGGTGTCGTGGCCGACCTGTTCCGGATCGATGCGGTGGCGATGCTCTTCTGGTCGGCGGTCGTGAACGGCTTCGTCGCCATCCCGATCCTGGTCGGCGTGACGCTGGCCGGCAACCACCGGGTGCTGATGGGGAAGTGGCGCAACCGGCGGTCCGCCAACGTGTGGATGTTCATCACGATCGCGCTGATGTCCGTCGCGGCGATCGGCCTGGTCGTGACAGCCTAGGCGTTCGCGCCGCGCGACCCAACGCCCAGCCGCTCCTGACACCACGCTGTCAGGAGCACCTTGCTAGGATCGGTCCCTATCGCACCGACCAACGCAAGGAGCATCGCATGTCCCAAACCGCCACCGCCGCCCCGTCGACGGCGATCACCTGGTTCGAGATCCCGGCCGCGAACCTCGCGCGCGCCCAGCGCTTCTACGAAGCGATCCTGGAAACACCGTTGCGAGCCGAACGCTTCGAGGGCGAAAACATCGCCATCTTCCCATGCGAGGAAGGCGGCGTCGCGGGCTGTCTGCTCGAGACGGCGCACCCCTCGCCGCACGGCACGCTCGTGTACGTGAACGTGACCGGACGACTGGACCGCACGCTCGAACTCGTCGCCGCCAGCGGCGGCCGCGTCGAGCTGCCGAAACGGGAACTCCCCGGCATCGGCTGGGTCGCCCGGATCGCCGATTCGGAAGGGAATCGCGTCGGACTCCACGCGATGAAGTAGGGGTGCGCCGTGCCGACCGCCTCTTCACGATCGTGCAGCTCCTGCGGGGCGGCCGGCACGTCACCGCACGCTCCCTCGCCGACCGGCTCGAGGTCTCGGAGCGCACGATCTATCGGGACGTCGTGGAGCTGGGGCTGTGCGGTGTCCCGATCGAAGGCGAACCCGGTCACGGCTATCGTCTACCGAAAACGTTCGAGATTCCGCCGCTGATGTTCGAGCGGCACGAAGTCGAAGCGCTGGTCGTCGGCGCCCGCTTCGTCGAAGCATGGTGCGGACCAGGGCTGGCCGCCTCGGCGCGCTCCGCGCTGGCGCGTATCCGCGGCGTCGTGCCGCCGCATCTGCTCGGCCACGTCGACGACGCTCGGATCTACACGCTGCGGTTCGGGCGCGACGCGGCCTCGGAGCACTTCGACGTCCTGCACGAAGCGATCGGCAGCCGGCGCCGGATCTTGATGGACTACGCCGGCGAGGACGGCCACGCCACGCCGGATCGCACCATCCAGCCGCTGGGCCTCTATTTCTGGGGCAAGGTGTGGACGCTCGCCGCCTGGTGCGAACTGCGCGACGATTTCCGCAGCTTCCGTATCGACCGCATCCGGGTGCCGCGTCTGGGCGACGCGTTTCCGGACGACCCCGTCAAAGGGCTCGACGCCTATTTGGCGCGGATCCGGGCGACGGAGCGCGCATCGTCCCACCTTTAGCCCTTCGGCGGTTGTCGTAGCCCCACGGTCGCGCCGTTGGGATCTTTGACGCTGGCGACCAGCATTCCGTAGCCGACGTTGGTAATGTCTTGCACGACCGAGCCGCCTGCGGCTACGAGCGCTTTCACGCTCGCCGCAATGTCGCTCACCGTCCAGTAGGCTAGCGCGCCCGGTTCGCGTTTATCTCCGTTCGGAACGAGCCCGATTTCCATATCGCCGCTCTTGTAGCCGACGTACTGGGCTGAATCGACGTAGGGGTCAGTGCCGGTGAGCTCACCAAAGAATCGCTTGGCTGTGGTGAGATCTGCTGCCGGATAGACGATCAGTGAGACGTCCTTCAAGATTCCATTCTCCTTCTATCTCTATGACGGATCGTGCGCGGTGAAACGTGACGGGCGCTGCAAGAGCGGGATCCACACCGCGAATGATCTCATCGCCAATCGCGCTGCGATCGCGCAATCGGTCATCGAACGTTAGCGAGAAGTTCCGCGCAGCCTGCTTTGGAGCGCGTCGCCGATCACGGCCAATCCCGTGTATGCGATTAATTTGATTTGACAAAACAAATAAAGGCCGGTATGCTGGGGCGGAACGTGAAGCCCTCGGCAGTCGACGCGGTCCTGGAGCACTATCCGCGCATTTATTTCGCATGCCACACGCGGCACGCGCGCGACCCGCGGACCGGCGAGACGCTGAGTTCCCACCAGGTGAGCGTCTTGGACCATCTCAGCCGCACCGACCCCACTTCATTGGCCGAGCTCGCAGCCCACATGGGCGTCACGGCCTCGACGATGTCGCTGGCCGTCGACCGCTTGGAGGTGCAGGGCTACGTGCGGCGGCGACGCGACGGCACCGATAGGCGGCGCCTGCAGTTGACGCTGACCCCCAAAGGACAGCGGATCCGCGAGAGTCACTCGGTGCTCGACCGCCAAAAAGTCGGCGCGATGCTGGCGCGGCTCTCGGAGACGGAGCGCGCGAGCGCGGTCCGCGGCTTGCAACTGCTGGCACTTGCGGCGACCCGGCACATCGAGGCGCACGCGGCGCGCGAGGCGTCGGCCTGAGGCTGGTCGTGCTGTTCGGCGCCGGCGTGCTCGCGCTGGTCGTGTGCGCGGTTGCCGTCGTCGTGTTCGTGGGCGCGCGGCTGCCGGTGGCGCACCTTGCAAGCCGCTCCGGAACCTTCACCGTGCCGAAGGCCAAGCTATGGGAGCTCAGCCTGGCAGCGTTCCATCGCATCAACGACGGCTCGTACGCGATCGTCGAACAGGATGCGCCGAACCGCTTCGTCACCGAGATCACGAACAAGAGTCTGCCCTACGGCGGATCCTGGACCTACGACCTGACGGACGACGGCGGCGGCTCTCGCTTGACGATCGTCGAGCACGGCTACGTATACAATCCGGTCTTCCGATTCATCTCACGCTACGTTATCGGACACACCCGCTCGCTCGACGCTTATTTTGCGGACCTTCAGCGCTCGGCCGGCGATCTCGCGGCACCCAAGGCATAGAATCGGTGGGCAAGGAGTTCAGCTGCACCGTGCGCCTCGACGGCGTCGCCGCGGCCGGAAAATTGCACCTCGATTCCAGTGCGCTGCGCATCAGCGGCGCACGGCGGCTGACCGTTTCGCTCGCCGACGTCACCAATGCCGTCGTCGCCGGCGGCACCCTGCGCTTGAAAGCGAACGGCAAGCTGCTCGAGCTCGACCTCGGCGCCCAACGCGCGCGAACCTGGAAGGACGCGATCCTTTCACCCAAGACGCTGCTCGAAAAAATCGGCCTGCGGCCGGCCGAGCGCGTCTACGTGAAGAACCTGCCGGACGCGGAGTTCGTCGACGATCTCACGCGCACGCTCACCGATCCTCCCGCGCGCGTGCTGCGCGGGACGTTCGACGCCGTCTTCCTCGGTGTCGCCGATCCGACCGCGTTGACGAAGCTCGGTCGCGTCGTCGCGCATTTGAATCCGGCCGGCGCGCTGTGGATCGTTCATCCGAAGGGGAAAGGTTCACGCGTCGCCGAGGCCGCCGTTCGCGCGGCCGCGCGCGCGCACGGGCTCTACGACGCCAAGGTCGTCGCGTTTTCCGCCACCCACACCGCCGCGAAGTGGATGATTCCGCTTGCCGCGCGCGCGGATCACCTCACCAGAAGCGCTCGCCCTTCACGACGATCAGCACGATAAAGACGCCCAGCCACCCGAATGCCCAGACCATCAAGACCCAGGGCTGTGTGCGACCCACCAGCGGGATGAGCGCGAAGACGCCGCCGGTGTCGATCAGCAGGAAGACCAGGGTCGCGATCCAGCCCTCCGGCGAGCCCGGTTCGAGGCCCCAGCCGTAGCGTTTCTTACGGAACCAGATGCGCCGTCCGGTCACGCTCGCATCATTGGGAGTGCGGCTTGGCCCAGACACAGTCGACCGTCGTTCGCCGGCACGAACGCGTTCACCCAGAATGACTCGTCGAGCGGCGCGCGCAGCGAAGCCGAACGAAGCTACAAGTCCCTGTCGTCGAGAGCCCGCGGGACAGGAGGCGAGCGCGGGTCGAGGTAACCTCGGCTTGCTAGTGCCTGCCAGGAGGCCCGAATGTTCCCAGCAGCTTTCGACTACCATCGTGCGGGCTCGGTCGACGAAGCCGTTGCGCTGCTGAAGCAGTATGGCGGCGATGCGCGCATCCTCGCCGGCGGACAGAGCCTGATTCCGGCGATGCGCTATCGTCTGGCGCGTCCGGCAGTGCTGATCGACATCAATCCGGTCGCCGATCTCGGCTACATCCGCGAAGGGGACGGCGTGCTGGTGCTCGGTGCGCTGGCGCGTGACGCGGCGTTGGAGCGCGTACCGGGGCTGCACGACCGCCACCCGCTCATCGCCGAGGTTTCGGCCGTTGTCGCCGATCCGGTCGTGCGGCAGATGGGAACCGTCGTGGGCAGCCTCTGCCACAACGATCCGGCCGGCGACTGGGCCGTTGCGGCACTGGCCTCGCGCGCGCAGGTCGTGGTTCGCGGGGCCGCCGGAACGCGCGTCGTAGCGATCGACGATTTCCTGGTCGACTCGTTCACGACTGCGGTCGCGGACGGAGAGATGGCGCTCGAAGCGCGCTTTCCGGCCCCTTCGGGACGCACTGCGGGTTGCTATCAGAAGATCGAACGCAAGGTCGGTGATTTTGCGACGGCGTCGGCAGCCGTGTGGGCGAGTTTGGCGGCGGACGGCACCTTTGCCGAGGTGGGGATCGCGGTCGGCGCGGCCGGGCCGACCGCCAAACGCATCACGGCCGCCGAGGCGCTGCTGCGCGGGAAGAAACCGACGCGCGACCTGCTTCGAGCTGCGGCCGACGAGGCCGCGAAAGCCGCCGATCCGTCCGCCGATGGTCGCGGCTCGGTGGCCTACAAGAAAGCGATGGCGGGCGTCCTGGTCGGACGCGCGCTGGACGGAACCTGCAAGCGGCTGGGAATCGAGGCCCTGTGATGACGATCACTGTGACCGTGAACGGTACCAAGTACGTGCGCGATGTCGAACCGCGCACGCTGCTGGCATACTTCCTGCGCGAGAGCCTCGGTTTGACCGGAACCCACATCGGCTGTGATTCGTCGAGCTGCGGCGTCTGCGTCGTCGTGATCGACGGTGACCGTGCGGTCAAGTCGTGTACGATGTTCGCCGTGCAGGCCGACGGGCGCGAGATCATGACGGTCGAAGGGCTCGCCGCCGGCGCCGCATTGCACCCTCTGCAGCAGGCGTTCTGGGATCAGCATGGGCTGCAATGCGGATATTGTACGCCCGGAATGCTGATGACGTCGTACGCCCTGCTCGGCAAGAACCCCGACCCGAGTGAAGCCGAGATCCGGGAGGGGCTCTCCGGCAACCTGTGCCGCTGCACCGGGTATCAAAACATCGTGAAGGCGGTCCAGCAGGCCGCCGCGACGATCGGTGCCGAGGCGGCCGCCCTCGCCGAGCCGGTCGCGTCGTAGGAGAAGGGTGATGAGTACGACGATCGAGCCCGAACGTCACGCGATGGGCGTGTCGATGAAGCGCAAGGAGGATCCGCGCTTCATCCGCGGTCGCGGCAACTATCTGGACGACCACAGCATGCCCGGCATGCTGCACCTCGCGCTCGTGCACAGTCCCTATCCGCATGCGCGCATCGTGAAGATCGACAAGACCGCGGCGCTAGCGGTGCCGGGCGTCGTGGCCGTGTTGACCGGCGAGGACCTGGCCGCGCACGGGCTGGCCTGGATCCCGACCTTCCACGGCTACGACAAGCAGATGGTGCTCTGCGTCGGCAAGGCACTCTACCAGTATCAGGAAGTCGCCGGCGTGATCGCGACGTCGCGCGACGCGGCGCACGACGGTGCCGAATTGGTCGACGTCACCTACGAGCCGCTCACTCCGGTGGTCGATCCGTTCGTCTCGCTCCAAGACGTGACGCTCGTGCGCGAAGACCGCGAAGCGAAGACGAATCACATCTATCATTGGGAAGTCGGCAAACGCGATGAGACGGACGCGGCGCTGGCGGCGGCCGACGTGCACATCAACGAACGGATCGTCTTCCAGCGCTGTCACCCCGCGCCGCTCGAGCCCTGCGGCGTGATCGCCGATATGAATCCCGGCACGGGCCGGCTCACCCTGATCCTCACCTCGCAGGCGCCGCACGCGCACCGCACCGTGGTCTCGCTCGTCACCGGCATCCCCGAAGATAAGATCCGTATCATCTCGCCCGATCTCGGCGGCGGGTTCGGCAACAAGGTTCCGGTCTACGCCGGTTACGTCGTCGCAGCGGCCGCATCGGTCGTTCTCGGCGTGCCGGTCAAGTGGGTTGAAACCCGCACCGAGAACCTGACCTGCACCGGGTTCGCACGCGACTATCATATGGAT
>Ga0182015_10003380_pt1 | contig 17983 bp, 11 predicted proteins | sample 712P3MmetaG_FD_120478 | JGI IMG/M metagenome (GOLD analysis project Ga0182015, IMG submission 120478) | Permafrost microbial communities from Stordalen Mire, Sweden - 712P3M metaG | ecosystem: Environmental > Terrestrial > Soil > Wetlands > Permafrost | place: Sweden: Stordalen | collected...
GATAAGCGAACTCGACTCCACCGGCTCGCAAACCGGCTTACGAAGATCCTCGCCCAAATACGCAAACTTCAAAACAACTGAAGCAAAAATGGGCAGACATTGGCCGGTTAAGGCAATATATCGACAGTTGAGGCCTCTGGAGGGATCTACATGATTGATATTGAGCGTCTTAGGCGGTCATTTGAAAAGATAGCTTGCGCAAGTGGCCGAAGAGAGATTTCTTCACTTGCCAAAAGTACTTCGCCCAATCCGTGATGCCTGCTTCCAAGCAGGATCTGGGCATATGCTTCCAGCCTGCCCAAGCCACTTCAATCCGCCGAACAAGGCTCAACGCTTCTCCGAATTTCGCTTCATGTTCAAACGTGTCACACAGGGGTTCTCTCGGAACTTCCCGCCACGCCAGGCTCTAGACCGACCACGGTCATTCTCCGACGTGTGGACACCTCAGCAATATCGCTGATGCACAGGAAACGTCAGAGGAACCGCGCGGTTCCCCGCGAAGTGGGTCCCATGCTCGTATTCCTCGAAAATCGGGTCCAGGCTGTCCCGCGCCGGCAAGTTTCCGGAGGTCTGCGTACCGCCCGACGTCTGAACGTCTCCTGCCGCTTGCGAATCGATCCCATCCCAGATCCTGCTTCCCGTTCGTATCCACGAGATAATCCTGATACTGCGCCTTCTGGGCCGCCGTGAGCGGGAACAGCCAGGATGTGTGGACAGGTTAGCTTCGTCGTCATCTGCCGAAACCCATTACCCAGCCGGTCCACATTTGCGATCTCGACGACGTACTAGAAAGGAACCATGGTGCACTTTTTCTGATCCGGCAGGTCGCATCCTACGTAATAAACCATGACAAGATGATCGGCGGGCGCACCAGTTGTGCCCAGGAATCCGTCGCCGAATGAGAAGCCGAACTCAGCCCCCCCCGGACCTGCGCCTATGCTTTCGCAGGCGTCCTGAATCGTGTTTGCCAGGCAGGACCAGTATTGGGAGGGCTGGACATGATGGAACGGGCCAACCGGGATGTCCGGCGCCTCGACCACAGGATTGCCCGCGCTGAAGCCAAGCTGGTCATAGAACAGTTCCCCCATGGGATTGCGCACGCCGTCACAGTTGTATGTTGGGCAGTTCGGGTCAACCGGGGGCAATTGCCAGTTGGTCTGGCCCAGGTAGCCGGCGCCATTGTCATAAGCGTTCATGTTGATAATGAATTGAACGGCCGAAGCGTAGTCCATCGAGCCGTCTTTGGCGATGCAATACATTGGCGTGGTGGGAGTCTCGCAGCGTGGCAAGCCCAGCTTTTCGTTGGCGGCCAGGTTGGCATCCGCCAGCCAGGTGACGTCTGCGACAGGGTCATAGGTGGTCTTCCCGCCGGGATCGACTTCCAGCCACGTGCCGACCAAAGGCGGCGTTCCGGATATTTTGCCTGGGATCATCGGCAGCACATCCAGGAAATCGTCCCTGGTAGAGCCGCCCTGGGCTCCGCTGGCGAATGAAAAGACCGCGAGGCTCCCGGTCGTGCCGTCGCCAGGGGTAAGGGACCAATAGAGACTGGGCTGGAAGTTCCTGAATGGCCCCACACTGTCGAATGGGATGGGAATGACAGTATTGGGAGCCTTGAAACCCAGCGCCTTGTAGTAGAGGTAACCCAGCGCGTTCGCGTTGCAACCGAACCCAAAGCTATTTTTAAGCGGCCCGAATTCCGCACAGCCAGGATCCCTCATAGGCGTGGTGGGGAGTTGCCAGTTGGAATGGCCCAGGTAGTTTTGGGCATTCATAGCCGCGACCCATGCAGTGGCGGAGTCGTAGTTCATGGAGCCGCTGGCGTTCACACAGGGCGCTTCCAAGGGGCTCGTGCACAACTCAAGGCCGAATCGGAAATTTTTGTTGGCAGCCAGATTGGCGTCCGCGAGCCAGGTGACGTGATTGACCACGTCATAAACGGTCTTGCCGTCCGGGATCAGGTATATTTGCCAGTCGAGAGGAACTGCATCCTGGGCTGAAAGCTGGGCCGAGCCGGCGAAGGCGAGCGCGGCGAGAAGAGTTCCCATTGCGAAGTTGCGTCTCATAGTTTCCTCCATCGATCTTTTTAACTGCCAGGGCGCCATATCGACCTTGCCGATTCGGGCGCCGCTAACTTCTTGTTTCTTCGTTGTGCCTACAGCGAGATGAATGAATTGTTGTGCGCACCATGTGTGCAAGCCCCACCCCAATACAACTTTGCGATCCCTGCACCCTACTGGTAAGGAGTGACCGAGCACTTCTTCTGGTCCGGGAGGTCGCATCCCCGAAAATAGGCGGTAACAAAACGATCAGCCGGCAGACGCTCCGTGCCTAGGTAGCCAGTGCCAAATGAGAAGCCCCACTCGGAGTTGGCAGACGGTTCATTGCCTGCGGTATTGCAGGGTTCCTGAATCGTGTCCGCCAGGCAGGACCAATAGGGAAAAGGAAGGAGGTGATGGAACGGGCCAACTGCAATGTCAGGCACCGCGACTACGGGCGTGCCCGCGGGGAAGTTCAGTTGGTCGTAGTAAAGGTTTCCCATCGGATTGCGGTTGCCCCCACAGCCGTAGGTAGGGCAGCTCGCATCGAGTGATGGCAATGCCCAGTTGGTCTGGCCCAGGTAGCCGACGAAGTTGGTGATGGGATCCACGTAGGCGTTCATCGCATTGACCCATGCCATCGCGGATTCGTAGTTCATCGAGCCGTCACGGGCGACACAAGGGGTCGTGTCGGGAGCGGTCTTGCAGCGTGGCAAGCCAAAGGTCTCTCTCTTAGCCAGGTTGGCGTCCGCCAACCAGGTGATGTTCGTTTCAGGATCATAGACCGTCTGGCCGCCAGGATTGACGTACAGCGCACTGCCGCTAGGGATCGGCATTCCGAGTGTCTCGCCTTCTATCATCGGCAGAACATCCCCGAAATCACCTCCGCAACCGCCGCCCTGGGCCCCGCTGGCGAAATCAAAATTGGCAATGGTGCAAGTCAGGCCACCACCGGGCGATCCCGACCAATAGATATTAGGTTGGAGATTCCTGAAAGGCCCCACCTTGTTGGGTGGGATGGGAACCGCGGTATTGGGCGCCTTGAGGCCCAACCCTGTGTAGTAGAGGTAGCCCAACGCGCCCGTATCGCAGCCGAATGCGAAATTTTCGCGATAAGGCGCCGGCCCCGTTCCCGAGCAGTCAGGATCCTTGAGCGGCGCGGTGGGCATTTGCCAGTCAGAATGCCCCAGGTAGTTAGCAGCATTCATGCCCTGGACCCATGCCACCGCGGACGTGTAGTTCATAGAGCCGCTCAAGTTTACGCACGGTTCTGTGGGCTCAATGGTGGGGTTTGGGCATAACGGAAGGCCGAATCGGAAATTCTCGAAGTCAGGCAGTGTTTTGGCAGGCAGATTGGCGTCCGCAAGCCAGGTGACGCGATTCACCACGTCATAAACTTCCTGACCGTCCTGGAACAGGTACACTCGCCAGTCGCCTGGAACCGCATCCTGGGCTGAAAGCCGGGCCGAGCCGGCAAAGGTGAGCGCGGCGACTAAAGTTCCGATTGCAAAGGTACGAATCATGGTTTCCTCCATCGATGCTCGAATAACTTCCAGGAGCAATCGAGTTAATTGATCGGCAAAGATCGACACTTTGCTTCGACTAATCATTGATAGTCTCCTTCAAGGTCAACTTCACTTCACTTGACGAGCTACAAGAATCCCCAGCGGTGCCAGGTGATCGACAATTCGGAAGCTACACCAAGGCCGGATTTTCGCGTTCTCACACAGAAAGGCGGAATGCGGGAGACAATCGCCTCATCGGAATCGGAAATAATCTTCTGAACAAGCGAAGCGAGACTCCATTGGCCTGAAATCCTAAGCGAATATTGCCTTGAAACATACCGCGCGGTCGAGTCACTACCTAGACGTAGTGCGCAGAAAGAAAAGCAGTTGACGGCCTCGGAACGCACGAATAAACTCGAAGGCACACCAGAGGGGGCAGAGATGCACATGCCCGACGATGCCGGCGGTCAGGTAACCGAGCTGCTCCAAAACTGGAAACAGGGCGATGAAAATGCCCTCCGTGATCTTCTGCCCCTGGTATACAAAGAGCTTCGCCGTCTAGCTCATTACCATCTCCAATCGGAGCGTCCCGACCACACACTCCAGAGCACGGCTCTGGTTCACGAGGCCTACCTGCGGATGATGGGCCCCCAGCCGGTGCAGTTTCAGAATCGCGCGCATTTCATCGCCGTGGCTTCGCGGCTCATGCGTCAAGTCCTGGTGGACTACGCCCGCGAACGCCGGGCAGGCAAACGGGACGGAGGATGCAGAATCACCCTCGAATGCCTGGACGCTTTGCCGGTCAACGAAGATGCCGAACTCCTGGCCCTGGACGATGCACTGGACGAGCTGTCTCGCATCGATGAGAGACAAGCCAAGATCGTGGAGATGAAGTTCTTCGGTGGCTTGTCGGCTCCAGATATATCGCAGGTTCTGGGGCTCTCCCGCGCCACCGTGGACCGCGACTGGGCCACCGCGCGCGTGTGGTTGCATCGCCAAATGAGCCGGACGGCCTTGCCATGACCGGCGAGAGCTGGGAGCGCGTCAAGGAGATTCTGCACCAGGTCATGCAACTGGCTCCGGAGCAAAGGAGCGGGTTTCTCGACGAGGCCTGCGTTTCCAATGCCGCGCTGCGCGAAGAAGTCGAGTCGCTCCTGCTGGCTGGCGAGGATCTGCGTCCCGGCTTCCTGCAAAAATCGCCTCTGGCCGCCGAATTGGACTCGGACCCGAATGGATTCGGCGATGCCGGCGCTTTAGCACCGGGACAGATCTTCGCGCAACGCTTTCAGCTTGTCCGCAAACTGGGTGAAGGCGGCATGGGCCAGGTCTGGCTCGCTGAACAGACCTCGCCGGTCAAGCGACAAGTGGCCTTGAAGCTCATCAAAGCCGGGATGTACGACGAGCTGGTGGTGCAACGCTTCCAGTCGGAGAGGCAGTCGCTGGCCATCATGGATCATCCTGCGATTGCCAAGGTGTTTGACGCCGGAGCGACGCCGCAAGGCCAGCCCTACTTTGTGATGGAGTACGTCCCGGGACTACCCATTACCGAGTATTGCGATCAGAAAAAGCTCAAGATCGCGGACAGGCTCGAACTTTTCATCCAGGCTTGCGAAGCCGTGCAGCATGCCCACCAGAAGGCCATCATCCATCGCGATTTGAAGCCGGCCAACATTCTGGTTGTGGAAGTCGGCGGGAAACCCACGCCGCGCATCATCGACTTCGGGCTGGCCAAGGCAGCCTCGCCCCAGGATGCGGACGAGCCTCTTCATACCCAACTGGGGCTTTTCATGGGAACGCCTGGATATATGAGTCCAGAGCAGGCCGATCCCAATGTGCAGGACATCGATACCCGCACCGACGTGTACTCTCTGGGTGTTGTTCTCTATGTGCTGCTGGCCGGGTTCCAGCCCTTCGACGCAAGGCAGCGGCAAAAGCAATCGCTCGACGAGCTGCTGCGAAAGCTGCGCGAGGAAGAACCTCCGCGGCCCAGCACCAAGGTCAATAGCGATCCGGATACCTCCCAGGGAACGGCCGAAGCACGGGGCACCGAGCCCAGGAAACTGGTGAGCACGCTGCGCGGCGATTTGGACTGGATCGCGATGAAGGCGCTGGAGAAAGATCGCGCACGCCGCTATGGCACACCATCGGAGCTGGCCGCCGACATCCGGCATTATCTTAACCATGAGCCGGTGGTGGCGCGTCCGGCAAGCATTGGATATCAGCTGCGGAAGTATGCGCGGCGTCACCGCGTTGCGGTGGGCGTCGCAGCAGGATTGGTGCTGGTGCTTGCCGCCTTCTCAGTGTTACAGGCGCTGCAGTTGCGCCGGATTACCCTTGAGCGCGACCGTGCCAATCGCGAGCGGGATCGAGCCAATCGCATCACCGATTTCATGACCGGTATGTTCAAGGTCTCCGATCCGAGCCAGGCACGAGGCAACAGTGTTACAGCCCGGGAGGTTCTCGACAAGGCTTCGAATGATTTGGGAGCCGGCCTGGCCAAAGACCCTGAGGCCCAATCGCAAATGATGGGAGTCATGGCGAGCACTTACCAGAATTTGGGCCTCTACCCTCGTGCTCATGAGCTAGCCAAGCGCGCACTTGATTCTCGCCTGAACCTCCTTGGACCCGATGACCCAAAAACGCTGGAGTCGATGGTTCAACTGGGGTTCATTTTAGATCGCGAAGGACATTATGCCGAAGCCGAGAAGCTGGAGCGTCAGGCCCTGGCAGGCGGGCGCCGCATTCTCGGAGCCGAAGACCCTCTCACGCTTGAAACCATGGATGACTTGGCCAGTGTCCTGGGACACGAGGGTCATTACGACGAGGAGGAGAAACTGGAGCGTGAAGCGATCGAGGCGGGGACTCGCAAGCTGGGCGCGGAGAATGAGCAAATGTTGCGGGCGACGGCCGACCTGGGCGTAGCGCTCTTTAATCAGGGCCGCTATGCGGAGGCTGAAAAAGTGTACAGTCAGCTGGGTGATGTCGAACGCCGCGTCCTGGGACCAGATGACCCTCGAACTCTGAAGGCAATGGGCAATCTGGGATTGACTCTCAAGTCGCAGGGCCGCCTTGCTGAAGCCGAGCCGCTGTATCGCGAAGTCTTAGCCACCGCCCAGCGTGTACTTGGTCCCGAACACCCTGATACCGCGTTCGACATGGACCGCCTTGCGGACTTGCTGTCTACGGAAGGCCGCCTGGCCGACGCCGAAAAACTAACCCGCGAAGAGCTGGCCATACGCTCGCGGACCCTTGGGCCCGAGCACACCCGTACATTAGTAGCCAAAATAAACCTGTCGGATGAGCTCTTCAAGGAAGGGCATATCCTCGCAGCGGAAAAATCGCAAAGGGAAGTGCTGGAGACTCAGATTCGCATCCGCGGACCGGAAAATGTCGATAGCTTGATCTTTGATACCTATCTTGCCAGGACCCTGAATAAGGAAGGGCGCTTCACGGAAGCTGAAAAGCTTGCGCGTGAGACCTACGAATCCCAGCGTCGCAACTCCGGGGCGCAACATCCCGATACGCTGGATACGCTGCGGGAGCTTGGGAAAGCGATGGCCTATAGCCACCGCTACCACGAGGCCAGCAAGCTGTTTCAAGACGAGATCGAAAACGGAAGAAATTCCACGAAGCAAGGAAACCGCTGGTCGTTGTGGTACGCCTTCGCGTGTGTGGCAGCGGCTGCCCGCCAGACCGATGATGCACTTCAGTATCTGCACGAAGCCATCAACCGCGGGTATACAAATGCCGACGGCTTGATAGCCGACGACGATTTGAAGAGTCTTCGCCGGGATTCTCGATTCCAGCAGCTGGTGGCCACGCTCAGGCGCCCGTCCGCAAGTCTTCAAACCCAATAGGGGCGTGTACCTCGCCAAAGCCCCATCCCCCTTCAACGGTGGGTAGGCTGGCTCCGGGCGTAGACTTTGCCCATGGCACATCCACCAGCGCTAAGGCTCATTTACGACGTGAAGAATTTCCCTACGTCTGCGAATTGCACGGCCTGTGGCGAGGAAATGCCACCAGGGAACTCCGGACCGCCTTTATAGGAGAGAAGCGCATGTGGTTCAGAGCGCAATTCGATCTCCACCGACAACAAAAGCATCCGCCCGAGGACCAGAACCGTGCCGCCGTGCTGATAGTCAAGGAAGCAGCCTCTATTCATATTCAGAAGTGAATTCCCAAGGCCAAATCCTAGTTCAGACGTCTGGCGTCAAATGTTGAAAACTGGGCTTCGCACTTGTTGAGCATAGGGAAGGTGCACTCTGGGCCAAGTATCCGCGTTGTAGCCGCCGCCATTCCTGGATCCTGGGGCGTTTTCGGGGAGCAATTACGAAAATCACGCTCAACCCGCACTCAATGAGTGCTTTTGCCTGTTGTCGCCATCTTACATTTGGCCAGTCCATCGACCTGCAGGCCGCAATCCAAATACTCGCGTCTTCCGAAGCTTTCGACGACAATCGCCCGCGGACCGAACAGCGGCAATCACACGTTGACACGTAGGAAAGCCGGGCCTACACTGCGCACAGTTCCCGCTCCCATCCCCCGGTCGGGATTTCTCCGCTTTCCGCGCACCCTGCCTACAGTAGGTTTGGCCATGCAGTTCCGAGGCAAGTCAGCTGTCGCCGCCATTTTTGCCGTCGCCCCTTTACTCGCGTTCGCTCTCGGCCTGTGCCCGCCTGCTTGCGCTCAGCCGGGGACCGGCGTTGCCGGGGCCGACGCCGCCCCAGCGCTGCCAGCAGAAGTTCAGGCGAAGCTCGGCAAGCTGCAGGCTGATCTCAACGCGGCGCACCACAGGCGAAACGCGCAGGGAGAGGCCAGGACGCTGAACGCGATCGGGGACCTTTACTTCATGGTCTCCGCATATCAGCAGGCCGAGGACCAGTACGGGCAGGCGCAGGCGCTGGCTCGCGCCGGCAAAGACGCCCATCAGCAGGCGGCGGCGCTGAACGGCGTTGCGAACTGCTACCGGGTGCTTTCGCAGAATGACAAGGCGCTCGCGACTTATCAGCAGGCGTTGGATGTTGCCACTGCTTCAGGAGATCTGCTGGGCCAGGCGACGGCCTTGAATGGGATGGGCTTGGTGAACGCAAACACGAGTCAGTACCAGAAGGCGCTGGAGCTTCATAACCGGGCGTTAACCCTCGCGCAAACGATGAAGGACGAAGATCTCGAGGCGCAGGTCGAGGACGGAATTGCGGATGTTCACAACGATCTGGGCGAGACACAGAAAGCGTTCGATGGTTTTAGCCAGGCATTGACGATGCTTCGGAACGTGGGCGACCGCGACCACGAGGCAGATGCCGTGGGCGGGCGGGGTCTTGTGTATAGCGGCATGGGCGAGCCCAAGAAGGCGGTAGACGATTACAACCAGGCGCTGTCGATCTATCGCGAGGTGGGCGACCGCGATGGCGAGGCCATTGCACTTGGCAAGCTCGCTATTGTAGCCAGCATTGTGGGCGAGCCCAGGAAGGCGCTGGACTATTTCAGCCAGGCGCTGCCGATCTTTCAGAAGGTGGGGGACCGCGCCAGTGAGGCTACCGTCCTCACCGGTCTCGGCATGATATCCAGCGATGTGGGCGAACCCAGAAAGGCACTGGAATATTACGGCCAGGGGCTACCGCTCTATCGCGAGGTGGGTGATCGCGTCGGTATGGCCACGGCGCTGCTTGCCATGGGGCAAGTGTCGGCTGGCCTGGGTGAGCCGAGCAAGGCGCTGGACTACTTCAGCCAGGCGCTGCCGATCTATCGTGAGGTGAGCGCGCGCAATTTTGAGGCGACGACGCTGAACAACATCGGGAGTGTCTATGCGGGTCTGGGCGAGCCGCAGAAGGCGCTGGATTATTACAACCAGTCGCTGCCGATGGAACGTGAGCTGGGTGACGCCGTTGGTGAGGCCAGTACGCTGACCAGACTCGGTTCTTTGTACAAGGGACTCGGAGAGCCGAGGAAGGCGCTGGACTATTTGAACCAGGCGCTGCCGATCTTTCGCAAGGCGAACCGACCGAATGACGAGGCGGCCACGCTGAACGACATCGGCCTGGTGTACGGCATTTTGGGCGAGCCGCAGAAGGCCCTCGACTACCTGAACCAGACATTGGCGCTGCGGCGTCAAGTGGGCGACCGCGACGGCGAAGCCGGGTCCCTTAGCAACATCGGCTTCGTATACAGCGGCTTGGGCGAGCCGCAAAAGGAACTCGACTATTACAACCAGGCGCTGCCGACCTTTCGGCAGGTGCAGGACCGCGATGGTGAAGCTTCGATGCTGAACAATATCGGCGCCGTATACAACGATTTGGACGAGCCGCAGAAGGCGCTCGACTATTTCAACCAGGCGCTGCCCATTCGGCGCGCGGTGGGCGACCGGGACGGCGAGGCAGTCACGCTGTTCAACATCGCATCTGCACACAGGCGCCTGGGCGAGCCGCAGAAGGCACTTGATTATGGCAACCAAGCGCTGCTGATCTTTCAAAAGGTGGGAAACCGCGACTACGAGGCCGCTACGCTGAACTTCATAGGCTCTGCATACAGCGGTCTGGGGGATCTTCAGAAGGCGCTCGATTATCACAACCAGGCGCTGGGGATCTTTCAAACGGTCGGCGACCGCGATGGCGAAGCCCTGACACTGAATAACATCGGCTTTGTTTACAGGAGCCTGGGCGATCCGCAAAAGGCACTGGGCTATCTGAATCAGGCACTGCCGATTGCGGCTTCGGAAGGCAGTCCGCTGCTGGAAGCCTGCATCTTCTACGAAATCATGCTCGCCCAAAAGGACCAGCGCCCTACGCTGGCCGTCTTCTATGGCAAGCAGGCGGTCAACTTCGTCCAACACGTCCGCGGCAATATCCAGGGGTTAGACAAGGAAATGCAGAAAAGCTTTCTCGCTTCGAAGGGGGATTACTACCACGATCTCGCCGATCTGTTGATCGGCCAGGGCCGCCTGCCGGAAGCGCAACAGGTCCTGGATCTGCTGAAGCAGCAAGAGTACGCAGATTATGTTCGCGGCGAAAAAGTTGATCCGGCTGAACCGCTGTCGCTTACGCCCGCTGAGCTCGAGGCCGGGCAGGACTACCAAAAGTCCACCGCGCAACTGGTCTCACTGGGAGAACAGTGGTCGGAGTTGAAAAGGATCGCAGCACGCACGCCCGAACAGGAGACGCAGTACCAGCAGCTCTCCGGTCAACTCACCAAGGCCAGCCAGGGAATGAGCGATTACTACAGCAGGCTTTACACCCTCTTTGGCAAAGACAGCGACGCCAACAAGCAGGTGGCTGATGTGAAGGGGGAAGCGGCTTCATTAAGGCAGCAGATTGCGAAGATGCCGCACACAGTGGCCCTTTCCACCGTCGTTGCGAAAGATCGCTACAGCGTCATTGTCATCACGCCGGCAACGATGGTTGCACGCGAGTATCCTATCGCCGAAAAGGACTTGAACCAGAAGGTCGCGGCATTTGAACAGGTGCTGCGTAACCCCCATAGTGACGCCAGGCCAGCGGCGCAGGAGTTGTACCAAATCCTGATTGGACCGGTAAAGGCGGACCTAGACCAGGCGCGGGCCGAGACGCTGGTTTGGTCGCTCGACGGCGTGCTGCGCTACGTTCCGATCGCTGCTCTCTACGACGGCAAGCAGTACGTGGTGGAACGCTACAACACGGTAACGATCACTCCGGCAAGCATTCCGCATTTGTCAGACAAACCGGATGTCAGCAACCTGAGCGCGGTGGCGATGGGCATTTCGCGCAAGTATGAGGAGAGTCTGCCTGCGCTGCCGGCGGTAGCGGGCGAGTTGGACGAGATCGTCAAAGACGCACACGTGCAGGGGGCGAACGGTGTCCTGCCAGGAACCGTCCTGCTCAACGGTGATTTCACCGAGAAGGCAATGGAGAACCAGTTGGACGGCCAGCACACGGTGGTGCACATCGCCAGCCACTTTGTCTTCCAGCCCGGTGACGACAGCCAATCATACCTTCTCCTCGCTGGCAAGGAACAGGCGGGCGATGGATTTCATCTCACAGTAGCCGGCTTTCGCGATGATCAGAATCTGTCGCTTGATTCCACCGACCTGCTCACGCTTTCGGCCTGCGAGACGGGGATGAGCGGCAGCGCCAGCAACGGTCGCGAAGTCGACGGGCTTGGAACCACAGCGCAGCTAAAAGGAGCCAAGGCGGTCATCTCGTCGCTGTGGGAGGTGAACGACGCCAGCACTGGCGAATTGATGGCTGACTTCTATAAGCGATGGGCAGGTGGAGCAGGCAAAGTGATGAAGGTCGAAGCGCTGCGCCAGGCGCAACTGGATCTGCTGGAAGGTAGAGTAACTCCGGAGTCCGGGTCGAGCGGCAGGGGCGTCTCTGCTGTTGAGAATGATTCCACTGCGCAAAACATCCCGACCGGATATGCGCAGCCTTATTATTGGGCGCCATTCGTGCTCATGGGCAACTGGAAGTAATTCTGCTTAAACGAGCGCATAATCGATGCGCTCATCGAGGAGCGGATCCGTCCTGATATGTCGGCATGTGGCAAGGAATCCTCGAGGGTTGGCATCCTTTCTTTCGAAAGAGGAGATCCAAGATGCCTGGTGTCAGTTGGCGATAACTGGCCTTCGCACTTTTTGAGGCCAGTTCCCGACGGCAATGGACCGCAACTGGCGATATTGAGAAATCAGTCACTCGCGCGTAGCGACCATCCACCAGCAACCGCCTGCAACAAAGAGTAATTTCGGTTTCTTAGCGACGACGATAGCCCTTTGGCAATTAATGCCAGGTTTTGTTTTGCCAAATCGCCTGTGAGGAATGCCTCCAACTGTCGACAGGCAAAGGTCATTCTCCCCGACTGCTCTTAGATTTCCAGCAAGCTAATCGGCCTGAAGGTCCTTCCCACCGATCGACCGATGATGCGTCTTTTTGACTCCGCCGGTTATACTGGATGTCCCGCAGCTTCTCTTCCCATTGTTGAAGTTCTCTCAGACTGCGGAAGGAAACTGGAATGACAACTACCCGCCGCGACTTCCTGACTGCCGCAGTCACTGCTGCGGGTGCTGCCGTAACCCCCGGTCACACGCTTGCGCACGAACATACCCACGATCACGACCATGATCACCAGGTAGTTCCTTCAGATCCGGCCCTGCGGGTGAAGGCGCTCGAATCACTTCTGGTCGAAAAAGGCTTGGTGGACCACGCAGCGCTCGATGCACTGATCGATACCTATGAGCACAAAGTGGGACCGCGCAATGGTGCTCGAGTGGTTGCGCGGGCCTGGGCTGACCCCGAATACAGACAGCGGCTATTGACCAGCTCGGACGCAGCAATCGCCGAATTGGGCTATGGAGGACTGCAGGGTGAGCACATGGTGGTGGTCGAGAACACGCCCAGAGTCCACAACCTCGTCGTGTGCACGCTGTGCTCATGTTATCCGTGGCCGGTTCTTGGCTTGCCGCCTGTGTGGTACAAGTCGGCGGCTTATCGTTCGCGGTCAGTGATCGATCCCCGTGGAGTGCTGCGCGAATTCGGCCTGTATCTGGCCGACGATGTTGAAGTGCGCGTCTGGGACAGCACGGCAGAACTGCGCTACCTGGTGCTCCCGGAACGTCCATCCGGCACCGAAGAAATGAGCGAAGCGGAGATGGCAGGCCTGGTCACGCGGGATGCGATGGTGGGTGTGGCAAAGATCGCGGCACCAGTTGAAGGCGGTGCTGCGTGAACGGTGTCCACGACATGGGCGGGATGCATGGAATGGGCCCAATTCAGCCCGAGAAAAACGAGCCCGTGTTCCATGAGCCTTGGGAAGGCCGAAGCTATGCAGTCACGCGGGCAATGGGTGCCTGGGGTAGATGGAATCTCGACGCCTCGCGATTCCAGCGCGAGCTGATTGCTCCAGTGGATTATTTTCGAATGGGCTACTATGAACGATGGATCGCGGCACTCACCGAATTGATGCTTAAAACGGATCTGATTACATCCACAGAGTTGGAAAGTGGACGGCCTGATCCTAGATCCGCGAAACAACATCCGCCGCTCACAGCCGAAAAGGTGCCCTTTTTGGTTGCGAAAGGAATACCGGCCAGACGCAATGTGCAGGTGGCAGCGTGCTTCACGGTCGGCCAGACGGTGCGGGCGCGCAACATCCATCCCGTGGGACATACGCGCCTGCCTCGATACGCAAGAGGAAGAACCGGGACGATCGATCGCGATCATGGCGTGTTCTTGTTCCCTGACACGAACGCGTTGTTCCTCGGAGAGAAACCCCAGCACGTGTACTCGGTTCGCTTTGCCGCGTGTGAGTTGTGGGGTGACCAAGCTTCACCAAAGGATTCTGTTTACCTTGATTTGTGGGATGACTATCTTGAACCAGCCAGAATCGATTCAGCAGTCTGATGGCGCGTCAGCTCTGCCGAGCATGCCCCGCGAAGAAGGCGGGCCAGTCTTTGCGGAGCCTTGGCAGGCACAGGCATTCGCACTCACCGTCCGCCTTTCCGCTGAGGGACACTTCACATGGAGTGAGTGGGCGGCCGCGCTCGCCGATGAACTGAAGGCTGCGGCCAATCGCGGTGAGCCGGACGATGGCTCGCGCTATTACCACCATTGGCTGGCAGCCTTGGAAAGGGTCGTGACGGCCAAGCATTTATGCGAACCGGCTGCGATGCTGATACGCAAGGAAGCATGGGCTGAGGCTTACCGACACACACCGCACGGCAAGCCTGTCGAACTGGGAAATGGCTCGAGCTAGTTTCTTTGCTCGTGATGTTCCGTCCCACTGGACACTGCAGGTTTCTACTGCCGGGGAGTAGTTCTTTAACGGCAACTTTCGGATTTTGCCTGGATGCGTATTCGGACATGGGCGGTCAACTGTTGAAAACTGGGCTTTGCACCCTTTGAGTGGTCAAGGAAGCACTTGCGGGTTCGGCAACCAAACTGACGGGGCGACGATCATCCATGCACTACCTCGTCCCCGGACCCTGAGGCCTGTTCTGTACTGATGCGAGGGCGGATAGATCATTCAGAATGCAGAATTCTTGCTATGTCGAGCTGAAGGGCACGGCTGATTGGCAGCAGCGCAGCCGCAGCGAGGATCGCGATCAAGACGGACATCGCTCCCACGTAACTGATTGGATCCAGGCCGCTGATCCCGTATAGCGCACGGCGCAATATCTGCGAGAGGGCTGCGGTGATGGCTACACCGGCAACGAGGCCGATCAGAACGGGCCAAACAAATCGCCGCAACACGGCGGCAAATATCTCGACGCGATTTGCCCCAAGCGCCAGCCGGATCGCAATCTCTTTCGTTCTCTGCGAGACTGCGTAGCTGACGAGACCGAGAAGGCCTACGACTGCGAGGAAGATCGCAATGCCGCCCAGTAAGCTAACGATCGTCGCAAACTGCTCTGCCTGCGCGACGTTCTTACGGAAGCCGGCTGTGAGCGGGGTAATCGTTGGATAGAGTCCCGTGTCGATGCTGCCTGCAATCGCCTTGATGGTTGGCGTGAGAGTGTTCGGATCGCCGGCCGCCCTCACCAAGACCGACATTACTGGGGAATCATCCGTAATCGGAGGGTAGTAAATCTCCGTTGCATCCGTGTTGTTGAGCTCCATGGCTCGTGTGTTGCCGACTACGCCGACAACGATGCCCTTGCCGCCGTTCCATTGTTTGCCGATCGGGTCTTCGGTAGGCCACCGCTTTCGAGCCAGCGACTCGCCCAGGATAACCACATCCTTCTCACCAGCGCGGAAATAGCGGCCACGCAGCAACGGAATACGCATCGTCTGGAAGAACTCGGGGCCAACCCAGTTGGGGTAGATCATGATCCGACGGCCGTCCACGTCGATGCTGGTCATCATAACCACTGTGTTCACCAGGGGAGGAGTCCTCGCTATCGAGACGAATGTCACGCCGGGAACTGTCCGCAGCCTGTTCTGCAACTGATCGAGGTAAGCCTGCGCTTGCGAAGACACAAACCCATGCCCGCTCATTCCTGGATCGATGGACAACACCTGCTCATAACCAAATCCAGGGTCTGAATACAGTGTGTGCAGCGTCGCACGAACCAGCAATCCAGCCAAAATTAGCAGCACACAGCTAGCACCCACCTGCGCACAGACGACTAGCTGATGCCAGAGGGAGCGATTCCTTTTCTGACGGATCATCTGCAGCGTGGGCAGCAATCCAAAAAGGAGTGCTGCGACAAAGCCCATCGCGGTCGTGAACAAGAAAACTCGCCAATCGGGCAGCGCACTCATCCATGCCGGGGCATTTGAATACACCAGCACGAGGCGTAAAACGCCGTAGCTGAGTGGCAATGCGGCAATCGAGCCCAGTAAGCCCAGCAACAGATTTTCAGTAAGCAGTTGGCGAAAGACGCGCAACTTGCCCGCGCCAAGGTTGAACCGCAGTTGGATCTCACGCTGCCTCCCGGCTCCGCGCGCCATCAGCAACCCGCCGAGATTGGCGCACGCAATCGCGAGAATCAGGAACACCAATAGTCCGACAAGCTCGAGCACTGGCGGCCCGCCCTCAAACGAGAGGAAGTGTGCACCGGGGGTAATGACAATATATTCACGGTCCCAGATTACGGTTGGGTAAAGCTTTCGCAACTGGTTGGTGAGTGAAAGCAGTTCCTGTTCCGCCGTAGACGTGCTGACACCAGGGGCCAGCCGACCCCACATCCCGATCAATCCTTCGAATTTCGGATCGGCGAGAGGTTTGCTGCCTTCAATAAAATCGGAATGCTGCAAAAGAGGGAGCCAGATGTCAGGATCGTCTGTGCCGAGGCCGGCGAATCCCTCTGAAGCAACTCCAATTACCGCCGCTGGCTTCCCACCGAGACGGATCGCCTTGCCGACGATAGATGGATCCCCATCGAACTTTCTCTGCCAAAGGCGAAAGCTCAAAACGCAGACCGGCGAGGAAGCGGAGTCGTCACGTGAGGCATCGAACAGTTGTCCAGTCGCGGCAGAGCCACCCAGTTCACTGAAGTAATTGGAGCTGACAAAAGTGGCTCTGATTCGCTGTTCATCCTGGTTTAGCACCAGGGGCGCCGCCCTCATGGTCGCCATCACAGCTGAAAGCGATTGTGCGTGTTCGCGATAGTAAGCGATCGACGCATAAGGCACTCCGGGGTTTATGTTATCCGGTGAACGCCGCTGAATGCGGACTACAGTCGCGGGGTCACGCACGGGAAGGGATTGCAGCGCGGCGATGTTGTACAGACTGAATGCCAGAGTGCTGACGCCGATGCCAAGTGCAAGCACCACGATTGCGGTAGCTGAGAATCCAGGTGATTTGGCCAGGATTCGCGCACCGAAGCGCAGGTCCTGCAAGATGGACACAAGCCAGAGCGTTCCGCGACTTTCGCGGCAGTCTTCCTTGATCTGCTCGAGACCTCCGAATTCAAGGCGGGTTGCACGGCGCGCTTCGGCTTCGGTTAGACCTGCTTGAATCTTGTCCGCTACTTGCGTTTCGAAATGAAAGCGAAGCTCGGTGTCGAGTTCCTTTTCCATCCGACCTGTTTTTGTGAGCCGCTGAAGCCAGTTCATGAGGGTTCTCCAAGTGGATGTTGCAGTATCGTGGCCACGACTTCAGTCAGTCGTTCCCAGCTCTCAGTTTCGGTCTTGAGTTGAGTGCGCCCTTTTGCCGTCAGCCGATAGAACTTCGCCTCGCGGCCGGTCTCGGTCGGACCCCATTCGGCGACGAGGAAATTCTTATTTTCAAGACGATGGAGAGCGGGATACAGTGAGCCCTGTTGGATCTGCAGCACTTCCTTCGAAATCATTTGAATGTGCTGCGCAATGGCATAGCCGTGAATCGGCCCGAGCGCAACAACGCGGAGAATGAGCAGATCCAGCGTCCCCTGCGGAAGGTCGAATTTGGATGGAGATGTCATACCTATGCCTTCTACATATACAGGATGACATGTAGAAGCGCAAGGTATTATTTTAGGAAAATAAATTTATCAGGTTCGGTAGATAACAGGCTTCCTCGTGAGATTGAGTTGCTCCGGCCTGGTCAACTGGCGAAAACTGATTGCCTTCGGTGCTACCGCTGGGATGAGCACGCTGGCAACGGGCATCAACCATGCGTTTAATACCATTAGCTCGAAACTTGCCACCAGCCTGTAGCATTCCCCGCCAATCGGCCTTTTATAGCGGATGTCGCAGCAGAGGTTCTGGCTTCGGCATGCACCAGGGTTCCGATTGTTCACAAGTTGAGTGACCTGTCCCCATTTTCCAAACGATTCTTGCAACCTAGCCAGCTATTGAGACGCTCAGCCCAGTCTCAGTTGTTGAAAACTGGTGCCAGCTCAACCGGTCGATGCAACACTATCTAATTAGCTGATCCACAAATGCTTACCCTGAAGAATCGATCTGTTTGGCCGATGTGGCCAAACCTAGCCAGGGTAAGGTTCCGGCTGATCTAACCCTAGCCAGCGCTTTTAGCTTTTGTTTTCAATGA
>Ga0182015_10003381_pt1 | contig 17980 bp, 19 predicted proteins | sample 712P3MmetaG_FD_120478 | JGI IMG/M metagenome (GOLD analysis project Ga0182015, IMG submission 120478) | Permafrost microbial communities from Stordalen Mire, Sweden - 712P3M metaG | ecosystem: Environmental > Terrestrial > Soil > Wetlands > Permafrost | place: Sweden: Stordalen | collected...
AAGCGCCGGGCCAGTCGAAGTGAAAAGTGAGTGATCGGTCACAAGAGACCGGCTCTGCGGGTGCCACGAGCATCTCCGGCGTGACGCCGACGTCCCTCCCTTGCGGGAAAGCGAGAGCGCGCGGGCCAGGCCGCCCGCTACCGGATCCGCCCATTAGCGAGTGTCTCGAAACGTCGCGCCACACGCTCGCTCCGGACGACCAGCAGTAGTCCCCGACCGCCTCGGGGGCGCTGCTGCTTCGATGACCAAGCGAGCGTCTCGGTCACCTCGTCCCACGTGCTCGCCTCGCGCGAAAAGGAGCAGCGTTAGCGGGCTTACCTCGACCCTGGACGTCTCTCACGTCCTAACGCGGCGGCCGCCGCTATCCGGCGTTGGGATCGTTGCCCGATCGGCCCGAAAAGAAGCGCGACCCGCTAGCCGGCGGGTTGCGACTGAGCAGCTGACTCGATCCAAAAAACATAAGGTTCGCGGCGATGCTCGTCGGCGTTCCTAAGGAAAGCGCTCCGGGGGAGCGGCGTGTGGCGCTTGTGCCCGAGGTGGTGCGCAAGTTGGCGGCCCGCGGTGTCGATGTGCTGGTGGAGCCGGGCGCCGGTGCCGGGGCGATCATTCCCGACGTGCTCTACACCGCTGCCGGCGCTGGGATCGCCGGCGAGGACGGGGAGGTCTGGGCGGCGCCGGTCGTTGTCAAGGTCGCGCCGCCGAGCGCGGCGGAGATCGCGCGGCTGCGCGCGGGCGGCGTGCTGATCGCGTTCCTCGCGCCGCTGTCGAGCCCCGCGACGACTAAGGCTCTTGCGGAGCGGCAGGTGACGGCGTTTGCAATGGAGGCTATCCCCCGGATCTCGCGCGCCCAGGCGATGGACGCGCTCTCCTCCCAGAGCAACGTCGCCGGCTATCGCGCTGCGCTGCTCGGCGCCGAGCAGATCGGGCGCTTCTACCCAATGCTGATGACTGCCGCGGGGACGATCCCGCCGGCGCGGGTGCTCGTGCTCGGCGTTGGCGTCGCCGGTCTGCAGGCGCTCGCCACGGCGCGGCGGCTCGGTGCGCAGACGACCGGCTATGACGTGCGCCCGGAGGTCGCTGAGCAGGTCCGCTCGCTCGGCTCCAACTGGCTCGACCTGGGCATCGAGGCTGCGGGGGAGGGGGGCTATGCGCGCGAGCTGACCGACGCTGAGAAGGCGAGCCAGCAGCAGGCTTTGACCGATGCGATCAAGGGTTTTGACGTCGTCATCACTACCGCGCTGGTGCCGGGCCGGCCGGCGCCGCGGCTGGTCACCGCCGAGGCGGTGGAGGGGATGAAGCCGGGATCGGTGATCGTCGACCTCGCCGGCGAGACGGGCGGCAACTGCGAGCTGACGACGCCGGGCAAGACGACGGTTGTCCACGACGTGACGATCTGCTCGCCGCTCAACCTGCCGGCCGAGATGCCCGAGCACGCCTCGCAGCTCTACGCACGGAACGTCCAGGCCCTGCTCGAGTTGATGCTCGATGAGGAGGGCGAGCTGACGCTCGACTTCGACGATGAGATCATCGCCGGCGCCTGCATCACTCGCGAGGGCGAGATCTTGAACGCCGCCGCGCGGGCTCTCGTGGAGGGCGCGAAGTAGTGCTGATCACGAACCTGACGATCCTCGTCCTCGCCGGCTTCGTCGGCTTCGCCGTCATCTCCAAGGTGCCGAACACGCTGCACACGCCGCTGATGAGCGGCACCAACGCGATCCACGGAATCGTGCTCCTCGGCGGCCTGCTCGTCATCGGCTTCTCGGGCAACTCGACGTTCAACAAGGTGATCCTCGTGATCGCGATCGCCTTCGGCACGATCAACATCGTCGGCGGCTTCCTCGTCACCGACCGGATGCTCGAGATGTTCAAGCGCAAGCCAGAGAAGGCGCCGAAGGACGGCGAGGAGAAGTGAACGTCGCCACCGGCACGACCGGAGTCCAGGCCACGGGCGGCGTGCAACTCATATTCACGCACCGCGCCGCCCACTCAACGTCCTTCATCCAAAACGGGGACTTCCTCCACGTCCTCTACATCGTCGCGTTCGCGCTGTTCATCTACGGGCTCTCCGGGCTGACCGGGCCGCGGACCGCGGTTCGTGGCAACCGGATCGCGGCGGTCGGCATGGCGATCGCCGTCGTGGCGACACTGCTCCAGCGGAGCGAGGGCAACTGGGGGCTGATCGCGATCGGCGTCGTGATCGGCGTGGCGGTCGGGGCGCCGGCGGCGCGGCGGGTGAAGATGACCGCGATGCCGCAGATGGTCGCGCTCTTCAACGGCGTGGGGGGCGGCGCGGTGTTCCTGATCGCCTGGGCCGAGTTTCGCAACTCGCACGGCTACGTCGCGACGCCGACCTACGTCGCGCTGTTCAGCCTGTTCGCGGCGATCGTCGGCTCGATCTCCTTCTGGGGCTCGAACATCGCCTTCGGCAAGCTCCAGGAGCTATTGCCTGGCCGGCCGATCACGCTTGGACGCCCGCAGCAGCTGATCAACGGCCTGCTGCTGGCCGGCGCGGTTGCGCTCGCCGCGCTCCTCGCCGACGGCTCGCACTCCGAGGTCGAGTTCATCGGCATGCTGGCGTGCGCGGCGGTGCTCGGCAACTTTGTCGTGCTGCCGATCGGTGGCGCCGACATGCCGGTCGTGATCTCGCTCCTCAACGCGTTCACCGGCCTGTCCGCCGCGGCCACCGGCGTCGCGCTCAACAACCCGGCGCTGATAGTGGCGGGGATGATCGTCGGCGCGTCCGGCTCGATCCTGACGCGGCTGATGGCGGTCGCGATGAACCGCTCGATCCCGGCGATCATCGCCGGCGGCTTCGGTGGAACCGGCGCGGTCGCGGGCGCGGAAGGCGCTGGGGAGGCGGCGGGCAGCGTGCGCTCGGTCAGCGCTGCGGACGTCGCGATCCAGCTCGCCTACGCGCGCCTGGTCATCGTCGTGCCGGGCTACGGCATGGCCGTCGCGCAGGCTCAGCACACGGTGCGCGAGCTCGAGAAGGCGCTCGAGGCTCGCGGTGTGGAGGTGGAGTACGCGATCCACCCCGTCGCCGGGCGGATGCCCGGCCATATGAATGTCCTGCTCGCCGAGGCTGACGTGCCATACGACCTGCTGAAAGAAATGGACGACATCAATCCCGAGTTCTCGCGCGCCGACGTCGCGCTCGTGATCGGCGCCAACGACGTGACCAACCCGGCCGCAAAGACCAACCCCGGCTCGCCGATCTACGGGATGCCGATCCTCGACGTCGAGGCCGCCCACTCCGTGATCGTGATCAAACGCTCGATGAACCCCGGCTTTGCGGGAATCGAGAACGAGCTCTATTTCAGGCCCAACACCTCGATGCTATTCGGCGACGCGAAATCTGCCGTCGCCGCAATCACCGCCGAACTCGCCGCCGTCTGAGCGCCCGGGCGCGCAGTTGAGCTGGGGCGACGCGCACCAGTTGCGAGTCTCCGGACGCTGGGCGCCTGGAGACTCGCTTTGGGCCCGCTGCGCGCAGCCGGCAGCTAGCGCGGGAAGTGCTCGTGCACCTCGAATTCGTGGATCTCCGGTGGGCTGCCGACCCCAGCGGCGGCTCCCGCAGGTGCGATGCGCTCCTGCGCGAAGCGATCGAAATGCGCTCGCGACTCCCAGAAGTCGATCACTCCCCAACCATCCTCGAGCGGACCGGACGCATGGAAGATCAGCCCATCCGGCGGGTTGGCGTCAGGGTCGATGTGGGCGTTGACCTGGTCGACCTGCTCGCGCGTCCAGCCGGTGCCCTTGATGCGGATTCCTACAGCCATCGGTTCTCCTTTTGGGTTGGACGAGGCGACTGTAGTCCTGCGCGTTGGGACGTTGGGAAAACCTTTCGGAGGGCCGTGGCCGTCGGCTCGAGGCACGGTCCGTTTGCGAGTGTGCGTCGGCGCTTTTAGGGTGTGGTCCGTGGAGTGCTTTGAGCTTGTCCCCCGCGGCCCGTTCTCGCTGAGGGCGGCGGCCGGCTTCGGCTTTGGCCCCAACGAGGGGCGTCCGCCGGAGTTTGACGGCGTGTTGCGCTACGCATTCGCGGTTGACGGCGGTTGCGGCTACGCCGGTGTCGAGTTGCGCCAGCAAGGCGACGACCAGCCTGTACTTGTAACGGCGCACGGGGATGGCGACCCGCAGACAGTCGGTGGCCAGGTTGCGCGCGTGCTCTCGCTGGATCATGATGGCGACGCGTTCCTTGAAGTCGGACAGCGCGACGCGGTCATCGGAGGGCTCCAAGAGGCTCATCGTGGCGTGCGTCCGGTGCTCTTCTTCTCACCGTATGAGGCAGCGGCTTGGTCGGTGATCTCAGCACGCCAGCGCGGCATCCCGGCGGCCACCGTGAGACGGGCGCTCTGTGAGCGGCTCGGCCGTAGCTTCGAGCTCGAGGGCCACCGTGAGGTCGCCTTTCCCGGGCCCGAGGAGCTGCTCAATGCGACCGACCTTGACATCCCTGGCCTGAACGGCGAGAAGCAGCGTCGCCTGCGCGAGGTCGCGCAAGCCGGAGCGGAGGGACTCCTCGACGCCTCGCACTTGCAATCGCTTGGACCCGACGGCGCCTATCTGGCAGTCCAGCGACTGCGGGGCATCGGGCCCTTCTACGCCACGCTGATCGTCCTTCGCGGTAGCGGCTTCGCCGATGCGCTGCTGCCTGTTGCCGAGTCGAAGGTACTCGCTCACGTCGCCCACTTCTACGGCTTGGCTGAGCCTCCGACGCTCGAGCGGTTCGCCGCGATGGCCGAGCTGTGGCGTCCGTTTCGAACCTGGACCACTGTGCTTCTGCGGCTCGCCGGTGACCGCGCCAAGGACCGGTGAGGGGTCCGCGCGAGCGCGAGTCGCGCGGATCAGGCTGCGCGCTCTGATCGGGGCGATTGCTTTCATGGCAAGCGTCTGCGCGCTCGGACGCCTGTTTTGCAGCATGTTTCGCCTGTTGCGTTGGTGAGGTGCAGCGATAAATGTTTGGCCCGCTGTCCATACCACGCCTTGGCTGTGGGGCACAGACTGTGGCCCACGTTCAGTGGTGGGGATGCTGGACGAAGTCCACCGCAAGATCGAGGAGTGAGCGCATTGCATGGCAAGGCGAACATCCTGGTGCTGGCCAACCGGACTGCTCTGTCCGTCGGTCTCGAGGAGGCGCTTCGAGCTCGGCTGGACCGTGGTCCGGCGAGGTTTACGCTGCTCGTCCCCCTGGGCCGCTCAGCCGATGCCGAACGTACGGCACGAAACATGGCCTCGAGTCTTTGCGGGGCTGGCCTTGAGGTTCACGGCCTAGCGGCCGACATCGATCCGCTGCATGCCGTGCTCGAGGCGTGGAACCCGGCGGAGTTCGACGAGATAATCATCTCGACGCTCCCCGCGTCGACGTCCCGTTGGATGCGGTCGGGTTTGCCGCGGCGAGTCGAGCAGCACACCGGTGCGATAGTCCGCCACGTTGAGGCACGCGAGGCACCGGCGGCGCTGAGCCACCGCTGGGAACACACGATGGCCTAGCCGCTCTGGGCGGCGAGCGGGGCGTCGTACGGGAGTGCGTGGCGCGTAGCCTCGTAGGTATGGACTTTGAGGACTCGCTTCCATTGGCTTCGAGTTGCGCGCTTGACGAGAGCGGACTGCGGTTACAGCAAGAGCGATACCACGTCTTCGGGCAGCGTGCGCGGGTGATTGAGCGCACGGCGCGCAGCCTGGTGGTTGGTCTCGATCGGGGCGTAGACGTCGAGCTTGTTGCGCAGGCGATCGCTGTCGAGCGTGAGTGCTGCCCCTTTTTCGCGTTGTCGTGGGAGCCCGATCGATCGCGACTCACCGTTTCGGTGTCCCAGGAGGAGTACGAGCCGGCGCTTGATGCCATCGCGTTCGCGCTCGGCATCGACGGGCACGAAGGACAACGCCCGCTCTAGGCTTTGCAGATGCCGATCATCCGCGTCGATATGTGGGAGGGACGAAGCGTCGAGCTGAAGCGCCAGTTGGCGCCCGAGCTGACCGACACGATCGTGCGGATCACCGAGTGCGACCCAGCGACTGTGCGCGTACTTATCGAGGACTACGCCGCCGAGAACTGGGCCGTCGGTGGCAGGCTGCGGATTGACGCCGTCGACCCCGCAGGGACGGACGTCTGACGATGGGACCCACTTGATCACCGTCTCGATCGCCTGGCCCGGTAGCGCCCAGAAGCGCGAAACAGCGCTGGCCCGGGCGCTCCCTCGTGACTGTCTGAAGACGCCGCACGGGAAAGCTCCCTCGGCGCGCGCGGACCCGTACCCGTCAGGCTGAGGACGAACGCCCGCCGCGGGCGCCACAATCGGGCGATGGCCGACGTTTCGACCGCGGACTGTGAGGAACTGACGCAGCTCGAGGAGTCGCTTTGGCGTACCGAGACGCGCTTTGACCGCGATCACTTGGAGCGCGTTTTGGCTCCCGACTTCTTCGAGTTCGGCCAATCGGGTCGCGCGCACCGTCGTGCCGACGTCCTAGCCGGCGAAGCGCGCGAGATAAACACGACCCTCCGCGACCTCCGCGTGCGTCCGCTCGCCACCGATGTCGTGCTCGTCACCTACATCAGCGAGTTGCACGACGCGGATCGCGTCGTGGCGGCCAACCGCAGCTCCATCTGGACCCGCACGGAAGGCCAGTGGCGGCTCCGCTTCCATCAGGGCACGCCAGCCGCCCGCGAAAGCTGACTGGTCTCACTGGCTGCTGAAGACGCCGCATGGCCGAAGCGCGTGCGTCCCGCGCTACAAGGTCTTGGCCTCAACCGCGCGCGTCACCCGGCCGGGCAAAGGTCGCGGTCGTCGGTAACGCTGACGACCATTGCGTCGTCGGGCGGCGTGAAGTACTCCTTGAAAGTGAACGCATCCGGCGACGGCCCGATCGACCGCAGGAGCGCGAGACGCTCTTCGGCCTCCCGCACCGTCGGTAGATGGCCGGCAGGGACCCACCAAAGAACCATGTGGAGGTCAGCGAGTCGCGCGAACCATTCGCGACGGCGACGCAGAACGACGAGGTGCTTACGGTCGGCATACGCAAAGGCGCGCAACGCTTCGAGGGATTCCCACACCGACATGTTCACGATCAGGCGCTCGTCCCCAAATGCTTTGATTCCAGTCGCATCGCCAGTGTCGGTCTGCAGCCTCCAAATAAAGCCGGACGCAGCATCCGCGGCCGCGTTGACCGGGTCGAGCGCAGCCACGAAATCGGCGAGAAGCGGAGCATCGAGCGGCTCACGCGGCAGTGCGATGTTCACCTGGGCGAGATGAAAGGGCACGCGCGATGATTCTAGGACTGAGTCTGCGCCGTCGCGCTGCCTGCGACACTGAATGGTCGTGAATGTGCGCCCAAAGGATGAGGTGGGTGCCGCGGCCGGCGTGGACCTGGGGCACCTCGGTTTCGCCGCAGGCTCGCCCGTGCCGGTGGGCGCCGGTTGATGGTCGACCTGCGCGCCGGCGGGCAGACCTATGTGCTCGGGACCCGTCCATGGCTGATGGGCATCGTCAACGCGACGCCCGACAGCTTCTCTGACGCCGGCCTGCATCCGAGCGTTGAGTCGCAATTTGCGCTTGCGCGCAAACTGCTCGCCGACGGCGCCGACGTGATCGATATCGGCGGCGAGTCCGGACGAACGAAACTGCCTCCGGTTGGTGTCGAGGAGGAGATCGAGCGGGTCGTGCCGCTGATCGAGCGCGTCGCCGGCGAGCTGGGCGCAATCGTCTCCGTCGATACCTACAAGCCGGCTGTGGCCGCCGCGGCGCTGGCGGCCGGGGCGGTGATCGTCAATGACGTCAGCGGCCTGCGCGACCCTCAGCTCGCCTCGGTCTGCGCCCAGGGTGGCGCCGCGCTTGTCGTGATGCACACCAGCGCGGCGCCGAAGCAGCGGCTGGCGGACTCGGAGCTCTATGACGACGTGCTCGAGGACGTCCTGCGCTTTCTTGCCGAACGGCTCGCGCTCGCCCGCGCGCAAGGGCTCGACGCGCAGTCGCTGATAGTCGATCCGGGGCCAGACTTCACCAAGACCCCGGCACAGACGATTGAGCTCCTGCGGGGCGGCGCGCGACTGCATGACTTTGGCCGCCCGGTGCTGATGGCGCTATCGCGCAAGGACTTCATCGGGGCGCTCACCGGGCGCTCACCCCGCGAGCGTGGCGCGGGAACGCTCGCGGCGGTGGCCTACGGACTGGACATCGGTGCGCAGATCTTCCGTGTGCACGACGTCGCCGCTGTCGCGGACTTCATCGCGGTCCGCCAGGCGCTGCGCGGCGAGATTGAACTGCCGAGCGATCTGGCATTGACCGAAGAGCTGCGCTCGGAGCCGCCGCAGGACCGCGTAAGCTAACTACAACGCTATGCGTGCGCTGCACGCTCGCGAGGGGTGCCGTCGGCTGACATCAACGCCGCCGGACGCCTACCACCCATCACGAAGGGAACACGATGTCGATCATCAACGCCGAGGACCTCGAGGCGAGCCCACTCGCCGACCTCCACGCCCTCGCCTCAACACTGGGAATTGACGGCTTCCGCGGCCTGCGCAAGCCGCCGCTCGTCGAGGCGATCCTCGCCCGTCAGGGAGCCACGCCCCCGAGCAGCACCTCCGCCACCGACGCGCCGAGCCGCAGCTCGCGCCCGCCGCGACGGCGTCGCGGTCGCGCGCGCGACGCCGACAGCGGCAACGGCAGTGCTCCGCCTGAACCTGCGGCGCCGCCAGCCGAAGCCCCACCGCGCATGGTCGAGGGGGTCGTCGAATTGCTGGCGAACGGCTCCGGCTTCGTCCGCCCGGACGGCGCGACGAACAGCGACGGCGACATCTACATCTCGGCCGCGCAGGCACGGCGCTGCGAGCTGGTAGCGGGCGACCGCATCGGCGGCCCGGTTCGTCCAGCGCGGCGCTCCGAGCGTCACCCGTCGTTGATCCGCATCGACACGATCAACGGCGTCGCCGCCGACGAGGCGGTAAACGGCACGCGCATCGACGACATCGACGTCGACTGGCCGAGCGCGCTGATCACCTTCGACGGCACGGATGCGACGCTCGCGCCAATCGCCGAGGCCGCGCCGTTCGGGCGAGGCTCGCGGGTCTTGATCGTCGGCCCTCCGCGCTCGGGCAAGACACTCTTGCTCGGCCGCCTCGCGGCAGCACTGGCTGCGACCGAGGGGCTCGAGGTTGAGCTGGTGGCGATCGGCGTGCGTCCCGAGGAGCTGACGGAATACAAGACGCTCGAGTACTGCCGGGTCGCCGGGGAGACCTTTGCCGCCTCCCATGAGACCCAGGATGCCGCCATCGAGCAGGCCGTCGAGCGCGGCCGGCGGGTCGCTGTCCGCGGTGGCGATGCCGTGCTGGCGATCGACACGCTCGACGGACTCAGCGCCGGTATGTCCCGGCGTGCATTGGCTGCCGCGCGCAACCTTCGCAACGCCGGTTCGCTGACGATAATTGCCACGGCGCTCGCGCCGCTGGGCGGCGAGACGACGGTCGTGGTACTGGCCGGCAGCGGCGAGTCGGGCACGATTGATACGAGCGCCAGCGGGACGTTGCGCAGCGAGCTGCTCGTCGCGGCGAAGCCCAAGCGTGCGCCGGCCAAGCCGCGCGCGCCGCGCAAGCGCACCACACGGGCAGCCAAGCCAGCCCCCGAGGACGTTACCGAGACCGGCTAGCGCCGGCGGAGTGTTCTAGGCGCTTAAGGGCCGGTAGGCGACGCGGCCCCAGGACGGCTCGGGCGCGAGCTCGATCGGCTCGCCGCCGCGGTCCGGCTGGACATAGGAGAAAGTGTTGGTCTGGTCGCAGAAGGCGACATCGAGCTCGCCTTCGCGGACGCGCTGGTCCAACCAGGCACCGCGGAAAACGAGGCGGCGCAGCCAGTGCACAAGCGACTGCTCGGCGGGGCCGATCAGCTCGCCCCAGCGATCGCAGACGTGATCGCCGAGCGCCGAGGCCGGGTCGAGGATCTCGCCGTTGACCGCGAGGTTCACTAGATCCTCGAGCTCGGGCTCGTCGAGACGACCGCCGACAAAGCCGAGGCGCACCGCGGCCTGCTCGCAGCGCTCGCGGAAATCATCCTCGTTGAAGGTGAACCGCAATTCTCCGTACTCGAGGACAAAATCCTCGCCAGAGTTGTAGTTTCCGCGACGCGCAGTATCCATGACCAGGGGCCCAGCTGGGGCGTCGAGATCATAAGCGGGATCCCTGCTTTGGCGCCTGCAGTGCACGCTTTATTTCACGTGCCGCCGGCGGGCTTGCGCGCCCGGACCGGCCGTCGTTTTCGTCGCGCTCGACCGCACGTGTACCCGCCGGGGGCACTCTCGCTAGGCGCGAAGAGGCACGCGCGGCCGGCGATTCACGCGGCCCGACGGCATGAAATCTCTGCGGCTGATCGCCGCTCGACGCCGTGCATCAGGCGGCGCGTCGAGTTAGTCGCGTGGATGCTGGTGGGATAAAGTTACGTCCAGGTGTTGACAAGTGGGGACAAATGGGGCATTCTCGCGGCAGCGAACCTGGCTGGAGGGGTTCCTCCCGCCGCCTCCAGCCCGGTTCGAACCTTTGAAGGTGGGCAGCTGAGTTGGCCTTTCGCGGATCATTCGAATTCACGCTCGATGCAAAGAACCGGCTCACGATCCCGGTCAAGTTCCGCGGCCCTTTCGTCGACGGCGTGACGCTTGCCCGGATGCGCGATGTCACTGACTGCGTGTCGGTGTGGTGTACACCGGTATTCGACGCCTACGTCGAAAGTCTTATCGCGAGTTGCCATCCGCTTTCCGAGGAGCGCGAAGCGCTCGCCCGCTTCTATGGCGCCAACTCGCAGGACGCCGAGCTCGACGCTGCCGGCCGCGTGATCGTTCCGCCCCGGATGCTCGCGACGGCAGGAATCGAGAAGGACGTCGTCGTCAACGGCGTTGCCAACCGGCTCGAGGTCTGGGCGCGAGATACCTGGAACAAGGTCAACGCGGAGCTAACCGAAGCAGTCAAAGAGATCAGGCCGGCCCTTGGCACCACTGCTTGACATGACCATCACGCACATCCCGGTGCTTGCTGGCGAGCTGATCGACGCGCTCGATCCGCAGACCGGGCAGACCGTCGTCGATGCAACCGCGGGTGGTGGCGGCCACGCCCGCCTGGTCGCCGAGCGCCTCGGCCCGACCGGAACGCTCATCGGCATCGACCGCGATCCGGCGGCCGCCGAATCCTTCGATGCGCTCGCGCACGAGGTCAGCTGCGCGACGCGCTTCATCCGCGCGAGCTTCGTCGAAGGTTTGCGGTTGCTGCGCGACGAAGAGCTCGAGGCCGACGCGGTGTATTTCGATCTTGGAACCTCGGCGATGCAGACCGATACCTGGCAACGCGGCTTCTCCTATTCCTACGACGCGCCGCTGGACATGCGCATGGATCCCGCTCAGGAGCTGTCGGCCCGCGAGGTCATCGCCGAGTGGGACGAGCCGCGGCTCGCGCGGATCTTCCGCGACTACGGCGAGGAGCGCTACGCGCGTCAGATCGCCCACGCGATCGTAGGCGAGCGCACGCGCGCGCCGATTGAGACCACACTCGAGTTGGTCGAGGTGATCAAGGCGGCGGTGCCGGCGCCGGCGCGGTTTGCCTCCGGGCACCCGGCCAAGCGCGTCTTTCAGGCAATCCGCATTGTGGTCAACGAGGAGCTCGACCAGCTCGACGAGGCGCTGCCGCTGGCCTGGGAGTTGCTCGTCCCCGGCGGGAGGATCGCGGCGATCTCCTTTCACTCGCTCGAAGACCGGCGCGTGAAGCAGTTCCTCGCGGCTCGCGCCATCGGCTGCATCTGCCCGCCCGACCTGCCGATCTGCGTCTGCGGGCGCACTCCCGAGGCTGAGCTCCCGCGACGACGGGCGATCGTCGCCAGCCCTGGCGAGCTGACGCTCAACCCGCGCGCCGCGAGCGCTCATCTGCGCTTCGCGCGCAAACTGGATGTGACGCGGTGACACCAGCGGCTGCCGCACGCGTGCGAGCCGGCGCTGCCGCGCCGCTGCGCCAACCGATCGCTCCGCGGCGTGTCTCCGGGCCCAGCCGCCACCCGCGCGCAGTGCCCCTTGCGCCGTCGTCGCGCCGCCATGCGGTGGTTCGGCTGCTCGACGCGCCGCTGCTCGATCGTCTCATTCGTGGTCGCACCTGGATCGCGTTCGTCGCCTTCGCCCTGCTCGGGATCGTCGCGATGCAGGTCGCAATTCTCCGCCTCGGAGCGAGCATCGGTCGCTCCGTCAGCCAGATCGAGCAGCTGACTCAGCAAAACGAGACCACCGCGACGTCGATCGCGGCGCTCGAGCCACGACAGAACGCGGCCGGTGAGGCCGCTGCGCTTGACATGGTCTACCCGCCGGACAACAACATCGTCTACCTGGGCTACAACGCGCACAACGCGGCGCTGGCCGCGGCGTCGATCAGCGCACCGACGGTGTCGCTGACGCCGCCCGCAAGCGCGAGCGAGACGCCGTCGAGCACGCCTGACGCAGCCGGCTCGACGACGCTGACGAGCACCCAGACCACGCCGGCCCAGAGCACAACGACCAGCACGGCGACGGCCAACAACACGGGCTCGACGACGGGCACCCCGACGGCCGGCACCACGGGTTCTACTAGCGCTTCGACGACGACGACGACCACGCCCGCGAGCTCCACCGGCGCTCCCGCAGCCACGCCGGGCGGTTCATCGGGCGGCGCAGTGAGCGCGGAGGGCGGCTCCTCCGCGCCGGCTGTGGGCGGCACGGGCTAGCGCGGGCATGGAGCTCGCGCAAGGGCGACTCCGCCTGCTGTTCGGCGCTTTTGCCGCACTGCTGGCGATCGCCGCGCTGCGCACCCTCGATCTCGGCACGCTGCAATCGGCGCACCTCAGCGCGATCGCTACCGAGCAGCAGGTCCGCACGCAGACCCTAACGGCGGTTCGCGGCACAATCCTCGATCGCAACGGCGAGGCGCTCGCGGTTACCGAGCCCGGCGATGACATCTCGGCGACGCCCTACCAGATCAAGAACCCCGCGAGCGCGGCGGCGCGGTTGGCGCCGCTCTTGGGGCAGAGCGTCACGACGCTAACGACCGAGCTTGCCGCCCGCACCACTTTCGAGTACCTCGCGCGCCAGGTGCCCGCTGACACCGCGCAGCGGATCGCCGCGCTCGGGATCGCCGGGATATCGCTCAGCACCGACAACATCCGTTTCTACCCGTTCGGTGATCTCGCCGCGCAGCTCCTCGGCGGCGTACATATGGGCGGCGGCGGGGCGGGCGGCCTCGAGCTCGCCCTCAACGGCCCGCTTGCAGGCGTCAGCGGCACGAGCGACACGGTCGTCGCCGCTGACGGTACGCCGATCAGCGTCAGCGACCCGCGCAAGGCGCTCCCGGGCGAGACGGTGCGACTGACGCTCGACGCGCGCCTGCAAGAGGAGGTGGAGAGCGTCCTCGCCGGTGTCGGGCAGGAGTACTCGCCGGAGGACGCGACAGCGATCGTGATGACGCCCTCCACTGGCGCGGTCCTCGCGCTGGCTAACTGGCCGAGCGTCAACGCCAACGACGTCGGCACGAGCTTTGCCTGGTCAGACCATGCGATCGCGCTGAACTACGAACCAGGCTCGACGTTCAAGGTCGTTGTGATCGGGGGTGCGCTCTCTGACGGCGTCGTCACGCCGCACACGCCGTTCGACGTCCCCGCTCGGCTGCCGTTCGATGGCCGGATCATCAACGATTCGGTGGCGCACGGCAACGAGACGCTCACGACCGCGCAGATTCTCGCCCAGTCGAGCAACATCGGGGCGGTCGAAATCGGGCAGCAGCTCGGCGCCGCACGTTTCGCCTACTGGGTCAAGCGCTTCGGCTTCGGCTCACCGACTGGCATCGATCTGCCGGGCGAGAACCAGGGGATCATCCCCCCGCTCAGCGACTACAACAACTTCTCGATGGGCAACCTGCCGTTCGGACAGGGCGAGTCGGTCACTCCGATTCAGATCGCCACGGCCTACGCGGCGATCGCCAATGGCGGCATCCTGCGCCCGCCGCACGTCGTCGCCGCCGTCGGCGGCACGCCCTTGCGCGCGCCCGTCGGTCACCGGATCCTCTCAGTGCGGGTCGCCCGCGAGCTGCGAACGATGCTCAAAGGCGTCCTCGAGCCCGGCGGCACGGCGTCAGAGATCACGATCCCCGGCTACGATCTCGCCGGCAAGACCGGCACCGCCAACAAGGCGATCCCGGGCGGCTACTCCGACACCGAGTACGTCGCCTCGTTCGTCGGCTTCGCGCCCGCGCAGGACCCCAAGGTCGAGGTCGAGGTCGTCGTCGATCAACCCCAGGACGGGGCGATCTACGGCACCGACGCGCCGGCCCACGCGTGGGGCCAGATCATGACCTGGGTGCTGCGCTACCTGAAGATCCCGCCAGGCTGAGCGCGCCGGCACCCGCGCCGCCTCCTAAACTGCGGACTCGATGCTGCTTTCGGAACTGAGCGAAGGCGGAGCTCCGGTCGAGCTCACCTCGCTCGCCTACGACTCCCGCGCCGCCAGGCCGGGGACGCTTTTCTTCTGTGTACCGGGGCAGCGCAGCGACGGCCACGACCATGCCGTTGACGCGGTCAAGCGCGGTGCCAGCGCACTCGTCGTCGAGCGTCCGCTCTCCCTCGGCGTTCCCGAGTTGCGCGTCGACTCGGTCCGCGAAGCAATGGCTCCACTCGCCGCGCGCTTCTACGGCGATCCGAGCGCGGCGCTGCGCGTCATCGGCGTCACCGGGACGAACGGCAAGACGACCACGGCGTTCCTGATCCGCGCGTTGCTCGAAGCCGCGGGCGAGCAGTGCGCGCTACTCGGCACCGTGAAGTCCGTGATCGGGGGCGTCGACGGCGCCGTCATCCATACGACCCCGGAAGCGATCGACCTCCAGGCAAGCTTCGCGGCGATGCGCGACGCCGGCGACCGCGCCTGCGCGATGGAGGTCTCCTCGCACGCGCTCGAGCTGCACCGCGCCGACGCGATCCACTTCGCGGCCGCCGCTTTCACGAACCTCACCCAGGATCACCTCGACTTCCACCGGACGATGGAGGCCTATTTCGCCGCCAAGCGGCGGCTCTTCGAAGCGGGCCCCAAGATAGCCGTGGTCAACATCGACGACCCCTACGGCGCGCGCCTGAAAGCCGATTTCCCAAACGCCGTTACCTTCGCCCTCGACGCCGCCGCCGACTACCGCGGGCTCGCGCTGCGCTCAGGGATCGCCGAGGGCACTTTCACCGCGATCACCCCGGACGGCGAGGTCGCGGTGCGCACCCGCCTGCCGGGCCGCTTCAACACCGCCAACGTCCTCGCCGCGCTGGCGGTCACGCATCAGCTCGGCGTCTCGCTCGAGACGATCGTCGCTGCGCTCGCCGATGCGACGCCGGCCCCCGGGCGCTTCCAAGCGCTCGACGAAGGCCAGCCATTCGCCGTTCTCGTCGACTACGCCCACACGCCTGACTCGCTGGAGAACGTGCTCCGCGCCGCCCGCGCGTTGACGGCGGCACGCGTGATCTGCGTCTTCGGCTGCGGTGGGGACCGCGACCGCGGCAAGCGCGCACAGATGGGTCAGATCAGCGCCGCGCTCGCCGAGCTGACGATCGTCACCTCCGACAACCCCCGTTCGGAGTCCCCGGGGGCGATCGTCGAGGAGATTCTCGCCGGAGCTCGCGCCGAGGGCACCCACGCCGTCGAGGCGATCGTCGAGCGCCGCGCCGCGATCGCCCGCGCGATTTCGCTCGCGCGCAAGGGCGACGTCGTCGTCATCGCCGGCAAGGGCCACGAGCAGGGCCAGGAGTTTGAAGACGGGCGCACCGTGCCCTTCGACGACGCAGCGGTCGCCCGCGAGCAGCTGCGTCCGGCCGCCGCAGCGCAGCCGTGAAGAGCTGGGACACCGAGCGCGTCGCACAGGCCGCCGGCGCGCGCATCCTCGCGGCGGCGCCGGGCGACGGCGGCCCGCAGCGCGTCGCGATCGACTCTCGCGACCTCGCGCCGGGAGATCTCTTCATTGGTTTGGCGGGAGCGCGGGAAGACGGCGGACGCTTCGCGACGCAAGCGCTTGAGGCCGGCGCCTGGGGGGTTCTTGTGCGCCCGCCCTTGGCTCCGGGCGCGAGCGGCGGCGCGGTCCTCACCACCGAGGATCCCCTCGGCGCATTGCAGTCGCTCGCGACGGCTTGGCGACTCGAGCTGGACGCCCGCGTCGTCGCAGTCACCGGCTCGACCGGGAAGACCTCGACCAAGGACATCCTTGCGGCGCTGCTCGCCCGCGAGCGCCGGACAGTCGCCAGCCCGCGCAACTACAACACCGAGATCGGCCTGCCGCTGGCGATCCTCGCGGCGCCAGCGGGGACCCAGGTCCTGGTCCTCGAGCTGGCGATGCGAGGCCCCGGGCAGATCGCGGCACTCGCGGCGATCTGCCGGCCAGAGGTCGGCGTGATCGTCAACGTCGGCCCGGCGCACCTCGAGCTGCTCGGCTCGCTTGAAGCGATCGCCGCCGCCAAAGCGGAACTGCTCGCCGCACTCGCGGACGATGGGACAGCGGTCGTGCCTGCTGAGGAGCCATTGCTCGATCCATACCTCCCGGAGCGGCTGCGCGTTCTGCGCTTTGGCCCCGGCGGCGACGTGCACGTCGTCTCGAGCGGCAGCGACGGCGTCACGATCGAGGCCGAGGGCGAGCTGATCGAGCTCGATGTCGACTTCCGCTCCTCGCACCTGCTCACCGACCTGTGTGCCGCCGTTGCCGCCGCTCGCGCGCTCGGGGTGGCGCTCGGCGGCACCTACGACGTGGTCTTCTCCGGACTCCGCGGCGAGCGCGTCGAGCTTGCCGGCGGGGTAACGATCATCAACGACTGCTACAACGCCAACCCGATGTCGATGCGCGCCGCCCTCGAGCAGCTCGGTTCGGACACCCTGGCGGCGCGTCGGATCGCGGTGCTCGGCGACATGCTCGAACTCGGGGCGGCGAACGAGGAGCGCTACCACCGCGAACTCGGAGAGTTGGCGCGCGACGCGGGCGTACTCCTGCTGGTGACCGTCGGGCCGCGCGCCGAGCTCGCCGGTGAAGCCTTCCGCGGCGGCGAGCACATCCACGTCGAGGACGCGGGCGAGGTTGCGAGCACGCTCGAGCCGCTGCTGCGCCGCGGCGACGTGGTCCTCGTCAAGGGCTCGCGTGGCATGGGTCTCGAGACCGTCGCGCGCGCGCTCGCGCGGGTGACTTCGTGAACGCGCTCGCGGCCGTCGCCTCCGGCGGGCAGCTCGCGCGGGTGCTGATCGGCGGCACCGCATCGCTTTTGATCTGCATCTTCCTCAGCCCGAAGTTCATCGACTTCGTCCGCCGGCGCTCCTTCGGCCAGCAGATCCGCGACGACGGTCCGCAGGGGCACCTGACCAAATCGGGCACGCCGACGATGGGCGGGATCATCATGTTCACTGCGGTCGCGGCGCCCTTTCTCGTCCTCTCTCATTACAGCTGGAACGCGATCGCCGTGTTCCTCGCCGCGGTCGCCTGCGCGTTGCTCGGGTTCGTCGACGACTACCTGGGGATCGTCCGCCGGCGCTCGCTCGGCCTACGCGCACGGACCAAGCTGGTCCTGCTCGCGCTGATCTCACTCGGGCTGTGGTGGGTCGCGCGGCACGAGGTGCACCTGAGTCCGACGCTCCAGTTCCCCTTCAACCACGACTACATCTACCTCGGTGCCTTCTACCCGCTGCTGATCTATCTCGTCGTCGCCGGAACGACCAGCGGCGTCAACCTCACCGACGGCCTCGACGGGCTCGCCGCCGGATGCGCGGCGATCGTGCTGCTCGCCTACGTGCTGATCACCTCGATCACCACGAACGACTCCGATCTCGCACTGCTCGCGAGCTGTCTGCTCGGCGTCTGTGTCGGCTTCCTCTGGTTCAACGCTTTTCCGGCGACGATCTTCATGGGCGACACCGGCTCGCTTGGCATCGGGGGCGCGATCGCCGGGCTCGCCGTCATGACCCACACCGAGATCCTGCTGCTGGCGATCGGCGG
>Ga0182015_10003382_pt1 | contig 17972 bp, 16 predicted proteins | sample 712P3MmetaG_FD_120478 | JGI IMG/M metagenome (GOLD analysis project Ga0182015, IMG submission 120478) | Permafrost microbial communities from Stordalen Mire, Sweden - 712P3M metaG | ecosystem: Environmental > Terrestrial > Soil > Wetlands > Permafrost | place: Sweden: Stordalen | collected...
TCCATCGCAACACCGGCGTCGCTGACAATCACTTTCGCCCCTTGGGCTGCGAAGGCTCTTGCCACGGCGCCCCCAATGCCTCGACCTGCCCCGGTCACCACGGCTACCCGGCCGGCCAGGCGGGCGTTCTGTCTCTCGGTCATGTCTCTCCTGAGGTCTTAGTCCTATTGGGAACCGGAGGGTCTTCCGGGTTCGGCCAGAAATTTTTATTGTCGAAATTGTTTTTGATAACTTAGAGGCCCGCTAGAACGGAGTCAAAAACGAACAATCCGGGTTCGGACAACCGGACGAGCAAAAGATCGCTGTGCATGCAAATCCTCCGCGATGTAGGCAAGGTCGACCGTCTGGGTCGCAGCAGTACCACACAGGATCCAAGATTTGTTCGACATCGCTGGCGGAATGTGCCCAGCCGCCGGCATGAGACGCAGTTTTGGCCCTTCAATAGGTGTGACTAGCCCATTTCAATCGTCCCGAGAGCAGGACCGGGAGCCGCCGCTAGCTGCTCGACCTCTTGGACGGACTGCGCGTGACACCACATGCCGTCGAGGTCCGTCGCTTCGAACAACCGGTTGAATCGGTCACGGATCGCTTCGGGGGGCCGATCCAGAACATGCGGCTGACGAGGTAGTCCTGGATCGCAGGGCGGTCGGCGAAAAGAAGGTGATTCGGGTTGTCATCGGTGAAGACCGCGTGGAACTTGTAGTCGTAACGGGCAAGCCGTTGATCGATGTCGGCCTGCCACTCGCCCGGCACGTCCTTCGCCTCGTAGGTGTGGGCGAAGGCGAAGTGGGCGACGGAATAGGAGTGCGCCCGCTTCGACGTGCGGGCCGCCTCGAGGTTCCCATCGGGTTGGACGACGACAATCGGGACCATCGTCCAGACCTCTCGCGGAGCGTTGACGCCGGCCTTCTCGCGGGCCGAGCGCGCCCGATCAGTCAGCTCGTTGATTGCAACGGGTGCGTCGCCGAGCATGATCACCACCACGTCCGCGAAAGTACCCGCCATCTCAGCACCCTTCGGCCCTGACACAGTTACATGGATCTTGAGATCGTCAGGCGCCGCCGCGCGGAGCTGCTTGGTCGTTTGTGCGAGGTCGGCCCAACGCATCGGCCTCAGGCCCACGGATCGGACGGCACCATCCCCGGCAGCCAAGCCAATACAGAACCGTCCGGGCTCAAGTCGGCGAAGGTCCGAGCAGCGGACGCGTGGGTCGACCAGTTCCGGATCACGTTGTTGGTCACAAAGGGGCCACCGGGGATACGCTGGGTGTTAAGAAGGCATGCCGCGGTAGTCACGTTCGACTCTTGGTGGAGGAACGGCCCATCGCCGATGCCGAACTGCACGAACCCCAAGCGCTCGGCCGCCTGTGCGAGGTCGATCGACACTTTGGCCGACTGAGGCATCCACGACAGCGCCAACTCGATCCGCTTGCTCATCACGCCCACCCAGAGGCCCCAGTCTGGCTCACGCAGTGATACGTGCCGATGCGCCGGCATTTACGTCGATCACCGATCCGGTGATGTGAGTCCCGCTGACACTCACGAGAAACATGACTGCTGCCGTTATCTCCTCCGGAGCGAGAATGGCTGTGGGTTGAACGTGCAACAACCCGAGAATTGGAGCAGCATCGGCCAACGTTGGGGAATCCAAGTGCGGTAGGAGCGGTTTGAGAAAGCCGTCATTGTTGATCATCGGGGTATCTACGTTCCCTGGCGCAACGGCGTTTACGGTCACACCGAACGCAGCCAAATCCTGAGCAGCGCTCTTCACCAAGCCGATCACCCCCCATTTCGAAGCGGCATAGGCGGCGACTGCCGGACCCGCCATCCGCCCCATCAGGGACGAAATTGCAACAATACGACCGTAGTTTTGCTCGATCATTAGAGGGGCTACAGCTCTAATCGAGTTGAACACGCCGGTAAGGTTTGTGCCGATGACTCCATCCCAGGTCTCGCGCGACGCCACTTGAATGGACTCCGCAGCGGCCATCCCGGCATTCGCCACAAGGATGTCGAGTCGACCGAACTCTCGAATCACCTCTTTGACGAGACCGGCTAGAACGTCCGAATCCCGTACATCGCCTTGTACGGCCAGACACCTTCGGCCCTGACTTTCGATGAGTTCCATGGTCGCATCCAGATCGGCGGCGCTGGCTCCCGGATATACCGCCCACGGCTCGTTCGCGCAAGCGTCCAAGACGACTACGTCGGCGCCCTCTCGAGCGAATGCGACAGCATGACTCCTGCCCATACCGCGGGCCCCGCCGGTGACGAGCGCAACCTGCCCCTCAAGTAACCCCATTCCGGACTCGCTCTCACTCGATGACAAGTTGCTAACCCTGGCAGGTTATCCACCAATCCAATGTTCATCAAGTAACTACCCACTTTATCTGGGTTCAAAGGATCGAGTGGTCACGAATTTCTCAGTTCCTCTGAGGGACCTTCACTTCCTTCCTTTAACTGTATCCTTGAAGTAAGTAGTCACTACAGGGAGGAATTATGGGATTTCTCGAAGGCAAGGTTGCTCTCATCACCGGTGCCGCACGTGGTCAAGGCCGCGCGCATGCAGTTACGTCGGCACGAGAGGGCGCCGCTGTTGTCCTCGTGGATATTGCCGATCAGATGAAGACTGTCCCGTATGCGATGGCGACGGACGAAGACCTGGCGGAAACCGCCCGGGAGGTAGAAGAGCTGGGAGGCCGCGCGCTCAGCATCACGGCTGACGTGCGCTCCCAAGCGGATCTGGACGCTGCGGTTTCTCATGGCATCGCCGAATTCGGCAAGATCGACATCCTAATTGCCAATGCTGGCATTTGGACCACCGGACCGTTTTGGGAATTGAGCGAACAGGCCTGGGACGAGATGATCGGCGTCAACCTGACAGGAGTATGGAAGTCCGCCAAAGCCGTCGCACGACACATGATCGAACGCCAGACCGGCTCGATAGTCATCACATCATCGACAAATGGGCTTGAGCCTGGCCTGAACTACGCACACTACGTCTCGGCCAAACACGGTGTGATCGGGCTGATGAAGAATATCGCCCTGGAACTGGCACCTCACGGAGTTCGGTGCAATGCAATCTGCCCAGGGGCAATTCTTACGCCCATGAACAACCACCAAGCTTCCTGGAACATGATCGCGGGCCACAAGGGAGGAACCGAAGCCGACATGATCGAGGGTGGTTACCATTTCGGAGCACTCAAAGAGCGAAGTTTCCTCGCGCCCCAAGTCATTGCCGACACCGCTCTTTATCTCAACTCCGAGCTAGCGGCGGCCGTGACCGGAGTGACCATACCAGTGGATGCCGGCCACACCCTTCTCGCGGGCTTCAACCACAATCCCGTAAGGTGATTACACGCCAGCTCGCTCAACCCGCCGTCACCCTATTCCCCCGTCCCTCTCTCGTCTGGCACGGGTGAGTACCCACTTCACAACTGTAGGTGAGGGGGGTACTATCCGAGATTAGACGTGCGAAAAGGGGAGCACCAACGATGTCGTCGACAAGGAGGTGGCGTCTCGTCTGCGAATGGGCATCACGAGGCACAATGACCGGCAAGGTAGTGAAGGCTGTCTTAGCCGGTCGCTCTCCGGCCCAATTCATTGAGGAATGAGTAAAACTCGCGAGAGAAAGTGATGACAGATGAGCGAACGAATCGTAATTGTAACGGGGGGTGGGAGAGGAATCGGGCGTGCGATCGCTACCGGGCTAGCAGCCCGCGGCTCTCGCGTTGTCGTTGCTGACAATGGATCCCAAATGGACGGAACCGGAACTGATTCGACAATTGCCACCGCGGCCGCCGAGGACATACGGGAGCTGGGCGGTGACGCCGTGGGTTTCGAAGTCGATGTGACGGACGAAACCGCGGTCGAGTTGCTGATAAAGGAGACAATCTCACTGTGGGGAACGGTCGACGCCGTTGTCAATACAGCAGGAAACTTTCGCCTCGGCACCATATTGAGTATGAGCCTCGAGGATTGGGAAGCGATTTCTGCAGCGCACGTGCGCGGCCCGATGCTCACCACCCGGGCAGCAGCGAAGTGGTGGATCGCCGAGAATCGTTCTGGTCGGATCGTCAATTTCACATCGCTCGCAGGCCTGAGCGGGATTTCGAATCTCGCTGCCTACGCAACCGCGAAAGCCGCCGTGGTCGGATTGACGCTCGCGACGGCGAACGCGCTCTCTGGAAATCGCATCACCGCCAATGCGATCAGCCCGAATGCCGCCACGAGAATGGCAGCTGCTGGCGTCGCTGCATCGTTGACCGATCCGGACAACATTCCTGACCTCACCGATCCCAGTCTCGCCCCCGAAAACCTCGTTCCACTGGTGGCATTTCTCACGTCTGAGATGGCTGGCGCCGTGACAGGTCGAGTAATTGCGAACCACGGGTCTACTTATTCACTCTTGGGTATTCCGACCAGCGAAGGTGCAGCCATTGACGGGGCGTCCAGCGATGAAACCTTCATAACCTGGTTGTCCTGAACGGGATCGCAACAAAGGAAGCGGGTCCCCCGAACAGCTCAACACAGTCCAACGCGCTGCCCCCAGAAGCACAATTATTCATTCAATTTCTGCTCGGGACAATTCGTTGATCGCTGAAATAGGCCTTCTCAAGCGTTTCCGAATTCAGATCCCCGGGGGTACCCGACCAGACCACTCGACCGCCATGCACGAGGGTTACCGCGTCAGCAATATCGACAAGTCCGTGCGGGCTCTCCCCCACGAGCAGGATGGTCGCGCCATCCTCTTTGAGTTCTCGGAAGAGATCCAGAACGAACTCGGAGACTCGGGGCGCAAGTCCGAGCGTAGGCTCGTCCACAATCAGGACCTCTGGCTGCTCAGTGAGCGCTGGAGCGAGCGTCAACATCTGCTGCTCACCTCCAGAGAGGCTGCCGGCTGCCAATCGCCTTCGGCTCGCGAGATTAGTGAAGCGCTCATAGATCCTCTCGCGATCTGAGCCTCGGCGAACGGAAATCTTCAGATTGTCGTCTACGGACAGCGACGGGAAAATACCTCTACCCTCCGGAGCCAAGAAAACGCCGTGCTGTGCTCGCCACCAACAAGGCCGAGCACAGAGATCGATCCCATTTAGCAGAATCCGACCTTCTATCGCAGGAATCAGCCCCACTATTGCCTTGCACGTTGTCGATTTACCAGCACCATTCGGCCCAAGAAGTGCCGTGATCGTTCCCGCTCGTAGTCGCAACGTCATGTCGCGGATTATGGTCACCGGACCATACCCGGCTCGCACAGCGTCGACGTGCAGTCGGATCCCCTCGTTGTTGTCGAGCATGCTCATAAGTTGACGGGAATCTCAATAACCGCCGCTGAGGTACCTAACACGCCTTCGTTCGCGGATGACATGGTTGCCCCACCGTTTCGCTGCTGCCTGCGTTGACGCCTTTCGAAATTCCGTCTCGCTATATCCTGGAACGAACCGTCAGGTTGCCGGGCCAGGAATACGGCTCCTAGCCCGAATAACGCCGTCGGAATCTCGGTCGCTTGCGTCCCCGACCATGACGCCAGATGAAATGGCAAGGTGAATCCGCTACTTAGAAGGGCTGGAAACAGAGCAATGACCAATCCCCCGACGATTGCACCAGCCGGACGTCGGACGCCGTATACGACCACAACGGCTAACCAAAGCAATCCCACAAGGGGGTAGGGCAGGCTCCCGGTCGGCCCCGCAGTGATGGTGACCTGGGTCGTAGCAAGAAGCACGCCGCCCAGCGCAGCGATGCCAGCGGAAAGCGAGAAAAGCTTCAGTTTGGTCATCGTCGGCGACACGCCAATCGACGCTGCCGCCACGGGCGAGTTTCGGACAGCCAACATCTGACGACCGGTTGTTGATCGCTGGAGGTTGCGTATCAGAAGTACCGTCGCCAATATTAGTACTAACACGAATGCTGCCATCGTCTTCGTATCGCTCAAATCGAATGGGCCGATCCTCGGCTGGGTAAACGTCCAACCGTAGAGGCCGTTGCCCAACCAATTCAGCTGAAATAGCAGGTCGCTACACACGAAGGCGAGGGCCAACGTGGAAAGTGCCAGAGCGATCCCGTTGAGACGAAGCGAAGACAGCGCGACCAATACTCCGAACAGCACACATGCGGCGACGGCGCACAGTAACGCTGGGAACCACGGAATCCCGTATCGCTCAATAAGCATTCCGGCAAAGAGTGCACCGCCCGATACGAATGCGGCTTGCGCCAAACTCACCATGCCGCCGATACCGGTGATAATCGTGATCGAAAGGAATATCAGGGAGTAGATCAGGCCTTGCGTCGCCGCCTGGACCCAGAACTCACCAATGATGAAAAATAGGAAGACGATCAAGACGGCCAACCCGATGACCGAAGGGAGTAATCGACGCCAGGCCGGAAGGTCACGACGGTAGTCGGGAGGAGGAGATTCGGCCGAGATCACCCCTGCCAAACGAACCTTTCCGGTCCCGAGTACCACGAATCCCACTATCAAGAAGAGGAACGGTATGGAATCACTGAACCCGGAAACGTTGCTCGCCCAACTCCAATAACTGATCACCAGATCGCTGATGACAGAGATGGAAATGGCACCAAGGACGGCGAGCGGTATGGACCGGAATCGGCCCAGCACGGCAGCGCAAACTGCGATGAATACCTCCAGGGTGTACACCCCAGTATTCAGGGAATGGAGAAGCGGGGCACCGACCACTCCGGCCACACCGGCGAGCACTGAGCCCAGCACCCATGCCAGTCGTGACATATGGCCATCGTTGATCCCACGCGTCTCGGCCAGATCCCGGCGATCTGCGAGGGCCCGCATCTTGAGTCCCGTGTGACTGCGTGTCAGAAAGATCGTAAGCCCGGCGATACAGACAATTGCAACTCCGAGAACGATGATCTGGTCCGATGTTATTGCCACCCCATTCAGAAGATGGAAGGCCTTGACGGGTTGGGGTCCAGGCCCCGCGACTTGCAGGATCGTCAAGCCTTGCGGAATGTTCCAATGGAAGCCGCCGATTCCAACCTGTACCACATAGATGCACAATGCCGGCAAGGCCAGCAAAACCCCCACGGTAGCAACGATCTGCGCCGTCTCGGAGGCTTCTGCCAGCCGCCTGAAGATTGCCACGTCCAGTATGAGGCCGACCAACGGACACACCACCGCGATCACAAAAACCGCCGCCGCCCACGACGGCCAACCAGCGCCCGTATTCAGCTCGAAGAAGATGTAGGCCCCGCTGTAGGCGACCCCCGCATACCCAAGGTTGAATATCCTCGTTGTGGCGTACGTCAGGACTACGCCAGTCGACATGAGCGCAACCAGCCCAGCGCTGACAAAGCTCGTAATGAGATCCCGGACGAACTGGTCCATCGGCCCCTCTATCTCCCTAACACCGAACGATCCAACCCTACAGGCCGATGCGGTGGCCCGCTGTGTAGTGCCACGGGTACGGGACGCAGCCTCACAACGATGGCCCGGACTATTTAACCTTCAAATACTTTGTTGCGCACACCTGGGGAGCCTTGATTTGATAGACGGTTCCTTGGACGTACACCACCGATGCGCAGTCATCGGGAGCATTGAACATAAACGGGTACTTGTAGGAGTAGCCACCCGCTAGCGGTGAGGTAAATGTGAAGCCCTTTTCCATGATGGAGTGGATTCCGACCCCGGTGAGTTTGTTCTCCGAAATGGCCTTCTTGAACACCGCGATCATCAGATCAGCCGTCATGTAACCGTACAGACCACCGAAAGTAACCGCCGACGCCGGTTGACCGGACGCTACGTAGTCCTTCTCCAGCTGCTTCACCCACGGCGATCCCGACTCAAGAACCGGCGTGGACGCGATGTGGTACGTGTGATTGATCGCACTGGCAACCGCCGCAATCTTCAGTAGTCCTGGCGAATACAGCGCCGAGTCGACGATTGCACCGGTGTATCCACTGGCGGTGACTGCAGCCTCAAACCCGATGGCCTGCGCACCAACAACAGGCCAAATGATGTTGGGTTTCGTGGCTTCGATGGCATTCACTATCGGTGCCAGGTTCCCACCGGAGACCGGGATCGGGGCCTGGTCGTAGACGACCTTGCCTCCGTAATGCTTTATGACATCCGCGTATGCAGCATTCGCGGTGACGCCGTCAGGAATGGCCAAACCCGCCAATGCGACCCGGAACTTGCTGATCGGGATACCGAGGGCCTTAGAAAGAGCAAGGGGACCTTCGATGTCTACGTAGTCTCCACCGATGGCGCACCCACTCTCGCTCACTCCCCAGGTATTCGGGAGGCAAAATGAGGGAACAAACCCAGCCCCAAAATACGGGGTTTGATGAGCAGCTGCGAAGGTGGCAGATGCCTGCTGGAAGCCCTCTCCTACGACGGGGGCGACAGCGAAGACATTTTCACGCTCAATCAGGTTCTGCACGTCTGTAAGGTCTGTTGTGGGATTCGCCGTATCGTCGTCGATGCCCACTACATCAATCTGGTACTTACCGAGCTCGTGAGTCTTGTTCGCTCGATCAATCCGAGCCATGAACCCAGCTTGGGTACCCGCGAACGTCGTGCTGTCATAGACTCCACCGACTTTGATGGTGTTGCCGATGATCCCTTGTACCGTCCCGGCGGCCGCATTCGACCCTCCTATGACGGAGCAGACTCCAAGAACTGTCGCAAATGCCATTGCGACAGCAACGAGTTTGCTTCCGCTGAACAGTCTTCCCATCGAGAACCCCCCTAGGTGAGTGCCGCCAACTAAGATAGTGGACGCTCACTGTATAACGGAACCGTAACGTTGCTGTCAAGCACTCGCCGCGTGCGCAAGCCTCGGGTCAGCATCCGCCTCAACGACCCGGTGACAAGTCTTGGCGGGCGACACCTGCGGCCATGAGAAAGAACGCCCGGACTGCCGAACAACCAAGGGATTCCCTGGTGGACGCCCCGCTGTACACCGATTCACAATGAACTCCGGTCTCTGATGCGGCGGGGACCTACAGATATGCAAGCTGCTTGGAGATGATTCCGCCAGCCTCCAATCTGTCGATCTCACCGTCGTCCAGCCCAGCCTCACGGAGCACCTCGCGGTTGTCTTGGCCAAAGAGTGGCGCAGCCCGGCGAACCCAAGTCCCGACTGAGCGATACCGAAAAGGCATGACTGGCGGTGGACCAATTATGACGCGACGACTCTTTTTCCTGACCGCCTGCTTCCGAGCGAGTCCTTCCGTCGCCAGATCTACACCACGTTCTGGTTCGAGACTGAGTCACTCACCCGTATCGTCGACCTGTATTCCGACAACGTAATGTTCGAGACCAACTTCCCCCATCCGACGTGCATCGCTCCGGTCCGGCGTCAATGACAGACAGCGCGCGGAATGTGATCGACAAGAACCTGCACGCCCTGCCGGACGACATTCTGAAGAAGCTGCTCTTCGAGAATGCAGCGCGGGTCTACGGAGTCAGTGCCCACTGAGACCATCCCAGCGCGACACCGGTCAAAGCTGGAGCGATGGCGATGCGATACCCAGGAGCACCGTGGCCGCTTCGATCAGAACGTTGTCGTCAACGTGGCGATGCACAGCCGATGCACCGACGTCACGGTAGCAACGCTGGAGCCGATTCTCCGGATCGTTTCGCAGCCCGTCGCTGCCGGCCGCGACATACGCGAACTGCGCGACCTGCGTCGAGATCCTCGTACCCCAGCAGGCCGCAAGACGCGCCTTTGCCCGGGTCTCGAGGCTGGCGGTCCCATTCGCCTGGGCATCGCGGTGCCATTCATCGAACGCACTGCGAACGTAGGCCCGAGCCGCCTCCATCTCACCACGCATCATCCCGTAATCTCGCTCAAAATTCGGTTGGTCGATTAGGGTGGCCCTTCCCTCCCGCTGTTTTCTCTTCGCCAGGTCACGAAGCTCATCAAGAATGCGCGTGCCGACACCGAGAGAAAATGACACGTGGCCCATCGATACTCCGATGTCGAGCGCCGCACCACCACGAAGTCGTTCCAGCGGGAGGGAGAGGACGAAATCTTCGTGGACCACCTGATCGAGAAAGCGGAAATCGTGGCTAGCCGTTCCCCGTAGTCCCATCACGTCCCAGCTCAAGGGATCAATGTGCACAAGCTCACGGGGCCCGAAGGCCCAGAGAATCTTGGGTGATCCATGGGCATGTCGCACAGGCTCGCCCTTCTCGTGCAGAACGAATGCTCCGAGAAACCACGAAGACAATTGCGATCCGCTCCCGAAGTGAAACTGCCCACTGATGCGGTACCCCTCTGGTACTCGCTCGGCCACGCCGTTCGGAGCGATCTGCCCTGCCGCGGCAAACCCATTCCGACCGTCAAACATCGCAGCCACCGCGACCGGGCCCAGCCACGCTGCAGCCCCCATGATCGTAAAGGTGGTGGCCATGGTCACCCAGCCAAACGAACCGTCGGCATACGACAATTCCTCGATCACGTCGATATAAAGGCCCGGGTCAGCTTCGATCCCTCCGAGCTCGCGAGGGACAAGGAGACCGAGGAGACCGGATTCACACAGGGCGCGCGCCGACTCATCGGTGAGGCGACCCAGGCGGTCGTTCTCAGAAGCGTTCCGTTCGATCAAGAACCGTAGGGACCGGGCCCTCGAGAGCGGGTCATCGACAAACCGGGCCGCACTGGTTACCCACTCGGGAAGGTCATTGTTGACATCATCGCCTACATCGCGCTGCAAGGCAGCCATAACCGACTTCCTATTCTTCAAAATATTTCGGATATAATCGGACTATAATTCGGATGTAGGGAAGTTACGCTCGGTGAGGTCAACCCAGCGGACTCTCAGCCGGTCACGGGTCGATCTTCTTGCCACGCAATCTTGACTTCACGGCGTGACATCTTCCATCCTTCGGCGGTGCGTGCGTAAGTATCGTTGTAACGAATAAACATCGAGGTGTCGCGTTCACTCTCGCCATCCGAGTAGATGTGATGTGCGATGCAGTAGGTCTCGCCCGTTGCTCCGTCGCCTACAAAATCCACCAGGTGATTTCCCACAAAATGCATTGTCCGCACGTAGTTCGTCTCCAAGTGTTCGAGAACGTTGCTGATTGCCTTTCGGCCCTTGATCTCGCGCCCCCCTCCCACCACAAGGACGCCGTCTACAGTGAACCCTGCGGCGAATCCAGGCCGATCACGACGGTCGGCGCTTTGCGCATATCGATCGACAAGGCCTCGCACATCCTGGCGATCGCCAACCTCGTCCGTAGTGGACACCTAAAGAACCTCCATCTGAATTTCTTCCCGCGAATGCGTCCGGAGTCGACATACGTATCTTCGGCTAAACGTCATTGACGAATCACTCGAGCATTTCCCAACCAACCTCAGGCGGCAGGCCACCGACAAGGGGATGCAGCATCGAAACCCCCCCTTCGACCGATATCTTCTGACACGTTCGGAAGTTTGTCAAGTGAGTACTCGCCGCTTTTCTGACGCCTAGTTCAATCTGGGACAATTTGGAAAGTGCCATTGTCACAGAGCACGAAATCGATGGTTAATGACGCCTCCAGAGGACAGGCTGTACGGGGTCGGATCTGAGGAGCACGGAAGCGAGGGGGCCGGACACCGAGTACTCGTCTCGAACCGAATTTAGATAGCATGCGCTGACTACCTAGCACTGTCAATCCTGAGTTGAGGTCCATGAGCATGAGTGAATCGAGTGCATCCTTGAACGGGTCCCAGCCGGTTCCTCTCCTCGATGTCCAAGGACTAGAGCAGCGGTTCGGTGGAATCGTAGCGGTCTCCGACATGAGCCTCACCGTGGGCCGCGGCGAGGGGCATGGCACAACCGAACCAAATGGCGCAGGGAAGACAACCCTTTTCGACTGTATCGCTGGACTGCGTCCGCCGACTTCCGGGTGTATCTTGCTGGAGGGACGGGACGTCACGCGTGGTTCTGCCGTAAAGCGAGCTCGGCTTGGTCTCCGGCGCACTTTTCAGCGACAACAGGTATTTGGGTGGCTCTCTGTGGAAGACAATGTGCTTCTGGCTATGGAGTGGCGCGGCGGGGGCGGGGGCTTGTTCGGCGACGTGTTTCGCCTGCCCGGCCGAGTGCGACGAGAGCGAGATCGACGCACGCGCGTCGATACCGCACTTGAACGCTGCGGCCTGACGAAGGTCCGAGACGAATCGGCGGGCGGACTGTCGATCGGAGCCCTGCGTAGGGTGGAACTCGCACGGGCAATCGTGGACGAGCCCGTTCTCTTGTTGCTCGACGAGCCAACGTCGGGCCTGGAGGACTCGGACATCGATCAGCTCGGCGGCATTCTCCAGGATCTACGCGCGCAAGGCACTTGTGGCACGCTCCTGATCGAGCATCACGTCCCGTTTGCTATTCAGCACTGCGATCGGATCAGCGTTCTCGAACTCGGGCGGAAAATAGCCTCGGGCACCCCCGAAGAGGTGATGGAGGACGAATCTGTCCGCGAGGCCTACCTTGCCTGAGGTCAGCGAAGTGATGGGCGTCCGCTATTAGCTGTTGATCAGCACGTTCTTCACTGACAAGAACTCCCTGATCCCTTCGATGGAACCCTGGCGACCGTAGCCGCTCTGCTTGACTCCCCCGAATGGCGATGCCGGTGACACGGGGCCCGGCCCGCTGCTATTGATCTGCACATTGCCAGCCTCGAGCGACTCAATGAGGCGTTGCGCTCTGCCAAAATCCCGGGTTTGCACGTACGCGGCCAGCCCGTAGCGAGTCGCGTTGGCCATCTCTACCGCTTCCTCCTCGGTCGAGAACCGAGACACACAGAGCACCGGCCCGAATATCTCCTCTTGAGCAATGTGCGACTGGACGTCTACGTTACCGAGGATCGTCGGAGCAAGAAAGAATCCGTCCGCCAACGCACCGCCGAGACGCTCCCCTCCAGTCAGCAGCTTCGCCCCGTCATCGACCGCTCCCCGGATCATGTCCAACATTCGGTTACATGCCTGCTCGCTGATAACGGGACCCATCGTCACGCCCTTTTCGAAGGGATCTCCCACGACGACCTTTTCAATGAGCTCCACCACTCCCGCGACCACCTGGTCATACACTGAGTCCTGGACCAAAAGCCGAGTTGGCAACGAGCAACCCTGCCCGTTATTGCCCGTGAAGCGCGCCGCCGAGGTGATGGCACGATCCAGATCACAGTCCTCAAACACGATGTTCGCCGACTTGCCGCCGAGCTCCATCACCAGCGGGGTGAGGGTGTCCGCGCAGGCAGCTTGTAACTTCTTTGCCGTTTGGGTTCCTCCGGTGAATGTCACCTTGTTGATGCCGGGATGACGAATCAGAGCGTCTCCTACCTCTGGACCACCTGCCACCAGATTGACCACTCCAGGGGGGATACCCGCCTCCAGGCAGATCTGGGCGAACTTTACAGGCGAAAAGGGTGCCTGCTCAGGTGATTTGATCACCAGACAGCAACCGGCGGCCAAGGCGGCTGCGCCCGCCATTCCGCAGAATCCCAACGGCCCGTTCCAGGCGATCAGGACGGCCACCACCCCAACCGGTTCTGGGACCGTGTAATCCAGGCCGGCCGCAGGGAAGGCGCGGATGGACTCGCCGCTGATCTTGTCCGCCCATCCGGCGTAGTACTCATACCATTCGGCCACATGGAGCGCGTTGAATGGCGAGTTCAACCCTCCGTTCTCCAACGTGCAGACCACACCGATCTCCTCAGCCCGTTCGACCAGCAATCGCGCCACCTCGCGCAACACGTCCCGTCGCTTGTCTGGCTGCCAGCGACGCCATTCCTTGAACGCTTGGCGAGCGGCACCTACGGCCTGGTCCACCTCGCGGACGCTGGCCACGGGGAAACTCTTTTGGACCTTCCCGGTTGCCGGATTGATGTGCTCCATCGTGCCGCCCTCGGAGTCTGAGACCCAACGGTCACCAATGAGCATCTCTGTAGACAAGGCAGCCGAGCGATCCACCGTCATCTCATCTCCCATTCATAAAGCGTGTACTTACCCTACACATTACCCCGCAGACGTCTCCATGAGCCAAAACTCGAGGGAGCCCCCACTACGGCCGCATCGATCCCCCACCCTTGACCATGATCGTCTCTCCGGTGATGAACGTGGCTCCCGGGCCGGCCAGGAAGACCACCGTGGCCCCAATGTCCCCCACTGCATCCCCTTCTCGCGGCACCGCCCTCCGAGACAGGAATCCCTGATATTCGGCGGGATTGGCCTCCGCCCACGCCTGCGCCGACGCGGTCATTACGGAGGGGCAGATTACGTTGACCGTGATCCCGTCCTTACCCCACTCGAGGGCGGCGATCCGTGAAAGGGCGCGGATGGCCTCCTTTGCTGCGGCATAAGGCCCGAGGCCAATCTGGCCATGAGTACCGGCAGACGAGCCCAGATTTACGATGCTCCCACCCTGCCGGGCCATGTGCGGATAGCAGAGCTGCATACAGTGAAACGTTCCCCAGACACCGGTGTCCAGGGTCAGGGCCAGGTCGTCAGGTGTGCACTCGGCCAGAGGGACCATCGGACGAAGGGCCTGCGCGTTGTTCACCAGAATGTCCGGGTGTTCAAATTCCGCCATCACTGAGCCGACAAGATTGGACACGGCCGATCGATCGGAAACATCACAGGTGATTGCCGTAGAGTTGCCGCCATCCGCCCGAATGCCCGCCGCCGTTGCCTTGGCGTTGCCTCCGTCCCTATCGACGACAACGGTTGCGGCGCCCGCCCTGGCCAGGGCGAAAGCGATACCTTGGCCGATACCCCTGCCACCCCGGGTCACAATCGCCACCTTTCCGCCCAGCGGGTCGGTGGTGCTACCGATTTCGCTCACTGGGGCCCAACCACCCATTGGCCGTTATTGGCCGAGATGTTCTGGCCGGTCACCGAGCGGGCCATGTCTGACGCGAGAAACAACACAACGTCGGCAATGTCGTCCGGCGTTGGCATCCGCTGGAGGGGAAACTCATCCCGTTGCTTCCGTTCGAACCACTCGTCAAACGTAATGCCTTGGGATTCGGCAACTTCCGTACCCCACGAACGAACGTTGTCCCCCACCATCGAGCTGACGTACAGGCCGTTGACACGAATATTATCGACGCCTACCTCGAGTGCGAGTGTGCGAGTCAGCGAAGCCAGGCCTGATTTTGACGCCGAGTATGCGCCGAGCCCGCGGTTTGAGTTGACGGCCGCTCCCGAGTTGACGTTGACAACACTCCCACCACCCAGACGCCGCATGACCGGGAGTACCTCTTGAATTAGTCGCATAGGCCCAAACGTGTTGACCGCAAAAGTGTCAGACCAGGAGTTGACATCGGTTTGGGCTAGCGGAAGAAAATCCCCCTTGTGGTGGCCGTTGTTGATCAAGACATCTATACGTCCGAAGCGCTCATTGACGCCTTCAACGAAGAATGGCGCCGCGTTGGGATCGGAGATGTCGAAACGTTGCCACCACACCTCGCCACCCGTCTGTTTGACTTCCGAAGCAATGGACTCGAGTGTCGACTCCGTACGCGCCGCAAGTGCGACACCGGCTCCTTGGCGAGCCAGGGCGAGTGCTATCGACCGGCCCAGTCCAGTGCCAACGCCAGAAACGATCGCGACCTTTCCCGCTAACACGCCCGTCCTTTCGCTGTCCAAGTCCTCTCCTGGTTGCAGCATGTCTTACGATGCCGTGCCTTTGGCTTTCCTTTCGGCGTCAATGGTCATTGGATACTTAGTGGACAGGTACCCTTCGAACTTGGGGATCCCGCCCACTACGTGCCGCACGGCCAGCCAATCCCCCTTGAGACCCTTGCGGTCGTATGGGCCGAAACTGATGTAGGTACGAGGTCCGCCAATGACGGTGGGCAGCATCGTCAGGGTCTCAAGTCCGAGCACGACGTGCTCGGGAGTGAGCAGCTTCGCGGCAGCTATGCCCGCCAACGCCGCCGCGGTGCCGTCGTACGTAACTCCGACCATGGCGTGATGGACGCGGCGCCCGAAACGCGCCTCGAACTTGTTGACCAAGGGCCAGAAGTTCGGGTTGGGATCACCTTCTTCGTCACCCACCTGATCGACACCGAACCAACCCTCCAGGTCATCGAGGATGCTGGATTCGTTGATGTACCACATGAATGCGGTGCTCATGATCCTGGGTGGGTCCCAGCCGAGCTCCTTGAGGATGGGATTGAACATCGCTGTGGGATAGCCATAGCCGCAGTATGCGATGGCATCCGGCTTCACCTCTTTCTGCAAATGGCGCAAGCCTTCAGCCAGGCCGGCGCCATTCGTCTGGATGTAGTGCTCGGAGACAATATCGAGGCGATTTCGCAACGCGGCCGCTCTAAAAGCGGCCGAATACTCTCCCCCGCCGGGAGACACTTCGGTTATCACCGCCACTCGCTGGTGTCCTGACTCACGCAGCCAGCCCGCCATGATGCTGCCTTCCTCGGAGACACCGCCGTTGCCTATGGTGAAGCCGTAGTAGCTGTGAAAGCCCTTCGCTCCATTAGTTGAAACCAGCGGAACGTGCCGTCGTTCCATAGCGGGCAGGAGGGCAAGCGCGTTGTCAGTGATATAGGGACCCAGAACGACAAGACAGCCGTCGTCACAGAGCTCTTCGTAACCGCGGACAGCGGTGCGAGCTTCACCACGCGGTAACCCACGGGCGATTTTCGGGATGACTTCAATGGGACGATAGAGGAGTCCCTCGTTGAGAGCGTCTTCGCAGGCCAGGATGACGGCATCTAGGCAATCGCCAAGGAGTGCCCCTGAGTCGATGTCGATCAGGTAGCCGACCTTGATCGGGCTGAATTCGTCAAGGCGAGCCCTCACTCCCTCCCTGGCCGGACAGTCGAATCGCAGGACCGGGGACGGTACCTCCTCGTTTGTTCCCATTCCGCTGTTATGCCACGGGTTGGACTTGGCTTGCGGAGTTGGCGAGACGCTCGTGAACACAGAGCATCGAGCCGTCTTGCCGTTGTCTCCAGCCAACCAACGCTGACGCGCCTCCTCGACGGTGTCAAGCTCGCGTGACATCTCGCTCATCAGATTTCCTCCTTGTGGACGTCCTTTGAGCTCACGCCGTCAGCTCCATGGAGACCAGCGGGCCGTGCGGAGAAGCCTGGTATCGCGTCGGACGACAAACTCACCATCGACACCGCCCTCCCACGGTTGGGTCGGATCGGCAAATGCTTCAAGGAAGGCCTCGTCCGAACGTATGCGATTGAGCACCGTGACCACTGGGCGATCGAGATCGCCCAGCAATGGGGTCCACCACGCCATCACGTCGAGTATTCCGTCGTCTTGACGGTCGCGCAAGCCATGGGCTACTTCCTCACGAGCCTGCGCGAGGGGTACTGAAACAGTGAGCTGATCAAGGCGGTAGAGCGTAGGCTCATGGTCGCCCTCGCTTAACGTGGGTGCGTCCGACTCGAGAACATGGGTCGAACTGTGGAGCGTGTAGCGCATGGCCTCAACCGAGGCCCACCATTCGCCCAAATCGCCGTAGCGCATGCGCTCCTGATGTCGGGCAAGAGCGTCCGGATCGCCAAACGAAGCGAGCGTTACAGCCTCGTAACCCTCTCCCCCGCCATGAGGTGCCCATGCAAACCACAGGAAGCTTGCGTCATCAGTATTGAGTCTGGGAGCTGTCTCCCGATAGGCGGTCTCGAAGTCGACTTCTCGACGTGCAATGACCTGATGGATGTCTTGAACCAAAATCATCGTTACCCCCTAGACGATCGGCGACCAGGTAGCGCTGCGCAGGAGGCGGGTCGTCCAGCGGTCGCGCACGGCGAGTGCGTCCCACATCCACGAGCCGATCTGCTTGTATTCGCCGGGAATCTCCTTACCAACGAGCTGCAAGAGGGCGGTCGGGCTCCGGATCTCGCTGAGGTTAAACATTTCAGGTACGGGTCCCCCTCCCCACACGGTCTCCCAGCTATACCGCAGGACTACTCCCGAAAGCTCCGTCTCGGTAAGTGCCATGTAGTGTTCCCTCATCATGTCGACGTAGGCGCGA
>Ga0182015_10003383_pt1 | contig 17971 bp, 12 predicted proteins | sample 712P3MmetaG_FD_120478 | JGI IMG/M metagenome (GOLD analysis project Ga0182015, IMG submission 120478) | Permafrost microbial communities from Stordalen Mire, Sweden - 712P3M metaG | ecosystem: Environmental > Terrestrial > Soil > Wetlands > Permafrost | place: Sweden: Stordalen | collected...
AATGAGTCATTCTTCATGGGTCAGCAAAGCGACTGATTCGCTGATCCTTCGAGCGTCCGTGATCAAAGCTATGCGCAGGTCACTGCTGGCGAGTGCGGTCGCAGCATCGTTTGCATTCGTCAGCCAGGGTGCAAGCGCGCAGCAGCAGAAGGCAGACGCAACGTCCGACGCCGACAGTGCTGTGTTGCAGGAAGTTGTCGTCACCGGCACCATGATCAAGAGGACCAATGCCGAGACCGCCGAGGCCGTCACGATCATCAAGGCGGACGCCCTCAAAGATCAGGGTATCGTGAATGTTGAACAGGCGCTGGGCACGCTGACGTCCAACACCCCAGCGATAAACATGGCCTCAGCCGTAGGGTCGTTTTCCGGCGGCGGTTCCTATGCCAGTCTGCGCGATCTGGGGTCCGGCCGTACCTTGATACTCCTCGATGGCCAACGGCTGGCCCCCAATGCCTTCAACGGCAATGCGGTCGACCTGAGCGGCATTCCCTTCTCCGCCATCGACCAGGTCGAAGTGCTGCGAGAAGGTGCCTCGGCGCTGTACGGTTCGGACGCGATCGCGGGCGTGGTCAACTTCATCACCAAGAAGAATTTCCAGGGCGCCGAACTCCAGGCCAATTTCGACCACCCGCAGGAACCGGGCGGCGGCTCGGGCCAGGCGGATTTCACGTTGGGACACGGCGATCTGACAAACGACGGCTATAACTTCATGATCACGGTGAGTTACAGCAAGCAACAGGAACTCCAGGCGACGCAGCGGGCGTTTTCCGCTGAGGGTTTTAATCCCGCACTGGGCGTCACCAATACGAACTTTCCGGGAAATTGGCCCGGTATCTTCCAGGACGTCAACGGCGCTCAGTGGCAGTACGGCTATCCAGACTGTAAGGGCAATCCGCAATTGACCACTTATTTCGGCGACTGCTCATACCGGTATTCCGCCGCGACGGATCTGCTCCCGGAGCACCACGAGCTTTCCGGGCTGCTGTCCTTCACCAAGGCACTGCCGGCCAACAACACCCTGCAGCTGCAGTACTTCTATACTCAATCCGAATTAACCGGCTATTCCGGTCCCAGCTTCTATGACATCCAGTTGGACCCGAACAGCCCCTACTTCCCGACGGCGTCGTCTCCGCTGACATGCGACAGTCGCGCGGTGAAGTGCACCCCGGCGCCGAGTCTGGCCGCTACGGGTGTGGTCAATGGTCAGACCACCTTCCCCTTTGCGATCTGGAGCGACCCGGGCGACGATCGCTACTCGGGCAACTTAAATGTCGAGCAGCGGGTGCTGTTGACGTTCTCCGGCAGCAATGCCGGCTGGGACTACTCGACGGACCTCAATTACAGCAAGAACAACAACGACAATCGCGAAGTCGGGGGCTGGCCCAATGAATACACCACGGGCGTTCCAGGTGTGGGCGCGCTTGCGCCAGGCGGCGTCTTGAGCGATCTGATCAACCCCTTCGGTCCCCAGAGCGCGGCAGGACAGGCGTTGATCAATTCGGCGTATGTAAACGGTCCATACGAGCTCGGCGAGGACACACGGTGGAGCGTCGACGGCCATGTCAGCCACGAGCTGGGCGATGCTTTCAATGCGGGCACGCCGGCGACCGTGGCGGTCGGCTTCACTGTGAATGGCGAGCGCTTCGAGAACGCGACCACGCCCTTGAACAACCTCCTGGTCGCCAGTACCGGACTTACAGACTTTTCAGTCGAAGGGAGTCGCACGGTGGGGGCGGTTTTCATGGAGGTGGACGTGCCGGTCTCCAAGACCTTCGATGTCGATATATCGGATCGCGAGGACCGCTACAGCGATTTCGGCACGACCAACAATCCGAAGCTATCGGTGCGCTATCAGCCGGCCAGTTTCCTGACCTTCCGGGGAGCCGCCTCCACCGGCTTCCGGGCGCCCACGCTCTACGAACTGTACGAGGGGCCTTCCCTCTCCGCCGCGACCAGCGGCACCATGGGACAAGGAAATCCATTCTGCCAGCCCGGCAGCTACAACGCGGAGTGGACTCAACTTGCCTGCGCCTCGCAGGGAATAGGGCTCTACGGCGGAAACAAAAACCTGACGCCCGAAACATCGGAAAACTTTGATCTCGGTGTCATCGTCTCGCCGATGCAGGATTTGGGCATCACGCTGGACTATTATCGAATCCTTCTCAAAAACACCATTAGTACCGTTCCGGCGTCGGCCATTTACAGTAATCCCACGGCCTTCTCGAACTATATCGTACCGAACTCAAGTGGGACACTGCCTGGCACGATCGCCGAGTCCACGGCTTGCAATCCTTACACGGCACCGACCTGTGGATACGTCCTTGAGACGTTTCAGAATACGGGCCGGATCACGACAGACGGTTTCGACTTAAGCGTCCAATACCTGCAGCACACCCCGATTGGAACCTTCCGCGAGGATCTGGAAGCGACCGCGATCACGCAGTATCTGTTGCAGCAGTACAGCGGCGGGACGCCCCAGAATCTGGTGGGCTGGTATAACAATGTTCCGACCACCGGAACCCCCTTAAACGTGGCGTACAGATGGGAGCATAACCTGAGGGTCGATTGGACGAGCCCGGAGAAGATGTGGGGTGGCGGACTGAGCAATCGCCTCTACTCGCGGTACGTCGATCAATTCCAAATAGGTCCCAACAGCAACATGAACCACATGGTGGCCACTTACTCGCTCGTTGATGGTTACGCGAGCGTCAAGCCGATCGAAAAACTGACCGTGTTGTTTGGAATTAAAAATATTCTCAACACGAGCCCGCCGTATAGCAATGCATCGCAAAACAACTTTGCGGCGGGGTACAACGCGCTCACGGCGGACCCTGTGTTGCGGAGCTTCTATGTCAATCTGAAATACACCTTCTTCTAAATTCCTCCAGGAAAAGTTCATTTGAAGCCCCGCCTGCGCGGGGCTTTTTTTTGGTGCGCCCGGCATGGGCGCGATCCTCGGATCCTTGTGTACCTGACGGCTCCATGATCCGTGCCTGGCGCAACCGCCGCCGACGGTTGCCTTTAGGTGAGGTGCCACTCGCGCTGTTGTAAGCGCGAGACGGCAATTCCCGGCTCCCCGCAGCCGCGTCCGTTCCTCACGGTGAACTAAATTCCATGTTCGCGACGCACAGCGCCGCGCTGTTCATCTCAATATCATCCCGCTTCATCGTCGTATCGGTCCGCTACACCGCAAAGCTGCGCGGCACTTGCGAGCGGCCTCTTAGACTCGCCACGAGTTATCGATTGGCGCCCGTCGATCGAAGCGGCGCCGACGAGGGTCACGAAACCACAAGACTGTTGAGCGCAATCAGGGGAGTAGGGGAGACCAATATGTCAGAGCTGAAGAGACCGATGCTTCTTAAGACCCTCGCAGCTGTGTTGACACTGGCGTTCATCGCCGTTGCTGGTGTGCTGCTCAGCGTACCGGCGCGCGCCCAGGAGCAGGCACAAGCCTCATCCGAGGAGACCCTGCAGACGGTGGTTGTCACCGGTTCCATGATCAAGCGCACCGACACGGAGACCCCAAGCCCGGTGCAGATCATCACCGATGCGGACCTGAAAAACAGCGGCTATACGAATGTTTCTGACGTCCTGCGCAACCTCGCTGCGAATGGTGCGGGCACCCTGAACCAGGGCTTCACCCAGGCCTTCGCCGCCGGCGCGACCGGCATCGCGCTGCGTGGACTTACGGTGGGCGGCACGCTCACCCTCATCGACAGCGAACGCATGGTGGCCTATCCCTTGAGCGACGACGGCGAGCGCAGTTTCGTCGACGTCTCCGCGATTCCGTTCAACGCGATCGACAGCGTCGAAGTGCTCAAGGACGGCGCCTCGGCGCTGTACGGAGCCGATGCCATTGCTGGTGTGGTCAACATCAAGCTGAAACCGACCTACGTCGGCGCCGAGATCAGCGCTGAGTACGGCGCAAGCCAGCATTGGGATGGCAACACCATGCATGCCTCCGGGATCGTCGGCGCGGGCGATCTCACCAGCGACGGCTACAACATCTATGCGACCCTGGACTGGCACAAAGCGGATCAGATTCTCGGCTCCAACCGCACCGGCCCCTGGACAACACTCAACTGGAGCGATTTTCCGAACGGGATAAACGAGACGCCGGGCTCCCCGACCCAGGGTCATTTCACGTACCCGGACAGCATTCAGGGGTATCTCCTCAATCCCACCACACCCAATGCCCAGGGTGTGTACCCGAATCATCTGCCCGCGGAAGTGTTCCTGACGCAGGGTCCGCAGCCCGGCTGCAACAGTGCGGCGGCTCAAGCCGCAGGTGCGTGCGAGTTTTCGTTCCCGGGTCAGATTCAACCGCCCACCGAGCAGACGAACTTCCTGACGAAGTTCACCAAGGCGCTCGGCGCTGACTGGAAAATGACCTGGACCGCCTCTATCTTTAACAGCAGTGCGGAGCAGGTGGCACCCGAAACGCCGCCCTTCGGACACGCGCTCAATCAGACCGGCGTGGACTCCGGCTCCATCCAGCTCACGCCCTTTGGCCCGGGAGTGGCGCCGCACCTCGTGGCATTTCCGCCGTTTACCTTGCCGGGCAATTCTCCTCAGAACCCGTTCGGGCAAGCGGCCCAGCTGGTTTACAGCTTCCCGGATATCGGTGAGTCAGCGACCGAAGTCGACACGACTACCTACCGCCTGTTTGGCGATGTCAGGGGCACGGCTGGCGGCTGGGATCTGGATGCCGCGGCGGGTGTGATGTACGCCAAGATGACCGACCACATCTCCGGTTTTATCGAACCGGGCCCGGCGCAGGCCGACCTGAACAACCTTTCCTACGTGCCGGGTTCCTCCACCAATGGCGCGCAACTGTTCGCGCCCATCGAGTCGACCTATCCATCGAGCACCCTCGACGTGCTCGACCTGCACGGCACGCACGAGCTGTTCCAGATGCCGGGCGGACCCATGGAACTCGCCGTCGGTGCGCAGTACTTCCACAAGGCGCAGAATTACGTGGAAGCGCCCTCGATCATCGCCGGAACCCAGGAAGGCGGCTCCGCGTTTTCGGTCGGTTCGCAGGACGATACGGCGGCGTTCCTTGAAATCGACGGCAAGCCTGTCAAACAGCTGGAGGTGGACGCCGCAGTGCGCTACGACCACTACGACACGTACGGCGGCCAGGCCACACCGAAGATCGGTGTCAAGTACACCCCGATCGACATGTTCACGGTCCGCGGCACCTGGGGTAAGGGGTTCCGCGCGCCCTCGATATCCGAATCCGGCATCGCCGGCACGGCGTTCGGCGAGGGCAATACCAACGACCCGCTGCTGTGTCCCAATGGCGTCACGAACGTGAAAGGCACCTTCAATGCCCTGTGCGCCTACCCGGCGATAGGCGTTTCATCCGCCAACCCCGATCTGAAGGCCGTCACCTCGAAGAACGCGACGTTTGGCGTCATCTTCGAGCCCTCGCCGCTGTTCAATGCATCGGTTGACTACTACTGGATCCAGCTCAACAACGACATCATCTCCGCTTCCGCTGCCGGTGGCCTGGGAGCGTCGTTCCTGACCCAGGTGCGCGGCGCGCCCGCGACGCTGGCCGAGTGCACCAACACCACAACCAACGGTACGCCCTGCAATACCGTCAACGTGCCCACCAACGTGAACGGCGTGCCGGTCGGCTACCCGGCGTACTTAGTGATTCCCTATGTGAACGCGGGCGTCACCACGACCTCGGGCATAGACCTGGACCTGCGCAGCCGCTTCGATATCGGCGATCTGGGCCGGTTGACCGCCGAGCTGAACTTCACCCGCATCATCGAGTATGAGTACGGCTACCAGGGCACCACGTTTGATCTGGCCGGGACTCACGGACCCTCGAGCATCTCCGGCGACACGGGCAATCCGCGCGATCGCGCCGTAGCCACGCTGACCTGGGACAAAGGTCCGGTGACTGCCGCACTGACGGTGAACTACACCAGTTCCATCAGCATTCTCGACCCGTCGGCGGGCTATAACACCTGCGCCGTCGCGCTGGAGTCAGGCTCGCCCTCGGCCTACGGTGCGGCGGTGTCCGGACTCTCGGGCCCCCTGCCGGGCGCCTGGGCCCCGTACTGCTCGGTGGCGCATTTCACCTCGGCGAACCTGTACGTCAACTACGCGGCGACCGATCACTTGTCCGTCCACGGCTCGGTCACCAATCTCTTCAACTCGGACGCGCCAATCGACCTGCAGACCTACGGCGGCGGCGCCGAGCTGCACTACGACGCCGCGCTCGATCAGGACGGCGCGGTGGGGCGGTTCTTCATGCTCGGCGCGACCTATCGGTTCTGAGGCTCCGCGGCCACAGTATGTGAGAGGAAACGAACATGACTCTTTCCGATGCCCGATCAATCGCCAATGGCATGCTCAAGGTGTTCATGGTGGGTTTGCTGATCGCGCCCTTGGCGATATCTGCTGCGCCGCAGGGCGCAAAGCCCGCAGCTGGACCGACCAAGGGCAGCGCACTGGCGACGGTTCAGGAAATGGCACGCGCGATGCGCGAAAACGACGCTGATGGAATTGCACGCGTACTGTCCGATGACTGGGCCGTCATTTCTGCGAGAGGCGGCATCGCGGAGGGTAAGTCGGTCTTCCCCGATGGAATAAAGTCTGGCTACCTAACCCGCAAGACATTTGAGCTTTCGGAACCGAGGGTGCGTCTCTACGGAGATGTTGCACTGGTGACGTCGAAGGTCAGACTCGCTGGCACGTTTGGTGGGAAACCCTTCGATGTAAGGGAGCGCGAAACCGACGTATTGCATTGGCAAGATGGGAGCTGGAAAATCGTCTTAACCCACGAAACTTTCGAAGGACCGTCCTCTTCGGGACCGGGGAACGGTGGCGCGCACAGTTAGCGCGCGTCGGTGGACCTAGTGGCAGCTGATCGCAGCGGTTGAGAATGCGTTCGATAAGCTGCCGCCGGTAAACCTGCCGAACTATGCCGGGATCAACCACAACCGACCTACTCTCAGGCGGGCATCGTTGGCCGCTTCCTCAGAGTTGGCTGCCGATTTTCGCTCTAGCTTCAAAGCCAGTCGGCGCGGGTAGTAATTTGCTGCGCGCGCTACTGCTGTTGGGTGCGCTGGGGAGTTTTTCTCATCCGGCAGCTGCGCAGACGGCTTCCGCTCCACAAGCGCAACATGATGGGCAGCGCGATATGGACTTCAATATCGGGTCCTGGAGGGCTCACATAAGCTTGCTCACCGGCACAGGCGCCTGGGTCGAGCTCAATGGCACTGCCGTCGTGCGGAAGGTCTGGAGCGGCCGCGCCCAGCTCGAGGAGGTCGAGGCCGACGGCCCAATAGGCCACTTCGAAGCGCTGGTCTTGTTTCTCTACGATCCCCAGTCGCATCAGTGGAGCAAGAGCTTTTCCAATAGCAATGACGGGCAATTAAACCAACCGATGATCGGCGAGTTCAGCAACGGACGCGGCGAGTTTTACGATCAGGAAACCTATCATGGCAGGGCTGCTCTGATGCGCGCCGTGTGGTCCGATATCACGGTGAATTCGCAACATTTCCAGGAATCATTCTCGATCGACGGAGGCAAGACCTGGGAGCCGTACTTTATCGCGACGTTTACGCGCGCCGCCTAATGAGAAAACTCAGCGGGAAGCACAGCCCGCAGGATCTCTGTGCGATAGGTCGGGGTCGATTCAAAGCACGTGCCGCTGCTGAGCGTAAACGAAAACATCCCGTGGCCCAGTCTTTCGATGTAGGAGATGGCCCGCAGATTGACGAGCCTCGACCGCTCTATACGCACGAATCCCGCCGGAGCGAGCACTACGGCAAGTCGCTTGACGCGGTCGCGACTGATGTACGAGTCCGACCCGGACCAGATCCGCACGTAATTTCCGTAAGACTCGATGTAGTCGACCTTCTCTGGATCGAGCAGATACAGGCGTCGTTCGCGCTCCCCGACGAGCACCTGCGGCCGGTCCGCCGGCCCGCTCCGGGCACTCGTCCGCCAGGCCGTTTGCAAGGACGAGCGCACCGCGCCAGTCACCGACGGTTCGCAGCGGATACGGGCGCGCCTCATCGCTTCATTGAAACGCTCGGGGTTTACGGGCTTGGTCAGATAGTCAAACGCCGCAGCGTCGTACGCCGTGAGCGCGTGCTGCGGGTGCGCGCTCACCATGATCGCCAGAGGCGCGTCGTCGCCCCGTAAAGATCGCAGCAGCTCAAAGCCGCTCATATCCGGCAATTCGATGTCGAGTAGAAGGACGTCCGGGTGGTCACGACGGATCGCCTGAATTGCGGCGGCACCCGAATCAGCCTCCGCTACCACCTCAATATCATCACTGGCTCGACACAGTCGTCCCAGGATCGCGCGGGCCAGCGGCTCGTCGTCGACTATCACGACTCGCATAGCGATTCCTCCACGTAGTGTTCCCTTGTGCGCTCTGGATCCGACGGCACGCTGAGCCGCGCAACGAATTGCCCCGGGTCTGACTGATCGATCTTGAGCGTCGCCGCGCTGCCGAAAAGTATGTGCAAGCGTTCCCTTACGTGGCGCAAGCCAAGTGCCGGGCGCAGCGCCACTGGGGCAACGCTGAGCGCGGCGCAGGAGTTGCGCACGGTGACGTTCACCGCTGTGCAGCTGCAAGCCACTGCGATATCGATAGCCACGGATGGTGTGCGTCCGCGCAGCCCATGGGTGACCGCGTTCTCGACCAGTGGCATGAGAATCAATGATGGCAAGGTGGCCGCTGCGCATGCAGGATTGACCACCGAGCGCCACTTAACGCGTGCCGGAAAGCGTGCTTGCTGAATCCGCAGGTACGCCTCAACGCAGGCCACCTCGTCCTGCACGCTCTGCCGCTCACGCTCACTCGCCGCGAGCGTTCGGCGCAGCAGCTCCGAGAGATCACCGAGCAACGGCTGCGAAGTGCCCGTCGGTACAGCATCGAGACCGACGAGGCTGTTCAGCGCGTTTAACAGGAAGTGGGGGTTGACCTGCGCGCGCAGTGCACGCAACCGCTCCAGTGCCACTCGCGAATCAGCGCGTTCGCGCAGCAGCCGTTCACCGACCCAATTCCGATATGCGAGGAACCCAACCGCTGCGCTTATGCAGGAAAGGTACAACACGCCATATTCAACCGTGCTCGACAGCCATGGGTACAGGAATCCCGAACCGGATCTGGGCAAGGCTGAAATCCACAGCTGCTGCGCCTGTGGGTTCGGGCTCAGCCACGAAGCAAGCCCGTATGCGAGCCGCGCCAGCGTCCCGAATGCGAGCGAACTCGCAAGTCCGACAACGACACTCAGGGTGGCGCCGGCGCGCTTCCACGCCTTGAGCGTCAGATGACAGCCAAGCACCGCAAGCGGCCACAGGAACACGCCCTGCAATGCGTCGGCAAGGACCGGAGGAACGATCTCTGGGAATCTGAGTCGCTCGAATTCATAGAACACAACGCGACTCAGCGCGAGCGCCGCCCAGACGGGGGTGACGGTCAGCCACACGTCCCTCGATGCCAGGTGTCGAGGAAGTACCCAGCGCTTACTTATGCTCCTGTGTAACTGCCCCATCGGCCACCAGTCTGGCAGTTGTCGGGCAGGGCCAATTCGTCTACGATAAAAGTATGGATGACGATGCTGCGATCGCCAGAACTGCCGCCGCGATCGGCGAGTTGGCGCGCACTCGCATCCTGTGCTGCCTGATGGATGGGCGCGAACGCACCAGCACCGAACTGGCGACGGTGGCTGACGTGAGCCCGTCAACCACGAGCGTGCACCTGGAGCGACTGAAGAGCGCGAATCTGGTCAGAGTACTGGTCCGCGGAAGGTTTCGTTTCTACAGTCTCAACGGGCCCGATGTGGCTAGCGCGCTGGAAGCGTTGAGTACCGTCGCCGGATGCTTTCGCGATAAGCCCTCGCCAAGCATTCCAACCCGGCTACGTGCCGCCCGGACTTGTTATGACCACATGGCGGGCGCACTCGCTGTCTCGCTGCACGATCGCTTCAGGACACTGGGGTGGCTTTCAGCTGGCTCGAAGACGGGCGATAACACATACGACGTGAGGCCCGGTGGCGCGCAGGCCTTTGAAAGCCTGGGCATCGACGTCGAGTCAACCCGAGCGTTACGGCGTCGGTTCGCGTGCGCGTGTTTAGATTGGAGCGAGCAGCGGCCGCATCTGGGCGGGGCGCTGGGCGCGGCGCTCCTGACGGTCGCGCTGAAGAGAAAATGGGTGCAGCGGGATTTTGACAGCAGAGCGCTGGGCGTCACCAGTCTTGGGCGACGCGAAATGCTGACTCTATTCGACGTTCATGCTTGAGCGGCTGCCCGCAGACGCCTCCCGCGCGACGCAAGCGCAACATCCCTAGTCGCGCCCGCGCCGCACAGCCGGCCGCCCGCTCCGCGCTCCGTGCATCCACACTGCGATGCTCAACGAAGTGTTGTCTGTGGCCACCCCATTAGGATGGGTGGATGGCCACCGAGTGCACCACCGCCGCTGCCGTCCGCGCCGAGGTTGCACCGGCATCCGGCGTCGGCGCGTTCACGTGGCGGATCAGGCTCGAGCTGACGCTCCTCGGGGCGGTGTGGGGCGGCTCCTTTCTCTTCATGCGATTGGCCGCTGCGGATTTCGGCGCTCTGCCGCTGGTCGAGACGCGGCTGGCGCTCGGCGCCGTGGTGCTGCTGCCGTTCCTGTGGCGCGAGCGCGCGCGGTTCACGCCCGCCCTGTGGCTGCGAATCTCCGGCATCGCCGCCATCAACTCCGCGGCGCCGTACGTGCTGTTCGCCTGGGGCGCAGAGCGCGCGCCGGCCGGGATCGGCGCCATCACCAACGCCATGACGGTGATGTTCACCGCCCTGGTGGCGTTCCTTTTGTTTGGGGAGCGCATCAGCGCGCGGCGCCTGGCAGCGCTCACCGCTGGCTTCGCCGGCGTCGTGATCCTCGCCAGCGGCAAGACGCAGGGTGCAAGTGTGTGGGCGGCGGCGCTGGCGGGCGCGGCCGGAGCGCTCCTGTACGGGCTCGGCATCAACCTGGTGCGGCGTCATCTCACCGGCTACCCGCCGGCGGCGGTCGCCGCGGTTACCCTGATCTGCGCTGCGGCGCAGCTGCTGCCGTTCGCGGCGTGGACCTGGCCGCGGCATCCGCTCCCGGCTGTGGCGGTGCTAAGCGCCGTGCTGCTGGGCGTGCTGTGCACGGGTGTGGCGTTCGTTTTCTATTACCGGCTGATCGCGCGGGTGGGGGCGACGCGCGCCTCGACGGTGACGTACCTGATTCCGCTGTTCGGCGTGCTGTGGGCCTGGCTGGTGCTGGGCGAACCCCTCACCATCAGCATGGCGCTGGCGGCCGCTGTGATCCTCGGCGGCGTCGCGTTCAGCCAGCAGCCGCAGCGCTCCTTGTAAGGAGCGCTTGGCATCCACACTGCGACGCCAGACGAATTGCAGTCGGGCGCTAAACGGTACATTCGGCAACGAGCAAGGGCGACTGGCAATCAAAGTCCCGGGAATTTACGCGCAAAGCGAGGGGCAATATGAAAAAGCGTTCGATGACATTTGCACTGCTCGTAGTCGCGGCGGCTTTCGCACCCGCGGGTTCCGCGCAGAATGCAGACTATTCGCACTATGTATCTCCGTGGAAGACGCCGTGGTCCTACGAAGGACCGCGGGGAGCCGAACATTGGAGCACGCTGGATCCGGGCTACGTCACCTGCAACCTCGGCAAGGAGCAGTCGCCGATTGACATTCGCGATACACAGAAAGTCGAGCTGCCTGCGCTGCGGTTCGAATACAAAAGTGAACCCGTGAAGTACGTGATCAACAACGGCTACACGATCCGCGTTAACTATCACGACGCCCCGGGAAGCGGAAACTTCCTGGTGGTGGGTGACAAACGCTATCAGCTGACGCAGTTTCACTTTCACCGGCCGAGCGAAGAGTACGTTCACGGCAAGCCGTACGCCATGGTGCTGCACCTGATGCATCAGGCGAGCGACGGGGAGGTGGCCGGAGTGGCGGTGCTTCTGAAAGTGGGCCGTGCGAACGCCACTATTCAGCAGGTTTGGGAACATATGCCGGCGAGCGAAGGCCAGCAGGAGGTTGCCGGGCTCGAGCTCAATCCCGCTGACATGCTGCCGCACGACACCGGCTACTACGTGTATATGGGGTCGGTAACGGCGCCGCCGTGTACCGAGGGCGTGAAGTGGTTTGTGCTGAAGACTCCAGTGGACATCTCGGCGGCGCAGGTCGCAGCGTTCGCCAGGCTGTATCCGCACGATGTCAGGCCCCTGCAGCCCCTCAACGGACGTGTCGTGAAGGAGAGTCAATAGCCGCAAGCCGCCGTACCGAGCGTCCCTGTCCATGGTGTACCGGCTCGTTGCCCTGATTCTCCTGGCGCCGCCTTGTGCGGCGCAAACGGTGGCGCAAACACCTCAGCCGCAGTACACCGTCGTTCCTGACGTCCAGTACTGCAGTGGCGGAGGCAAGCCCTTACTGATGGATGTTTTCGTCCCGCAACACCGCAGCGCGACGCCTGTCCCAGCGGTGTTGTGGATTCATGGTGGAGGTTGGGAGCACGGTGACAAGAAGAGCGCTTCCGGCGCGCAATTCCTGGCTGACAGCGGCTTCGTGACGGCAAGCGTGTCCTACCGTCTCAGCGGTGATGCGCCGTTTCCAGCCGCCATCGAGGACTGCAAGTGCGCCATTCGCTTCCTGCGTGCTAACGCACGCAGATACGGCATCGACCCTGAGCGAATCGGAGTGGCTGGATCCTCCGCTGGGGGGCATCTCGCTGAGCTGGTCGCCACTGCAGGTCGGGGCGCAGGTCTTGAGGGAAACGGAGGCTGGCCGGACATCTCCAGCCAAGTGCAGGCCGCAGCGTCGTACTACGGCGTATCAGACCTCACCCAGGCATTCCCGGCTGAAACGGTCCCATACCTGGTGAAGTTCCTGCGAGGCGCCGAGACGGAGAAGCCGGACTTGTATCGCAAGGCCAGCCCCATTTTCTACGTGACCAGGAATGATCCGCCACTGCTGCTGGTCCACGGCGAAAGCGATGCTGACATACCCCTCGACCAGTCTGTGCGAATGACCGCAGCCTATCGGCGAGCCGGACTAGCGGTTGAGTTCGTCAGGGTCAAGAACGCCGGCCACGATTTTCAACACATAGGGGATGCTCCGATTTCGCCTTCGGTTGAGACCATTCATCGGCGGACCGTCGAGTTCTTCAAGCGCTACTTGGGCGGCAACACGTCGACTGGAACTGCTTCGCGGTAGTCTCGCGGGTTGTCCGCCTTAGAATAGATGTTGCAAACTGGCGCGCCTGTTTTGCATTTTCAGATGAGCGCTTATGAAGATTGCATACGCGTGCGCCGTAGCCGCGGGAATGAGTCTGTTTGCGGGGCTGACGCCCACGTGCGCTCACGCGCAAGAGCCTCGAACACTTTTTCAGGCAGAGCAAACCGCCGTAGGAGGTGATGCGTGGAAGCGGGTTGCGGCGATTCGGCTCAAGGGCACGATAATTGCCGGAGATGCTCCTGGTACTTTCACTGAGCTCATCGACCATCGCATCGGCCACAGTCTTCTCGTGGTGGACACAGGAAGTCTGCATGAGGAGTCGGGTTTCGACGGTGCGATTTGGAACAAGCAAAATGGAATGGTGACGCTGGCTGACTTGCCGTCGCTTCTTGCCGACGCACAGACCCAGGCATTTGTGAACCGGGATGGCTGGTGGAGCGAAGCCGATGTTTCCGGGCTGACGATGCTGCCCGCGCAGACGAATGCGGGGTCTGCCGTTCAGCGGATTCAGGTCTCTCCTGCCAGTGGCACACCAATCGACGTTTGGCTCGACCCCAGGACACATCTGATCGTACGGACTGTCGCACACACGGATGCGGGCGACCAGATCACGGTGTACTCCGATTGGCGACACACTCGTGGAATTCTGCTGCCGTTTCGGCAGGTCCAGACTGATGCAACAGGAGCAACGACAATCCTGGAGGTAAGATCCGCCAGTGTTGCAGCAACGCTGGCGCCGCACGCCCTGACCCGTCCTGCATCTCACCCCCACGGCTCGATGCACGGACCACGACAGTCGCCGGTGCCATTCCGGCTGACTGGCGCCGGTCGAGGACACATCATCCTGCCTGCGACCATCAACGGAAAGAACGCTACGGTCCTGTTTGACAGCGGGGCTGCGAATTATCTTCCTCCCGATGCCGCTCACCGCCTTGGTCTGATCATCAGCGGCGGAGTGAACCTCGGCGGCGTGGGCAATGGCAGCGCGACCGGCGGCTTTGCGAGCGTAAGAGACATCCGCATCGGCGAGGCGGAGCTCCATGACGAGACTGTGATTATCGGGCCGCTTCCTTATGTGGCGACACGTCCGCAGTCCGGCGTTTTCATCGACGGACTGACAGGCTTTGAGTTTCTTTCGGAGTTTCTTACAACCATCGACTATGGCAAACAGACCATCACGTTTTCGCGCTTTCAGACTGACACGAATCCGGGGGGAGTGACTGAACCGTCCTTTAGTGATGGGCATGACATCTACGTGAAGGCTACGATTAATGGCGCCGTCGGCTTGTTCCGCTTGGACACGGGCGACAACGCGACGGTCAGCGTATTTCGACCGTTCGCCGCCGGGCACCACCTGTTTGAAAACGGCGGGACGGTGAACCTGTCTCCTGGAGGTCTTGGTGGAACCCTGCCGACGCATGAATTCAAGGATGAAACGTTTACCCTCGCCGGCAAGACCTTCAGCCACGTGCCGGTGAGTGTCAGCGACACTCACGCGGGATCATTCGCGTCACAGTCGCTCGCCGGGAATCTTGGAACGGGCATTCTGAGCCGCTTCCGCATTACCTTTGACTATCGTGCACGTACCGTAACTTTCTTGCCGAACCCGAACGCCGACGCGCCGTTCGAATCAGACAATTCAGGCCTGTCGGTAACCCAGGACAGGGCGAATGAGCTCACCGTCCTGAACGTGCGGGCTGGATCGCCAGCAGCCGCGGCCGGAGTTCTCGCCGGCGATGCAATCATTGCCGTGAATGGAGCTTCGGTACCCGAACAGCAGCTCGGCGTCTACGATCTTAAGCCCCTGCTCTTCGAAACCAAGCCCCTCGAGCTCACGATCCGTCGTGGTGACCGGTCTATGACGATCACGATTGCGCTGCAGTGACTTCGCACGCCTTGTCGTAGGTCCCGCGCACCGGAATATCTCGGTCGCTGGAAAGCGCGGTTAGTCGTTTTCCGGGAAGGCTTCATCACAAAAACAATGGCAGCGCGCCTGCCGCCGCTAGCCTTGCGCCATGAGGCTGGTTGATCGCATCGCGCAAGCCCGAATACCGTTCATCGTCAAATGTGCCTCAACCGGTGTTGAGTCGCGCCTCTCGGGAGTCAGCGATTACGCGAGCGAGGCGGGTAGTTGTCCAATTCGCTATGTGTTGAGCGATGACCTGACGCGCCTGTGCGCGGCGCTGGCGTACTCGAAGAGCTCGCGAACACTCTCCTGCATGGACCTTATTCACATCCCTTCAGAGCGAGTCTGGGTCGAATGGTCGTATGCGCCGTGGCGGGACGAGCTCAATCGCTATGGTTTTCCGCAGGTGCAGGACGGGTTCCTAGCCTGCGGTCGCCGCGGTGCCTACCTCAGGTCATCGCGGGATGGCCGGCGCGGATCCGTGCGGACGTTCTGGTGCACGGGCGAGACGGAACTCGACCTGGCTGCGAGCCCCATGGAAGCGCACTTTGACCTGGATACTACTGAGGAGCCCGATCGCAATGGCGCTGCGGTGCCCGGCCGGCGAGCGTTTTACGTCGTGGATAACGAGGTCGCTGACGCTGCGACGCTTAGCAAATGCTTCCGGTTCGAATTCGAGCGAACCTGGGGAGACTACTACGACACGGCTGGGCTGTCCGCCGCGCAGCGTGAGAAGATTGATTGGCATTCGTTAGGCACGATCGCGCTCGACATTCCGCTACTCCTGACATTCTTTCTCTTGCTCGGCGCGCGTACGGGATTGCCGCAACGCGTAGCCGAGCTCGACCGGCTTAATCGATCCCGGAGCCGCGAGGGGAAAGCGCCACTGCTTGATCATGTCGAAGTGCGCGCACCGCTGCTGCCTGAGTTTGGTTGCGCAAACGGCGACTCGTTGCCTTCCGGACGTCGGGGGCCGCGGCTACATCGCGTGCGCGGCCACCTTGTGCGTCGGCGCGATCAGCTGTTCTGGCGCATGCCCCACCTTCGCGGCAGCGCGCGCGCAGGCATGGTGCAGCGGAGGACGGTCACATGGACGTTCGACCGACCGCCCGATTCGGGTGCGCGACCAAGCTACGTTGAGCAATGATGCACAGGCGCCCGATCCCGCGGCCCCGATACAATGTCCGCCTCACACAGGAGGTCTGCTTGAAAATGTTTACCACTCGCCGCTGGTCAGTGGGTCTCGCCGTGGCCGCGCTCGGCGTTGCTTGCACGGTGTGCGCCGCAACGGATTCGGCCTCGTCGCAGGCGATCATCAAGGCCATCAGGAAGGGTGATTGCGCCAAGGCGACCAAGGCGGTGAATGACACCGTGAACTCAAGCGACGCGCAGGTGGATTTGCTAGCCGGGCGCATGCTGGATGAGGGTGTGTGTGTGAAGCAGGACGGCGCCCGCGCCACAGGTTATTTCAAGCGGGCCCTGGAGCTGGGTGACCGCGCCTCGGCGCTCGACTACGGGACCAAGATCGGCCTGGGCGAGGGTGCGGAGCAGAGTTATGAGCACGCGGGCGAGGTTTGCCGCACCGGCGGGCTGGACGCGGAGGGGCACCTTTCCACCTATTCGCTAGGGTATGCCTGCACGGTGCGCGGCGTTGCCAGCATGTTGCTGCGTGAGAATCTTCCCAAGGGGGCGTTCACCACCGGGGTCGCACTGGTGCAGTTCGTGCCGCACGACGCCAGCATGCAGATTCGCTCTGCTCCCCGCGTCGCCACCGCCGACCCGGAGACTGGGTCCAACATGCGTCGACCCACGGTCGACGCGCGCGCCGAGATCGACAAGGCGTGGAAGAACGCGCTGGGCACGGTTCCCAGGCCCGATGTCAGTAAGCTCGACACCAAGGCCATTGACCTGCCGCTTGATGTCACGATGACCATCGAGAGCGGCAAGGATGCCAAACGCGGCGGGAATCAGGGCGCCGTGCTGCAGGGAGAAATCGTCCCGGCCTGGCGTAGCCAGTATAGCCAGCAGTAATCACTGCGCTGGCGCCCGATAGCGCAGCCACGGCAGCGCGTGCGCAGGCATAGTGCAGCGGCGGACGGTCACATGGACGTTCGACCGAGATTGATGAGAACCTGGCCGGCCTGGGGACTGTTGCTGGCGAGCGCCGCGGCGTGCGCCGACGAGGAGGCGCGCGAGGATGCCTGGTGGACCGGACCGATGCTGGCGCCCTCGGCGGCGACGCTGCCGCAGGGGCACGCGCTGCTCGAGCCGTCGCTGTTCGACGAGATCAGCAACGGGCACTTCGACAGCGGTGGCGACCGCCACAGCGGTCCCTACGAGCACGATCTGGGCTCGCTCACCTACATACTCTACGGCCTCACTGACCGCGTCACCGCAGGTCTCATCCCGCGCTTCCTCTACAACGAGCCGGCGGGCGCGCCCAACAGCGCAGGGATCGGACTCGGCGATGTAACGCTGCAGGCCGTCTACGGCCTCACCCAGTACCAGGACGGGAGCAGCATCCCGGCCATCGCCGCGGTACTGCAGGAAACTCTGCCGACCGGCAGCTACGACCGGCTGGCGCGCCCTAGCGGCGGTTCCGGCGCCGGCGCCTACACCACCGGACTCGCGCTGTACTCGCAGGATTATTTCTGGATGCCGAACGGACGCATCCTGCGTGCACGGCTCGATCTCACCTACGACATCTCCTCATCGGTGAGCGTGCATGACCTGAGCGTCTACGCCACGAGCAAAGGCTTCGCGGGACGCGCGTGGCCCGGCAATGGCGTCACCGCGGACGCCGCCGCGGAATAC
>Ga0182015_10003384_pt1 | contig 17969 bp, 18 predicted proteins | sample 712P3MmetaG_FD_120478 | JGI IMG/M metagenome (GOLD analysis project Ga0182015, IMG submission 120478) | Permafrost microbial communities from Stordalen Mire, Sweden - 712P3M metaG | ecosystem: Environmental > Terrestrial > Soil > Wetlands > Permafrost | place: Sweden: Stordalen | collected...
ATGCTGCATCACGTTAGTCGCTGGCGTGCTGGTTGCCGCAAGGCCCGCCGGACCGAGAACCCGCACATAGACGAGATTGACGGCGAGATAGAGAAGAATCACGCCGATCACGCCAAGAATTAGGGCGCGCGGCAAATTGCGCGAAGGTTCGCGGACTTCTGCCGCGACGAAGTTTGCAGTCTGCCAGCCGCCGTAAGCGAAAAGAACCGGCGTGAGCGCCGCGCCAATTGCGGTGAGAAGGTCGATAGAAAACGGCCGATCGAGGACGGGTCGCGAAAGGACGCTCGAAGCCGCGGGCGCTGCCGACGTCAATCCGATGACCACAAGCGCCGCGATAGCAAGAATTTTCAGGATCATCAGCGCACTCTGCACGGTGCTTCCGGCGCGCACTCCCAGGCAATTGATAATCGCCAGTCCAGCAAGCACGATAGCCGCCACTGAGGCATCGGAGAGTGGCACGGCGACGAGAACCCGAAGGTATTTGGCAAAAGTAACGGCAACGGCTGCCATCCCTCCGGTTTGAATGACGAGCAGGAGCACCCATCCATAGAGAAACGCGAGCGCCGGATGATAAGCCTCGCGCAGGTACGCGTATTGTCCGCCGGCCTTCGGCAGTCGCGCCGCAAGTTCGGCATAGATAAACGCGCCGAACAACGCCACAATCCCTCCGATCACCCACGCGCCCAGGATGAGCGCCGGAGTATGAACCTGCCGCCCGACGACGTAGGAATTAATAAAGATGCCTGAGCCGATGATGCCGCCCATGACGATCATCGTCGCGTCGAATAGGCCGAGGCGCGCCACGAGTTGAGGTGCGCGCGAGGATTCCGCGGAATTGTCGCCGGGGTTCATTGCTCGAACGCCCCTCAGGGAGCGCAATCGTGCCGTGACTCTACCATCGCAGCCCAAATCTGCAATGCATCCCCAGTGCGGCGATAACTCATCCGTCTCTTTTGCGGCCAAACCGCTTGCGGGACGCCCGCCCGCGGGGCTTTACTTGTATCAGGAGATTCACATGCCAGAAGCAAAGCCCGCCGGGCCGAGTGTCGTCGCGGAAGGCCACTCCGAGAAGCGCCGGACCAAACGCGTTCATATTTCCATGCCGGTCCGCGTCCGGGGAAAAGTGGGAACGCAAGACTTCGAGGAGGAAGCACTGACAGCCTCTGTGAGTTTGCACGGTTGCATGGTGCGGTTGCGCCAGCCGGTAATCCGCGGCCAGCAACTCATTCTATTCAATCACGCGGTTGATGAAGAGCTTTCCTGCACCGTTACGTATCTTGGCCCTAAGGACCGGGGAAAGTTGGAAGTAGGCCTCGAATTTGTCGAGGCGTCGCCGCGCTTCTGGAGAATTAATTTCCCTCCGGATGACTGGAATCCGGCCGAGCGGAAACGCCCGGGCGAGAAAAGGCCGTAATCGCGCACCGCAGTCCAATTGCAGCGGAACGCGTCCCGAAGAAGTTATTGCCGATTCGCGAATGCCAGCTCGATCTCAAGCACGAAGAAAATCAGATTTGACGCGCGTAAATCAACCGGCGCGAAGCTTGCGCAATTTGTTTTCAGCCGGCGCGCTAAGCCGTCGGCGCCTGGCGCTGGTGATCTGATGAAAAATGCAAGGGGGGAAAAGTGAAGAGCCTCGTCGGAATCTTGATCGTGGCCGCTCTGAGCGTGGTGGTTTACAAACTTTACCTAACCAAGGCGCTGCCTACGGAAGGAAAAACTCCGCAACAGACGATCGACGTTGTTGGCGTGAAGAACGATCTCCTTGCTATTGCTCAAGCGGAACGCGGTTACCAGGCCGAGCACGGATTCTACGCTTCGCTCGATGTGCTCGAATCGAGCGGCGCCATGGCGATGAAGAAGCCGGGACGCGATGGGTATACCTACGAAGTTCAGACTTCGCCAGGCAATTTTCAAGCAATCGCGCGCTGTTCTTCCGCGCCCGAACTGCCCTGCACTAACTACTCGATAGATTCATCCATGCAGGTGCAGCCGCTTCCCTGAGCCGCCGGCGAAACCGTCATTGCGGGCGCCGCTGTTACGGCGCGCGTTTTTGATCGGCAACCGTCACTCCGCCTTCCGCGTAATGCAAATCCACGAACGTCACCTGATTATTTTCGCGCTTTGCGTTTCCTACAACGATTAATAGGTCGGTAACGCGCGTGGCAATCTTCCGCTTCTGGCCGGCGTTGCGTCCTGCAACCCAGGTGATTTGCACGTATGGCATCCGGAATCCTCCCGGCAGAAGCGTAACGCAGCGGCCGCCGATCGAATGGACTGGCGGCCGCGAATCCTAGCGCGAAACGTGGGATTAGGCCGTTCGTGGAATATGACCGGGCAATGTCGAGCCGCAGTGTGCGCAGTGCGTCCACGCCAGATCGACGGCCTTACCGCAGTGCGGACAAGTAGGTTTGACAGAGGTGCCGCAGTTCGGGCAGAACGTGAATTTCGAAAGGACGCTCGTGCCGCACGAGGGACACGTCACCGGCATTGCATCGCGAAGAATGAAATACAGGATGATGCCGATCGCATCAGGGATGAATATCGCAAGAAGCGTCCACATGACGTGACGCATGCCGCGCCGCTTCGAGTCACCGTTCACGTAACCGATCAAATGAATGTAGATAAATAAGACCGCGAACGCGAGAAGAGGCAAAAGTATTCTTCCCACCATTGGAATCGGCTGGCTGTGATCTGGCGGAAATGTTGACAGAATCCCGATAAGAATCGCACATCCTAGCGAGACGATCCACGCTGTCACCTTCGCCGCTCGCGGAATGATGCGAATGTTGTCCTGAAATTTGCTCATGCTAATCTCCTCTCGCGACGCTGGTGCCACGCCAGCACCATCGCCGCAATGCCTCCGGCCACCCAACCCAAAGCTGTAAGCCCAGCGAAGGCATACCAGGTCGGTGTAAGCCGAGTCGTAAACCAGGATGCGAAGCCGCCGCTCAAAATTCGGACGATCGGCCAGCTCAGCACCGTCAGCGTCCATGCGAATGCAATCAGAAACGCCAGCACATTTCGATTCCAGCGCTGTTCCGCCTCTTCGCCAAACGCAAGTTCCGCGCGCGCCCGTGCTCGTTCGACTACGCCTGCCGCCGGCTGCGGCGTCGGAAGACGTCGAAGCCCCCGCGCGAGCAATTGCCAGTTATCGAGCTCGGCAGCGCAAGCTGCGCAATCGTGTGCGTGCCGCGACACGCGTTCGTCCGCATCCGGGTCGAGCGCGCCCGCTGCGGCGAGCGAAAGCAAATCGCGAATATCGTCGCAGGAGTTCATGTCCAACGCTCTCCTGGGTAGCGGGATTCCAAGCTGCTGCGCAAATTGTCCAAACCGCGCCGCAGGCGTGTCTTCACCGTTGAAAGCGGCGCGTCCAGCACGACGGCGATATCTTCAAGCTTCATTTCTTCTTCGAACCTCAATGAAAGCACTTCGCGATAGTGAATCGGCAATCCGGAGACGCATTCGGCGAGCCGCGAGCCGCGCTCACGTTCGAGTATGCCGTCGAGCGCCGGCGGCTCTTTCGCTGCAAGCTTCGCTGCCATCGTTTCGCCGTGGGGATCGTCCGCGGGCGGTTCGTCAAGACTTTCGGGATGCCGCCGCCGCAGAAAATCGATCGCGAGATGGCGCGCGAGCGTGAATAGCCACGCATCGAAATTCCGATTCGGGTCGTAGCGGCGAATCTGTTCGGCCACGCGGATCCAAGTCTGCTGAAAGAGATCGTCGGCGTCGGCCGAATTTCTCACGAGGCGAAGCAAGTAGCGGTAGAGCCTGTTCTGATAGCGCGCCACGAGTGCCGAAAGGGCATCGAGATCGCCGCGACGGAGCTGGCTGACATCGGTATCGAGCCCCACCGTCGCCTCCTCCGCGCAGGTTAGCGTCGCTATCATAATCGGTATACGGTCGACGAAGAGAAAAAGACTCAGCGGGATGGCGGCTTTCGGTGCCACAATCCGGCCGGCAGCTCGATGCATCTATAAGAAGGGAGACATCTTGCGTCGAATCCTCACGATGGCTCTCGGCGTGGCGCTGGGAGCGAACGGCACTTGGATGGTAAGCGCACCAATAAACTGGTATCGCTGGGTGCCGGGAGTCGCGGCCACCGGTCCGGCGAATATGCACTTCATCCGCGATATTGGTTGTGCTTACCTCGTGGCAGGTCTCAGCGTCATATGGCTTGGGCGGGCTCCCAGTCGAGCATGGCCGGCGGCGCTTGCGAGCGGAACATTTCTCGGGCTTCACGCGTTGGTCCATTTGTATGACTTCTTCACCGGCCATGAAAGCGCGCAAAACTTGACTAGAGATTTCCCGGCGATTTTTCTCCCGGCAATCCTCGTCATTTGGCTCGCATGGCACGGGCGCCGCGAGGCGCCAACGGAGAGATGAAATGTTTGGCTGGCTCGTAAGAAAAAGGCTTGATGCGTATGAGCGCGAGTTTGACTACGACACGAGTTACCTCCGCGATATCTATGCGGCAAGTCCACATGCGTTCTGGCGCTTCTCGAAATTCGTCGGCCTTTCGACCTATCGAGAAGGCGCGCCGTACGACGCGTGGTTCGCTGCGAAATTGGTGGGCACTCTGGCTGAAGATTGCGGCCCATGCACGCAACTTGTCGTGACGATGGCGGAGCGAGCCGGAGTGAACGGAGCCACGCTCCGCGCGATTCTCGCGGGCGACGAAGCCGCGATGTCCACTGACGCCGCACTCGGCTATCGGTTTTCACGCGCCGTGCTTTCGCGCGATATCGCTCTCGGCGACGAGCTTCGCGAAGAAATTATTTCGCGTTGGGGACAAAAAGCTGTGATTTCGCTCGCCTTCGCCCTTGCCTCTTCGCGCGTTTTTCCCACCGTGAAGTACGCACTGGGCCACGGCAAAGCGTGCGTTCGCGTGCAAGTTGCCGGAGCGAACGCGCCGCTGCATCGCGAAGAAGTGGCCCACTGAGCGTGCCGCGCACGAGAACTGGGCCGTGTCGCGCTGTGCTAGAATCGTGGTCTCGTGCAACCCATCATCAAGCATCTGCTTGACCTCCAAACCGTTGATACTCATCTGCAGGATGTGCGAGCGCGGCTAACTCAATTCCCAAAGCGCCTCGCGGAAGTAGAAGGCCGCGTTGCGGCCGCGCGCGCGGAACTTGAGCATTCGAAGGCAGCTCATCTCACCGCGCTGAAGGATCGCAAGAGATACGAGTTGGACGTCGAGCAATGGAAAGAAAAGGCCAAGAAATACAGGGATCAGGCCTACCAGGTGAAAACGAACGAGGCTTTCAAAGCCCTTCAGAACGAAGCCCAAACAGCCGAAAACGAAGTCGCAAAGTCCGAAGACCGGCTCCTGGAACAAATGGTTGCCGGCGAAGAATACGACGGGCGAATCAAGGTTGCGGACAAAGCTTTGAAGGAAGTTGAGGAAATCGCAAAAGGGGAGCGCGCGAAAATTGAATCGGAGCGCGCCGTAGCTGAGAAGGAACGCGCGGGGTTTGAATCGGAACGCGCGACTGCAGTCGCTGCCATTCCCGAAGATCTGTTGGACCATTACCAGCGCATCGCGCGCAAACACGGCGGAACGGCGCTAGCCGAAGTGCGAAGCGAAATGTGCGGCGCCTGCGGCGTGCGTGTCCGCCCTCACGTGTTTCAGGAAATGCGCCGCGAAGGAAATGAAGAGATCTATCACTGCGAGACCTGCACGCGAATGCTTTACTATATCGAACCGCCTAAGCAACCTGCGCCGCCTTCGACAGATAATTCCAGTTCCGCCTCGCAGTCGAGCGACACCTAAAAAGAGCGAAACCTGAGTATCCCGTGACGATAAAACGTCTGCCGAAAACATCGCCGCCCGGAAGCGCGGGCCTGTTCAACGAGCCGCACGCGGTTGAAGCACCGGCGGCTCTTTGTACGGCGCATGTTGACGGCGCATCGCGCGGCAATCCGGGCCCCGCATCTTATGCAGCCATCATTTATGGGCCGGACGGCAGCCAGATTTTCCAAATTGGAAAATATTTTGGGCGTGACACCAACAACGTCGCGGAATACTACGCGCTGATTGCCGCGCTCGATTACGCTGCAAACCACGACATCAAGCGGCTTCGTGTGAACAGCGATTCCGAATTGCTCGTCCGCCAGATGCAAGGCCGCTACAAAGTGAAAAGCCCGGACCTGCGTCCACTTTTCGAGCGCGCCGCCAAGATCGCCCGTACACTCGAATACTTTGCGATCCAGCATGTTCCGCGAGAAATGAATCGAGACGCGGATCGCCTCGCCAACGATGCCCTCGACAAAACCGACGGCAAAACCGCAGCGCATGGAATCCAGAAAGACGGCGCAAAAGATGGCGCGATGCACGGCGCGAAATCGGGCACGCAGCCGATACAATCAAACGCAGCGACAATCCGCGTTCGCGCTCACTACATCAACGGAGTCCTCGTCCCTCTCGAACCTCTCGATCTACCCGACGGAGCCGAAATCTCCTTCGATCTTCGCCGGACCCTCAAGCGCTGATATTTGCCATCCTAATCCCGCTCGCAGGCGCACTTACTTTCGTTTAAAAGTCAGTACATCCGGCCTATTGTTGCGCCTCCACTCCGATTGTTAGCCTTCTTTGCACCGCGAAAGTCGCCTTGAAGGGGGCAGTTTGAACGCGATCCTGGACAAGCTGCCTACCATTCTGACTCTGGCTGTCCTGGTCGGAATCTTCCTCGCGTTGCAGAAGCATTCAGAATCTTCGCGCACCCGCCTCTGGACATTTGCGTGGGCCCTCATCTTCGTTCACTTCTTGATCCAAGTCTTCGAAACGCATACCGGTACGATCGAGCAAATCGTCGAATCAATCGATTTAGCGTCGCTGGAACTCTCTGGCGTGGTCTTCGTTGTTTCTATGTTGCGTTCCGTGGAAAACCGTTTCCGGCGGACGGCATTGCTCTCTTTGCTCGCCGTTCCCGCGGCGTTCCACGCGACGGCCATCACGTTTGGCTGGCCGGTTCGCGGTGCGCTCGTAGCAGCCCTCGCTGTCTTGACGGTCGGCAGCGTAGCGTTCGTTTTTCTCGAAGAAGGCACTGAATCCGCCTTCGCGCGGACACTCGCTGGAATCGTCGTGGTGACGGGCGCATGGGCGATTCACAACCAATGGCTCGGCACCCCCGACTTCGCCGTGAATGCCATCCTCACTCTTTCGTTCGGCGTCTGCGGTCCGCTTTTCTGGAAGCGCGTGCAGCGCTGGTCGCCCGGAGTCGCCGCGGTTGCCGGCGGATTTGTGGCCTGGGGCGCCGTGTTTCCAGTTGGCGCGCTCGTGCAGCATTTCTATCCGGCGCTCGTCGTAAATGGGGAGCTATGGAACGTGCCGAAATTTTTCGTGGCCATCGGCATGGTGCTGACGGCGCTCGAAGATCAGTCGCTGCTTGTCGAACAGGCCCGGGCGCGCGAACATTCCGAAAACTTGATGCTTCACCGTTTATCGCAAATCAGTTCACGCTTGATCGCGGGCCGCGACCCCGCCACGCTGTGCGACGAGATCGTGGACGGAATCACGAGTACGAGCAGCTTTCGCGGCGCGGTGGTGTTCTTTTCAGCCGAAGACCGCTTGCCGAAACTTATGTGCTCAAGCGGGATCACAAGTGAACAACGCGCACGCATGGAAGAACGAACGCGCGGGTTCGATTGGGACAATTTCGAAAAGCTTTTCGCGACAAACAGGCTAGGGAATAGCTCGATTGTCCTGGATGCCGGGCAGCTCGCAAAATTCCGGCAAGTCGCTACAAATCAGGTTTCCGAGGGCTGCGTTGTCCTAATTCCACTGGTCTCGGCGCGAGGCGCGCATCTTGGCATCCTCTGGCTATCAACGCCGTTGGCTCCGGCCGATCTCGACGAGTCTGAAGTAGCAAAGTTAGAGATGTTGGCCGCCGATCTCGGCGTGACGATGGACAACTCCAGATTGCACCGCCAGTTGATCCGCTCCGAGAAACTCGCGGCGCTCGGCCAGTTGGTTGGCGGCGTTGCGCACGAACTCAATAATCCTCTCACCGGCATCCTGGGCTACAGCGAGTTGCTTGCAAGCGAGGCCGAGAATGAGACAACACGCGCGCGCCTCGGTAAAATCGGACACGAAGCCCGGCGCATGCACAACATCGTCAACGGCCTGCTGCGTTTCGCGCGGCAGAGCAATCCCGGGACGCGCGTCGCGGATCTCGCTGGCTCAATTCGCGATGTCCTTCAGCTTCGCGAATATCATCTTCGCAAGTTCGGAATTCAATTGAACTTGAACCTCGAGGGTGGACTGCCGCAGTTGGCCGTCAGCGACGACGATTTGAAGCAAGTACTCCTCAATATTTTGAACAACGCGATTGACGCCGTCGAGAACAGCGAGACGCGGGAGATTTGCATCTCGGCTGCGCGCCAGGGCGGCCGGGTCGCGATCCACATCGAGGATACCGGCGCTGGATTCCGCGATTTGAATCGCGCGTTCGATCCGTTCTACTCGACGAAGCCCGTTGGAAAAGGAACGGGGCTCGGCCTGAGCGTCTGCTACGGGATCATCCAACAAGCGGGCGGCGAAATGACGCTCGCAAATGGCCAGCAGCACGGCGCGAGCGTCGTCATCGAAATTCCAGCCGTGGCTGTTCCATCTCTGGCGCGAGACACCGTAGCTGTTCCGGTCTGATCGCGCCGTCCGGCTCCGCCGCTGCGAACACTTGAAGACTGACTCTTTTCAGAGCCCGGAGGCCCCCGCCTCCGGGAACACTCCCGGCTGCTTCTCACTCGCTGTAAAGATTTTTTGTTTTCGAGATTACTGCTTGAGGAAGTATGTGCGGTAAAGCGTGTCGCGCTGGGCGGGAATGTAACCGGCGTCGCTGATAATCCTGCGAAGTTCGGCTTCATTTGTGCGATTGCGTACGCCTGCGGCGTAAACCACGTTCTCTTCAATTAAAATGCTGCCTACGTCGTCGGCGCCGAACTGCAAGCCCACCTGGCAGATCTTGATTCCCGGCGTCAGCCAGCTCGATTGAATGTGATCAATGTTGTCGAGATAGAGCCGGCTGATCGCAAGCGTCTTCAAATAATCCACGGCGGTGGTTTCCTGCACTCTTTTTCCGAGAGAGGTATGATCCGGCGCGAAAATCCAGGGAATAAAAGCCGTGAACCCGCCGGTATCTTCCTGCAATCGCCGCACGCGCTCGAAGTGGTTGACGCGTTGGCTATAGTCTTCGCCGCAGCCGAACATCATCGTTGCCGTCGTGCGCAGGCCGAGCGAATGCGCTTCGCGATGAACCAATTCCCATTCGTTCGATGTGCATTTCAGCCGCGAAATGCGCGCGCGAACTTCGTCATCCAGAATTTCCGCGCCGCCGCCGGGAATGGATTCGAGTCCCGCGGCGCGGAGCCGCGCGATCGTGTCGCGCACGCTCAGATTTGAAATCTCGGCGATGCAGATAATTTCTGGCGCCGAGAAGCAATGTAGATGGACGCGCGGGTACTTCTGCTTCAGCGAGCTCAGAAGATTTTCGTAATAGTCGAGCTTCAAATCAGGATTCAGTCCGCCTTGCAGCAGTACGCCGGTGCCGCCGAGTTCGAGCATCTCGTCAATCTTGTGGCAGATTTCCTCGAACGAGAGAACGTAGCCTTCCTTCGAACCCATCGGGCGGTAAAATGCGCAGAAGGAGCAGTACTCAGTGCAAAAATTTGTGTAATTGATGTTGCGGTCGATTTGATATGTAGCGATGCGCGGGTCAGTCTTCTTCCGGCGGACTTCGTTGGCCGCCATTCCGATGCCGACGAAATCATCGGAAGCGAATAAATCGAGCGCTTCTTGTTGCGAGATTCCCATCACCGCTCCGTATTCACAACTAAATTGCCGCGCGCGATTGAGTCGCCGCGCTACTTCTTAGATAGCATAGATCGAGTCGCCGGCGTGCACGATGCCCTCGCGCAATACGGCGCCGTAGACTCCCGCGCAGCCGCTATGTCCATGGTAAACCGATTCGAGCACTTTCGGCGAGGGCGCGGCGGTATCCGGGTCGAGCGTGATCATGATGCAGCGCCCATCCTTTTTGACCAACTGCACGACAACAGTCTCGCCAATCTGCAGCTCCCGCCCGACAAGTTGGTCCTCGAAAAACGGGGCATCATCATCCCAGCGGACGTAAAAATTCGCGCGGAACCGCCGCTTGTCGAGGGCAATTCCAGTTTCCTCCGACAAGCCGCGCAATGTCGCAAGCCCGAACATCGAAACGGGCCGGGCATCCGTCATGCAGCGCTCCGAAAATCGCAACCGAAGCGAATGGCCGAACCGCTTTTCGAGAAACTCCGTGAATTTCGGATCGCCCATTATGAATTGTTCGCCATCGGGCGCCGCCACCTCAATCGCGAACTCGGCCGCGTCGGGAATCTCATTCGCCGCGTCGAGAGGCTTCAGAAATCTTGGCTTGAAGAGTATGAAGTCGTGCCCCTGGCGTCCCGTCATCCACGGAAAATCCGATTTGTTATTGTTGTCCACGAACGCGTAAACGCGATCCCCGGTCACTCCCGCGTAAGTCACTCGCGCCTCCGCGAGTTCTTCGCCGGCCATGCTTTTAACGGGATAGCGCCACAACTCCGCCAGCATGCCGAGGCGCTCCAAATCCTAGGCCCCTCGGTGGACGAGCGATTTCGCAGGCGCGCTCGAGTATTCGATCGGGCGATAGCGTGGAATCAATCCTAGCGCCGCAGCTTTTTGATAGTAGAGGTTCAGCCCTTCGATGTTCTCGGCGTCGAGATCGAAATTGATGTTGTCGGTGAGATATTTTTCGAGATCCTTGGGCGGTAGATCGAGTTTCATGGACGCCGCATCAGCGATTTCCGGAATCCGCGCCATGCCATATTCCTTGGACGCAAGAAAATCGGCGACTACTTCGGGGGTGATCGCCTCGCGCCGCCCTGCCCAGATCGCGAGGACGCAAGGTTTGCCCGTCATCTCCTGCCACTCGTGCGCAACGTCGTAAACGAAAATCGATTCGTGGCCAGGCACGGGCATATCGCTGGCATCGCCCTGGCAGCATGACTTTGTGCTCGGAGCTTTTCCCGCGAGTTGGTCCATCTTCACGGCGATGCGCAGCGCCGGATCGCCGATAATCAGCGCGGCGTCGGCGTTCTCGAGCATTTCGGCGGCGTTCGGCCGCGCATCCACAAATTCCGGCTTGATCCGCCAGTACTCGGCGGCAAGGATTCGCACCAGCGCGACGGAACTGCGGGAGCTCGTGTCGAGCGCGATGTGCTTTGCCAATTCAATCGGCTTGTTCGAGACGACAAGAATACTTCGCACCGCTCGCTTTGCCGCCACCGCCATTCCCGGCAGCATCACGAGATTCTCGATCCGTTCGTACTCGATGGCGGGAATGATAGCCACGTCGGCAGCGCCGCTGCGCAACGCTTCAGCGCATTGCGATGGAAGCGTGAAGGAGAGATCGTATCGCCCCGCTTGCGGCCCTTCGGTGAAACCCCACACCAGCGGCGCGGTATTCAAGTATTCGACAATTGATATCCGGAGTTTTGCCAAGTGAGACTCTTCCTTGCAGGGACAAACCCAGTCTAGCACATACGCGCCGACCCCCCGGAAATGCTGGAAGCGAGTCCGGATTGGCTCATTTAGATCAAGGTTTGAGATGTAGCCGCTTGATTGCCGAGTCGGCTACCGCAAGGTATAAGTGGGCGGTGATAATACTAGAACTAATCGCAACTCTTGCCGCCGGACTGTTCAGTGGCGCGTCGATCTACATAAACTTGGTGGAGCATCCCGCCCGGATGGAGTGTGGCACGGCTGCGGCACTCTCCCAGTGGGCCCCCAGCTATAAGAGAGCAACCGTGATGCAGGCAAGCTTGGGAGCCGTGGGATTCCTGAGCGCCATCGGTGCATGGATACTGCGAGCCGGAACGTTGTGGCTGCTTGGCGGCGTCCTGTTTGGCCTCGTGATTCCGTTTACGTTGATCGTGATCTTGCCCACGAACCGAAAGCTACTGAGTCCTAGCCTCGATAAGGAATCTTCGGAAGCGAGAACTTTGCTCGATCGCTGGAACAGATTGCATGCGGTGCGGAGCGTTTTGAGTTTCGCTTCGTTCGTGGTTTTCGTGCTCGCGCTCACCGGGGTTCTTCGGTAGTTAATTCGATAGGGCTTACGGGATCACGACGATTCTTCGGCCGGGCTGTTCCTTTCGCTGCCATGCGCTTTCGATTTCCGCGAGCGGGACGCGCTCCGTCTCGACGCGTAGCTCGCCGCAAGCGCCGCGCGACATCACCTGCTGCATCGCGTCGACCAAAATCTCGCGCGACGGCATACCGGCTGTTCCAAGAATCGTCAACGCCGTGCTGCGCAACACAGCCGCTCGCAATGAAATTGCCGGTCCGGCGCTCTCGCCCACTTGCACAAGACGCGTCTCTTTCGTTACCGCGGCGAATTCCGATTTCGTAATCGCCGCAAGCAGCGTCTCAGTCGGCCGTCCCCACAAGTAATCGATAATGACGTCGAATCCTGCGACTGCCGCCTCGCGAGCAAATGCATCCTTGAGAGATTCGTCAGATTGGTTGAGCTGGATCGTCGCGTCCGCGCCCAGTTCGCGCAGCTTCTCGAGCAGCCGTTCGTTGCGTCCCGCGCCAATCACGCGCTTTGCCCCAAGCAACTTCGCGATCTGCACGGCGAGCTGGCCCGTAACTCCGGTCGCGCCCAGAATCAGCGCGGTCTCTCCCGGCGCGAGCTTCGCGCGATGCGCGAGCGTTAACCACGCAGAAACTCCAGGGTTCGGCAGCGCCGCCGCGGTTTCATCGTTGATTCCGAAGGGAACGGCGAAGCAAAACGCGCGTGGTACCACGGTGCGCTCGGCCATCGCGCCGTAAGGCCGCCGCGGCCCGCCAAAAAATACCCGCGTACCATCATCGAGGTCCCCGATCCCGTCAGTTCCACACACCACCGGCAATTCACGAGGACTGGCGTAATGCGTGCCGCTGGCCAGTTGCCTGTCAACACCTTTTAGCGAAGCCGCGCGCACGCGAACGACAACTTCGTCCTTGTCGGCAGTTGGCTCAGCAAACTCCTCGAATTGCGGCGCCTTCCCAAGCTCATGCAATACCGCAGCCTTCATTCTTGACGTCCTTCCTTTGATCTTATCCAAGAGGATTATGCCATCGGTCTTACCGAAGCACCGTTACATGCAGCCGCATTCGTCGCGTTTGCGTACTTTCCGCCTTTGACAAGCCGCTTGCCGCAAACGTACGCTCGGCGGCGTTTCCCTCTCGATGCCCACCGATACCGACCAATATTTGGGTTGGGTCGCGCTTGCGCTGACTCCAGGCCTCGGCGCGCGTATGGCTGGCAAACTGCTCCGCCTGTTCGGCAGCCCGGAAGCCGTGTTCAACGCCTCGCTCACTGCGCTTGAAGGGCAACGCCTTCCGGCCGCCGTCGCTCAGGCGATACATTCGCGCCAGCCCATGTCCGCCGCCGCGAAGGAATTGGCCCAAGCCCAGCAGGCCGGCTACCGCCTTGTCACTTGGGACGAACCGGCCTATCCGCATCTTCTTCGCGAGATTTACGATCCTCCACCCCTCCTGTATGTCCGCGGAAACACAGAACTTCTGAATCGGCACGGAATTTCCATGGTCGGGGCGCGTCGTCCGACCCCCTACGGGAATCAAATGGCTGAGCGGCTAGGCCGGGATTTGGCCGCTCGGGGGCTGGTTATCGTCAGCGGATTAGCTCGCGGAATCGACGCTCGCGCGCATCGCGGCGCACTTTCGACGCCGGCGGGAACCACGGTCGCGGTGCTTGGCTGTGGGATAGACGTGGTATATCCCAAAGAAAACAGGAAGCTTTTCGAAGAGATCGAGCAGCGCGGCGCGATCATCAGTGAGTTTCCGATGGGCACGTTTCCGGGAGCGCAGAATTTCCCGATTCGCAACCGCGTGATAGCCGGAATGTCGCTCGGGGTTGTATGTGTAGAGGGCGCGCAGTACTCTGGATCTCTGATCACCTCCAGGCTGGCAATGGAATTCAGCCGAGAGGTGTTTGGCGTCCCAGGCAACGTAACCCAGCCAACGAGCTTCGGACCTAATCAGCTCATTAAGCAAGGGGCAAAGCTGGTGACGAGCTGGGAGGATGTCGTCGAGGAATTGCCCACGCCGGTGCGGGCCGAGTTGTTGCCCGTGGAATCGCCGAGCGCGCAGGAACGCGCATCGCTCGTTCAGGAGTCGCTTGCGCCAGGGGAGCGCGCGCTCTACGAGCTGCTGAGCGTGGATCAAGCGCGCCACGTGGACGAATTATTGGAGTTATCGGGCATGACATCCTCCGAAGTCTTGGCCGCTCTCTTCGATTTGGAAATGAAGGGCGTGGTAAGGCAGTTGCCGGGTAAGCAATTCCTGAAAGTCCTGTTGTAATAAATCCCCTACTTTCAGGGTTAGGATGGTGACGCACGTCGTCGCCCTGCGGCGGACTGCAGTGGCGTGTGCGATAGCTCAAGAGTCAGGAGAATATGGGACGTTCATTAGTCATAGTCGAGTCGCCCGCAAAGGCGAAAACGATCAATAAATATCTGGGACGCGACTATTTGGTCAAAGCGTCCGTCGGGCACGTCATGGACCTGCCCAAGAAAACAATAGGGATTCGTCTGCCCGGTGAAGATCTGAACGGCCGCAAGAAGCGAAAGTCCGCCAAGGGCAAGAAGAAGGCAGCGGCCGATACCAAGCCCAAGGTGATGATCAGCATCGATGACGCCAAGATTTTCGAGCCGACGCTGCAAATCATCGCCGGCAAGGGCAAGGTCATCAACGATCTCAGAAAAGCGGCCAGCACCGCGGATGCTGTGTATCTGGCTGGCGACCCTGACCGCGAAGGTGAGGCTATCTCCGCCCACCTGGCAATGGTCCTCTCCAAGCCGACGCGTTACGCCGAAGAAGCTTCTTCGGAGAAACCGACCGTCAAAGAGTTGGCTGCCGCTGCCGAAGAAGAATTGAAGAAGGCAAAAAACGGCAAGGGCAAAAAGGCGAAAGCGAAAGAAAAAGACGAAGAAATCACCATTGCGGCCACCGACCCGAAGAAAATTTTCCGCGTCACATTCAACGAGATTACGCCGAAGGCCATCCGCGCCGCGTTCGAACACCCGCGCCAAGTCGATACCAATCTCGTGGACGCGCAGCAGGCCCGCCGCGTCCTCGACCGCATTGTGGGCTACAAGATTTCGCCGCTTCTCTGGGACAAAGTGCGGCGCGGTTTATCCGCCGGACGCGTGCAGACCGTAGCGCTGCGCCTGATCGCCGAGCGCGAGCAGGAAATCCGAGCGTTCGTCCCTAAGGAATATTGGACGATTCATGCGCTGCTCGTCGGCAGCCAGCCGCCAGCATTCGAAGCCAAACTCATCAAGTTCAAGGGCGAGGATATCGAGGTCTCGAACCAGGAAGAAGCGGAGCGCGTAAAGGCCGCCGTCGAGCACGCTGCGTGGCAGGTTACGAGCGTCACGCAAAAAGAGAAGAAGCGCAACGCTCCGCCGCCGTTCACAACTTCAAAGCTCCAACAGGCCGCCTACAATCGCCTCCGCTACACGGCCAAGCGCACCATGTCTCTCGCGCAGCGGCTTTACGAAGGGGTCGAACTTGGCAGCGAAGGCTCCGTCGCGCTCATCACTTATATGCGCACGGATTCCGTTCACGTATCAAGCGACGCTCTCGCGCAAGTGCGCGAATTGATTCCAGCCAGATTCGGCGCCGAATATCTCCCGGAGAAGCCGAACTTCTACAAATCGAAAAAGGACGCGCAGGAAGCCCACGAAGCGTGCCGGCCGACCGATGTCGCGCGCACCCCCGAAGACGTTCGCAAGTATCTCGACGACGATATTTTCAAACTCTATCAGCTCATCTGGCAGCGTTTCGTCGCCTCGCAAATGCTTCCCGCGATTTTCGATCAGACCACGATTGATATTTCCGCCGGCGACTACACATTCCGCGCCACGGGCTCCGTGCAGAAGTTCGATGGCTACCTCGCCGTCTACCAGATCGTGCAGGACGACGAAGAAAAAGATGCGGACGACGCCGAATCGCGCGCGCTGCCGCGGCTGAGCGAAGGCGAAAAGCTCACGCTCGACAGGATTCGTCCCGACCAGCACTTCACCGAGCCGCCTCCGCGCTATACCGAAGCGACGCTCGTGAAGGAGCTTGAGGAAAAGGGCATTGGCCGCCCGTCCACATACGCCTCGATCATTTCCACAATTGTCGAGCGCGAATACGTAAACAAGCTGCAGGGCCGCTTCACGCCCACGATGCTCGGCGAACGGGTTAGCGGCCTTCTGGTAAAGAGCTTCGAAGATATTTTCGATGTCACGTTTACCGCACGGCTCGAAGAAGAACTCGATGAAATCGAGGAAGGCAAGCTGCCGTGGCGCGAAGCCGTCAAGGAGTTCTGGCTGAAATTCATCGTGGATCTCGATCGCGCCGATGGTGAAATGCTTTCCTACAAGGCCGGCATTGCGACCGGAAAAAAATGCGAGAAATGCGGGCAGGGCGAATTGCTCGAGCGCATCAGCCGCCACGGTTTCTTCCTCGGCTGCTCTCGTTACCCCGATTGCGATTTCATTCAGGATTTGTCGCCGATAATCGAAAATGGCGGCTCCAACGGCGAGGCTAAGACTGAGTATTGCGACAACTGCGGCAAGGAGATGGCCGTAAAGCGCGGCCGCTTCGGAATGTTCCTCGCCTGCACCGGCTATCCCGATTGCAAGACGACTCGACGTCTCGTTGAAGGAACGCGCATCGCGCACGCGCCCGATGAACCACTCGACGAAAAGTGCGGTCTTTGCGGCAATGGCCTTATCAAGAAGCACGGCCGCTTCGGTGAATTCATTGGCTGCTCGGGCTATCCGAAATGCAAGTACACTCGACCGATCACGCTCGGTATAAAATGCCCGAAGTGTAATGAAGGCGAATTCGTCCGTCGCGGAACTGCGCGCGGCAAAGGCCGTGGCCGGATTTTCTACGGCTGCAGCCGCTATCCCGATTGCGATTTCACCACGCCGCACGAACCCATCAACGAGCCGTGCCCGAAGTGCGGCGCGCCGTTCATCGTCGAGAAGCGCACGAAGCAAGGCAACTTCCGCTCCTGCATCAAAGACGGCTGCGAATGGGAAGTCTCCATTGAGGAAACACCCGCAGCGATCGCTGAGCCCGTTGGCGCGGGCGCACCCGTCAAGATTTGACGCGCGGCGAGTCCTTTTTCCGAGGGCCCTTGTATCGCGCTCCCAGCATCACCCACCGTTTTGAGCCAACGCAAGCTTGCTCAATCCTGGAACACCTCTCCCGGCTCCTCCTTCCCCGCCTGCGGCGCCGTCCTATAATTTCTCCGGATCATCCGCATGAAAGTAAAAGACGCCATCGAGAAGTATCTCGTCCACATGCAATACGTGCGCAACGCATCGCCCGAAACCCTGCGCAAATATCGAACTGATCTCGAGCAATTTCTCGAGTTCATTACGCCGCCGGGCGAGGAAACGCTGCCGCTCGTTGAAGTGGATCATCGCGTGGTCCGCGAATTTGTGGGGCATCTACTCGACCGCCAACTGCAAAAGACTTCCGTCGCGCGCAAGCTCGCGGCGCTACGCTCGTTCTTCCGCTTTTGCGTGACGCAGAAGTTCATCGCTCAAAATACCGCGCGCCTCGTCTCCTCGCCGAAGCTACCGAGGCGATTGCCCGATGTTCTCTCGCCGGAGGAAATGGGCGGGCTGCTCGACGGCATCGAGACCTCGGGTGCCAAAGCGATGGCCAAGCGGCGCCGTCCTTTCGGGCCGAAGCGGCTCAAGGAAGAGTTGCTCATGCTGAAGCGCGATCGCGCCGTTCTCGAATTGCTTTACGCATCGGGCGTGCGCGTCAGCGAATTGACGGGAATGAATCTCGCCGATTTCGATTTTGACTCGCAGATCATCCGCGTCCTCGGCAAAGGCCGCAAGGAACGCATCGTGCCTTACGGTTCGAAAGCGCGCGA
>Ga0182015_10003385_pt1 | contig 17966 bp, 12 predicted proteins | sample 712P3MmetaG_FD_120478 | JGI IMG/M metagenome (GOLD analysis project Ga0182015, IMG submission 120478) | Permafrost microbial communities from Stordalen Mire, Sweden - 712P3M metaG | ecosystem: Environmental > Terrestrial > Soil > Wetlands > Permafrost | place: Sweden: Stordalen | collected...
GTTGCTGACGTAATAATTTCTACGGATGTTCCGACATTGGTAAGGCTAACCACGCTTGTAACTGCCTGTGAATTCAATAGGACAGTTCCGAAATTGATTGTCGCAGGCGCCGGAGACAGGGTGGTTTTTCCCGTTTGGGGTGTCGTGGTCCCCGCCGGTGACGACGGCGTGCCGGCATTGGCTCCACTGCATGCCATAAGGAGTAGCGATAGCGCGAAAGTCAGTAAGACGGGTAGGAAAATGAAGCGGCTGGAGAGCTTTCTTGCAAGTCCGTTCTTGGGAGAGGATCTCATTTCGGGCCTCCGAAGCCTTTGGATCGTGGGGTCAAGTCGTCGAAGACAGTTTCCAAGAAGGATCTAAGAATCGATAGATAACGTCCGCCCTACTGCTGTTATGTCCCACCGGCCATGACCTCCGGTGGTCTTCGGTTCGCCGGGGGAATCAGGGATGGTTTACGAACGATTGTTTGAGATATGCGAGAGTCTGTGCACACCGGTCTCCAAGAGGACGGATTTGATTGCACTCATGGCGCTGTTTCATGCCCGATGAGAAGCGATGAAACGAAACTCACGATCTTGACAGTCCGATTCGAAGCGATGCTGCGTTTATCTCAGCGCTCATGATGGGCTGGACTGCGGCAATAATTCCGCGATTCCGATCTGGTTCTTGCTTCTAACGACGGACCCTGTCAATGTCAGCTGCGACACTATCCGGTCGAGCAGAGTTGGTACAGTGGGTTGGTTGGCCGGAATGATATGTGTTCCGTCCACTCGAATCGGTGCCGGTACATAGCACGCAGCGGATAGCATGAAGCGATTTGGACAGCTGCCGGAAACACTGGCTCGGTTCTGATTGAGTCTGAGAACGGAGTGATGGAAGCCGCGGTGGCAGTTTTCTTCCTCGGCTATGAACGCCAATGGCGTTCGACCGATGCAGAGATTGGGATACGACCAAATGAGTCCGTCTGAGAATCCTCGATCGTTCGCAGGCCGCTTCCGGCTCCCGGCTTCTCTTGCGCAGGGGCTGGACCGCAGTCATCTGCCATCGCTTGACGGGCTTCGAGCCATTGCAGCCTTCCTGGTCGTTCTCTACCACTGTTTCTTGCCTGCACTCCCCGGAGGCATGGGAGTTCTGGCTTTTTTCGTTCTGAGTGGTTTCCTCATCACCTGGCTGCTGTTAAAGGAAGAAGAGCGTTACGGAAAGGTTTCCCTGAAGCTGTTTTATGTGCGGCGGTCCCTCCGCATCTTCCCTGCGTTTTATGCGTACTGGCTTTTGCTGATGGGAGCGCACGTAATTGCTCGGAAGCAAATTGCGATGGGCCAAGCGATCGCCTCTCTGTTTTATGTTGGCAACTACTACCAGGCAATCGTTGGCGATCCTCAAACCGGACTTAGTCACACTTGGTCGCTGGGTGTTGAAGAGCAATTCTACCTTTTGTGGCCGATCACGTTTCTGTGGCTGAAGGGAAACGGGCGCCGCGTGCGTTTTCTCTTATGGTCAATTGCAGGCGTATGGCTTTACCGCGAACTGCTGGTGCTGGTTATTCATGCTCCCCAACAATACATATACGAGGCATTCGATACCCGAGCTGACCATCTTATGATTGGATGTCTGCTGGCGGTTGCTCTCCGCGAAGGACTCTGGACGCCACTGTGGCGCTCTCTGGTAGCGATTCCGTCACTGGTTTGGCTGACGCTTGGACTGCTCGCCTGTTCGGTCGTGTGTACCGATCGTTATGGGTCGATCTATCGCGACGCCGTCGGGTTCATTGTTGACCCCATTCTGATAGCCATCCTCATCGTCCAGGTGATTGCCCACAGTTCAGTTGGGTTTGCCGCAGTTCTGAATTGGCGCTGGGTTCGATATCTGGGCACGATATCCTACGGGATATATCTTTATCACGGACACGCGATTCTGGTGGCCGACAAAATGACTGGGACATTGCCCAAGGTGATCTCGATGTTTGTTGGGATCCTGAGTGTCGTTGCCGTCGCCAGCGCATCCTATTGGTTCCTGGAAGAGCCGCTGCTTCGCTTGAGGGCACGATACACGCCGGGTCGGCTGCCTCGCAACCCGGTTGTGCCGCGCGGGGCTGATCCACTGACTGTATTACCAACTCCTCCCGGAGATGCCCGCACCCATTCTTAGACTGTTGAACCGGCGGGCGACGCGTGAAGGGGATCGTTGGCTGTGCGCCGCAGAAGCATTATCGCGAATGCCAGGAATATCCCTGCAAGCCAAAATGACTTGTCCCAAGCCAAGTCCACGAAAAGACCATTTACTAGAAGGCCGTAAAGTGAAGCTTCCCCTGCAACTACCCACACCTTAGAACCCTGGCTGTGCTTGGTGGATTGCCGTACATCCCTGACCTGCGCCACAATTGCGCTCAAGAACACTGCCAAGCCCAAAAGCCCTAAATCTACCAGAATGTTGAGGTACATATTATGAGGGGCTCTCATAAAGCCGTGGAACTTCGGGGAGAATCCAGCGAATTCCTGGTACACGATTATAAAGTTGCCCAACCCCGCACCCACCCACGGATAGTGCTTGAACATCTCAAAGCCGGCTTTCCAAATGTCCAATCTGCCAGCCCCGCCCGTCTCGCTGGCTTCCCGGATACGTTGGAAGAAGGTTGCAGGCATCGCGGCCAGAAGGAGTGATGCCAGCGCAACCACCGGCAGGAGTCGACGATAAAGGCGCAATCGGACAAGAAAAACAAGAATTACGACCAACAGAGAAATCAAAGCCGCGCGCGACATGGTTAACAGCAGGGCCAGCACAGTAATCGCTAATGCGCAAAAACTAAGAAGTCTTCCCCACCAACTCCGCGCCGCAAGAAAGGCCGCTATCGCCAGTGGGATGGGAACTAGCAGTTTCAGTCCAAAATAATCCGGATTAACCTCGGTTTCACCGACTATCAGAGACCCTCTTTCAACCAGCCTTGCCCCCGATCCCTGAGCCCAATTAATTCCGGCCGAATACTCGTACACGGCAAACGCGGCAGCGAAACAACCCCCGAGAATGGCCAACCTCACCACCCACTTGAACTCTTCTTCGGTTATGCGGAACGAGACCGCCGCCAGGTAGAAGAGAATCAGCGCCGCGGAGGTTGCCAGTTGACGGAGGGCGGCGGTCGGATCTACCGCCCATAAAACTGATATGCTGCACCAGAACAAAAACAATGCCCAGCAAATGGCGCTTCGAGGAGGCTTGACGATCCGATTATCCAAGAGGCCCACGGCCACCAGAGTTCCACCTGCGAGTAACCCCACAATCCTGACTACGGTCGTGCCTCCGGGAAGCTGTGTTACACCTTCAAAGGGAACCATCAATGCAAACAAGCCCACGCTGGTTTGAATGGGAAAGTACCAAAGCAGCGGAGCGAGAGCGAGCATCAGGAGGTATGCCCACCCCTCCTCTGCTATCGCGACCCCAGCAAAAAGCGCAACGCCGGTCAAAACAAGGATAAACGGGGCAGAAGGGAAACGCCGCAAGACAATTTGAAGAGTCTGTTGCATGAGCCGAATTAGACAGATTATAGCAAGTATCTCTGGTGACGAGGCCACGGTCGCGAGACCTAATGATCCCCTGGGGAATCTGATCGCTCGCCTCCCCGAACATCCGAACTCAGTCTTTTGGCATCCACATGGGTTCGTCTACGGGCGCAAAGGAGTGGACCGTTGTGTGGCGCAAAGATCGCGGACTTAATGACTGAGACGGCGCCAACGCCAGAACCAAGTTCTTGGGCTCGGACTCGCGCGGCATTGTCGCGCCGCCGCGCGGGAACCCGCTTTGTTTTGTGGTTTGCGATCTACGCAGCCGTGACTTCCTTAACCAGAGCCACATTTCCGGGCGACACCCGAGGATACGTCCTGTCAATTTTGCAATTCTTACGCGGGGAGCCTCACCCCCTTTTCCTGGATTTTGGGCATGTGCTCTGGCGACCGACAGGTTGGCTGGTGTTCAAGATAATAGGCTCTCTGACCTCTCGTTTTGTGGGGCCAGACCTTCGCACGAACGTAGCAGCTTGTCTGTCTGTCCTGAGTTGGGTCGCTGGGTTACTCGCCCTGGTGTTGCTCAACGCGGCTCTGAGACTCCTCTGCAGCCGCGAGTGGCCCGCGACGCTCACGACCATTGGCTTTTTGTTCTCTCAGTCGTTTCTCAATTTTTCCCAAACAGGATGTAGTTACATAACCGGCCTCTCGCTGCTTCTGCTTGGCTTGTTCCTTTTAATCTTCGGTATCAACCGATCGGAAGGGATCTGGCCCATTTCTCTTGCAGCCGGTGCCGCGCTTGCCGGGGCCGTCGGTTTCTGGTTCTTGTATATATTTGCTCTTCCTGGTGCACTGACGCTGCCTTTCTTTCTCCCCGGCAAGATAACGAAAAAGCGCGCACACCTCGCACTGTGGACTACCATTTTTTCTGGTTTATTTGTTGCTCTCATCTACGGTGCGGTAATTGCCCATCTGGAGTTGTACAGGCTTCGGGATGTGTTGACCTGGGTCTCCGGATCCTCGCATGGCATCGAAAATGTTCGCGGACTCGGGCGGGCAGTGTTCGGCTTTTGCCGATCCGTGATCAACATGGGAGACGACGGCCTGTCCTTCAAGCGATTTGTCCGCCGAGATCCATACAATCCAGTTTCCGTCTGGCAGCTGCCTCTTTTGAGCTTCGGTAAGTTGTTATGTTTTTATTTTGTCATTATCTCGATGGTGGTTTTTGGTCTACGAGAACCGCGGCAGCGCTGGACAATGCTTGGCCTGATCCTGGGTTCGGCGCCTATACTGGGCTTCGCGATCTACTGGCAAGGCGGCGACATGGAACGCTACCTGCCAATGTTCCCTTTTCTTTTCCTCGCCGTGGCGTGTTTTCTTTGCGATTGCCAATTACCTCCTTGGTCGCGCCTGTTGGCCGTGATCCTCGTGATGGGTTTAGTGCTCGCAAATGGCGGTGTCTCACTAAAGTGGCGCTCTTCCAGCCGGAAGGAATATCAGTTATCCAGGATAGCAGGCGTACGGCCTCTGCTGAAAGCTGGGAGTCAGATTGCCGTGCTTGATGACGAGGTGAGTGAAATAAAGTCTGACCCGATCCATACGACTGTCGAAGATGAAGCGCTGCCAATTTACTTCGTTGTCGCGAGCGGCTCATCGAAGGTCTTACATTGGCGCGAGGACTTTGCCTCGATGGCCTGTTCTGCGTGGGACGCTGCGGGAGATGTTTGGGTTTCAAAGCGTCTGCTGAGCCCTAGACCGACAGCCGACATGTTCTGGGTGGAGGGGGACGACAGAAGGATCTCATGGCACGACATCTATTTCTTTTTCTCGCAAATGGACATGGGCGTCTCTGTGGGCGGCGACGATGGTTTTGAGCTTGTCGTCCCCTCTTCTAAGAACCGTGACTTCATGCGACACCTTGCCCAAGGACTTGGCCCGTAAAACTGAAGGATCCGGGGGAAGTTGATGTCAATTTGCGGCATCGCAGTACAGAATGTTGGAAAGCCCGCAACGCCGATGGACTGTCGAGTTGTGGCACCGGCAGCTTATCGCCGCCGGCGAGGCAGTTTGCGTCTAAAGAGATGTACATCTGTTGGCTAATCCCGTTGACCGACAAAGGAATGCATTCCTCCATGGGACCACACTACGCAAGACCAAATCGTATATGCTTCGTCATCCTCTTCATGATTCCCTTTTGTTGGCAGGCGCTGATTGGACCACCAAAAACGCGATCGATGAATTCGAAGCCGGCACTCAAATTGAACGAATATTACGTTTCGACTACAGGGAATGACCAAACTGGGAATGGCTCGCAGCGCAAGCCTTGGAAAACCTTGTGCAAGGCAGATGCGTCCTTGAAGCTCGGCCCAAACGGAACGATCATTCACGTCGGGGCTGGCCAGTATACCGACGATCAGCAGGGACGTTGCTGGAATTCTGGCGGCATAATAATCACGACTCAGGACGGCACGGCCACTCAGCGAATCGTATGGCGTTCAGACACTCTGTACGGCGCTCAGTTCAACGGCGAATGGCTAGTAAAGAGCAACTACGTGGACATTACCGGATTTGAATTCAATGGCAGTGTGAAGGATGTCACTGGTCTGCTTATTGGGTGCTGCGGCGGCGCCAATAATCCGAACGTCGGCAACTTCGTGCATGTCTATAAGAACCGGTTTGAAAATCTCGCAAAAGGTTGCTACCCCTCCGGCACGGGCGGTGCCGCAGTTTCGTTAGCCATGCTGAGTCATGACTTCGTGTTTGATTCCAATATCGTCAACAACGTGGGGCACTGGGCTGGAGGATGCACCGGCAGTATCAACGCCGGTGCTCATGGGGTTTATATTTCGGGCTGGCGAGCGACGGTCACCAACAATTTGATATCAGGCGTGGCGGCTTACGGCATTCACGCTTACCATAACTCCTGCCAGCAGAACATCTCCAATAATACGGTTGTGCACAACTATGTGGGCGGCATCCTGTTAAGTGCCGGTCCGGAATCGGGCGAAAGTTGTGATGGCAATTCCGACTACAGCACTGTGAACAATAATTTGGTGATTCGTAATGGCTTCGGTTGTGGGGTAAAAGCTCCGCCTGGACAAGGCGGAATTCCGAGTGGAATCGTGCTCTATAACACCGGTTCTATTCCTCACACTAAAGTCTCCAACAACTACCTGGCAGGAAATTTCAGCTCTGGCTGCAGCGATCAGAACAACAACCGCATCTTGCTGCGCTGCGATCCGAGAGGCTGTGGGGGGCTCGATCCTTCTCTTAGCGGCAATATCGCGCAAAACGGTGGCGACACTTCCGTTCTGGTCAAGAACTACAATGATGAGGTGACTCTGGGCGACTATCATCCAGTGCCCGGAAGTCCACTGATTAGCGCGGGCACGGCCGGAAACTGCGCGGTCTCGCCCGGTATTTCAACCTGCATTCCGGCTCTCGACTTCGACGGCGTCGCACGTCAGGGTTCTACGATTGACATCGGAGCCTACCAATTCCTTCGACGGTGTGTCACGTGCAAATGAGAACGGCGACGATCCCAGTCGAAGACAAGCACCCTGTTGCGCAAAACCTTCCCCCTCTCTATTTGGAGCCGCCATTAACGAAACCTAAGCTCCGCATCGGAGTGATGCTGGACTCGTTTAACCTACCGGCATGGATGGCAAAAATCATCCGGGACCTACTAGAGGCGCCGTACCTCGAAGTCGCATTGATCATTCTTAACAAAGCATCGAGCGGGGCACCACCGCACCCGTTGCGTCGGGCAAACTGGCCAGTGTTCTTGTATAAGCTCTATTACAGGCTCGACAGAAAGCTGCTCCAGGCCCACCCTCACAATGCTTTTGCGATCGAAGATGTTGGTCCACTCTTGAAGGGCACAGACATCATCGGGGTCGCGCCGATTCAGAAGAAATTCGTAGATCGATTCGAGGATTCTGATATCGCTCAGATCAAGGGGGCTCAGCTTGACGTCATTCTGCGGTTCGGGTTCCGCGTGATCAAAGGTGAGATCCTTAATTGCGCCCGCTACGGGGTCTGGTCATTCCATCACGATGACAACAGGTATTACCGTGGCAGTCCTCCGCTATTCTGGGAAATCTACGAGGGTAACCCGGTTTCCGGCACGATCCTGCAGAGGTTGAATGAGAACCTGGACGCAGGACGGGTTCTCTACCGATCCGCGTCCGCAACCAGCTTCAGCTGGCTGCACCGCAATCAGAACAATACTTATTGGAAGACCGCGGAGTTTGTGATCAGAAGGCTGCGAAAGCTGTATGCGTCAAGTTGGGACTCGATAACCAAGCTCGATACGTACAACGAAGTGATTGCCTACGACAAACCCATCTATCGTTCACCCACGAACCGTCAAATGCTGGGTTTTCTTCGCGGTCAGGCGCTTCTGTTCTTGCGTAGAAAGATACAGTCGCTATCGAAAGACCAGTGGTTTCTCCGGGTCCAGCGGACCGCTTCAACCGGGAATGCAAAGACAACTATTGTCGATGTCATCTACCCTCCCAGCGGGCGTTTCTACGCTGACCCCTGCGTGTACTCGCACGACGGCCGTCCATTCATCTTCTTCGAAGATTACCCATACCGCGAGAAGAGGGGCGTCATTTCCTGTATGGAGATCGATTCAAACGGAAACTATTCGCAGCCCATACAGGTTCTAAAGCGAGACTATCATCTCTCATACCCGTTCATCTTTGAATGGCAGTCCGAAATCTACATGATGCCGGAGACGTCGGCGAACCGCACGATCGAAGTCTATCGTGCCATAAAGTTCCCGGATAAATGGGAGCTGCACACTACGCTATTCTCGAACGTTAAGGCTGTCGATGCCACCTTGCTGCACTACCGGGATAAGTTTTGGTTATTCGCGAACATTGGCAGCGAGAGGCGCCCCACGACCGATGAGCTATTCCTCTTTCATTCCCAGTCTCCCTTCGGACCCTGGCAACCTCATCCGGAAAATCCGATCGTTTCGGATGTTTGCCGTGCGCGACCCGCAGGCCGCCTCATCGAGCAGGATGGGCAATTGATCAGGCCTTCCCAGGACTGTTCCCGGCGGTACGGTTATAAAATCAACTTCAACCGTGTCGACGTCTTGACCGAGACTGATTACCGAGAGTCCCCAGCTGGTGAGATCGATCCCGATTGGTTGCGGGGCAACCTCGCAACCCACACCATATCGCAAGACAACGGCGTCCAGGTTGTGGATGGTTGCAGGCGCATTTCCAGGTTATGGCCGAGAAGTTTCTCCGTGCGAAGGATCGAAGGTGATAGGCTGCGGCCGCGAACCTGAAGACCCATCCACTTGGAGATTCTGCAATGCCGAACCTTCCGGAACAGACCGACTAATCTGGGGCGCCCTGCGACTCTTGCCGTCCTTTTACCGGTACTCCGATTTCACTCAACCAGCGGGTTACGATTACTGACCAGCTGTACTCCTTCTCTACGAAGGCTCGACCCGCAAGGCCCATCCTGGTCTGAAGCGATGGTTCAGCCGCCAACCGCGATATGGCATCCGCCAATCGCTGTGGATTCTCGGGCTCTACTACGAGGCCGCACTCGTTGTGTTGAAGGAGCTCTGCCGCTTCGCCCTCCCCTGAATAGATGACGGGCTTGCCACAGCTAAGCGAGGGAAAGATCTTCGACAGGCGCATATCTTTGGCCACGCCGATCTTGCGCAAAGTAGCGACCGAGGCGTAGGCGATGGAGTACAGTTCGTCCATCTCTTCATACGGGGACTCGCCGAAGACGACATTGTTGAGCCCCTTCTCTGCACTGAGTTGCCGCAGCCTCGCTCTCTCAGGACCGTCACCCACCATAAGGACAGAGATTCCGGGATCATTCAACAAGCCGGCAGCCTCAATCAAAGTCTCGAGACCGTGATAGTAAGCATGGGTTCCAACGTAGAGAAAAACCTTCTTTCCGTGGAGATTCCAGCGGTCCAATAAGCGTTGACTGGGCCGTTGTGGACGCAAAAATTCGGTGTCCGCACCATTCGGAAGGAAGCTCAACTGGGCGCGGGGCAGGCCGCGTTGTTCAAAGTGGTCGATGAAACCGTGCGTCACGGTTGATACAGTCCATGACTCACGGAGAAAAAAATCCTCCAAAGCTTTGGCGATTCGTAACAGCGTTCGATTGCGGAGAAACCCCATCTGCTCGGCCACTGAGACCTGAAGGTCGGGCACGTTATACACATACGGCACTCCCCGGAGCGATTTCATCAGGATGCCAACTATGCCTAGCGATAGAGGTTGCGATTCCACGAATAAAATATCCGGCCGAGGTCCGGTGAGCGCTGCCAGAAGGGAAGTGGTGGTGAAGCTGAAGTAGTTCGCGAGCCTCACGATTGCTGATCTGCCGGTGCCGGCGTAAACCCATGTGCGCTGCACAGGAACGCCGTCGATTTCTTCACGAACTCGCCATCGCCCCACATATTTTGGGAAGATTTTGCCGGCGGGATAGTTCGGTAACGCCGTCAGAACGTTGACCTTGAGACCAACGCTGCGCAAAACCCGAGTCAGAGAGCGGAGGCGAATTTGAGGAGCCCCGATCTCCGGAGGATAATATTGGGTCAGAATAAGCCACCGGTTCGAGGCGGAATTACGGTCCAACGGCGTCATAGTGAGGAAAGGGTGAAGTACCACTCACGATCGAAAGGACCGTACGAAATCTGCGGCGCCTTGACTGATATCGGACAGAGAAACCACTGGACTGACACGAAAGCACTCACCGGGTTGCAGCCACAATAATGATTTGCCCCGGCATATCATTAAACTTCCAATCGGCGCCCCGGACAGCCAAATAAGACAACGGAAAAAACGGCAGCCAAACTTTTGGCCGCCGCGTAACTACCTGGCGCACCCACGCGGCCACGCGAGATCGAAAGATATGCACCGTGCGTTTCGGTTCGCAACGTAAACCGGCGCTCTCAATCATTCCAAAAAGTTCATCCTGACGGAAGTAGCGCGTGACGAAATGCCGCTGCTTGTGCCACTCTCGAAACCCACTATCGGAGTTCTCCGGCAGAAGGCTGTCAACAGATATCGCCAGCCGGCCTCCCGGCTTCAGGACCCGCGCCATTTGCCGCAGACCCTGCTCGGGGTCCTGGAAGTGCTCGAGACAGCTCACGCTGACTACCTTGTCAAAACTGCTATCTTCAAAGGGGAGATTCTCAGCCGTCGCGCGCACATATCTTAGGTTGGGGCGGGCATGGATCGTGCGAGCGTAGCCAAGCAAGTTCCGGTCAGGTTCCACTCCCACAATACTGGCACAGTGCTTAGCCATGCGCGCAGTCCAGAAACCGTCGCCGGTACCCACGTCCAATACGTTGTCTGATGGTTTGAAGCCCAACATTCGCGACAGAACTTTGAACTCCTGCTTCCGATTCAGGGTGAGTATGCTCCGAGAGGCGCGATCAACACTCAGCCAACCGATCGCTGCTCGTTCATAAATACTCATGCGGAGGTGACTGCAATTACCGTGCCTTTCCACCTGTGAGCTTTACCCACTATACCACCCAAATGCAGCAGTGTTTTCCGGGGGATTCGTAATCATCTCGGTTCCGGCGATGTGAAAAACGTTGCGCAAAAATGGCGGCCTTTCCACATTTCAATATCAGGCTTTCCGCTAGAAGGGTGGCCAGGCCTTCACCAGCAAATCCCGTCATAGAGGCTTTGTCCATTGAGGCGGCGGGACTTCTCGAGATTAACGAGATCTATGACAACCTGACCCGGACGCAGATACTTCGCCAGGATTTGATTCTCCACGCCACGAGTTCCGACGATCACCACCTCGGCGTTTTGAATCACTTGCTCGAGGCTGGAGCAGAGAAGCGAGCCAATGTGAGGAATGACTTCCTCGATGTACTGCCGGTTGGAGCCGATGAGATGACCCAGAGAGACGTTGTCGTCCCAGATCTGGATCTGGCGGCCTTCGCCGAGCAAGCGTTTCACCAACTGCACCTGAGGACTTTCGCGCAGATCGTCGGTGGCCGCCTTGAAGCTCAGCCCCAACACCCCCATTTTTTTCTTGCCTGTCGCGAGGACCATTTCGACGGCTCGTTCCAGATGCTGCTGGTTGCTCGGCATCAATGACTCGAGCAGCGGCAAGTTCAAATCGAGTTCTTTGGCTCGATAATTCAGCGCCCGCACATCCTTGGGCAGGCACGAACCGCCAAACGCGAACCCCGGCTTCAGGTAAGAAGGGGAGATATTCAACTTGGTGTCTGCGGTGAAAATCTCAACCACGGATTCGGCGTCTACACTCAGCTGCTTGGCCAAGGTTCCGATTTCATTCGCGAAGGCAACCTTGACTGCGTGCCAGGTATTACAAACGTACTTGACCATTTCCGCCGAACGGAAGGAGGTCTCAAAGACTTTGCCCGGAACCCAGGCATAGACTTCACGCAAACAGCGGCTGTGCGCGGTGTCTGACGATCCGATAATGGTGATCGACGGCTCGAGGAAATCAGAGACCGCCGTTCCTTCCCGCATGAACTCCGGGTTCACGCAGACGCCGAACCCTTTCCCCAGCCGCTTTCCGCTGGTTCTCTCCAAGGTTGGTACGACGATGGTTTCTGCGGTTCCCGGCAGCACCGTGCTGCGCAGCACGACCAGGTGGAACTCGTTCTTTCTCTTCAGAATTGCACCGATCTCCTGGCACACTGGTTCGATGTGGCCCAGATCGAGTTTGCCGTTGCGGAGACTCGGTGTGCCGACACACAAGAACGAAATTTCGCTGTTCAGGACCGCATATTCAGGGTCCGAGGTGGCGTGTAAGCGACCTGCCGCGTGCTGTTCGGAGATCAGTTCCGTCACGCGCGGTTCTACAATGGGACTGCGGCCCGAACCCATCGCCTCCACTTTGCCCGGGCTCGAGTCAACCCCGATAACATTGCACGCTTTATGTGCCAGGCAGGCTGCGGTAACCGTGCCTACGTAGCCCAGACCAAAGATACTGATCGACCGACTCATGCGAGTTGTTTGTCCGATGGATTCAACCTCACCAAAGATTCATGTCTCGAGACGCCGCTGGGGTATTGTAGCTCGAGTTGCCTTCGAAAAACCCAACCGGCCATAACGGCGGCAAGCCCCGAAAGAGCCTTCGCAGCCCATCGCCATCGGTCGCTCCAGGGAACAAGAGGCGTCGAAACCCGGATAGCGAGAATTGTTTTTTCAAGCGTCCAATCGGTCCATCACCAGGCCCAGGGTGAGAACGGTTCCGAGGTATTCGTTTTTCAATCCATCCGTGTCTACATCAGGGTTCAGGATCCCCACATCCCTAAGCCGTGCGACGGCTCTCTTGACGGGTTCAGAACGTCTCATCATTGGGAACATTTGCGGGGGCTCAAGCGCAACGTCCAGTTTTCCGCGGGACCGGTAATAGCGTTTGAGGTATTTCTGCTCAAGCGACCTTTTGACGCGAGTAAGTTTATCGTCACAATATTTATAAAGATCTTTGGCCATGATCGGCCATTCCGATGACATCGAAACGTGGCCCCGTGTCGTCGGTACGCGAGCAGCCCGCGGCGAGCATTTCGTGGCCGTTTTACGAAAATAATAATCAAAAAAGCGCTGGGTGCGAGGTAGATTGTACGCGAACATAAGGGCGTCGCGCTCCACAAAGGGAACGTAGCATTGCAGGAGATGTGTATGGTTTGTTACGAAACGACCAATCAGATCTCTTATACGAAAATGAACAACGAGCCGATCGTAGGTCTGTGTGTTCCCCGTGACAACGTATCGCGACAAGTCTCGCAAGAGCCGTTGACGATACCCTTGGCTTATTTCGCGATAATTTCCGGCGAGAAAAGAGTGATCAGGGTCTTTGGGTAACAAGCGATAGGCACAAAATCGTTCTACATTTGCTTTCTTGCGGGCATAGAAGGGAAAATCTTGCAGCCACCAGTCATCCCTATAAAGCTCGCCGCCGTTACCGCTAAGCATCAGGGTGATGCCTCGCTGGACTCGCTCGCGCTGCACCTGCAGCGAACTGTACGCTTTGGTCACATCCAGCAGCCCATCGCAAATGTTCAGCACCGTTGGCAGTTGGCTTTCAAGATCGTCGACGCTGGTATGGCAAACATGCAGGGGCTTTCCAATAGCCTCAGCGACCGCTGTAGCAATCTGCACATCCGGGTTAGTATCCTCACCCCGCACGGCCACTTCAAAATCCAAACCTACGTAGTGGAGGATGCAGACAATCGCCCTGGTGTCCATCCCTCCGGTGAGATCTATGCTGACACGTTCCGCGGCAACCGAGGATGCGAAATCGCGAAGTACGTCCTCCAGGGATTGCTTCGGCTGCGACTCAAAACTAGGGAGTGTTTTTTGGATAAAGGAAATTCCAGCTCTTGAAACGCACGCGATTTCTTCGCCGGACAACTTGACGATGTTCTTCAGAAGTGTGCGCCCGAAAGCCGTATATCCGAATTGAAGAAACTCCACCACCGCTTCGGGGTCCAGATCTGCTGCCCGCGATCCTTGCGCCTTCGCTAAATCGAGAAAAGATGTTGAGATTCCGCTGCTGGAACAGAAAACATGGAACATCCCGGTATTGTCCACGAGCACATAACGGGTTGCCGAGCTCTTGTCCTCGACAAGCAGCATGAATACGCCCCTGAAGTGCGCCGCGAGTTGCTGCAGTTGGTTGGATCGCAGGTCCGCAGCCAGCTTGGTAATGGAAGCCAGTCCCGCCGGGGAACCCGCTGTATAGAAAAGACCGCACCAGTAGATTTTGTAAGCTTCATCCTCAAAGCAACGCAGGTCATCTGTGCCGCGGCAATTCGACTCGGCGTCAACGAGCAAGAAGTCCTCCGGAGCGAGACCGAGTAAGGCGCGCCCCCGCGGTGTCGAGCCGAAAGAAGGACCTCCTCCTCGCAAAACCCACCAGAGTATATCCCAAACTTGACTTGCTCCCTAAGAATTTAGTCCAACGAAACCGGCCGACTCCGCACAATTCTCCGTCAACCTTCTTCCCTTCTTTCCAAGTCGAACGCCAAGATCCTGAGCTGATATTCTAACTCCTGGAATCGCCGAGCAATCGTATGAAGAATTAGGCCAACTACCATCGCCAGCATGCCCGATAGCATCAGCCCAACCGCCAGGACCGCTGAGGGCAGCCGGGGAACCAAACCCGTTCTGATGAACTCCACAATGACAACTGTCCCCGGAACCAGGGCCATCAATATGAGAGACAAACCTATGGCACCGAAAAAGGTCAGCGGCTTGTAGTCCCGAAACAACGTAAGAATCGAGTTTAGGATCAGCAGTCCATCTTGCATAATGCGTATTTTCGAGAAGCTCCCTGCGGGCCTCGCTTTCAGGTCGATTGGCAGCTCAACGATGCGATATCCGTGCGCCAATGCTTTGATCGTTAGCTCAGTTTCCGTTTCAAAACCGCCGCCAAATATCGGGATGCTCTTTACAAATCTTCGATTCAAAACCCGATACCCCGAGAGGATGTCTGACAACTTCACTCTGAAAATGAGGTTGATGATGTTCAGGAAGAAGCGGTTTCCCAGGCGATTAAGCGCTCTAAACTCACTTTGAGACACATTCGTGAGGCGCGAACCAACTGACACATCGGCTTCTCCCGCCTCGACGAGTGCAATGAGTTTGTGAACTTCGGCGGCAGGATAAGTATCGTCGCCGTCCACCATGATGTAGATATCGGCGTCCACGTCGCGGAACATTGTTTGGACTACGTATCCTTTGCCCTGTCTTCGTTCGAAGGCGATTCGTGCCCCAGCCTCCCTCGCAACCTCCACTGTGCGATCAGTGGAATTGTTATCAAAAACATAAATATCTGCCTCAGGCAGCTGTTTGCGGAAATCTCGTACGACCTGGCCGACGGTGAGTTCCTCGTTGTAACAGGGGATCAAGACTGCGATCTTTGCCTTCATTTTTCGCCTGCAGAACCTACGTGATCCCTTCCGTTGTTGCTCGGAAGATGATCAACTTCGCCACGACCTCCGCACGTCCGAATCTCCTTTTATGTTCCAACCGCGGAAGCGATTGTACGCTCGCTCCACTGATCACCACAATGTGGAACAATCTTCGATAGTGGCTCAGTTTGAATCTTTATGTGGTGTCGTCCGGAGCGGAGCCGCTTTTCAGGCGGAGCGAAGAGCCTCCCCTGAGCGAAGCCGAAGGGATCTCCCGCACCGCGCATGCGTCTGTCCACGGGGGATCCCTCACCCGGCTGAACTGCGCCAGGTTTCGGATGACGCCTCACAAAGACGACGGATTCAAGCTGAGCCAGGGGCACCTGACCGCCGATGTTGAGAGCCGGTATGCGGGTTGAAATACCTAGCGACCGGTGCACGGTTTCCGGCGATGCGAGCCGCTTTCAATTGGGGGTCGTGATTAAGAACAGCCTCCAGAATGATTGGCAAACCCGTTGGCGACGCAGACATCGGCAACATGAATGTGACCACTAGGATAGCATCCGTTGCTGCTCGTACAAGAATTGCCTTCGGTATCGCTGCCCTCCGGCCCAACAGCGCGTGGAATGTTGGCGAGGATAGCGCCGATGCAGCGGTATTCGCTACGGTTTGACCCCGCCGACCCGCCCGCGCATCCTGTGTGGGTAAGATTCAGTGTTCCATCTAGGCCCTTCTGCGCGGTGATCCACGGCCAAAATGGATTCGAACTAAATGTGTTGTGGTATTTCCACGCTTCGCTCGACTCAAGGTTTTCGTCGCCAACCAAGTTGATCCCGGTGTTCTGCCCCTGGGTCTCGGAAATGTAGGCTCCGTACTTTGAGAACGCCGTCAGCAGAGTGGCCTGCCAGGCAGGAAGATTGAAGCCGGCGATCTGCTCGGGAGTGTAATCAAGGAACAACAGAGTTCCCGCCGAAGGACGCGTTGACACCTGCGGACCAAAACTGCCGCTGCCGCACAATCCCGGATGGGTCGTGGCAGGAAAGACATAGGGCAAGGCTGAGCTCACACAGTCCACGGTAAACATCAGCGCGTGGTCGATGCTGCCGTTTTCCAGTTCGGTCTCCCACACCATAGCCGCCGCCGCCGCAAAACCATTCGAGGCACTCCCATGTGAAAAATACCCGTAATCTTGCGCGGAGAACAGGTTCGATGCAGCCGATTGGTAGGTGTTTGTTATTCGACAAGCGGTAGCTTGTGTACCGCCGCAACCTGACGCGGCCGGTAAACTTATTATGCCAAAGGACGTGCTGCTGTTGTAGAGTTCCACGACCCACCCTGTGGTTTGATCCCAAATTGTGAGTTCATGCTCGACACCTTCGGAGAAAGTGGCGGCGTTTGGCGCGTGGAATGTTACTGTCTTCGAACCCGTCGGAGCGGCTGCCAGAATCGAGTACCACGGATCGGTGGAAGCCGAGTAATAGACGGGGTTGCCGAAATCGTCACGACCCGGACTAGCCTTAAAAAACAGACCCATATAGGTTGGGTTATTCAGCTCTGAGAGGCTGCCGCAATCCGTCATCGCACACTTGGCGATCGCATCTCCGGCAGAACAGTTCGAAGTATTGCCGTAGCAATGGGATAGCACATCGCCGGGGAGCGGTTTAGTCGTCACCGAGTTAGCGTTTTGGGAATATGCCGTACCGCCCGATGCTGCGGTTGTGACAATGATCGAAAAAAAGGCCACTGCTACCGCCAAATTGCGAAGAGCCATGACGAAATTCACCTCGGACTGGAAGATTCGGATTACAGAACCACAAGACGAAGCGGTACGAGCAGGTAACGACCGACGACAACAACGATCAAGCGTTTGCTGAGTGGCGTGACCACATACTGCATGGCGCGTGCTTCGCGCGTCAAACGCGGAAGTACATTATCGAGAGAAGAGTGCGGATTTGGGAACAGGGAGAATTTCGGAGCGGGAGTATTCCGCGCGGGTATGCGGCGCTCGTTGAAAATTCCACCATGGAATGTCGATGCTGCCGGTGCGCGACGAAGCCTCGTCCTCTTCGAAAGGGCGCAAGTATAACTTTAGGCAAAAAGAGCGCGTTTCGATAAAACAGCGATCCCCGTCCTCGGCCGCACCTTATTGCACACGAGATGCAACCCTCTGCATCATTGACATCATCAAGAATCATGCGACAATGATGTTGCCGCCATTTGCCTTCCCTTGGCCTTCTTGGGAGCGTTTAGCCTCTGGCCAGATTGCTTCAGTAGTTTTCGACGACAGGGAGAACTATTGATTCGTGAGGCGCGGCGAGAGAATTTGCAATGCATGGTGCGGAGATTCAGCTTGCCAACGGGAGATAGTAAGGGGCGTTGTCCAATGACCCAAATCATGACATTTCTCCGTAGATGCTGCTCCCTTGGTCTGCTCGCCGTCAGTCTGTGTTGCGTCACCATGGGCCAGGTTTCGGTTCTCACGCAGCACAATGACAACAACCGCACTGGCCAGAACACCAGTGAAACCATCCTCACCACTTCGAACGTTAACGTGAGCAACTTCGGAAAATTGTTTA
>Ga0182015_10003386_pt1 | contig 17966 bp, 5 predicted proteins | sample 712P3MmetaG_FD_120478 | JGI IMG/M metagenome (GOLD analysis project Ga0182015, IMG submission 120478) | Permafrost microbial communities from Stordalen Mire, Sweden - 712P3M metaG | ecosystem: Environmental > Terrestrial > Soil > Wetlands > Permafrost | place: Sweden: Stordalen | collected...
GACGAGGGCAACCACATGTTTGCCGGCTACATGATGTGGCACACGGGTGACTACGGGCTCAATCCCGAGCATCCGCCCCTCGTGAAGCTTCTGGCCACCATCCCCTTGCTCGGCCGCCATCTGTGGGTACCGCCGCTCAAGGGACGCGAATTCAAAGCGGAAGCCTACATCAGCGGCCGCGATTGGCTGGCCCGCAACGATGGCGACCGCAATCAGCTCGTCTTCCAGATGCGCCTCTCCGCCGGGCTGCTCGCGATGGCCTTCTCCATCGTCGTCTTCCTCACCACCCGCGACCTCTTCGGGGACTGGGCCGCCCTCGTCGCCCTCGCTCTTGTTGCCTTTGATCCCAACATCCTCGCACACTCCGCCCTTGTCACCACAGACATCGGCGTATCGCTCTTTTTCCTCCTGAGCACATGGGCCTTCTATCGTTATGTTCGCCAGCCTTCGTGGCCGCGCCTCCTGTTCGCAGCCTTCGTCGCAGGGCTCCTGCTCGCGACCAAGCACTCAGGCATCCTGTTCGCCCCCATGATGCTGCTCCTTATCTGCTGCGAGGTGTTCGCTGCGCAAAATGGCGCACGTCTGCGCACCGCGCTCCGCCTGTCCGGCGCATTTTGCGTCATTGTCGTCCTCGGCGTTGTCGTGCTCTGGAGTTTCTATGGCTTCCGCTATGCAGCCAGGCCTGCGGGGCTCCAAATGAGCACGACTGTGGCCCAATACGTTGAACCCCTCGGGCCCCGCACCGCCGCCATCGTCAACGGCATGGCCAGCCTACACCTGCTCCCCGAGTCCTATCTCATTGGCATGGTCGATGTGAAACGAGTGGCCCTTTTCTACCCCGCCTTCCTCTTCAACACCAACTATTCGCACGGTGTCTGGTGGTACTTCCCTTCCGTCGTCGCCATCAAAACCACTATCGGCCTTCTCGCGTTTCTTGCCCTTGCCCTCTTTGCCATCGCCACGCGCAAACTCCGCTGGGGTCGCGAGCTCACCTTTCTGCTTGTGCCCGCACTCTTCTATCTCTTCATCGCGATGGTCTCCAACATGAACATCGGTTCGCGCCACCTGCTGCCCTTCTACGCCTATTGCTTCATCCTGGCCGGCGCCGGCGCAGCTGCACTCGCCGGGCAGAGCCGTCGCTGGCTGCTCGTGTGCTCAGTCCTTCTCGCCGCACACATCCTCTCCTCCCTCGCTAACTTCCCCAACTACATGCCCTACGCCAACGAAGCCTGGGGAGGCGCAGCCAACATCCACAATCTGCTCAGTGATGCAAGCGTGGATTGGGCTCAGCAGCTATTCCAGGTCAAGGCCTGGCAGGATCGCCACCCCGGAGAAGAGTGCTGGTTTGCTTACTTCGCGTATCCCGAGATCGAGCCCGAAACATACGGCATCCGCTGCCATCACCTTCCAACGCTCGATCTCTACTGGTCGGGCGGTGCGGAAAAGGTTCCCCCCGTCATCGAAGGCACAATCCTGTTGAGCGCGGGCGACCTCTCCGGCTGTGAGTGGCCCGCCGCCTCACTCAATCCCTTCGACGCCTTCCGCGGGATGCGGCCTTCCGAGACCATCGATCACGCCGTGTTCGTCTATCGCGGCCGCTTCGACATGCATCAGGCCGCCGCCCTGTCTCGCACGGCCATCGCAACACAGTCCCTCTGGCGCGGTGGCGCCGCCACGGCGCTCCCGTTGGCACAGGAGGCCGTTGCGCTCGATCCGTCGTCGATCATGGCCCACCAGACGCTCGGTTCGGCACTCGCCGGTGTAGGACGCAGAGACGAGGCCCGGCAAGAATGGCAGCAATCTCTCGCTCTCGCCCGCAGCACCCTCGACCCCGGCGCCCAAACTATGTTCGTCCCCGACTTGGAAGCTTCCCTCAGGAGGTAAGGCCGCCGTCCTTTGCTGGCGATTTCCGATCGCCCACCCGCCTGGCACGCTCCCCATAAGACGCGTGGCCCAGATCGATTTCGATCCGGGCCACAACGCTTTTCAGCGAACTATCAGCGTTTTCTTTTCGGCACTACTTCAGATCGAATCGGTCCAGGTCCATCACCTTCGCCCAGGCTGCGACAAACTCCTCGACAAAGGCCTTCTCTCCATCGCTGCTCGCGTAGACCTCGGCCAGCGCCCTCAGTTGCGAGTTCGACCCGAAGACCAGATCCACCTGCGTGCCTGCCCACTTGAACTCGCCGGTTTTGCGGTCCCGTCCCTCAAGTGCGCCGTCCGCCGTCTTCTCCCACTTCGTGCCCATATCCAGCAGGTTCACAAAGAAGTCGTTGCTCAGTGTCTCCGGTCGCTTGGTGAACACACCGTGCTGCGCACCGTCGTAGTTCGCGTTCAACACGCGCAGTCCGCCAATCAGAACCGTCATCTCCGGCGCTGTGAGCGTCAGCAGTTGCGCCTTGTCCAGCATCAGATTCGCCGCATGCGCTTCAAGTCCCTCGCGCACGTAGTTGCGGAACCCATCTGCCGCTGGCTCCAACACGGCAAACGACGAAACATCGGTCTGCTCCTGTGATGTGTCCATCCGTCCCGGCGCAAATGGAACCTTCACGTCGTAGCCGGCCTTCTTCGCCGCAACCTCCACGGCCGCATCGCCCGCGAGCACAATCAGATCTGCCAGCGAAATCTTCTTGCCATCCGGTTGAGCCGCATTGAACTTCGCTTGGATTCCCTCCAGCGCCGTCAGCACCTTGGCCAGTTCCGCGGGCTGGTTCACCTCCCAGTCCTTCTGCGGAGCCAGCCGAATGCGCGCGCCGTTGGCGCCACCCCGCTTGTCGCTGCCGCGGAAGCTTGACGCCGCGGCCCAGGCCGTCCTCACCAACTCTGGCGTCGTCAGCCCGCTGGCCAGCACTTCGGCCTTCAGCGCCTCCGCGTCTTTCTCGTTGATCAGAATGTGATCGACTGCCGGAACCGGATCCTGCCAGATCAGCTCTTCCTTCGGCACCAGCTTGCCCAGGTAACGTGCGCGCGGCCCCAGGTCGCGATGCGTCAGCTTGAACCATGCCCGCGAAAAGGCGTCAGCAAGCTCATCGGGATGTTCGTAGTACCGCCGCGAAATCTTCTCGTACGCCGGATCGAACCGCAGAGTGAGATCGGTGGTCAGCATCGAAGGCGCATGCTTCTTGCTCGGGTCGTGTGCGTCCGGAACCAAATCATCCGCCGCGACGTCGCCCTTCGGCTTCCACTGGTGCGCGCCCCCTGGGCTCTTCGTCAGCTCCCACTCATATTTGAAGAGGTGCTCAAAGAAGTCGTTGCTCCACTTCGTCGGCGTCGAGCTCCAGATTACTTCCAGGCCGCTGCCGATCGCATCGTCCCCCTTGCCGGTTCCGAAGCTGTTCTTCCAGCCCAGGCCCTGCTCTTCAATGCTCGCGGCTTCCGGCACCGCGCCCATACATTTGTGGGGATCGGCAGCGCCGTGGGTCTTGCCGAAGGTATGTCCGCCGGCGATCAGAGCCACCGTCTCCTCGTCGTTCATCGCCATGCGCTTAAAGGTTTCGCGGGTATCCTTGGCCGCCGCGATCGGATCAGGCACGCCTTCGGGGCCCTCCGGGTTCACGTAAATCAGACCCATCGTTGTGGCGCCAAACGGATTGGCGAGTTCGCGATCTCCGGAATAACGCTTGTCCGTGCCCATCCACGTGGTCTCGATACCCCAGTTGATCTCTTCTTCCGGCTCCCAGATGTCCTCTCGGCCGCCGCCAAATCCAAACGTCTTGAGACCCATCGAATCCAACGCCACGGTTCCCGCCAGTACCAGCAGGTCCGCCCACGAGAGCTTATTCCCATACTTCTGCTTGATAGGCCACAGCAGCCGCCGCGCCCTGTCCAGGTTTACGTTATCCGGCCAACTGTTCAGCGGAGCAAACCGCTGCGAGCCCCGGCTCGCGCCTCCGCGCCCATCGTGAATCCTGTAGGTTCCCGCCGAATGCCATGACATGCGAATGAACAGCGGTCCATAGTGCCCAAAGTCCGCCGGCCACCAGTCCTGCGAGTCCGTCATCAGCGCATGCAGGTCCTTCACCACTGCATCCAGGTCCAGGCTCTTGAATGCCTCGGCGTAATTGAACTCCTCGCCCATCGAGTTCGACAGAGACGAGTGCTGATGAAGGATTCCGATGTTTAACTGATTCGGCCACCAATCCCGGTTGCCCTTTGCCCCGAGTGCTGTGTTGTTCCCGCCCGTAAACGGGCACTTCGCTTCATTGGACATGATGCCTCCTATAACTCGTCGGCCGCCTACCAGCCAGTTTCTTCCGCGGACCCACCAACGATCACCGAAAGTGATTCTATCAACCGCGCCCCCGCTGTCTGGCCACGCCCGATGACATCGCTTTCAGCCGGTCAATGTCTCACAGATTTCGGCATTTTCGCGATCCACCCGTGCCCAACCGCGCCGCATTCGTTCAGCACCGCACAACCTTCGCCGACTCAATTCCCTTCGTCGCGTTGCGCGTGTCCACCACCAGCTTCGACTTCTCCACTATCGCCCCGTAGTCATAGCTCGAATGGTCGGTCACTATCAACGTCGCGTCAAACTTTTCGATCTCGTCGAGCGGCGTGCTCACCATGTTCAGGTCGTAGTGCCGACCCTTCCCCACCGTCGGAAAATACGGATCGTTGTACGCCACCTCAGCTCCACGCGACTTCAACAGCTCAATGATCGTCAGCGATGGCGACTCGCGCAGGTCGTCAATGTCGCGTTTGTAGGCAAGGCCCAGAACTAGAATCCTCGCGCCCTTCAGGCATTTCGACTGCTCATTCAATCCAGCCGCCACCTGGTCCACAACAAAATAGGGCATCCGCGCATTCAGCTCGCCCGCCAGCTCAATAAACCTTGTTCTGAAGTCGAACTCCCTCGCTTTCCACGCGAGATAAAACGGGTCAATCGGAATGCAATGCCCACCCAGCCCCGGCCCCGGGTAAAACGCCTGGAACCCGAACGGCTTGGTCTTTGCTGCATCGATCACCTCGTGAATGTCGATCCCCATCCGCATGCACAGTTGCTTCAGCTCGTTCACCAGCGCAATGTTCACGCATCGGTAAATGTTCTCCAGCAGCTTCGTCATCTCCGCCACTGACGTGCTGCTTACCGGCACAACGCGACGAAAGATTGTGCCGTACATGGCCGTTGCAAGCTCCACCGCAATCGGCCCGCACCCGCCCACTACCTTCGGAATATCGTGCCGTGCAACAGTGTCATTCCCTGGGTCCTCACGCTCCGGCGAAAAGCCAACATGGAACCCCACCTGTTCCACACTGCGCGCCGCTTTGAGCCCGCGAGTATTTCCCGCTTCGAGCAGCGGAATCACAATCTCTTCCGTCGTCCCCGGATAAGTCGTGCTCTCAAGCACGATCAGTTGTCCCGCTCGAACGTGCGGTGCAATCGACTCGATCGTCCCCTTCACAAAGCTCAGGTCAGGATCGTTGTGCTCGTCCAGCGGCGTCGGCACGCAGATAATCACCGCGTCCATCTGCTCGATCTCACCGTAATTGGCCGTCGCGCGAAACCCCGCCCCCTGCGCATTGGTGATCGTCTCCGGCGCGATACGCACGATGTACGACCTGCCGGCGTTCAGCGCGCTCACTTTCGCCTCGTCAATGTCGAATCCGGTCACCTGAAAGCGTTCATCGCTGAAAAGAAGCGCCAGCGGCAGCCCTACGTAGCCCATGCCGATGATCCCGATCCGCGCCTCGCGCGTCTGCATCTTTCTGATTGTCTCGTTCGGCGCGCAACCCGTAAGGTCTTCCATTCGTTGGATTATATAGAGCCTTGGCTTTCCGACTGAACGCAGCAAAGTGGCGACACCAACCGTTCCCCGGAACGTCCTGATTTTTGCCTGCCAGACCCGCCACCGGCCTTCTATACTTTCTGTCGTAATGAGTTCAGGCTGATCCCGGGACTTCAAGATTCCTGGTCAGCACAGTTTCTGGGCCGATGCGCGACGCGACCATTTGCCTTTATTCTTGCCCGTCAGAAGGAGAAAAGACGATGAGATCGACCATGCGGCGCGATTTCCTCAAGCAGGCAGGTTTCCTGGGCTCGGCCGCCATGATGGCTGCACTACCCCAGGGCGCTCTGGCCTTTGGCGGCGAAAATTCCATCCCAACCGAAGAGGCGCTTCAGGCCCCGGCCGAGCCGGTCGCCAAGAATCGCATCAAGTTTGCCGTATGCGGAATGAGCCACGACCACGTCTACGGCATGATCGGCGCCGTCATTCGCGGCGGCGGCGAGTTCGTGGCTGCATGGGCCAGCGAACCAGACAAGCTCGCCACGTTCAAGACCCGCTTCCCCAACGTAAAGCTCGCGGCCACGCAGGACGAGATAATCGACGATCCAGCGGTCCAGCTCGTCCTCAGCTCACAGGTCGCCAGCGAGCGTGCCCCGCTCGGCGTCCGCGCCATGCGCCACGGCAAAGACTTCCTCGCCGACAAGCCCGGCATCACGACTCTCCCTCAACTGGCTGAAGTACGCAAGACCATCGCCGAGACCAAGCGCATCTACGGCATCATGTACAGCGAACGCCTTGAAGTGAAGGCCGCCGTCTACGCCGGGGACCTCGTTCAGCAGGGCGCAATCGGCAAAGTCATCCAGACCATCAACATCGCACCCCACCAGATCATCCAGGGCCACGGCGATGCCGGCGGCGGCACAGGCCGCCCCGAGTGGTTCTGGAACCCCGATCTCTACGGCGGCATCCTCTGCGACATCGGCTCCCACCAGGTCGACCAGTTCCTCTTCTACACCGGCTCCAAACAAGCCAAAGTTGTCGAGTCGCAGATCGCCAACGTCCGTCACCCCAATCGTCCCCGCTTCCAGGACTTCGGCGACATGGTTCTCCGCGGCGATCGCGGCCTCGGCTACGTTCGCCTCGACTGGTTCACTCCCGACGGTCTCGGCACCTGGGGCGATGGCCGCCTCTTCATTCTCGGGACGGACGGCTACATCGAGATCCGCAAGTACACCGACGTTGCCGTAAAGAAACAAGGCAACCTCCTCTTCATCGTCGACAACAAGCAGGCGCGCTATATCGACTGCAACGCCATGCCCTTGCCCTTCGGCCAGCAATTCGTTGACGATATCCTCAACCGCACCCACACCGCACAGGATCAGGACCAGTGCCTCCTCGCCGCCGAACTGGTCATCAAGGCGCAAATGGGCGCAAAATGGGTAACGCTTAAGGACTAGGCTTTTTGATTGCTCGGCCTCTAACAATTTTGGGTGCCCCATCCAATCCGCGGCTTTTCGAAGAAAAGATGCGGATTGGGTGGGATACGAAGAACTCCATGGCAAGGAACCGATAGAACAAACAAAGGATTCCCTCATGCCTCGCAAATCAGTTTCCCCTCGCTCCCGCCGCTCGTTTCTCAAAGCCAGCCTCGCCTCCGCCGCCGTCGCCGGCTTCCCCACATTTGTTCCCGCACGCCTACTCGGCCAATACGCGCCCAGCAAGCAAATCAATATCGGCGCCATCGGCGTCGGCCGCATCTCCCGCGGTCACGATATGGCCAATATCTTCCCGCTCAACAACGCCCGTATCATCGCCGTCTGCGACCTCGATGCCAACCGCGTTGAAGAGGGCAAGAAGCTGGTCAACGAAACCTACGCCGCCAAAACCCGCAAGCCCTACGATGGCGTCACCGGCTACTCCAACTACCACGATCTTCTCGCCAACAAAGACATCGACGCCGTCCTCGTCAGCACCCCCGACCACTGGCACGCGCTCATCGCCATCGATGCCGTCCGCGCCGGCAAGCACGTATACCTTCAAAAGCCTGCCTCGCTTACCATCGCCGAGGGCCGTGCAATGTCCAATGCCGTTCAGGCATCTGGACGCATCCTCCAGATCGGCAGCCAGCAGCGCTCCACCGTGCAGTTCCGCTACGCCGCCGAGCTCGTCCGCAACGGCCGCATCGGCAATCTCGAGCGCGTCGAAGTCGGCCTCCCCGGCGACCCTGCCGGAGGCGACAAGAACCCCATGCCGGTCCCCGACGGCTTCAACTACGACATGTGGCTCGGCGAGACCCCCTCGGTCTTTTACACCGTCGATCGCGTCCACCCACCCAAGGGCTACGGTCGTCCCGGCTGGCTCCGCTGCCGCCAATTCGGCGCAGGCATGATCACCGGTTGGGGCGCGCATCATATTGACAGCGCCCACTGGGGCATGGACACCGAGTACACCGGCCCCATCGAAATCTGGGGCCAGGCCGAGTTCCCCGATCACGGCCTTTGGGACGTTCACGGCACCTTCAAGACCGAAGCCCTCTACGCCAACGGCGTACGCATGAGCGTCAGCGGCGACTACCCCAACGGCATCAAGTTCTACGGCTCCAAAGGATGGATCTTCGTCTCGCGCGGCAACGAACAGGTCACCAAGAGCGATCCAGTCGCCAAGCTCAATGACGCAACAGCCCTCGCCTCCAGCGACCCCGCAATTATCAAGTCCGTCATCGGTCCTGATGAGATTCACCTCTATAAGAGCGACGAGCAGCACGCCAACTGGATCGAATGCATTCTCCAGCGAAAGGAGCCTATCTCGCCCGCCGAACTCGGCCATCGCGCTTGCACCACCTGCCTGCTCCACGACATGGCGATGGTGCTCAAGCGCAAACTCTACTGGGATCCTGTGCTCGAGCGTTTCCGCAACGACGAAGAAGCAAACAGCATGCTCTCCCGCCCTCATCGCGCGCCGTACCTGCTTACCTAGGGCCCAAAACAAAGCCGGCTCCGCGCTTTTCAACGCGGAGCCGGCCCCCCAACCTACGATGCCCTCCACGACATCGCAGGTACCCCTCCTTCAGAACCTCACCACGACCCCTGTGTTGATCCGCAGATTGTTCTGGTGGTTGTTGCCTCCGTTATCAAACGTCGTCAGCAGATAGTCGGCCTCCGCCAGCCGAATCGACCACCTTCCGTTCAGCCGCCAGTCCACACCCCCGCCAATAATCGACGCAAACGCCGCGCCCGCGTTCCCCACGTTCGTGTCCGGCCCATTCACCAGCGTCCCGCTCGCATGTCCAATCCCAACCAGAACTTGTCCAAAGGGCTTAAGTGCGGAGCGCTCCATCTTCGGCACATACCGCATCCCCGCCGTGTATGTGCTCATCGTCAGGCCGTAGCCGCCGCCCGCAATGCCGCCCGCATACGTCGCCGTCACGTCGCCCACCACGGCAAACTGCGAGGCTCTGAGTGGCCATGCAAACTCCGCGCTTCCGCCGTTCTGGTTGAAGCACGTGCATCCTCCCGGCGGTGCGTTGCTGCGCACATAGCTGTAGCCAAGCGCCAGCTCCGGCCGGCCCGCCTCATTGCTCGCCTCTGCGGCCTGTGCCCTTGCAACCCTCGGCCCCTGAGAGACCGCGGCGATCGCAAGCAACATCCATGCCCATTCCACTCTGAATCGCATACGCGTCTCCTTTTACTGCACCGTCAGTTGCACGGTTGTTGTCTGTTGAATGGCTCCGCTTGTCGCTGTCACTGTCACGGTGTACGTCTGAGTCGGCGCTTTCGGAATCGCAAAACCTCCGCCGCAGCCGGTCATCGCTGTCACCGCGCCAAACGACGTCAGCAGCAGCACCGCCATCGTGATCCAACGCCTGCGCCGCTTGCCCGGCACAAAGAACAGAGCCAGCGCAGCCAATGCCGGTGCTGCCAACGGCCATCCCACCTTAGCGGCAGCCGTCTCCACAGCTCCCGTCTGGATCGTCAGCGTTGAGGTTGCTGGTGCACTGCCTGGCGTCACACTCGTCGGTTGGAACGTCCCGGTCGCGCCCGTCGGCAGCCCGCTCACCGCAAACGTCACCGCATTGTTGAACGACCCATTCTGCGGCGTCACTGTGATCGAGTAAGTCGCCGACCCTCCCGCCGAAATCGTCTGTGGTCCCGTTGGCGAGCTGATGGTGAACGACGGTGCAGGCGATCCCGTGCCATTCAATGCCGCCGTTTGCGGTGCGCCGGTCGCGTTGTCCGCCACCGAGAGCGTCGCTGTCAGGCTTGCTGCCGATGCCGGTGTAAACGTCACGCTGATCGTGCAAGTCTGCTGCGGCGTCAACGAACTCCCGCACGTATTTGTCTCGGCAAAGTCGCTGGGGTTCGTCCCCGTCAGACTGATTCCCGTAATCGACAATGCCGCGTTGCCCGTGTTGGTCAGCGTGGCCGTCTGCGCGGTGCTCGTTGTGCCCACCACGCCAGTAAACGTTAGCGTTCCCGGCGTGAGCGTCGCCGACAGCACCTGCACCGCCGTCACCGTCACCGTCACCGCAGCCGATGTGCTGCCGCCATTGTTCGCGTCACCGCCGTACACCGCGGTCACCGAATGTACTCCCAGCGCCAGCGACACCGTCGAGAAAGTCGCTACGCCCGCTCCACTAAGCGTGCCCGTCCCCAGGGCAGTTGCCCCATCCATGAAAGTCACCGTACCCGTTGGCACGCCGCTTCCCGGGTTTTGCGTCACAGTCGCTGTGAACGTCACGCTCGCGCCGACCGCCGGGTTCAGCGCACTCGCCATCAGCGTCGTCGAAGTCTGCGCTAGCGCCACCGTTACCGTCACCGCAGCCGAGGTGCTCGCCGCGTTGTTGCTATCGCCGCCATACACCGCTGTAATCGAATGCGGCCCGGTCGCCAGTGTGGCCGTCGTGAGTGTCGCCACACCTGCCCCGTTCAGCGTGCCCGTGCCCAGCGTCTTCGCCCCATCCATGAACGTCACAGATCCCGTCGGAGTTGTTCCGCCCGCCGGCGGCGCCACCGTTGCCGTAAACGTCACACTCGTTCCAGCAGTCACGCTCGTCGCGCTCGCCGTCAGCGCAATAGAGCTCGTCGCCGAAACCACCTTCACCGAGCTCGATCCCGTCGCGGAGTTATACGTTGAGGAACTATTGGAGTCCGGCGTGTAGGTGACTGTCAGCGTATCTGTCCCAGTCGCCAGCGAATCTGCAGGAATGTTGATGCTCGCGCTGCCGCTGCTCAACGTCGTTGCAGCGGAAGTGTAACTGCCGCTCGTCAGTGTCACTGAGCCGGTGGGCGCGGGGTTGCCGCTGCCGCCGCTCACAGTAACCGTCACCGGCAGCGCCTGGGCCGTCGTAATACTCGGTGAGCCCGGCGCAACTGTTACCGTAGGCGTGATCAACGCCAGGGTTGTCACAGTAACCGTGTTCGAGCCCGTGGCAGTTGTGTAGGTCACGGAGCTTGCGGCGTCCGGCGTGTAGCTTGCCGTCAGCGTGTCGGTGCCGTTTGCGAGAGTCCCCGCCGGAATGTTGATGGTCGCGGAGCCGCTGATCAGCGTGACCGCGCCAGATGAGTAGGTTCCGCTCGTCAGAGTGATCGACCCAGTCGGCGTTGGCGTGCCGCTTACAGTCACGGTCACAGACAGTCCCTGCGCCGTCGTAATGCTGGCCGGCGATGGAGTCACTGTCACTGTGGGCGCTCCGGTCCCGGTGCCGGAAAGGTACACCGCCTGCGTCGCCCCGGTCACGTTCAGTGAATTGTCGGTCAGCGTCAGGGTTCCGGTGAGGGCGCCCACCCCGCCTGGCACAAAGTCCATGCCCACCACGCACGAACCGCCGACAGGAATCGGAGTTGAAATCGTGCATGTAGTCGTGCCGTAATCGATGACGAAGTTCGCGTTCGGCGGCACTATGCTCGTCAAGTTCAGCGGCGCGTTCCCTATGTTCTGGACCGTTACCCAGCGCTGGGCATCGGTGGTGTCGGTAGTTCCATCCAGGGTTGGGACGAAGTAGGTTACGTAGGCATCGTTGAATTCCACTTTGTCTATCGCATTCCCCTCGAAAAAGTAGAAGTTGTCGCTGGCATCTACATCGGCGGAAGACGGGCTGATGCCTGTCAGAATGGAGTCGACTGTCTGGTATCCGCCCGAAGCCAGAATCTCGTCAATGCTGTTGAAGGTGATTTCATCGATGAAGAAGACATCCCCGTTCTGGTCCGTGGTTACAAGAGGGGGTAGGGTACTCGAGCCGAAGCCTGGAAAACTGAACCCGTTGCCCAGAAGGTTGACCGTCGTGTAACCGCCGGACGCCAAAACCTCATACACCCCGGCTGCGGTCGCAGTGGCGCCTGAGACGAAGAGATTCCCGCTCATATCGATTGTCAGCGTATAAGGGTTCGGCATAGCGCTGGCGATCGGATTGGCTGTTGAGTAACCGCCGTTGACGGGAACCTCATAGAGACCGAGAGCCCCACTTTGTAGCGACGCAGAGCCAGAGAGAGCAACAAAGATGTTGCCGCTCTGGTCCAGCGCGATCCCTGTCAGGTCGCCAGCGCCAAAGGTGACGGGCAACTTGGTAGCGGTCTGGTAGCCGCCCGCCGCTGTGAGTTCCCATATTGAGCCAATTTGGCCGATATTGCCGGTTCCAACAGTGATGAAGAGATTGCCGCTCAAGTCCAGGGCCAAACTGTACGGACCGCCGGGTATCGTAGTGTTGGGCGCCAAAGTCACGACGCAGGCCGCCGCAGTGCAGCCGGCTGGAATCTCCATCACAGACACGGTATTCAGGTTGGGCTTGAGGTAGAAGACATCCCCGATCCCATCGACCGCACCGCTGCCTACGTTGTCGCCGCTGGTGCTGCCGCCCACGGTAGGCCAGGGCGGAGTGATGCGCGGCAACCTAGGCACTAATCTCACTTGCGGCCCCGAGCCAATGCCGTTCACCAGATCCGTGGCAACAGTGTTGCCTGAGCCGTCCTTAACGATTACGGCTCCGTAGCGAAGCCCGGGGAGTATCGGCGAGAAAGTAACGTTTGCCGTGCAGGTACCGCCAGCGCTGAAGCTTGCGCCTGCGGTGCAGTTCCCCACGCTAACCACAGCAAAGTCCAACGCCGGAGCGCCCTGCATCATCGCGGTCATGCTGCCGACGGTCGCGCTGTTCGCAAAAGTAAATGTCAGCGTCTGCGCCGAACTGGTTTGCCCCACGGGGATCGTCCCGAAGTTCCCCGTAGAACTTCCGTTCGAATTCACCGTCACCGTGCTCGCACCCGTTGCATTCGTATACGTCCCAGCGCCCGCCACATCCGGCGTGTAATTCGCCGTCAGCGTATCCGTCCCAAGAGAGAGCGACCCGCCCGGAATCGGAATCGACGCGCTTCCGCCGTTCAGCGTGATCGCCGCCGACGTAAACCCGCCGCCCGACAGCGTCACCGTGCCCGTCGGCGAAGGATTGCCCAGCCCGCCGTTCAGCGCCACCGTGACCGTCAGTGCCTGATTCGTTAGGATTTGGTTCGGCGACGGCGTCACCACCAGTGTTGGCGCAGTCTTCGCAATCGGCTGCACCGTCTCGGTCGCCGATCCTGTTGCGTTGTTGTAATTGGCTGCGCCAGCCGTGTCAGGTGCGTAGGTCACCATGAGCGTATCGGTGCCGGCAGCCAACATCCTTGCCGGAACCGGGATGACCGCACTGCCGTTGTTCAGCACCACCAGCCCCGACGAGAACGCACCGCTCAGCAGCGTCACTGTACCGGTCGGCGTAGGATTACCTCCACCCCCTGCCACCGTCACTATCACCGAGAAATCCTGCGCAATCGTCACCGTTGCCGGCGACGGCGTCACGGTCACCGTCGGCGTCGTCTTCGCAGCTGCCGTTACAGTGACGGTTGCGAATCCCGCTCCATCGTTATAGGTGGTCGACGCCGCTTGGTCCGGCGCGTAGATCGCCGTCAGCGTATCGCTGCCCGCCGCCAGCACTCCCGCCGGAACCGTTATCGTCGCGGCCCCGCCCGTCAGCGTCGTTGTCGCGGAGTTATAACTCCCGCTCGACAGCGTCACCACGCCCGTCGGCACCGGTGTCGGATTCTTCCCCGCTACCGTCAACGTCACACTCAGCGTCTGCGTTGTGTTGATCGAGTTCGCCGCCGGCGTCACTGTCACTGTTGGCGTAGCCGTCGTCGGCGTAATAAAGCCAGTCCCACTCAGTGCGAAGGTCTGCGTCCCGCTGTTCGCGTTCAGCGCGTTATCCGTAATGGTCAGCGACCCGGTCACCGCGCCCACCGCCCCCGGCTCAAAGAACACGCCCACCGTGCACGATTCGCCCACTGCCAGCGTCGTTTGAGCCGAGCACGTCGTCGCGCTGCTATCAATCTGGAAGCTGTTGCCCGTGATCGCCAGTCCCAAGATCGTCAACGGCGCATTGCCGCTGTTGTTCACCGTGGCCGTCATCGTTCCGTCCGTCGTGTCCTTCGTCGCCAGCTTGGTAGCCGTCGCGAATGCAAGCGCCGGTGCATCCGAGAAGTCCAGTTTCTCCACCACTCCAAGGCCATTGGAGCTTGCAGACTGGTTCGGCACGTATACGTTGCCCAGCGCATCCACGCTCAGGTTGTCATTGAAAAACGTCTTGTTGGCGGGGATCGACGCAACCGTGAGAATCGTCTTGTACCCGCTCGAAGCCGTCATCTCCTTGATCGCGCCGTTGCCCGCATCATTCACAAATATGTTGCCGAAGGCATCCGACGCTACGCTCTCCGGATTGCTGAATCCGCTGCCTACCACCTGCGAGATCGCGTAGCCGCTCGAAGCCAGCACCTCCTTCACCGCGTTGTTGCCCGCATCCGCAACCCAGATATTCCCCTGCGGATCCACCGCCAGGCTGTCTGCCGTTGCGCTGAAGTCAAAGCTGCCCGTGTTCCCGCCTGCCTCTGGCTTCGCCTGCGTCGCCAAGCCCCTTGGCAAATGCCCCTTCACCGGTGTCGCCGCGGTTCCAACCAGTCCAAGCTGTCCGCCGCAGAGGGTCAATATTCCGTTCCCGATGTAGTACACCTCGCCCCAGCCATCCACAGCCGGCTGCTGTTCCGTCCCGTTGAAGCCCTCCTGAACGCCGCTGCCACAATCCGGTGGAGTCCAGCTGCCCACCGTCGACGCTTCTCCGCCTCCCAGAAAGAAGCCTCCTTCAAAGATCTCCCCCGCGCCGTCCAGCGCGATTCCCAATCCGAGGTCCAGCTCAAGCGAACCGGTCGTTGCAAACAGCTTGATGCACGCAGGTGTCGTACACCCTGGCGCAAACTCCCACACATCGCCAGTGCTCTGCGCAATTGTTCCATCCACGCTCCCAATCAGATCATCGATCACGTACAGGTTCCCGGCGCCGTCAATTGTGGAATCGGTCGCAAGGGTTTGCAGGTCCTTGCCCGGGTTCGCGTTGTTCTGCGGCGGCAGAATCGTAAAGTTCACCGGCGTATACGGCGTGAACGTCACTTGCGGCGCGGTTCCCGTCCCGTTCAAATAAGCCTCGCCGATGCCATTGCCAGCAGGATCGAGCAAGATAATCGCGCCTTTGCGCTGGCCTGCTTGCGACGGCGTGAACGTCACCTGCATCGTGCAGGTGCTGGCCTTGGTCAACGCCGTACCCACAGCGCAGGTCCCGGCGCTCGACACTGCATAATCCAGCCCCGTAATGCCCAGCGTTGTGGCGTCTATCTTCGCGATCGTGTCTCCGCCCGCGGGAATGATCAAGAACTGGGCAAACGCAAAGCTCACAGTCTGCGGCGCGCTCGTCTGCCCAACCGCCACTGCGCCAAAGTCCGTCGACACAACGTCAACCGTATCCAACGTGACCGTAAACGTGTACGACGTCGGCTGGCTGATGTTCCCGCCCGATTCGGCCTCGACGGCAAAACTATGAATAACGGTTGAGACCTTGGGCGGCTGAGGTATCCCGAGGCCCGTGTAGCTCACACCGCTCGTGCATGCTGTAAACGCCGCTCCATCCAGGCTGCAAAGGAATGCAATTCCACCCTCGCTATCCGTAAAGCTGAACGCCGCGGTCGTTGCGCTCGTGATGTGCCCCGGTCCGCTCGTAATCGTAGGCGGAGTCACGGCCACCCCGGTAACCGTCCAGCTATACACCGTTGCCGGACTCAGGTTGTTATTTACATCCAGGGCCCTCACCTGGAAACTGTGCTGGCCCGCGCTTATCGGCGAGTACGTCACCCCGCTCGCACACGGGCCAAAAGCAAGCCCATCGATACTGCACTCAAATGTCAAATTCGCCTGCGTGTCGCTGAATGTAAACGTCGCCGAATTCACCCCCGTCGGGTTTGCCGGCTCCGTCAGAATCGTCGGCGCAGGCGCTAGCGAATCGGCCGTGATCTGCACCATTTGCGTCACAGCATTCTGGCCCAGGTTGTTGTCGGTCAGGTTAATTGTCCCGGTCTGAAGCCCCGTAGCCGTCGGCTCAAAGAACACGCTCACAAAACAATTTCCGCCCGGCGCTAAGGGCTTTGCGACAGCGCAGGACGAAGTGGCCGCGTCGATCTGGAACGACGGATTTGTGCTTGTGATCGACGTGAAGGTTAGCGGCGCGTTGCCTTGGTTCTGCACGCCGAAAGTCTGTTCCCCGTCCGCGTTGTCCAACTCACCCACCAGCGCCGGAGAATGGAACGTCAGCGTCGGCGGATCGACAAAGTCCAGCTTTTCCACCACTCCGGTGAGCACGTTAGGCAGAATCAGGTTCTCATTCCCGTCAACACCAATGCTTTCCTCATCCTCAAGAAATTCGGACGTGCACAAGCGCGTGGCCCCCGTATAGCCATTCCCCACCAGGAATTCGAAGGGGCATTGGTCGCCGAAGTCGCCCACAAACACATTTCCGCTGCCGTCAATCGCCAGCCCCATCGGCTTGCCAAACACGCCGGCTCCCAGCACATCCGTCTGCGAGTAATCGTTCGCCGCGGGAATCTCCACCACCTGGGTGTTGATCGGGTTGCAATCCAGCACAAGGTAGACCTGGCACAAGTTGCCGCCCTCGCCCACAAACAGGTTCTCGTTCGCGTCCACCACTACACTCCACGGAACGTTGAGCCCCGTCGCAAGCGTGTTCACTGTGGTGTAGCCGCCCGCCGCCAGAATTTCCTTGATATCTCCAGTACCGTTCTCCGCAACAAAGACGTTGCCCGTCGAATCCACCGACAGTCCGTACGGTTGATTGAAACCGCCCCCAAGCTGTTGAACGCAGCTTAGTGTCTGGCATCCGATCGGAATCTCCATCACCAGGTTCCAGCCAAAGGCGGACACAAACAGGTTCCCCGCCCCGTCCACTGCGACAGCCCACGGACCGCCGATTCCGCCCATCACCACCTTCTGGCAGCTGTCCTGCGTGCAGCCGGCCGGGATCTCCTTGATCGCGTTGTTCCCCAGGTCCGCAACAAAAACATCTCCCGCGCCATCCACTGCGACGCCCGGATGGTTGAATCCCCCCCCTATCAACGTGTCGTTTGCCGGATTATTCGACGCGAAACCCTCGCCGTCGTAGTAGTACGGCTCGGCCATAAAGATCATCTGCGGTCCCGTCCCCGTCCCATGCACATAGGCCTGGGCTTGCAGTGTCCCTGAGGTGTCGAGCACCACAATGCCGCCATTGCGCAGCCCAGCTTCCTTCGCCGTGAACGTCACATTCACAGTGCAGCTTTGCCCTGAGCTATACGTCGCGCCCACCGTGCACGTTCCGCCCGGCACAATTGCGAAATCCAGCCCCGGCGCGCCTTGCGTCATTGCCGTTATGCTTCCAATCGTGGTGGTCGCGGCAAACGTCAGTGTCACCGTTGTTGGCGCGCTCGTCTGCCCGATCGCCGCACTCCCGAATCCCGGTGTCACCGGGCTCACCGGCGGCGGTGGTGCGGTCACCGTAACAAAATCGCCCCCCGATGCCGGTAGATATGTATTCGAGCCCGCATTATCCGGCACGTACGTCACATTCACTCCGTCCGTGCCTACCGGCAGCGATCCGCCCGGAATCACAATGTTCGCGCTGCCGTTCACCAGCGTCACCGGTGCGGATGTGTATCCGCCCGCCCCTTGCAGAGTGACAGAACCCGTCGGCGTTGGATTGCCGCCTCCGCCGTTGACCGCCGCGGTCAGCGTCAGTGGCTGGGTCGATGCAACCGTCGGCAACTGTGGCTCTACCGTCACCGTCGGAGTGATCAACGCCGTCGATGTCACCAGCACCGTATTCTGGCCAACACTAGACGCATA
>Ga0182015_10003387_pt1 | contig 17966 bp, 16 predicted proteins | sample 712P3MmetaG_FD_120478 | JGI IMG/M metagenome (GOLD analysis project Ga0182015, IMG submission 120478) | Permafrost microbial communities from Stordalen Mire, Sweden - 712P3M metaG | ecosystem: Environmental > Terrestrial > Soil > Wetlands > Permafrost | place: Sweden: Stordalen | collected...
GGAGCGTATTTGACCGAGCCGGTGTAGCCGGTAAGTTGTTTCAAGGCCTCGAAGACCTCATTGAGCGTGATACGGCGGCCGGTGGCGCAGTTGAAGACGCGTCCGGCACACTCTGAGGCGGGGGCAGAGCAGGCCAGCAAATTAGCGGAGACAGCGTTGTCGATATAGGTGAAATCGCGGCTGGTTTGGCCATCACCAAAAATTGTCGGCTGTTCTCCACGGAGCATTTGCATGCTGAACTTGGCGAGCACGCCGGAGTATTGCGACGAAGGATCCTGGCGCGGTCCGAAAATATTGAAGTAGCGCAGGCAGACGGTTTCAAGGCCGTAGCAGCGGTAGAACGAAGTCATGTAAAGCTCGCTGGCCAACTTCGCGACGGCGTAGGGCGAGATGGGATTGGGAGTCATGGCTTCATATTTCGGAAGCGTCGGGGTATCTCCATAGGCTGAAGAGGATGCGGCATAGACGACGCGCTTCACCTTAGCATCGCGTGCCGCTACTAGAACGTTGACGGTGCCGTCGACATTGGCGCGGTTGCTGCCGATCGGGTCGAGCACGGATTTCGGCACGGACGGGATCGCGGCCTGATGCAGCACGTAATCGACGCCTTCGCAGGCCTCGCGCAGGGAGTCGAGATCAAGAATGTCAATTTGGCGAAAGTCGATCCTGCTGAGTACCTCGGTAAGGTTCTCACGGCGGCCGGTGGCAAAATTATCGATGCCGCGAACCTCGTCGCCCCGATCCAAGAGAGCCCGCACCAGCGAGGACCCGATGAAGCCAGCGGCTCCAGTCACCAGATATTTAGCCATAGACTTTTATGATAACGGATGGATTGGCCAGACGACGCATGGCCACCGTGACCGGAGTAACTCTTCTTGACCTCTCCGGAGCCCACCAAACGGGTTGCTAGCCATGGTGCCTTATGGGGGAGGGTTTTATGGCCGGCGAACCCGTTTGGTGATCTCGTGAAATTGGTCGCGCGAGAGCAGTGATTCCTTGCGAAAAAACTCTGTTACCTCTTTGAGAAGGGCCCTGGCATCGGCCGGTTGCGGAGAATCGTCAGGCAGATTCTCCTGCGGCGGGGTGGATGCGAAAGCGGTGCTCCCGGAGAGCGCAGCGAGCAGTCGATTCAATTGCTTGGCTTCCTGAGGCACCAGCTCAGCGAAGAGAATGCCCATGCCCAGCGCCGGATACGAAGTACGAACCTCGCCTGAAACCAGAATGCGGATGCCGTACGATTTGAGCACCAGGTGCACTTTTGTGCCGATGGGAAATGTGTTGCTCATTTCCACATAGCAGCCGTGCTGGCTGATATCCGTGATGGTTCCCCAGAGACGCGTGTCGCTGCCGTCGACCACAAACTCCGCGCTGCCCGAACAGCGAATACGGGGGCTTTTTCGCCGTTCTTTCCAATCGCCGGCATTGGCATTGGTGTCTGGGGTTGAGGCCGGGGTTGAAGGCGCGATTTCCGCTCGGTCGGCCTTCAGGCGCCGAAGATAGCTCGCGCCGTCATCACCCTTGCTCGATTCTGACGAGAAGTCAGGGTAATCGGAAATAACATTCGGGTTCACAAGGCCGCCCTCCGGTGGCAAGTCTTTCCATCAGAGGGAATCGGCAGATGGCGGGAGGACTTTAGGCGGCGGGAAATTGCGTCACCGAGGCGCGAATCTGGCGCCACAATTCGTCTTTGCCGGCTCCCGTCTTGGCGGAAAATGGGACGATCGGCACGCCAGCATAGGCTTGGGTCAGTGCGCGCATCGCTTGCGCCAACAGGTTACTCGACAGACGGTCGCACTTGGTGGCCACAATCGCCTGCGGCCGTCCTTTAGCCGCCAGAAACTCGATCAGCTGAGCGTCACTTGCCTGCGGAGCGATATTGGCATCAACCAGTATGAGGCACAGCGCCAGGGTCGAGCGCTGATGAAGATAGGGATCGACGAAACGCGCCCAGTCAGCGGATATTTCGCGGGAGATTTTGGCATAGCCGTATCCGGGAAGATCGGTGAAGATCATTTCGGCATGCGGCTGGCCGGCGCGGCGGACTTCATAAAAATTGATGCTCCGGGTGCGTCCGGGAGTGTTGCTGGTGCGGGCCAGCTTGGCGCCGACCAGCGAATTGATCAGACTCGACTTGCCAACATTCGAGCGCCCGAGAAAAGCGATCTCGGGCACACTAGGAGCAGGGAACTGCGCCAGGTCGCTCGCCGAGAGCATGAAGCGCGCCATGATCCGCATAGAGATTAGTTTCCAGTGTAGGGGAGGCGCGTGGCAAGCGGCGCAGAAAAAATTAAGAAATGGCAGACCGATGAAACTTTACGCTAAGTCAGATTCCACCGCGGTTTGATTCCAGCCTACTGACGCGCGGTGGGAATCTCCCCGGCCGGCGGGGTCACGATGGGGGTCATACTCTCGGCCTCGGTTGGCATCTGCGGCAGCGGGCCTTCGAGAGCGACAGCCAGAACCTGGTCCATGTTGTCGACGAAGTGGAGTTTCATGGCGGTCCGGAGGTTCTCGGGGACCTCGGCAACGTCCTTTTCATTTTCCTGCGGCAGAATCACTTCGAACAATCCGGCACGATGCGCGGCGAGAAGTTTTTCTTTGAGGCCGCCGATGGGCAGAACTTTACCGCGCAGCGTGATCTCTCCGGTCATCGCGAGGTCGCGGCGAACGGGAATGCGGCTGAGCGCGCTGGCGAGAGCGGTGGCGATGGTGATGCCGGCGGAGGGTCCGTCTTTGGGGATGGCGCCCTCGGGCACATGGACGTGAATGTCGAGGTTGCGGTAGAAATCGCGGGGTAGTCCGAGGCGCGCGGCGCGCGAGCGAATGTAAGACATTGCAGCTTGCGCGGATTCCTGCATGACGTCGCCGAGTTTGCCGGTCAGCGTGAGTTTGCCTTTGCCGTCGACCACCATGGCTTCGGTTGAGAGAATGGAGCCGCCGACTTCGGTCCACGCCAGTCCCGTGACCAGGCCGATCTCGCTTTTTTCGTGGGCGAGCGTATCGCGGAACTTGAGCACGCCCAGGTAGTCGCCGATTTTATCGGGCTGGACGGCGGCGGTAAATCCCGCTCCTTCTTTGACGACTTTGCGCGCGACTTTGCGGCAGACGTTGCCGATTTCACGCTCCAGGTTGCGGACCCCGGCCTCGCGGGTGAAGCCGCGAATGATCTGGCGGATGGCATCGTCGGAAAACTGGACATTCTTTTCGGTCAATCCTGCCTGCAACATCTGCTTCTTGACCAGAAACTGTTTTGCAATCTCGACCTTTTCCGGCTCAGTGTAGCCGTGCAGGCGCAGCACTTCCATGCGGTCCTGCAGCGCGGGCGGGATGGTGTGCATCACGTTCGCGGTGGCCACGAAAAAGACCTGCGACAGGTCGTATTCGACGTCGAGGTAGTGGTCGACGAACATGAAATTCTGTTCCGGATCGAGCACTTCGAGCAGGGCCGCCGAGGGATCGCCGCGGAAATCCATCGACATTTTGTCGACTTCATCGAGCATGAAAACGGGGTTCTTCGTGCCGGCCTTTTTCATCATCTGAATGATCTGGCCGGGGAGCGCTCCGATGTAAGTGCGGCGATGGCCTCGGATTTCGGCCTCATCGCGCACCCCGCCGAGCGACATGCGGACAAATTTGCGGCCGGTCGCTTTAGCGATCGACATTCCGAGCGAAGTCTTGCCGACGCCCGGAGGTCCGACGAAACAGAGGATCGAACCTTTAGGATTCTTAACGAGCTGGCGGACGGCGAGAAATTCGAGGATGCGCTCCTTGATTTTCTCCAGGCCATAATGATCTTCGTTCAGGACTTTCTCGGCGCGCGAGATGTTGCGGATTTCTTTGGAGCGCTTTTTCCAGGGAACGGCCAGCAGCCAGTCGAGGTAGTTGCGCGAGACCGTCGACTCGGCCGACATGGGCGGCATAGCTTCCAGTTTCTTGAGTTCCTGGATCGCCTTGTCACGCACTTCTTTCGGCATTCCGGCGGATTCGACTTTCTTTTTTAGTTCGTCGAATTCGCTTTTTTCGCCACGGCCCAGTTCCTTCTGGATGGCTTTGATTTTTTCGTTGAGGTAATACTCTTTCTGCGCTTTTTCCATCTGCCGCTTGACCCGCGACTGGATGGTGCGGTCCATGTTCAGCTTTTCGATTTCCACGTCAAGTACGTCGCCGATGCGGTTGAGGCGCTCGGCGGGGTCGAAAATCTCGAGCAAGCCCTGTTTCTCTTCGATGGCCAGCTGCAGGTTGGCGGCGATGGTGTCGGTCAGCTTGGCCGGATCTTCCATGCGGACGGCCGCGATCATGGTTTCGTAATTCAGCGACTGGCAGAGCTTCACATACTGCTCGAACATGCCGGTGACGCGCTGCATACCAGCTTCAATCTGCGCCGTGGTCTCGGTGGCATAGCGGGCCACGCGGACGGTGGCTTGCAGAAATCCGTCGGCTTCCACCACTTGCAGGATCTTGCCGCGCTCAATGCCCTCGACCAGAACTTTAATATTGCCATCCGGCAGTTTGAGGCTCTGCACGATGTTGACGATGGTGCCGACCTGAAAAATGTCGTTGGCCTTGGGCTCGTCGATCGAGGCGTCGTGCTGTGTGGCGAGAAATATCTTTTTGTCGCTGGCCAGAGCTTCTTCGAGCGCGCGAACGCTCGACTCCCGGCCCACCACGAACGGCGTCATCATGTAAGGGAAGATGACCACGTCCCGAATGGGCATCATGGGTAACTTCTTGCTCTCGAATTTTTCCTTAGGGTTCGACAAACCGAGGTCTCCCGTCTTTCTGGTCTTTAATTTAGTCCTGCTAGCTTGCCGCTTTTTCGATCATGGCCAGCGAGACGTTGCGTTTTTCCACCATCTCGCGGGTCACTTCAAATTCTTTTACCTTTTTTTGGCTGGGCAGACTATACATCAGCTCGAGCATCAGTTCTTCGAGAATCATGCGCAGCCCGCGCGCACCCACTTTGCGGGCCATGGCCTGGCGTGCGATGGCGCGGTTCGCATCGTCGCTGAATTTGAGACGAACGTTTTCGAACTCGAACAGGCGCTGGTACTGTTTGACGATCGCGTTCTTTGGACGGGTCAGAATTTCCACCAGCGCGTTTTCGTCCAACTGCTGCAGCACGCCCATCACCGGCAGTCGTCCGACGAACTCGGGGATCAATCCGAATTTGATCAAGTCTTCGGGCTGCGCTTCTGAAACGAGTTCGAAATTGCGCTTGGAAGAGGCCACGGTCTGCTCGGTTTCTTCTTCGGCACCGGTGCGGAAGCCAAGCGCCTTTTTGCCGACGCGGCGACCGATAATTTTTTCCAGACCGACGAAAGCTCCTCCGCAGATGAAGAGGATGTTCGTGGTATCGACGGGCGTGAATTCCTGGTGCGGGTGCTTGCGTCCACCCTGCGGCGGGACGTTGGCGATGGTGCCTTCGAGGATTTTTAGGAGCGCCTGCTGCACGCCTTCGCCTGAAACGTCGCGCGTGATCGAAGGATTTTCGTCCTTGCGGCCGATCTTGTCGATTTCGTCAATGTAGATGATGCCGGTCTGGGTGCGATTGACGTCCCCCTCAGCCGCCTGCAAAAGCTTGAGAATGATGTTCTCGACATCTTCGCCGACGTATCCGGCCTCGGTGAGCGTGGTCGCGTCAACGATGGCGAAGGGAACATCCAGCATGCGGGCCAGGGTTTGCGCCAGCAGCGTCTTGCCGGTGCCGGTCGGACCGATCAGCAGAATGTTGGACTTGGTCAGTTCGACGCCGTCCCCGGTGCGCTGGCGGTTCATGTAGATGCGCTTGTAGTGGTTGTAGACGGCGACGGCCAGCTTCTTCTTGGTTTGTTCCTGCCCGATGACGTATTCGTCGAGGAAGGTTTTCACTTCCTGCGGCTTGGGCAGTTGATTGGGAACGGCAGCGGCAGGCGTGGCGGTGCGGTCGTCTTCGAGAATGGAGTTGCAGACGGCTACGCACTCGTCACAGATGTATGCCCGGGGATAATCGCTCGGCGACGAGATGAGTTTGGCGACTGCGTCCTGCGACTTGTGGCAGAACGAACAGCGCAGCATCTCCTCTGAACCCGATCTGGTTTTCACTCGGTCGTACTCCTTTTCTACCTACCCACGCTCACTTTTTCGTGCGGCCTTCTTCCAGACGATCGTCACGAATTCACGTCACGAATTGCCGATCATATCCTTTATCGCGTCTTATAGATGATATCGTCGATGATTCCGTACTCCTTGGCCTGCTGCGAGTTCATGATGAAGTCGCGTTCCACGTCCTTTTCCACTTTATCGAGCTTCTGGCCCGTGTGCTTGGCCAGTAACTGATTAGTAATCTCCCGCATGCGCAGGATTTCGCGGGCGTGAATGTCGATGTCGGTCGCCTGGCCGGAGAGTCCGCCCATCGAGGGTTGGTGGATCAGGATGCGCGAATTCGGCAACGCGAGGCGCTTCTTGGCTTGGCCGGCGGAAAGTAGCAACGCCGCCATCGAAGCAGCCTGACCAATGCAGATCGTCGTGACGTCGTTCTTCACGTATTGCATGGTGTCGTAGATGGCCATCCCCGCCGTGATCGAGCCTCCAGGCGAGTTGATGTAGAGCTGAATATCCTTCTCCGGATCTTCCTGCGCCAGGAACAGCATCTGCGCGATCACCAGGTTGGCGATGTTGTCGTCGATCGGCGTGCCGATAAAAATGATGTTGTCGCGCAGCAGCCGGGAATAAATGTCGTAGGCGCGCTCGCCCCGTCCGGTCTGCTCGATCACCATGGGTACGAGCATCATCTGTGCGTCTTTATTAGAATTGGAATTAGATTGCACGTTCAGCCTTTCCACACTCCTGCCCTGAAACCGGTTGTCTTGCTCAGAGGAGGATCGAAATGTCCGCGTTGTATTTCATGATTAACTACGCGGACTGTTGATACAGAAATTCGAGGGTCTTTTCGTTGCGGATTCTTGTTCGTATCCTATCGAGGCCCCCTTCCGGTGTCAAACGAGCGCGCACTGCTTCCGATGTCTGCTTTGACTGCCGGGCCAGCGCTTCGATTTCGTGATTCAATTCTTCTTCGCTGACCTGGATATTTTCTTCCTCCGCCACTCTTTCGAGCAGCAGCGCCGCTCTTACATCGTGAATTGCCTGCTCGCGCTGTCCTGCGCGCAGACGGTTCAAATCCATTTTCTTCATCTGTTCGGCGGTCAGGCCCTGCGCTGCTAAAGCACGCAGACCCCGCTCCAACCGGATATCGATCTGCTGTTCGACCAGCGACTCGGGCACTTCAAAGTCGTTGCGTTCAATCAGTTGCCCGACCAATTTGTCTTTGGCCGCGTGCTCGGCTTCGTGGCGCTTTTCGGACTCCATCTGCTCGCGAATCGCTTTGCGTACATCGTCCATCGTCTGGAACTCGCCCAAGGTCTTCGCGAACTCGTCGCTCAATTCGGGCAGACTCTTTTGTTTGATCGCCTGTACTTTCACTGTGTACGTGAAGACCTTGCCGGCGAGCCGCTTGTCCTGCGTGTCTTCGGGATAATTCACATCGAAAGTTCGTTCATCTCCGGTGTTCGCGCCGCGCAAGTGTTCGGTGAACTCCGGCATGGTGTTCTGGCCCGCGATTTCCACGAGCACTTCATCCATGTGTACGGGCTGGCCTTCGCCCGGCTTCGTTTCCTCGGCCTTCGTTCCCGCCTTGGGATGGCCATCGAGTGAGACCTGCGCGAAATCTCCATCGGCAAGAGCGCGGCCTTCGACTGGATTGAAACTGGCGTGACGCTCGCGCAAATCGGCCAGAGCCTGGTCGACGTCGGCGTCGGAAACGGCGATCTCGGGTCTTTCGGCGCGCAGTTCCTTGTAGCCTTCGAGCTTGATTTCGGGCAGCACCTCGAAGGCGGCTTTGAAGCGCAACGGCTCGCCATCGTGCAGGTGAAGGTCGGTGACGCGCGGCTGCGATATCGGATGCAGGCTGAGTCTCTCGGCCTCCTGCCGGAAGAAGCGCGGGATGAGCGCCTCGACCATATCGGTCTTGATCTCCTCGGAAAAGCGCTGGCGGATAATCGATGCCGGAACGTGGCCACGGCGGAAGCCCGGAATGCGGGCTACTTTCTGATATTTCTGGATCAACGAATCGGTCTGGCGGTTGACATCGGCCACGGGAATCTCAATGGAGATCTCGCGCCGGGTCGCGCTGTCTTTTGTGGGGCCGCCTGGACCTTGGCCCTTCTCCGGGCTTTCGTTCGTCGTACTTTCTTTTACCTCAGCAGGGCTCACAGTTACCTTTCCAGCGCGACAGCGGCAGCAGAGTCGTAAAGGGAATTCCGCTACGAGACACCGTGCCGCAACCTTGAGTGTAAAGACTCTCGAAGAGCAACGTCAAACGGCGGAGGGTGTTGTGCGACCCACTAAAGTAATGAGCGTGACCTCTGGTGGGCAGTTGAAACGCACGGGCGGAGTGACCACTCCGATCCCGCGGTTGGTATAAACCTGCAGGCCGCCGACTTGATTGAGGCCCATCGAATATTTTCTGCCGAGATGCGGCAGCACAGGAGCGCCGTATCCGGGAATACGGACCTGGCCGCCATGGGAGTGTCCCGAGATTTGCAGGTCGATGGGATACCTGGCCACGTGGTCGGCGAAATCGGGTTCGTGCACGGCGACGATTTTGGTTTCGGTGGAGGGCACTCCCCGAAGAGCCTTGTCGATGTCATTGGCCCCTGCATAGACGTCGTCGACGCCGACGATCCAGATGCGCTGGCCGTCTCGCTCCAAAGGGACCGACTGGTTCCGCAAGACCTGCAGGCCATGGCCATGCAGGGCGTCGGCGACGATGTCGGGATCGTTCCAGTGGTCGTGGTTACCGAGGACAGCGAACAACGAAGACCGGTTCAACTGCTGCAGGACTTCGGCACAAGGTTCGGCGTGGCGGGCACCGGCGGGTCCGTTCGGCTCGAACAGCGGGTGCGAAACGAAATCACCGGTGAGGATGGTGAGATCGGGTTCCAGCGAGAGCGCGAGACGCACGCCGCGCTCGACCTGGGTCTTGCCTACATACGGGCCAAAGTGCAGATCTCCCAGGACAGCGATGCGAAACCCGTGGAACGCTTCCGGCAGATTTCGCAGGCCTATGGTGACGTGTTCGGCAACCAGAGAGTGCGGCTCAAGCAGTAAGCCGTCGACGGAAACGGCAGCGCCTACACCGACCGCTCCAAGCAAAGCTTGTTTAAGAAAGCGTCGACGGTCCAAGAGCTGGGCTGGCCTCAGAAGTTTTCACTCTTACATTATAGGGGCAGATTTTTATGTAGCGCGGATACTCTTGTCCGCGGTCGTTGCTGTTGTTCTTGCTTCTTGCGTCCCGCCCCACCCTGCTCCGGGAGACTTGTCCCGTCGTACGTTTTTCGCGGAGAAGAGTGTCCGCGCTACACAACCAAATACAATAAGCGGAATGGCCGCTCCCAACTGGCTGAAAGTCTTAAACGCTGAAGTGATCGCGTGCACCCGCTGTCCGCGCTTGGTCGAATATCGCGAGCGGATTGCGCGGGAAAAGCGGCGCGCTTACCTTGACCACGAATACTGGGGCAAGCCAGTTCCAGGGTTTGGGGACGTGCAGGCTCGCGTGCTGGTGCTCGGACTTGCACCCGGCGCTCACGGCTCCAATCGCACTGGCCGCCCGTTCACCGGAGATGCCTCGGGCAGATTCATGTATCCGGTGTTATACGAAACCGGCTTCGCCAGCCAGCCGACGGCGACGGACCGAAACGACGGGCTGGTGCTGCACGATCTCTACATCACCGCGGCGGCCCGATGCGCTCCTCCTGATAACAAGCCTCTGCCGCAGGAACTGGCCAACTGCGCTCCGTTTCTGGAGCGCGAACTCGAAGGACTGAAAAATCTGCGAGTCATCGTTGCCCTGGGAAGAATCGGCTTCGAAGCCTATCTCAACTACCTGCTGAGAAATAAAGTGATTGCCGCGAAGAAGCAGTATGAATTCCGGCACGGCGCGGAATATGTAATGCCGGATGGACGCGTGCTCGTGGCGTCCTATCATCCTTCGAACCAGAACACACAGACGGGCAAGCTGACCAAGGCGATGTTCACAAAGATCTTTCAGAGGGCAAGGCGGCTGGCCGTCCGCGGGTAATCCGAGGTGGCCAGCGCCGCAGTACCGGGCGCAACTTCTCAGGTCAGTCTTGCCTTAGCTGGTTCACCGTAGCTTCGTCACCGTCAGCTCGAGCTGGAACTGCCGCTTCGAGTTCGGATCGTCGACCACTCCCATCAACATCGGTTTGTCCAGCACCACCACAGTGCTGCCGCCGATCCTAAGTTGCCGGATCACCGGGTGCTGGTCGTGTCCATCGGCCTGCTCCGGCATTGCGAAGCTGCTCATTTCAGCGTGGACAAATACTTTCAGTTGTCCGTCGTGTGCTGTCTGGGTCCGGCCATCGATTTTCGTGCCCACGTCAATGTATTCCACCTCCCCTTGTTTGGCTTCTACCGGTACGCGCGTGCCAATCTTAAGTTCGTTGGAGTCGTTTTCATTCACGTTCACAGAATACCGCCGGGTGTTGATCTTCTTGCCGTCCTCCAGTTCATTGATGGAATAATCAAGGCGGTAAGCGGATGATGGAATCGGCGCCCTCGGTTCGGCGCTCTTGGTTGAACTGGAACCAGCTGAATTGGCGCCGGTTGAACCGGAGGTGGATGAACTCTGCGATTCCTGCGCCCGGGCTTTCTCAGTTCCGCTTGAAAATACGAACGCGATCATCAGAGCGCCCGCCACAACCATTTTCTTCGTCGTTGTCATTGTCGATTCTCCTTAGAATTTGCGCCGCCCGTTCTCGAAATCTGAATCCTGAAATGTCGGCCGTATCTGAATCCTCATTCCATGAATCTCACTCCGTGTCCCCTTTTGCGGCCTCGGCGGCTTCTTCTGCGAGGTCGCGCTCGAGCGCCGCTGCCCCGGCCTGCGCGACCAGAGCCGCAGTTGCCGGATATTTCGCCACGTAGCTCATCAGGATTTGCTCCTGCTCGCTCAACGGCTGCGGCGAGGGGAACTGGTCAAGTTTTGGCGTGGCTGCCAGCGTTTGATTGCTGGCCAGCGGGATCTCATCACGGCGCTCTTTCGCTTCCACAGCCAGATGACTTTCGCCGCCCTTGGCGATGGTTCGAATGGGGAAGGTGCGAACCGGGGCTGGCTTGACTAAGGCTGGCTCGACTGCGGCCGGCTTGATTGGTCCTGCCTGCGCCGTTTCCCGCTGAGTCATGGCCGATTTTTTCGCTGTCGTCCGCGGTCTTGCTTCGCGACCACTTTGCCAAACCCACACTGCGACTACCGCTAATACCACAGCTGTTACGCTCCACAGGGGTAACCACCAGCGACGACGCCACGCCACCCGCGTTCTTTCGGACTGTTCTCTCTCAATCCGCAGGCTGGCCAGCACTCGATTCTCCAGGCCGGGCCGTGGCTCGGCTTGGCCGTATTGGTGGAGCGCTGATTCCAGCCACTGGTCAACCTCGCGAGCTTTGTCATTCGAATGCGTCGGATTGGTCGGATCGGTGTTCATGTTCGTTTCCTTTTTGTGAAACCAGTTCTGATCATTTCCCCGGCCCCGCCGCAGCCAGGAGCTTGTCTCGTAGAATTTCTCGTGCTCGGAAGGAGCGAGAACGCACGGCGGCTTCGCTGATCCCGAGCATGCTTGCGACTTCGCGCGGCGCGATTTCCTCGAGCGTCGAGAGCACTAGAGCGTCGCGCAGCGAAGCGGGCAATGCCGCAATCAGGCGCTGCAGCGTCGTGCTGCGTTCCTGCTCCAGAAGAGCGCGGTCAGCTCCGTGGCCGGGCGCTGCCAGCGTTGCCACAGCTTCGTCGGCGCCCGCGTCTGTGTTCTCCCCCAGCTTGGCCATATTTTTTCGGCGTTCGACCGCCACTCGCCAGGCAATTCTGGCCAACCAGGCCTTTTGGTCATGGATGCCGGTCATCTTCTTTCCGTAGCGGAGAACGCGCAGGAAAATCTCCTGCGTAGCGTCTTCCGCATCGGCCGGACTGCGTAACACGGAGTAAGCGATGCGATAGACGAGACGCGAGTGCTCGCGGACGGCCATCTCCAGCCAGTCGCTTCCCCGGGTCTCGCTCGCCTCTTGTTGCCGCGGCAAATCTCGTTCTGTCAAAGAGATGGCCTCGGCCGCCATTGCGGATTCTGCAATCACGCGCTCTCCTGTTTATGAAGAACGGTCACCGGTCGGGTTCGTTCGCAATAAATTCGCTAAAGCAGGTTACTCTGCTGCCGATGAAGAAACTGGGCGGATTTCGTGGTAAACCAACACCTCTGGGCCGGCATGGGGGATTCGGTTGCCGCGGGATGCGCCGCCCTTTTCCTTTGAGATGGGGCTTGTGCGGCTCGATGCGAGACCGCAGTCGAGACAAGCTGCGTCTCTATGGGAAATTGCGCAGGCTGGAATCCGGTCCAAGCTGCTCCAAACCCTCGCCCGAAATCCTGCGGTCAAAAGCCCGGAGTCAAAAGCCAACGAACACCGGCTCGGGCTCGAGGTGAACGCCCCATGCTTCCCCCACACCGCGCTGAATTTCCTGTTGCAGCGCGATGATGTCGCTCGCTTTCGCCTCGCCGCGATTCACGAGCGCGAGCGCGTGTTTGTGCGAGATTCCGGCGGGTCCGTGTTCGTATCCTTTACGAAAGCCGGAGCGTTCGACCAGCCATGCCGCGGAAACCTTATGTTGCGCGTCAAGCGCCGGATAGCTTGGAATTTCCAGTTCTCTTGCTGCGGCGCGCTTGACCAGGTCGCCGAACTGCGTCTGACTGAGTACGGGATTCTTGAAGAATGATCCAACGCTGCGGCAATCTTCGTCGCCGGGAACAAGCAGCATGCCTTTGTTGCGCCGAATTTCGCGGACGGCGGCGCGAACTTCCGCGAGGGACGGTTTTTGGACGGCGCTTCCCGCGGAGCGCCCCGTCGCGCGGTCGGAAAAGTATTTTTGCAGGTCGGCGTACTTCAGACTGGGAGCGCCGCCTCGCTTCAACCGGTAATTAACTTGCAGGATGATGTAGCGTCCGCGCTCGGTGGTGTTGAAGATGCTGGAGCGATAGCGGAATCCGCAGGCAGGGTTGGGGAGGACGACGATGCGACCGTCGCGCAAATCGAGCGCGCGTACGGATTCGATGGTGGCGGAAACTTCTTGCCCGTAGGCGCCTACGTTTTGCACGGGCGTGCCTCCGACGCTGCCGGGAATGCCACTGAGGCACTCGACCCCCGCACAATTTTGCACGATCGTCTGCGCCACGAAGTCATCCCAGTTGACGCCCGCGCCCACCATGAAGAGCACGGAGTTTCCTTTGGCATCAGTTGCGTTTTGCGTCTTGATTCCGCCGAGCGCAATTCTTAGCGCGAGGCCGGGCCAGCCTGCATCGGCAATGACCAGATTGCTTCCCCCGCCCAGGACGAACAATGGCAGGTCGCGGGTTCTGGCGAACTCAACTGCTTCGCGAACGTCGTCTTCCAGTTTCAGTTCCGCGAAATAGCGCGCCGTTCCACCCACCTGCAAAGTGGTTAACGGCGACAGGGGAACATTTTCCTGAATCGTCATCTCTTGCAAATCGTTCTATATTGAATTGAGCATCTCATGTCTGGCAGGCGAAGGCATATTGAGAAGCGGGTTACGGTGCAGACGGAAGCCGGTTGCGTTGCAGGCGGCGAAGCGATAGGTACTTATAAATTGTCATCCCGAGCGCAGCGCGGGATCTGCATTTTGTCCCGGACTGCAGATCCCGCGCTCCGCTCGGAATGACAAGACGAGAGTAGCTTCATTACAGGAGAATTTATGTATCCCGAAATTATGGTGGTTCCGATGCGTGAAGAACTGACGCGTCTGGGAGTTGAAGAACTGCGTACGGCTGCCGATGTGGACCGCGTGCTCCAGGGCTATCCAGGCTCGACGATGGTGATCGTCAATTCCATTTGCGGATGCGCCGCGGGCCGTATGCGTCCGGCGGTGCGGCTGGCGCTGCAACATGCGACCATCCCGGCCAACGTTGTCAGCGTATTTGCGGGACAGGATATGCAGGCGACCGAACGCGCGCGATCTTACTTCACCGGATATCCGCCATCGTCGCCGTCGATTGCGATTCTGCGCGATGGCAAGCTGGTTTACATGATGCAGCGCCATGAGATTGAAAGACGCGAAGCTCCGGCGATTGCAGCCGATCTGAAAGCCGCCTTCGACCAGCACTGCGCGGTGGCCGCAGCGCGATAAAGCGCTATAACCTGCATGAAGCGGGCCTTCTCCCAGCTCGGACGGGCCCGAGCCCGTTCCCACAAGTCTCGAACCACGCGAACTCCCACATTCTTGTGGTTTAATTCCGTTTACATGAAAAACCACAAGCTCTTTCTCTTCCTGCTTTCACTTGCGTTGTTCTCAGGGACATCCTGGGCCGCGGAAGTTTGGGTCACGCCTTCCGCGCAGATCGATGCGGTCTATCCGCAGGTGGAATCGCTCTATTTCGACTTGCACCGAAATCCCGAACTCTCGTATCACGAGGAGAAAACCGCGGCCAAGATCGCCGAACGCTTGCGCAAACTGGGATACGACGTCACCACCAACGTCGGCGGCACGGGCGTTGTCGGAGTATTCAAGAACGGGCCGGGGCCGGTCGTCATGTTGCGTGCCGAACTCGACGCTCTGCCGGTGCCGGAGAAAACCGGTCTGCCCTATGCCAGCCATGTCACCACGCACGACGACCGCGGAGTTGAGGTTCCTGTGATGCATGCCTGCGGGCACGATCTGCACATGGCGATCGGCATCGGAACAGCGGCGTTGCTCGTCCAGAACAAAGACCGCTGGCACGGGACTTTTATTTATGTGGGCCAGCCCGCCGAGGAGCGCATCGGCGGCGCGAAGGCCATGATTAAAGATGGCCTGTTTACTCGCTTTCCTAAGCCCGGTTTTGTCTTTGCCGTGCACGACAGCAACTCGCTTCCCGCGGGCAAAGTCGGATACACGTCCGGTTTCGTTGCCTCAAACTCCGATTCGGTGAACGTTACCGTGTACGGCGTTGGAGGACACGGCGCAGAGCCGCAGGAGACGGTCGATCCCATCGTGATTGCCGCGCGGACTATCCTAAGTTGGCAGACGATTGTGTCGCGCGAGACCGATCCGCAGGATCCGGCAGTGATTACAGTGGGCGCGATCCACGGTGGCACCAAGAACAACATTATTCCGGATGAAGTGCTGATGCAGTTGACGGTGCGGTCCTACAAGGATGAAGTACGCAAGCATCTCCTGGCTTCGATCGAGCGGATCGCAGATGCGGAAGCGGCGGCGGCCGGGGCTCCGAAGAAGCCCCGGGTCGAAATCATGGACGGTACTCCTTCTGTGTACAACGACCCTGCTACCACCAACCGTCTGGTCGAGCGGCTGAAGCAGGTCTTGGGAGATTCGAACCTGGTCCTCGAACCTCCGTTTATGGCGAGCGATGATTTTGCCGAATATCGCTCCGGCGGAATGCCGAGCGTCATGCTTACGCTGGGCGCCGTGAATCCGGCGAAGTATGCGGAGGCAAAAAAAACTGGAGAGCCGATTCCCGGGCCTCATTCTCCTTATTTTGCGCCCGATCGCGAACCCAGCCTCAAGACTGGAATTCAAGTAGAGATGGCCGCGATTCTCGAGTTGATGAGCCGGTGAGTTTGCCGCATGACGTGGGATTCGGTAATCTCTAGCGATGCCGTTTCGCGGGAACAACTGCCTCTCTGATTCTGTCAGCGTCACAAACTTCGAGCCAGAATTCCGTCGGTTGCCGCCTTGGTGTGTTGCGATTTCAATAACCGTTCGTACCGCGCTCGTGGTTGCAGTGATCTTCCTCGGCTTGGCTGCCGCAGCTTTCGCCCAGAACGCAGACGCGCCGAAGCCGCAAACGCAAGCGAGTCCGTCGCCAGCGGCTCAAACTCCCCCCGGTCAGGCCGCTCCCGATCAGACGGCCACTTCGACGCCACCGAAGCCGGTGGCGATATTCAACCTGCTGCAGAAAAAGTCGATTGTGTTTCCCGACATCGCCTACAGTACGGAGCGGCTTTCGACGGGGCAAAAATTCGAACTGTTCGTTGACAACAGCGTGTCGGTGAATGCGTTCACCTGGTCCTTGCTCGGTTCGGCTGTCGGTCAGGCGGACAACTCTCCCACGGGATGGGAACAAGGCTGGGATGCATATGGCAAGCGGTTCGGGTCGTCGATGGCGCGGGGAGCGTCGACCGAATTCTTTGGGACGTTTGTGCTGGCTTCGGTGGTGCATGAAGACCCGCGCTTTTATGCGGAGATCAATCCACCTTTTTTCCACGCTGTGAAATACTCGTTGCAGCGGGTTTTCGTTTCGCGCAACGACGACGGGCACGACGTGATGTCGTGGTCGAGGCTGGGTGGGCCGATGCTCGCGGAAGGTCTGGCCAACGTTTACTATCCAGACCGCAACCGCACGGTCGGAGACACCTTTCTCCGCTATGGCCTGGATCTGGCCAGCCGCGCCGGCGGGAACATGTTCCGCGAGTATTGGCCGATTTTGCTGAAGAAGATGAGCCATACGTCGGGACCGGCGGCCAATTGACTGGGTGGGAAAAAGGCAGCGTAAGCTTTCCGCGTTTGCATCTAAGCAGGCAATAGCGGTCGTGGCAAAATTTTCAGTTTCCTCGCGTCACGACTGAGGTTTCCAGGAAAACAGGAGATGGATATTGCGTAATCGGATACTAGTGTTGCTGTTTTTTTTCGGACTCATCACATCGGCGGCGGCCCAATCCGGGGTGACTGCATCGACTCCACCGGCCGCTCCATCGGCTGCGGCGCAATCCAGTTCCGATACAACCGCTGAGCCGAAACCAAGTTTCCCTCGTTACAACTTTAGTTTCGGCGGCGGGATTGCCATCGGCCGCGACGACGTGGCTTCTTTTGTTGGCAACTCTCCGGTGGTTTTTGTCGGGGTCGGCAGGAACCTCACGAAAATGTTCGGCGTTGATGCCGAATATATGTATTACAACCTCAACTTCAAGGGGAGCGTGCAGAGGGAGCAAGGCTTGCCGGACCAGAGTGGACACATGCAGTCGTTCAGCCTCGACGGCATCGTGAACGTGCCCAAGCATATTCGCAGCCTGGGTGCCTATGGAATTTTGGGCGTGGGTTTCTATGATCGCCACGTTGGCTTGGCCCACGCTCAGTATCTGCCCAACGGCTCGCCCTGTTATCCGGCATGGACATGGTTTGACATGAGCTGCGTCTATAACCCGGCCATCTCCGGATATGCAATTGACGCGCTCCCGGCGCTCGGGGAATATATGTCGTCGGAGTCGAAAATTGCCGGCGGCTTCAACTATGGCGGAGGAATTACTTACAAGCCTGGTTGGTTGAGTCCTCTCGGCCGTGCCAAAATCTTCGTGGAATGGCGTTATCATCGCGCCTATCAGTCGGACAGCAAGACCATCGGAATGCCCATCACAGTGGGGCTGCGTTGGTGAACCAACCGGATGTCTCGTTTGACCGGGCCTGATTTGGCCGGGCAACGACGCACGGCGCTTCACGAAACCGTCGCTTAGCAAACGAGTTGGTCGCGGGTCAGTTTCAGGCCGGTCAGGTTGCCGAGAATAGTGACTGCGATCTGCTCGGTGCGGAAAAATTCTTCGGCGGTTTGTTTCAGATCTCCGACGGTCACAGCTTCGATGCGCTCGATGAGTTCGTCAAGGCCGTAGAAGTGGTCGTAGTACATCTCCTGCCGCGCCAGGTTCGACATGCGTGCCGTTGAGGATTCCAGCGAGAGCATGAGGCTGCCTTTAAGCTGGTCTTTCGAGCGGCGCAGTTCTTCTTCCGGCACGGGCGTGGTTTTCAGGTTGCGGAATTCCTCGACAACGCACTCGACAACCTTCACCGCCGACTCGCGAGACGTGCCCGCATAAACGCACATGGTGCCGGTGTCGCGGTAAGGGTTCAGGTCGCTGTAGATGGAGTA
>Ga0182015_10003388_pt1 | contig 17964 bp, 14 predicted proteins | sample 712P3MmetaG_FD_120478 | JGI IMG/M metagenome (GOLD analysis project Ga0182015, IMG submission 120478) | Permafrost microbial communities from Stordalen Mire, Sweden - 712P3M metaG | ecosystem: Environmental > Terrestrial > Soil > Wetlands > Permafrost | place: Sweden: Stordalen | collected...
AATACCACTCAATTTCCTGAGTGGAGTTAAAAGCGGAGTCCCCGGAAAAAGTCTCTGCCACCCAAGGCCCAGGTCCGATCTCTGGCCTGAAGCTTCATTGAAGAATGCCGATTTCAAATTAGGGGACTTACTTACAATGACTGATTTGAAACGCCGCATGGCTCCGCACCGTTTCCAACTGACAACCGACGGATGGCAAAGCTGATAAGCGTTCGCGGGCGTAGAGGCAAGAAATTGTGCGTAAGTGGTTTCATTTTAATCTCCTAAATCGAAAAAAGCGCAATCTAATCCTACATGACCAAATCTCCGAAAATAGTAGTTGACTATTTAGTCTACTTTGATAAATTGTCATCGTGCTTCGGCAAAATAGATCGAAGCGAAAAAATAGAAAAAAAAATTATGGGCCGCGTCAGTGATGCAAAACAAAGATTGATGGATGCTGTACTGGATTTGATTTGGTCCGGCTCGTATGGCAGCACGACCATTGATGACATTTGCGAGAAGGCCGGTGTCAAAAAGGGCAGCTTTTATTATTTCTTTGATTCCAAGGCGGAACTGGCGGCGGAAGCGATTGAGGCCAACTGGCAGGACCGACGAGTGGAACTTGACGGCATTTTCTCCGCGACGGTGCCGCCGCTGGAGCGTTTGGAGAAATACTGCGATTTCACCTATAAAATCCAGCGTGAAATCAAATCAGAATATGGCCGTGTGCTGGGATGCCCGCAGGCTTCGCTCGGCTCTGAAATCTGCACGCAGGAAGATGCCTTGCAGAAAAAAATCCAGGAAATCATGGATCAAAAACGCAAATATATTGAATCCGCCATCCGCGACGCGCACGCCGCCGGGTTGATTTATGCACCCGATCCTGCCGCCAAAGCGCGGATGATTTTTGCCTATTACGAAGGGTTGCTGACCCAGGCGCGGATTCAAAACGATGTCGAGGTGTTACGCGAAATCGCCAGCGGCATGTTTGCCATGCTTGGGGTGAAGGAAATGAAAGATAAGCCCGTGGCGGCCTGATTGGATTTTTTTGATCACATACTTTACTAAACAGACAACTATAAAAATAAAACAAACTATGAATACGACAAACGAAAATAAGAACAACGCAGAACAGACATTCACCAATCGTTGCCTGCAATCCTGCAAGGTTTTGTTGACGGAAATCGAGCAGGCAAAAAACATGATCGTGAACGATTTTCATGAAACATTGGATACGCACGGAAACCTGTTCCGGCTGGCTTTGAACGAAGCCGAGGCGCTGGCCTGGCAGACGGATTATCCGCACCTGGTCTATCCGACACTGGCAATGGAAAGAGTTCAAGCGGTGGTTGCATGGCGCAGGCGGCAGCAGTCCATGCAACAGCCGCGTTGGGCTTTAGCCGAAGCCGTATGATCGCCGATAGAATTTTTAACAAATAAAATTTTCCAGAATAATCATGAAGACAAAACTTTTTTTATCTTTGACGGTTTCGACGCTGGCCATTGGCGCGCTGGCGATTCTTTCCGCCGGTTGCAGCCAGCAAGCCAGCCAGCAAGGTGCGCCGCCCGCCGCCGTTACCATCGCGCCGGTCGAACAAAAGGAAATTGTCGAGTGGAGCGAATTCACGGGCCGCACCGAGCCGGTTGATTCGGTGGAAATCCGTCCGCGCACTTCGGGCTACATTCAGGAAGTGTGTTTTCAATCGGGGCAGATGGTGAAAAAAGGCGACGTGCTTTTTGTGATTGACCCGCGCTGGAACCAAGCCGTGTTTGATCAACGTCAGGCCGAGTATGACCAGGCGAAGAGCGAGAATGATCGCACCGCCAAATTGCTGGCCAACGACGCCATCTCCGCCGAAGATGCCGGGGCTCGCAAAGCTCGTTTCGAGGAAGCGAAGGCGGCGCTGGATTCGGCAAAGCTTGATTTGGAATACACCGAAGTCCGCGCGCCGATTGACGGACGCGTGAGCCGCGCGCTATTGACCGAGGGCAATTATGTCAGCGGCAACGCCGGTTCGGCCTCGCTGCTAACGACGGTCGTTTCTGTGAATCCCGTTTATGTCTACGCGGACATTGACGAGGACACCCTGCTGAAATTCAACGAACTGGTCTATTCCAAAAAACTGGGAACCGCCGCCGATGGAAAAATTCCCGTGGAATTACAGCTCGCCGACGAATCAGAATTTCCGCACCAGGGATACATCGAATCGTTCGACAACAAACTGGACCCGGACACCGGCAGCATTCTGTTGCGCGCGGTTTTTCCGAATGACGACGGCCGTATCGTGCCCGGATTGTTCGCACGCATCCGCATTCCATTGAGCGAACGTCATCCCGCGCTGCTGATTGACGAGCGTTCCATCGGCACGGATCAGGCGAATAAATTTGTGCTCACGCTGACGCCGACGAACACGGTGCAATATCAGGCCGTCGAACTCGGCCCGCTGGTTGATGGCAAACGCGTCGTGCGTTCCGGCCTGGAAGCCGGCGAAAAAATCGTCGTGAACGGCATGGCACGCGTCCGTCCCGGAATGCCGGTGACGCCGCAGGATGAAGTTGCGAACAGCGACGGCACCAAACTCGCGCAGAAGTAAAATTCGCGCGCGCGGAAATCTAATTTAAGAAGCCCAACCCGAAAACCATCATGAACTTTTCACATTATTTCATCAAGCGCCCGATTTTTGCCGGCGTGCTGTCCATCGCGATTTTCGTAATGGGATTGCTGGCGCTGTTCAAATTGCCGATCAGTGAATATCCCGAAGTCGTGCCGCCGACGATTGTCGTGAAGGCGACCTATCCCGGCGCGAATCCGAAAACCATCGCCGAGACCGTCGCGTCGCCGCTCGAACAAGCCATCAACGGCGTCGAAGGTTCGCTCTACATGTTTTCGCAGGCAACCGGCGATGGCGTGATGACACTGACCGTCACGTTCAATCTCGGCACCGATCCCGACAAGGCGCAGGTGCAGGTGCAAGACCGCGTGTCGCAGGCGCTGCCGAAATTGCCCGAAGAAGTCCGCGACCTCGGCGTCACGACGACCAAGCAATCGCCCGATCTCACGATGGTCGTGCATTTGTTTTCGCCCGACGGACGTTACGACGACGTTTATCTGCGCAACTACGCGACGTTGCAGGTGAAGGACGCGCTCGCGCGCATTCCCGGCGCGGGCGACGTGGAGCTTTTCGGCTCCGGCGATTACGCGATGCGCGTCTGGCTCAACCCGGACAAAATCGCCGCGCGCAATCTCACCGCGAGCGATGTCGTCGCGGCCATCCGCGAACAAAATGTGCAGGTCGCCGGCGGCATCATCGGCCAGCAACCGGTGAAATCGCCGGTGAATTTTGAATTGCAGGTCAATGTCAAAGGCCGCCTGATTTCCGAGGAAGAATTCGGCAACATCATCCTAAAGGCCGGGCCGAACGGCGAAAAAACATTGCTGAAAGATGTCGCGCGCATCGAACTCGGCGCGGGCAGCTACGGTTTGCGTTCGCTGCTTAACAACAAAACGGCGGTGGCCATTCCGATTTTCCAGACGCCGGGCGCAAACGCCTTGGAACTTTCCAAAAACGTCCGCGCCAAGATGGAAGAATTGAAGAAAAATTTTCCGGAAGGGGTTGATTATTCCGTCGTCTATGACCCGACGGTTTTCGTGCGGCACTCGATTGAAGCCGTCATCCACACGCTGCTCGAAGCGATTCTGCTCGTCGTCATCGTCGTCATTATTTTCCTGCAAACGTGGCGCGCGGCGATCATTCCGCTCGCGGCTGTTCCCGTTTCGCTCATCGGCACATTTTCAATCATGCTCGCGTTTGGTTTCAGCATCAACGCGCTGTCGCTCTTCGGCCTCGTGCTCGCCATCGGCATCGTGGTGGACGACGCGATTGTCGTCGTCGAAAATGTGGAAAGAAATATTGCGCGCGGTTTGTCGTCCTACGACGCGGCGCGGCAGGCGATGAACGAAGTGACCGGGCCAATCGTGGCGACGGCGCTGGTGCTGTGCGCGGTGTTCGTGCCGACGGCGTTCATCAGCGGCTTGACCGGACAATTTTACAAGCAGTTCGCGCTGACGATTGCGATTTCGACGGTCATCTCCGCGTTCAATTCGCTGACGCTTTCGCCCGCATTGTGCGCGGTGCTGCTCAAAGATCATCATGCGCCGAAAGACTGGCTGTCGCGCGCGATGGAAAAAATGTTTGGCTGGTTTTTTCAACCGTTCAACCGCGTCTTCGCGTGGGCGGGAAATAAATATTCCGGTGGCGTCAGCGGCGTGCTGCGCAAGAGCGCCATCGCGCTCGTCGTCTATGGCGGACTCGTTTTGCTGACTGGCTGGAGCTTCGATAAGATTCCGTCCGGCTTCGTACCGGGGCAGGACAAACAATATCTCGTCGCGTTCGCGCAATTGCCCGACGGCTCCTCGCTCGACCGCACCGAAGCCGTGATCCGCCGGATGTCGGACATCGGGTTGAAACTGCCCGGCGTGGACTCGGCGGTCGCGTTTCCCGGCCTGAGCATCAGCGGATTCAGCGTCGCGCCGAACCAGGGGATTGTTTTCTTCACGCTGAAACCGTTTGAAGAACGCACGGCGAAAAATTTGAGCGGCCCGGCCATTGCGGACGCGTTGAATCAAAAATTAAGCGCGATTCAAGATGCGTTCGTCCTCGCCGTGCCGCCGCCTGCGGTCATGGGTTTGGGCACGATCGGCGGTTTCAAACTGTATGTCGAAGATCGCGCCGACCTCGGCTACGACGCGCTTTACCAAAATTTGCAGAACGTCATCGGCAAAAGCTACCAGACGCCCGGACTCGCCGGAACGTTTTCGGGATTCACCGTCAACGTGCCGCAGCTTGACGCGGACATTGACCGCGTGAAGGCGAAGACGCAGGGCGTGCCGCTGCAAAATCTTTTCGAGACGATGCAGATTTATCTCGGCTCGATTTACGTCAATGATTTCAACCGCTTTGGCCGCACCTACGAAGTCATCGCGCAGGCCGACTCGCAATTCCGCGCGCATCCCGAAGACATCACGCGGCTCAAAACGCGCAACGACAAAGGTGAAATGGTTCCGCTCGGCGCCATAGTGAAAGTCACGGAATCGCACGGTCCCGACCGCGTGATGCGTTACAACGGTTATCCGGCGGCGGAAATCAACGGCGCGCCCGCGACCGGTTACAGTTCCGGGCAGGCCGAGGCCGTGATGTCCAAACTTGTCGCCGACAATCTGCCGCGCGGCATGACGTATGAATGGACCGATCTCACCTACCAGCGCATTCTTGCGGGCAACACGGCCTTGTATGTTTATCCACTGTGCCTGCTACTCGTATTTCTCGTGCTGGCCGCGCTCTACGAAAGTTTCCGTCTGCCGCTCGCCATTATTTTGATCGTGCCGATGTGCCTGCTGTTCGCCATCACGGGCGTATGGCTCAAAGGCAGCGACAACAATATCTTCACGCAAATCGGCTTGATCGTGCTTGTCGGTCTCGCGTGCAAAAATGCGATTTTGATCGTCGAGTTCGCCAAGCGCAAACAGGACGAAGGCATGACGCCGTTCGCCGCGGCCATCGAAGCGTGCCGCCTGCGTCTGCGGCCAATCTTGATGACTTCGATTGCGTTCATAGCGGGTGTTTTTCCGCTCGTCGTCGCCAGCGGCGCGGGCGCGGAAATGCGGCAGGCCATGGGCATCGCCGTCTTCTCCGGCATGATCGGCGTGACGCTGTTCGGCCTGTTTCTGACGCCAGTTTTCTACGTCACACTGATGAAACTCGGCCTGAAGAAAAAAACTACGATCCCGGCGACAAAAAATATTTTGCCCGGCTCAAGTGCCGCTGCGACGGGCATCGTCACGGTCGCGTTGCTGTTCACGATTGTTTCTGCGAAAGCCAATTGGTCAACGGTCGGGCCGGATTACAAACAGCCGACTAATTCCGTTCCGGCAAATTACAAAGCCGTTGATTTCGGTTCGTGGAAAGAAGGCCAACCGCTCGACAATGTGCCCAAAGGAAATTGGTGGGAAATTTTTGGCGACACCAACTTGAACGGGTTGGAAGCGCAAGCGGTGCAGGCAAACCAGCAGTTAAAAGCCGCCGTCGCACGCGTGGATCAGGCGCGCGCCACCGCGCGCGTCGCGCGCAGCCAGTTGATGCCCAGCTTGAGCTTGGATCCCAGTTTCTCGCGTGAAGGCTATTCGCCCAACGCCAATCCCAGCTATGGCAATATCACGGCGAACACTTTCAGCACGCCGTTGGATTTGAGTTACGAAGTGGATTTGTGGGGACGCATCCGCCGCCTTTTTCAAGGCGCACGCGCCGACGCGCAGGCGTCGCTGGCGGATTATTACAACGTCCTGCTCACGCTCCAGTCTGATGTGGCGCAAAATTATTTCGCGCTCCGTTCCCTCGACGCGGAAATTGCCACCGTCAACGGCACCATCGCCTTGCGCCATGAACAAGTGCGGCTCGTGCGCAGCCGGCTCGAAGGCGGCATCGGCAGCGAACTCGACGTCGCGCAGGCAGAAACCGAACTGGCCAGCACCGAAGCCGAGGCCGCGTCACTCGCTCATAATCGTGACGAATTGGAAAATGCCATCGCGATTTTAGTGGGTGAAAATCCGTCGAGTTTCAAGCTCGCCGCCGTGGACGACCCAAACTGGAATCCGCAGCCGCCGGAAATTCCCGCCGGGCTGCCGTCCGATTTGCTGGAGCGCCGACCAGACGTGGCGCAGGCCGAACGTCAACTCGCCTCGGCCAACGCCAAGATTGGTGTCGCGAAAGCTGCATTTTTTCCGGTGCTGACGCTGACGGGTTCAGCCGGATATTTGAGCGGCGACCTGTCGTCGTTGTTCACCTGGGACAGCCGCACTTGGTCCATCGGTCCGAGCCTTTCGCTGCCGATTTTCACAGGCGGACGCAACCTGGCAAATTACAGATATTCGCAGGCGGCGTTTCAAGAATCACTGGCGCTTTATCGCCAGCAGGTGCTCGCCGCGTTTGGCGATGTGGAGAACAGCCTCTCCGGGATTTATCATTTCGCCGTGCAGGCGGAAGCCCAGCAACGCGCCGTCACCAGCGCCCGCCGCGCCACGGAACTGGCCACCGACCGCTATCGTTCCGGCATCGTGGCCTACATCGAAGTCGTGGACGCGAGCCGCGACACGCTCACGGCGGAACGCGGCAATGCCGAGCTCGCCGGCCAGCGCCTGATCGCTTCGGTTCAACTGATCAAAGCCCTTGGCGGCGGCTGGAGTGAACAACAGCTCATGGCAAGTGCCACTCCCGTTAATTCCCAACTATCAACCGCAAACCAAAAATGAAAGCAACCATTGAAGTCAATGAATCAAACCTCGAAAACCAGGAAAGAAAAAACATATGAACAATAACATCACCAAAAAACTCGCGGGCAAAGTCGCCGTCGTTACGGGCGCATCCAAAGGCATCGGCGCTGCCATCGCCAAACATTTGGCGGCGGAAGGCGCATCGGTCGTCGTCAACTACGCGTCCAGCAAAGCTGGCGCGGACAAGGTTGTTGCCGAAATCACCAGCGCGGGCGGCAAAGCCGTGGCGGTGCAAGGCGACGTCGCCAAGAAAGCGGACATCGAACGCCTGTTCGCCGGGACCAAGAAAGCGTTCGGCCAGCTCGATGTCCTTGTCAACAACGCGGGCATCTACGAATTCGCACCGCTCGAACAGATCACCGAGGAGCATTTCCACAAGCAATTCAATTTGAATGTGCTAGGACTTCTGCTCACCACGCAGGAAGCGCTGAAATATTTCGGTTCGTCTGGTGGAAGCGTCGTCAACGTGAGTTCGCTCGTAAGCACCCTGGCACCGCCGAATGGCTCGGTCTACAGTGCCACGAAGGGTGCCGTGGATGTCATCACTGGTTCACTGTCCAAGGAACTTGGGGTGCGCAAAATCCGCGTCAACGCCGTCCGTCCCGGCCTCGTCGAAACCGAAGGCACGCACACGAGTGGCTTCACCTCGGGCGAATTCCATGACCAGTATGTCAAGAATGCTCCGCTCGGTCGCATCGGCCAGCCGCAGGACATCGCCACAGCGGTTGTCTTCCTCGCGTCGTCGGATTCGTCTTGGATCACCGGCGAAACCTTGCTTATCTCTGGCGGTCATCGTTGAACTGGAAACAACCAAATAAATTCGTCATGAACACAACTGGCTTCTCACCCGACCTCACGCAACGCCCGCCACGCAGCCCGCGCGTGCGGCTGGGCGGTTTTGTTTTATTGCCACGCATCCTCGACAAAGGCCGCGCGGCGCTCGCCGGCAAACTGGGTGAATACCATTACGGCGGCAAGGGCATGGACCGTCATTTTTTCAACTTCGTCGGCCTGGACCACGAAGCGTTGAAAGCTGAAATCGCGAAAGGCAGCGGTGACGGTGAACTGCTCGCGTGGATCCAAACCAATGCAAAACCTCCGCGTCAGCCTTGGGAAATCGCCGCGTGGAGCGACTATCACGAACGCCGCGGGCCGGATAGTGATGCCGAAACCATCACTTATTTCGCCGACGCTGTGGGCAAGTTGAGCAAGACACGCGAGGACATCAACACCTGGTTCGACCTGCTCGATCTCGATGACTGTTGCTCATTCGGCGGCAAGGCGTAAAGGTGGAACACAGAGAAAAAATACCCGCCTTGATGACGTCCAGAGTAAGAAGTTCATTGGTACCACCATTGAACTGAAGCCAACGCCGGTTGGCTGCGTGTGTTCTGCCTTCGCGGTTGACATTACCGGTCCGTCGTGGCTCAGTTTTCATCGTTATGAAGACCGTCGCTTTCATACATTATTTGCCGATCAACGATCCCAAGTCGCTGTTTGACGTTGAATTAGTTAAGCCCAATCCTTCCGGACGCGATTTGTTGCTGCGGATTGAAGCCGACTGGTAGATCCGGCGGAAAATAAAATTCGCGCGCCCAAGGCATAAATGGATACTGTGCCGCGAGTGCGGGGTTGCTCGTCACCGGACAGTAACAATGGGTTTCCGGTGGCATTTTCATTTTAATTGCTGAAAAGAAAGGATTCTAAAATATTATGGATCAAGAAAGCACCGAGGTTAAAGCGACTGGCGGCTTGGAAAAAGAGGTCATGCCGCCTCCACCGCGCAAACGGGGACGACAAAACAAGGTTCTTCTGGCCGGCATCGCCGGGTTGGTCGTTCTCATCGCAGTGATTTTTTATTACTGCCATTTTATTGCGCCCTACGAATCCACCGACGATGCGTTCATTGACGGTTACGTCACCTTGATCAGCCCGCGCGTGCCGGGTCAGGTCACGCGGTTGTTGGTTGCGGACAATCAGGAGGTCAAGGAAGGCGACGTGCTGCTGGAGATTGACCCGCGCGATTACGAAACGAGTCTCTCCCAAGCCCGCGCTGATCTGGCGGCGGCGAGCAGTCAAGCAAACCAATCCCGCGCACAGGTGAATGTGAGCGAGGCCAAAGTCGCGCAGGCGCAGGCGGCAGTAACTTCCGCCGAAGCGGAGGCTCAACGGGCGAACGATGATCTCAAGCGTTACCAGTCCGTTGAAAGTCGTGCCGTGTCCAAGAGCGCACTTGATCTGGCACAAGCCCAGGCGCGATCCGCCAACGCCAATCTGGAGGCCGCATATAGTCAGACCAATGCCGCCGAAGCGGAAGTGATCTTGAGCGGAGCAGGCGTCGAGACCGCAACTGCCGCCGCCCAACAGGCCGAGGCCAAACTTCAACAGGCTGAACTGAATGTTTCATACACAAAAATTATTGCTCCAATGGATGGGCGAGTCACGGCCCGCACAGTGCAGATGGGGAATTATGTGCAACCCGGCCAGGCGTTGCTGGCTCTGGTGCCAAGGGACGTTTGGGCGACCGCCAATTTCAAGGAAACGCAGTTGACCTATATGCACGCGGGACAACCGGTCGAACTGCGCATGGACGCTTATCCGAAGCGAAAATTCAAAGGCAAGGTGGACAGCCTGCAAGCCGGGACGGGCGCGCGGTTCAGCCTGTTGCCGCCGGAAAACGCGGTTGGCAATTATATCAAAGTCGTGCAGCGCGTGCCGGTGAAAATTATTTTCGATGAAGAATTGCCGACGAATTTGGACATCGCGCCGGGTATGTCCGTTGTGCCTGAAGTAAAGGTAAAATGAGCGACACGGTGTCCAATCCGGCAGTTGAATGGCGGCCACGCGCCAATCCGTGGCTGATTGCGCTGGCGGTGATGCTGGCGACGTTCATGGTCATATTGGATACTTCCATCGCCGTGGTGGCGCTGCCATATATCGCGGGAAATCTTGGTGCCACACAGGATGAATCCACCTGGGTGCTGACAAGTTATCTGGTGGCCAACGCAATCATCCTGCCAGCCAGCACATGGTTCTCCAGTTTTTTCGGACGCAAACGGTTTCTGATCGGTTGCACGATTATTTTCACGGCGGCTTCATTGCTTTGCGGTCTGGCAACGAGCATGACAATGCTGGTGCTTGCCCGCGTCCTGCAAGGCTTGGGCGGCGGAGCCATGCAGCCGTTATCGCAGGCCATCCTGCTGGAAAGTTTTCCGCCGGCCAAGCGCGGCGCGGCCACGGCCTTGTTTGGCATCGCCATTGTGGTCGCACCTATCCTTGGCCCCACGTTAGGCGGCTGGCTGACGGACAATTGGTCGTGGCGCTGGACTTTTTACATCAATCTGCCGGTGGGCTTGCTCGCGTTTTTTTTGATGTCATGGCTGGTGGAAGACCCGCCTTACATTCGGAACAAGCAGCCGGGACGTTTTGACGGAATCGGATTTGGCTTGGTGGCGCTGTGGCTGGCGACATTGCAAATCGTCCTCGACAAGGGGCAGGATGCCGACTGGTTCTCGGCCATCTGGTTGCGCTGGTTCACCGTCATCTCCGGTTTGTCCTTGATCGGATTTATCGTGCGCGAACTAACTGCTAAAAATCCGCTCGTGGATTTGCGCGTTTTCAAGAACCGCAACTTCGCGGTGAGCTGCGGCTTGTTCGGGCTGTTCGGCTTCGCGCTTTATGCGCTGATCGCGCTGCAACCTTTGTTTCTTCAGTCGCTGCTCGGCTATAGCGCTTTTGATGCCGGGCTTTCCGTCAGTCCGCGCGGAGTCGGTGCGTTTGCCGCGCTGTTTTTTGTCGGCGCATTGGTGGGCAGAGTTGATTCGCGCCTGCTGGCCGGACTCGGCTTCGCGGCGGTTGGACTGGCCAGTTTTCTTTTATGCCGGTTGAGCCTGCAAATGACGATAGGCAGCGTTGTCCCGGCAAACATAATTGTCGGTTTTGGCATCGGTTGCATTTTCGTGCCTTTGACGACGCTGGCGGTGGGCAGGCTTCGGAACGAAGAAATTGGCAACGCCTCCGGCCTGCAAAATCTGATCCGCAACATTGGTGGCAGCATCGGCCTTTCTTTTGTTTCCACCCTGCTGCAACGCTATTCGCAAACCCACCAGTCAATGATGGTCGGACAAATGTCCCCGTTAAACCCTCAATACGGGCAAAAATCGGCAGTGCTTCAAAAAGTATTCGAGCAACGTTTCAGTCCGACAGACGCCCTGGCGCGGGCGCACGGTTTTCTTTACCACACATTGCTCCAGCAGTCCGACTATTGGGCGTTTGTGAATGTGTTTCTCGTGGTCGCCTGTTTTTGCGCGGCAAGTGTTCTATGTGTGCTAGCTTATGAAAAGCCACGGAAGATTCACGCCGTGGCAATGAGTGATTAGTGATGAACGACGATATGAAACAAATCCTTCTCATAGACCGCGAATTTGGCGCGGGTTGCAGCAACATCAGCGAAAAGCTCGCCGCGCGCCTGGGCTGGAAATTATTTGACGAAGCCTTGACTCAAGAAATCGCGCGGCTGGCCAAAATTCCAGTTGATGTTTGCCGCAAACACGAGGAGCGCACCGACCCGTGGGTGCAACGATTGGTCAATGTGATCTGGCGCGGGAGCTTTGACCGGAATTTGCCGTCGCCAGATTTGGCCATTTTGAATTCCGACCGGCTGGTTTCCATCGTTCAAAAAGTCATTCAAGAAGCGGCTGAAAAAACCCCGTGCATCATTGTCGGCCGCGGCGCGCCGTTTTTTCTTCGCGAGCGCACCGACACTTTTTCGGTTTTTCTGTATGCCTCGCGTGAACTCAAGTTCCGCCGGATTCTGAAACGCGTTGGCAACGAAAAGGAGGCAGTTGAATTGTTGGATACCATGGACGAAGATCGTCAGAAATTTGTGAAACACCATTTCGGCCATGACTGGCCGAACCGCCAGCTTTTCCATGCCATGATTAACACAGGCATAGGTGACAAAAATACCGTTGAGACGATTTTGAATCTGCTGAACGCCGTGAATCAAAACGAGGAGGCAGGCAAGGCATGAGACCGGCAATCGTCATGGCGGCAACGTGTCTGGCGATCCTCGCCGGTTGTGCCGTGGGGCCGGATTACCAACCGCCCAAAGCAAGCGCGTCAGCACAACAATGGACATCGCCTCTGGCCGGCGGTGAAACGAATGGTCCCGTTGATCTTGCCGCCTGGTGGAAGAATTTCGGCGACACCAACCTGGATTCGCTCATGACGGTGGCCGTCCAATCCAATCTCACGCTTCGCATCGCCGAAGCCCATGTGCGTGAAGCCCGCGCCGAACGAGACGTGATGGCCGGAAGTTTGTGGCCTTCGGTGGGAACTTCGGGTTCCTATTCGCGAAATCGCTTTGGACAAAACAGCTTTCCACCGCTGCCGCCCGGCACGCCGCTGGATTACAATCTTTACAGCGCCAGTTTCGATGCTGCTTGGGAACTCGACATTTTCGGCGGCACGCGCCGGGCTGTGGAGTCCGCCAGTGCTGAAATAGGTGCTGCGGAATACGGCCAGCGCGACGTGCTGGTCTCGCTGCTGGCGGAAGTGGCGAGGAATTACATCGGAGCGCGCGGTTACCAGCAACGCCTCGACATCACGCGTCAAAATATTCAAGTCCAGCAGGAAATTATGAACCTGACCAGCAATCGCTTTGAAAACGGGCTGAGCAGCGATCTCGACGTTCAACAGGCCACGGCGTTGCTGACCGCCACCGAGGCGGAAGTGCCTTCGCTGGAAACAGGTTTCGATCAATCTGTCCGTCATCTGGCCGTGCTCCTCGGCCAACCGCCGGGCGCGCTAATGGACGAAATGTCCGTTGAAAAATCCATCCCGCTTACGCCGCCGACAGTGCCGGTGGGTCTGCCGTCGGATTTGCTGCAACGCCGTCCTGACGTGCAACGGTCTGAACGTGAACTAGCCGCCGCCACGGCACGCATCGGTGCTGCCAAGGCGGATTTGTTCCCGAAATTTTCGCTGACAGGGTTTGCCGGTCTGGAAAGTATTTCGACGGGCAACTTTTTTAATTATGCCAGCCGGGATTGGTCCGCAGGCCCGACGGTGCAATGGGAAATTTTTGAGGCGGGCAGCATTCGGGCCAACGTCCGCGTCCAAAATGCCCGTCAGGAGCAAGCTCTGGATGCTTACCAGCAAACGGTGCTGGTCGCACTGGAAGATGCCGAAAATGCGCTCACCGCTTATGCCCGTGAACAAACCCGGCGCGAATCTCTGTCTCAATCGGTGCAGGCGAATGAACAGGCACTCGAATTGTCCACCCAGCTTTACAATAGCGGCTTGGCGGACTTCCTGGGCGTGCTGGATTCCGAACGCTCGCTTTACGCAGCGCAGGATGCGCTGGTGCAAAGCGATCAAACGGTCTCGCTCAACCTTGTGCAACTTTACAAAGCGCTCGGTGGCGGCTGGCAAAATGAGACCAACCCAATCCCCTCGGTGGCAGTCAGCCATTAGAGCATTTCCATCAATCCTGTAGCGTGCACCTGCGGCCCCGGCAGGGTGACTGCGTCACGGCCAACCAAGAGGGCAGTCCCGAATGGGACGCGGTGGAACGCATCCTTACCATGAAACAGGCCGCTGCGGGCAGGCTCCCCTCACTCAGCCTTGCCAAAAGCCAAAACCCCTCGCTCCGCATCGCTACATCATTTCTGTCAATGCTCTAAGTCAGCATCGTAAAAGTTGAAATGACTCTTTAATGCAATTCATTCCTATCTTGAAACTCTCGCGGTCTTTACTGGTGATGTCTTAATCTGGCTTCAGCCAGATCAATGTCCCGCTGGATGCGGCGTAGAACTTCATCACTGATGACGTTCTCATTGCGGAGTTCAAGAATGGTTTGCCGCTCCACGAGGAGAGCTTTATACGATAGGTGTTCGTATTCGGAGGAAAAAAGGCGGAGTGTCGTGCTGGCGTTTTCCGCTTCGGCACCTTCCACCTGTCGGATGTGGTCTTCGTATTCGATGCGCAATCGTTGCAGGGCGTCGGCTTTCACCGGTTCGCATTCGCCGATCTGATTGAGGCGGGCGAGGGCGGTTTGGTTGGCTTTAAGGCGGGCTTCACGTTCTTCCTTTTCCATCGAGCCGTCATCCTTGACGCCAAGCCAGCGGATGAGCAGCGGCAGGCTCAAGCCTTGTACGACCAGCGTGGCCAGAATCACGATGAAGGTGAGGAATAAAATCAAGTCGCGGCTTGGAAAGGGATCACCGCTTTGAATCGTAAGCGGTATCGCCAAAGCCGCCGCCAGTGAAACGACACCGCGCATCCCCGTCCATCCAATGATGGTGACGTGCCGCCACGACGGATAAGGATCGCGGTCACGAATGCTCTTGAACAGCAGGCGCGGCAGATACGCTGCCGGGAAAACCCACAGGATGCGGATGAGAATCACTGCGAGGCTGATGAATAGCGCATACCAGACGAGCCGATGAATGGGAATGTCATGGCCGCACAATGCGTGCAACACTTCGGGCAGTTGGAGGCCGATGAGGATGAAGACAAAACCGTTCAGCAGAAATTCCACCATTTCCCAAACCGGCCCGCCTTGAAGCCGCGTCTTGAAAGTGAGCAGTTCAGGCATTCGCCGGCCCAGATACAAACCGGCGGTGACGACTGCCAACACGCCGGAAACGGCCAATTGCTCGGCGACCAAATAAGCGAAAAACGGCGTCAGCAGTGAAACGGTGATTTCAATTGGCGCATCATCCACGCGCTTGTGAAATTGTTGCGCCAGCCAGCCGACCGCCAAACCGGTCAGAATTCCGCCGATGCCCACGAAGAAAAATTGTCCGACTGCGGGCGCCAGCGAAAACGAACCGGTCTTCACCGCCAACACCGCGAAACCATAAGCGACGAGCGCAGTCGCGTCGTTGACCAGGCTTTCGCCTTCAAGAATCGTTACGATGCGGCGCGGGACTTTCAGCCGTTCGGCAATCGCCGTCGCCGCAATGGCGTCGGGCGGCGAAATGATCGCACCCAAAACAAATCCGGCGGCGAGTGGCAGGCGCATGAAATAGTGCGCGAGATAGGCGACGGCCACCGTGGTGAACAGCACGAGGCCGATGGCGAGCAGCGAGATTGGACGAAGGTTCGCCCGGAAATCGCGCCACGAGGTGAACAGTGCTGCCGGAAACAAAAGCGGCGGCAGAAAGAAAAGAAAAACCAGTTCGGGATCGAGCCTGACTTTGGGAAGTCCGGGAATCCAGCCGAGCAGCAATCCGCCGATGACGAACAGAATTGGATAGGGAATATGGAGTTTGCGCGCCAGCATGGCCAGAACGGCTACGGCAAGCAAAAGCCCGACAAAGATTTCAGCAATGCCCGTCATATCGGTCAAAGTTACTGTTGAGAGGCCGGTTTGCACAGCCAAACCTCTGAACGGGCATACATTCTTTGACACGGGTGCGGGTGAAATCGCCTTGACAAGTGTAATCATTATGATTACTTAATCATATGCTTTATGAGAACTAGCTGCCGTTTTGCCATGGCCGTCCATGTACTGGCCGTCCTGGCTTACAAAGAGGGTGATCGGGTCACCTCCGCCGCCCTGGCCGGCAGCATCAACACGAATCCAGTAATTGTCCGACGGTTGCTGCTATCTTTGCAGAAAGCCAAACTGGTGGATACTTGCAAGGGGTCCGGGTCCGGCTCCCGATTGAGCCGGTCACCACGCCGCATAAACATGGCCGAAATTTATCAATCCGTCGAGGATTCGGAGTCATTTGCCATTCCGGCGCGAAAACCCAGCGCGGCCTGCCCGGTGGGCCACTGTATTCTTGACGCACTGGCCAAAGTATTTGCTTCAGCCCAAAATGCAATGGAATGCGATCTGGCCAAGACCACTCTGGCTGACGTGATTGACGCGGTGAAAGCGTCGGGTGCCGGTGCCAGGAAAAAAGCCGGTTGACGATCTCTTTTTTTGTGCAATTATGTAACTATTGTTATTACATTAAATGAAAGGCTAATAAAAACATGAAAAAGACTATTGAAATCAGCGACGCGAACTTTGAGAGCGAAGTGCTCCAATCAAAACAGCCTGTCATCGTGGATTTTTGGGCCGAATGGTGCGGGCCTTGCAAAATGCTCGCGCCGGTGCTCGATGAAATTGCGACCGAGCAAGCCGGTCGCGTGAAGATTGCAAAGGTCAACGTGGACACCAATCCGGTTCTGGCCGCGCGTTTCGGAATTCAATCCATTCCGACGCTGCTCTATTTCGAGGGCGGCGAAGTGCGGGATAAAACCATCGGTGTCACTGGCAAGCGAGCAATCGTTTCCAAGTTGGAGAAACTGGCCGTGCCGGCGTGAATCTAAAACCGGTCGTCTGCCCTTGATGAGCAGACTGATCTTTAGAAATCGACCATGAAAATCTCAGAGACATTTCAAGAACGTAATCCGATCGGATTTGTTCGCACATTTAGCGACAGCGAGACCGTCGTCGCAGACGCACCAGCCCAGTCGTTATCAAGCGATGATGAATTGCTCGACAGTTATTCCAAAACCATCACTCGTGCCGTCGCAAAAGTCGGTGCTGCGGTAGTCAATATTCGCGTACACGCAACCAACCGCGACCGACGGAGTGGGCCGGAATCTGGTGGCAGTGGTTCTGGCTTTGTCATTGCGCCGGACGGCTTCATTCTCACCAACAGCCACGTCGTCCACGGCGCGGTCAGGATGGAAGTCACGCTGGCAGATGGCCGCGTGTTCGACGCCAGTTTGGTCGGCGACGACCCGGAAACTGATCTCGCGGTCGTCCGCATCAGTGCGTCCCAACTGGTTCACGCGCAATTCGGTGATTCCAAGTCCATCCGCGTAGGGCAGATTGCCATTGCGATTGGGAGTCCGTTTGGTTTTCAACAGACGGTGACCGCCGGGGTGGTAAGCGCGTTGGGCCGTTCCATGCGCTCCCAGTCCGGCCGGTTGATTGATAATGTCATCCAGACCGATGCGGCGCTGAATCCCGGCAACTCCGGCGGGCCGCTCGTCAATTCACGCGGTGAAATCATCGGCGTGAACACCGCGATCATTCTGCCCGCGCAGGGAATTTGTTTTGCCATCGCCAGCAACACCGCCGAGTTCGTGACGGCGTGGTTGATCAAGGAAGGACTCATCCGCCGCAGTTGGATCGGGGTCGCCGGCCAGAATGTTCCCATTCATCGGCGGGTGGTGGTATTCCACCGGCTGGGGGCGGATCATGGCGTCTTGGTGTCCGGCATCGAACCCGGCAGTCCCGCGAGCCGTGCTGGTTTGCGCGAGGGTGACGTGATTGTCACGTTCGGCGGCGAACCTGTCTCAAGCATTGATGAATTGCATCGTCATCTCGTGGCTGAGGTGATTGGTGTCCCATCACAAATTACAGTCATCCGGCATACGGAAAAACTGGACTTGGTGGTGACGCCGGAGGAATTGGTTATCAACCATCAACGGAATTGACGGCATTCACGGTCAATCATGCTTGAAATATAGCCATGAAAATCCGGCAGTCAACGCGGGAATTTCATGTTGCTCTGTTGGCCCAACTTGAGGACTTGATTGCGAGTAACGACGTGAAACCCGCAATAAATCAAATCGAAACACATGCGTTTTTCCAGGAAGGCAAGGCACTGGAATACTTAAAGCAACATGGCGTGCAAATGGAA